>Ga0070669_100000246_pt1 | contig 44934 bp, 50 predicted proteins | sample KBSS53metaG_FD_64680 | JGI IMG/M metagenome (GOLD analysis project Ga0070669, IMG submission 64680) | Switchgrass rhizosphere microbial communities from Kellogg Biological Station, Michigan, USA - KBS S5-3 metaG | ecosystem: Host-associated > Plants > Roots > Rhizosphere > Soil ...
GCATTGGCCGCCGCGCAGGCGATCGGGTTGGCGGTGTAGCTGGAGGAATGGAAGAACATCCGGGCGCGGTCGGTCGACCAGTGCGCCTCGAAGATCGGCTCGCTCGCCATGGTGACGGCCAGCGGCACCGCCCCGCCGGTGAGGCCCTTGGACAGGCACAGGATGTCGGGCACCACGTCGGCCTGTTCGCAGGCGAGCAGCGTGCCGGTGCGGCCCCAGCCGGTCATCACCTCGTCGGCGATGAACAGCACCGAATGGCGCGCGCAGATCTCGCGCATCGCCGCGAGCACTTCCAACGGATAGAACAGCATGCCGCCCGAGCCGAGCACCAGCGGCTCGACGATCAGCGCCGCCGTGTCGCGCTGGCGGCACGCGGCTTCGAGCGCATCAAGCGTCGCCTGCTCCTCGCCCGCCGCAGGATAGGGAATGCGCGCGACATCGAACAGCAGCGGCTCGTATGTGCGGTTGAACACCCCGCGCGCGCCGACCGACATCGCGCCGATGGTGTCGCCGTGGTAGGAGTGCTCCATCACCACGATGCGATGCCGCGCCTCGTCCCGCACGGCCCAGAAGCCGAGCGCCATCTTCAGCGCGACTTCGACAGCGGTGGAGCCCGAGTCGGAGAAGAACACCCGCGTCAGGCTTTCGGGCATGATCGCGCACAGGCCGGCAGCGAGCGTTTCGGCCGGCTCGTGCGTCCAGCCGGCGAAGATCAACTGGTCGAGCCGCTGCGCCTGCGCGGCTACGGCGGCGACGATGCGGGGATGGCAGTGCCCGTGCGTGGTCACCCACCACGAGGAGATCGCGTCGATCACCGTGCGCCCGTCGGCAGTGTACAGCAGCGCACCCTCGGCCCGTTCGACCAGCGGGATCGGCTCCTGCAAGCCGTGCTGGGTGAAGGGGTGCCACACGGGAGAGCTCACGCGGCGAAGTCCTCCCGGCGGAAGTTGGCGGCAAAAGCGATAGCGAGCGACTGCGCGTTCAAGCGCGCGATCCGGGGCAGCCGTCCCAGGCGCTTGACCTTGCCCATCGCGGCGATCGTCGCCTCGCTGTCCTCGTTGCCTTCGCCCACGAAGGCGATGCCGAGCAGCGGCACGCCCCGCGTACGCAGCGCCTCGATGCTGAGCAGGCTGTGGTTGATGGTGCCAAGCTCGGTGCGCGCGACCAGCACCACCGGATAGCGCCAGCGGGCGAACAGGTCGGCGAACGTGCAGGAGCGAGTGATCGGCACCATCACGCCCCCCGCCCCTTCGATCACCAGCGGCCCTTCGATCGGCGGTGGCGCGAGCGCATCGGGGTCGATCGTCACGCCGTCGATCTCGGCGGCGCGATGCGGCGAGCACGGCGTCGCCAGGCGCCAGACGTTCGGCAGGATCTGCGCGGCCGCCACGCCGGACAGGCGCGCGACGGTGTCGGCATCGCCGCTGCCGTCCTCGTCGAGCCCGGCCTGCACCGGCTTCCAGTAATGCGCGCCCAGGGCGCCGGTGAGGGCCGCGGCGAAGACGGTCTTGCCGATGCCGGTATCGGTTCCGGTGACGACGATCGGAGTCATGGCGCTTCGTTATCGCGAGTGAGATGGCAGGTCACCACCTGGTAGGTCGCGATTGCCCCGCTTGCCTCGAAGTGCCGCATGACGCGGCGCAAGGCCCCGGGTGCGTGCGGGCGATGGTGGCGAGCGGCGGTGCCCGCCCCGATCGCGCGCAAAGCGTGGAGGAACGCGCGCGCATCGGCGTGCCGCTCCCGGTAGAGCTCGACGGCGAGCGGCGCGCTTGGCGACAGTGCGGCCAAGTCGGCCAGCGGAGTGAAAGCGGGGGTTCCGGGTTCCAGCCCTTCGACCGCGTGCGCCTCGCGCCATTCCGCGAAGGTGTCGGGGCCGAGCGTCGCGACCATCACGTGACCGCCCGGCGCGAGCCAGTCCCGCCAGCGGGCGAGAGCGGCCGGCTCGTCGGTGAACCACTGCGTGGCCAAGCTGGCGCACACGAGGTCGAACCTGCCTTCGGGTTTCGTCCCGTGTTCGCCGTCGAGCACCGCATAGCTCGCTCGATCGCCCAGGTTCTCGCGGGCTCGGGCCACCATGGCCGCGGAGATGTCGGTGAGCAGCCACTCGCCGCCCTGCCACTCGCCGCTATGCCACTCGCCGCCCGGCCCCTGCTCGCGCAAGGCGCGTGCCAGATACCCCGTGCCGCAACCGATCTCGAGCACACGCGGGGCGGCTGGCAGAGGCAAGCCGGCGATGCGAGTGGCGAGCGCGCGCGCCACGAGGCGCTGCACGCGCGCGTGGCGCTCGTACTGCGCCGCGGCCTCGAAGGCGCGCGCCACCGCATCCGGGCGGGCATCGCTCACCCAAGTGTCCCGGCGAAGGCGCGGATCGCTTCGGCACACCAGCCGGGCTCCTGGCTGGCAAGCAAGTGCCCGGCGCTCGGATGGGTGCGGCGCATGACGCCGGGCACATTCGCGAAAACCGTCTCGCGCATCGCGACCGAGAGGATCGGATCGGCGCCCGCCTGCAGGGAAAGCACCGGAAGGCCCAGCATCATCGCCGCCATGCGCCGGTCGTCGTCGCGCAAGGCGACGAGGTCGCTCTGCAGGCGCGCGGCGTCGATCGAGGCGGGCACCGGCGCATCGCTGCCACAGCGGTCGCGGAAGTCGGCGAGCACGGTCTCGGGCGCCTGCGCGACGGCGCTGACCATGCGATCGACGAACCGCCGCTGCATGCCGGGGAAGCCTTCGGCAGCGGTGAAACGGTCGAACCCGGCAATCGCGACGAGACCGACCAGGCCCGGCGGCGGTGCGGCGAGAAGGCGCATCGTGCCGAAGCTGTGCGTCACCGCCACGACGGGAGCGGGCACATGCGATGCGACCGGCGTGCCGAAATAGCCGGCATCGTCGCGCGCCTGGGGGAACTCGGGGAGCAAGGCCGCGAGCGGGTCCCACTCCGAAGCGTCGAAGCCCCAACCGTGGCAGAACAGCAGGCTCAGCGACATGCCGCGATCGCCTCCAGCAAGTCGTCGACGTCCCCCTCGCTGTGCGCCGCGCGCAAGGCGAGGCGCAGGCGGCTGGTGCCGGGCGGGACCGTCGGCGGGCGGATCGCGGCGGCAAGGAAGCCCCGCTCGTCCAACGCCGCGGCGAGCGCCAGCGTCTGCTCCTCGGGCCCGATCACCGCGGGCACGATCTGGCTCGCCGAGGCGCCGCGATCGAGGCCGAGACGATCGAGCCCCGCCCGCAGCCGGTCGGAGAGCGCTACGAGGTGCGCGCGCTCGGCATCGAGCGAAGGCACCAGATCGAGCGCGGCGTCGATCGCGCCGAGCACGGCAGGCGGCAGCGCGGTCGAGAAGACGAAGCCGCTGGCGGCATTGGTCAGCCAGTCGATCAGCGCGCGCGAGCCGGCGACGTAAGCCCCGAAGCCGCCAAGCGCCTTGCTGAAGGTACCCATGACGATCTGCGCCGCGCCCGGCGATGCGGCCGAGAGCCCGGCGCCGCGCGGACCCAGCACGCCGGTCGCATGCGCCTCGTCCACGAACAGCACCGCGTCGTGCTGGCGGGCCAGCGCGCCGAGGCGGTCGAGATCGGCGACATCGCCGTCCATGCTGAAGACGCTCTCGGTCAGGATCACGCGCGCGGGCGCATCCCTGCCCTTGCCGGCGAGAAGCGCCTCCAGATGCGCGAGATCGTTGTGGCGAAAGCGATGCTGGCGAAGGCCGCCGATGGCGAGCCCGGCATGCATGCTCGCGTGGATCAGGCGATCGGCGAAGACGGCGGCACCCGGCATAGCGGCGAGCAGCGCCGGGATCGTCGCCGCGTTCGCCTGCCAGCCGGAGGCGAAGATCAGCGCCGCCTCGCAGCCCTTGAACGCGGCCACTTTCGCTTCCAGCGCCAGGACTTCGTCGCTCGTGCCCGTGACGAGCCGCGAGGCACCGCTGCCGGTGCCATGGCGCGCGGTCCATTCGCGCGCCCGCTCCGCCAGCAGCGGATGCGTGGCGAGGCCGAGGTAGTCGTTGCTGGAGAAGTCCACGAGCACGCGCCCGTCCCGCGCGATCCGCCCGCCCGCAAGCAGCGCAGCGGGCCGCAGCACACGGCGCCGTCCGGCTTGCGCCACCGTGGCAAGAGCGGCCTGGAGTTGCGCGTCGAGCGTGCTCATCGCCGAGCCGGTAGGGCAAGCGGCGCGGCGGCACAACGGTGCGGCGCCAAGTGACACTTGGCCAGCCAAGTGCGCCGCTTCGGGACAGGCGCGATTATGGCCGCGCGCGATCCCGTCCACGCGCGTTATGCGCAGCATCATGAAGACCAAGCTCCTCGCCGCCGCGCTCGCCGTCCTCGCCGCCACGCCCCTGGTCGCGCAGAGCCGCGACGATGCGCCTTATACCGTCGTCGAGACCGGCCGCAGCTACGCGCGGCTGCAGGACGCGGTCGACGCGATCGGCGACGGGCGCGGCACGATCCGCTTCGGCGCGATGCGCTTTGCCGACTGCGCGGTACAGGGCCAGGGCGAGGTCGCCTATGTCGCCGCCGTCCCCGGCCAGGCCGTGCTCGACGGCGTCGCCTGCGAGGGCAAGGCGGCGCTGGTGCTGCGCGGCCGGGCGGCGCGGGTCGAGGGGATGGTCTTCGCCAACATCCGCGTGTCCGACAAGAACGGCGCGGGCATCCGCCTGGAGCACGGCAGCCTCGCGGTCTCGCAAAGCTGGTTCCGCGACAGCGAGCAGGGCATCCTCACCGGCGACGATCCGCAGGGCCAAGTCACCATCGACAAGTCGACCTTCACGCGGCTGGGCACATGCGAAGGCTCGGGCTGCGCGCACTCGATCTACATCGGCAACTACGGCGGGCTGACCGTCACCCGCAGCCGCTTCGAGGAGGGCACCGGCGGCCACTACGCCAAGACCCGCGCCGCGCACGTGGCGATCAAGGACTGCAGCTTCGACGACACCCACGGCCGCGCGACCAACTACATGATCGACTTGTCCGACGGCGCCACCGGCGAGATCACCGGCAACTGGTTCGTCCAGGGGCGCGACAAGGAGAACTACTCCGCCTTCATCGCCGTCGCCGCCGAGCACCAGAACCACCCGTCCGGCGGCCTGCTGATCGCCGGCAACGACGCCCGCTTCGCCCCCGGCGTCGAGCGCCGCAGCGCCTTCGTGGCCGACTGGTCCGGCGACGCGGTGAACCTGGGCCAGAACGCGATCGGCCCGGGGCTGACCCGCTACGAGCGGCGGCAGTAGGGGCAGGCGGCTTCCCGCCCCTCCCCCGTCACCCTGCCTTGTTCAGGGTGACGAGGCTTTGCGATCGGAGCCTCAGCGCCTCAGCGAAACGCCCAGCGCAAGGTCTGCGCCACACCGAACGTGCCGGCGCGCACCAGCGGGCGTTCCAACGGCGACACGCTGAGGCCGTGCATCGCCCGCGCCCAGCCGGGCAGCAGGTCGACCGCGGCCTGCATCGTCAGCCGGCGCGGCACTTCGGCGAGCAGCGGCTCGGTGCGGTTGTTGAGGATCAGGTCCGCGACCTCGCGGGTGCGCGCGTCGGCCTTCAACCGCGGCCGCATCGCCTGGACGATGCGCCGCGCCTCGACGCGCGAACGCGGCAGCGGGTCGGCACCCAGCGCCTCGCCGATGCCCGCCATCTGCGCGAAATAGGCGTCCTGGTCGGCCAGGCTCATCAGCGGCTCGCTGTAGCGGATCCAGGCGTCGAGGAAGCTGGTGGTCTCGGTGACATGCACCCAGGCGAGCAGGTCCGGGTCGTTGGCCCGGTAGGGCGTGCCGTCGGGCAGCGTGCCCGTAACCTGGTCGTGGATGCGGCGCACTTGCGCGATCGCCGCCTCGGCCATGGCACGCTCGCCATAAGTCGTCCTGGCGATGAAGCGCGCGGTGCGGCGCAGGCGGCCATGCATGTCGGCGCGGAAGTTCGAGTGGTCCCACACCCCCGCGAGCACTTTGGGATGGAGCATCTGCATCAGCAGGCTGGTGACCCCGCCCACCATCATCGAGGCGACATCGCCGTGCACGCGCCAGACCACCGAATCGCGCGCGAACAAGGCGTTGTCGCTGCGCACCACCGGCGCCTCGCCGCGCCGGGTGTCGTTGAACACGGCGACGACCTGGCGGCGGATCGAGGTCTTGAGCTTGTCGGTGAGGGAAAGTTCGCGTGGCATGACCGTTCAACGATCGGTACGGCGCAATGGTCCTGCAAGGGCGACCGCGCTTGCCCTACCGGGCAGGAGGACCTAGCTGGACAGTGTGATCGCGCGATTTTCCTCCGGCTCCATGATGGTGCGCCTGTGGGCGGCGCTGCTGCTGGCCGTGATCGGCCTGCAAGCGGCCGGGCCGATCCGCGCGCCCCTGGAGCGCGTAACCGGTTCCGCCTTCAGCGCCGCGACCGCCGATGTCGCGCTCGCCAGCAACCGCCGCACCGAAGCCACCGTGCTCAAGGTCGTCCCCACGCCGCCCCTGCCGGAGATGCCGCAAGTGGTCGAGCCTATGCCGGCGCGCACGCTCGTGCCGGTGGCCCGACTGCGACCTTCCGCCCGCGCACCGCCCCAGCGGCAGGACAACGCCCGGCTTCCGGACCCAAGAGGCCCGCCCCTCCCCTGATTTCGCGCCGGCGCAAGAACTTGCGCCGATCTCCCACGAAATCAGGACGATCCCACATGTCACCAGACCAAGGCGCTCATCGCGCCGAGCAGCGCGCGCATGCCGCGGCGCTGCTCTCCCGCTACCCCGACTTGACCGACGCCGAGCTCAAGGAGCTCCGCGCGTGGTTCGCCAAAGGCGCGACCGCGCTCGACCTGGGCCTGCTCGCCAGCGAGCCGGACATCGCCGAGCGCTACCGCGCCTACCGCGCCGAACACTACGACCGGATCAAGCCCGCCGACCTCGGCCGCGCAGCGCTGTTCGTCGCCGGCGCGGTCGGCGTGATCGGCGGCATCGCGCTGTTGATGCCGTGAGCACACCTCCTCCTTCCCTCTCGATGGGGGAAGGAGGCTACAGCAAATGCCCCGTGCGGTCGCGCTTGGTGGCGAGATAGCGGGCGTTGTGGGGGTTCGAGGGGAGCTGGTGGGGGACGCGTTCGGCGACCTTTACGCCGACCTGCTCGAGCGCCCGCACCTTGGCGGGGTTGTTGGTCATCAGCCGGATCGCGTGGACGCCGAGCAGGTCGAGCATCCGCGCCGCGACCGGGAAGTCGCGCGCTTCGGTGGGCAGACCCAGGCGGTTGTTGGCATCGACGGTGTCGAAACCCTGGTCCTGCAGGCGATAGGCGCGCAGCTTGTTGACGAGGCCGATGCCGCGCCCTTCCTGCCGCAAGTAGAGCAGCACGCCCCAGCCGCCGGCTTGCGCCTCGTCGGCCATGGCGCGCAGGGCCGCGTCGAGCTGCGGCCCGCAGTCGCACTTGAGCGAGCCGAGGATGTCGCCGGTCAGGCACTCGGAGTGCAGCCGCACCAGCGGCGCGCGGTCGCCGTCCTGGGTGCCGATGACCAGCGCGACATGCTCGCGCAAGTCGTCGCGCGCGCGGAAGGCGACGATCTCGGCGTGGTCAGTCGCCGCGATCGGCAAGTGCGCACGCGAGGCGATCGTCAGGTGCGCGGTGTCCTTCCACGCGGCGAGATCGGCGGCGCGAAGGGCCTGCGGCTCTTCCGCCGCGGAAAAGTCGACGAGGAACGCGGGCAGGATGCCGGCGAGCCGCGCCAGCTCCATCGCCGCGCGCGCCGGTTCCATCGCGTCGATGTGCTCGGCTGCAAACGGACCTTTCATCGGGTAGGCCAGGTCGAGCGCCGGATCGGCGACGGCGCGCGCCAGCTCCAGGTCGAAGGGCTCGGCGGCGCGGATCAGCACCGGCGCCTCGGGCACCGCCGCCTCGAGCTGGTTGGCGAGCTTGAGCGTCACCGCGCGCGCGGCCGAGATCAGCATGCGCGAGGCGCTGGTCCCCGGCGCGAAGCCGGTCTCGGCGGGCAGCAAGGTGAATGCCTTCCCCTCCTCGGCTTCGACCCGAATCGGCCAACCATGGCGCAGCGCATCGATGGCGAGCGCGACCCGGCGCGTTGCACCCGTCATGCTCGGGGATGGCTCGCTCAGAGATCGAACTCCGTCACCAGCGGCACGTGGTCGCTCGGCTGCTCCCAGCGGCGCGTCTCCTCGACGAAGCGGTGCGCGCGGGCCTGGGGGGCAAGCTCGGGCGAGGCCCACATGTGGTCGAGCCGGCGGCCCTGGTCCTTGTCGCGCCAGAAGCTGCGATAGGACCACCAGGAGTAGTTGCGCTCCGGCGCCGGGATGAAGCGGCGGCCGAGGTCGACCCAGCCATGCGCATCGCGGAAGGCGCCGAGCGTCTCGACCTCGATGGGCGTGTGGCTGACGACCTTGAGCAGCGCCTTGTGATCGTAGACATCGCAATCGAGCGGGGCGACGTTGAAATCACCCACGATCAACGTCGGGCGCTCTATGGCGTCGGCCCAGCGGGTCATGCGGCCCAGGAAATCGAGCTTCTGGCCGAACTTGGCGTTGACCGCGCGATCGGGGATGTCGCCGCCGGCCGGGATATAGACGTTCTCGAGGATCAGCCCCTGGCCGGCGCCGAGCAATTCCACGCCGATGTGGCGGGCCTCGCCATTGTCCTGCCAGTCGTGCTTGCTGAAGTCGCGGAAGGGAATGCGGCTGACGGTGGCGACGCCGTGATAGCCCTTCTGCCCGTGCACCGCGCGGTGCGTGTAGCCCAGCCGCTCGAACATCTCGTGCGGGAACAAGTGCTCGGCGACCTTGATCTCCTGCAGGCACAGCACGTCGGGCGCCTGCTCGGTGAGGAAGCGCTCGACTTGGTCGATGCGCAGGCGGACCGAATTGATGTTCCAGGTGGCGATGGAGACCATGCGCGAGCCTTTAGGCATCGGCGGCGGGGTTTTCCAGTGGTGTGCTGCCGACGTTCCGGGATTACCCAGCGCGCTCGGCCAGCTTGCGGTCGATCGCGCGCCAGAGCGCGGCATAGCTTTGCGCGGCCGGGCTCTGCGGGGCGAGCGCACCGACGGGGCGGCGCTGGACGGCGCATTGCTCGACCGCGCTGGCATAGGGGATGGCCGGCCAGTCGGGATCGGCCTCGCGCGCCTGGCGGTGCAGCGCGCGCCGCAAGTCGAGCATGGAATGGACCGGCAGGATCGGCGGATGGCGCCGCGCATGGCTCGCGACTTCGCGCGCGACGAGATCGAAGGCGCGCGCCGACAGCGGAGAAGGCGGCAGCGGCACGATCACGATATCGGCCGCGCGCATCGCCTGGGCGCTGAGCTCGTTGAGCACCGGCGGGCAATCGAGCACGATGCGATCGAACCGGGCGCCGAGTTCCTCGGTCAGCCTGGCGAGCCGGCGGCGCTTGCCCAGGGCGGAGAAGCTGCGGTCGAGCGTGCGGATGCTCTCGTCCGCGGGGAGCACCTCAAGCCGCTCGAACTCGGTGGGGCGGATGAGGTCGTCCGCGTCGCGCTCGCGGGTGAACACGTCGCCGGCGGCGAGCCTGCGTTCCGGATCGATGCCGAGGAGGAAGCCAGCACCGGCGGCGGCATCGAGATCCCACAGCAAGGTGCGATGGCCCACTGCGGCGGAGCACCACGCGAGGTTCGCGGCCGTGGTCGTCTTGCCGACACCGCCCTTGACGCTGTAGACCGCGATCGTCGCGGTGATCGTCCCGCCGATCGCAGCAGTGCGCTCGGCAGACGGGGCCGGCGCGGCAGCAGAGGATCGCTCCGCATCGGGAGCGCGAGTGCTTGCGGCACGCGACTGGCCAAAGATGCGCGGCAGAGACTTGTCGCGCTTGGCCAACCTCGACTGACCTTACAGCCGCCGCGTATCCGAGCCGGCCTCAGCCGTCGTAGTCGGAGCCGAGCGAGTTGTTGCGGGTCGGCGCGGACGCGGTGATCCGGAGCGCCTCGGCCGACTGGCTGAGCGAGCCGATCTCGTCCATCTCGTCGTCGTCGTCCGGCAACACGCGCTGCAGCGAGGAGACCAGCGCTTCCTTGAGCTGGACGGGCCGGATCTTGACGTCGGCGATCTCGCGCAGCGCCACGACCGGATTCTTGTCGCGGTCGCGATCGATGGTGAGCTCCGCGCCGCCCGAGATTTCCCGCGCGCGCTGGGCGGCGAGCAGGACGAGATCGAAACGATTGGGAACCTTGTCGACGCAATCTTCGACAGTAACGCGCGCCATGGGCACTCCGAAAAAAATCAGCGGAAGCGGGAAGCTGGCCAGATAGCCGCCACGGCGCCAAGAGTCAATGAAGCGCCGCGGTGACGCCTCGCTGGCCAGCTTTGACCGCTCCCGTCATTTGCCGGGAGAGTTGCGTCGGGAAGGGAACAAAAAGCAGTTCCAATGATCTAGCGTTCTGCGATGAACGTTTCCCACATATGACTCAGCTTACACCAGTGATTCTTTGCGGCGGCAGCGGCACGCGTCTGTGGCCGCGCAGCCGGGTCTCCAAACCCAAGCCGTTCCTGCCCTTGGTGGGCGACACCACGCTGTTCCAGGCGACGCTGGCCCGGTGCCCGAACACGGGGGGCTTCGCGCCGCCGGTGGTGGTCACCGGCACCGCGCATCTGGAACATGTCGAGGCGCAGCTCGAGGCGGGCGACGGTGCGTCGATCATCGTCGAGCCGGCGGCGCGCAGCACTGCCGCGGCGATCGCGCTGGCGGCGCTGCGTCTGCCGCAAGATGCCGTGATGCTGGTCTGCCCCAGCGACCACCACATTGGCGACCCGCAAGCTTTCGCGAACGCGGCCTGCACTGCCGCCGAACTGGCGCAGGAAGGCTGGCTGGTCAGCTTCGGGATCGAGGCGACCGCGCCCGAGACCGGCTTTGGCTACCTGAAGCGCGGCGAGGCGATCGGCGACAAGGGTTTCCGCACCGCCCAGTTCGTCGAGAAGCCCGATCTCGAACGCGCGCAGCGCTTCCTCGACGAGGGGATCTACGCCTGGAACGGCGGCATCTTCGCCTTCCGGGTGAGCGACTTCCTCAAGGAACTGGAGACGCACCGGCCCGCGATCCTGGCGGCGGTGCGCAAGGCGGTCGAGCAGGGCCAGGAAGACGGCCGGCGCTTCCACCCCGATCCAGAAGCGTTCGCCGCGGTCGAGAGCGAGTCGGTCGACTACGCCGTCATGGAGAACACGCAGCGCGCCGCCATGGTGCCGGCCGACATGGCATGGTCCGACATCGGCAACTGGCAGGCGCTGCACGTCGCGCGCGATCGCGACGAGAACGGCAATGCCGTGGTCGGCAATGTCGAACTGGTCGACTGCCGCAACGTGCTGGTCGACAGCGACGGGCCGCGCGTCTCGGTGATCGGGCTGGAGGACGTCTACATCGTCGTCGATGGCAACGACATCCTTGTCACCACCGCCGCCGGTGCGCAGAAGGTCGGCAAGCTCAAGGGCGCGGTGAACCAGTGAGCGGCCTCCTCCCGACCAAGCAGGTCGAGAAGCCCTGGGGCAAGGACACCCTGCCCGCGCCGTTCGTGGCCCCGGCCGGGCAGCGCATCGGCGAGATCTGGTTCGAGCCGCCGCCCGAATTGCCGCAACTGCTGGTCAAGTACATCTTCACCAGCGAGGCGCTGTCGGTGCAGGTCCACCCCAGCGACGCGCAGACGATCGCCAAGGGCCTCGGCCGCCAGGGCAAGGAGGAGTGCTGGCTCATCCTCCACGCCGAGCCGGGCGCCAAGCTCGGCATTGGCTTCGAGCACACCGTCGATGCCGAGACGATGCGCGCGGCCGCGCTCGACGGTTCGATCGAGCAACTGATGACCTGGCATAGCGTGGCGCCGGGCGACTTCTTCTACATCCCGGCCAACACCGTTCACGCGATCGGCGCGGGGATCAGCCTGATCGAAGTCCAGCAGAACTCGGACATCACCTACCGCCTCTACGACTACGGCCGCCCGCGCGAGCTGCACCTCGACGAAGGCATGGCCGTCGCCAAGGGCGAGCCTTACGCCGATACGTGGAAGGGCGAGGCGCCGGCGGGCCAGTCGGTCTCGCTGGTGAACGGACCGCTGTTCCGGCTCGACCAGGTGGCCGGCACGCCCGATGCCGAGACCGTGGCGCGCTATCCCGGCAAGCTGCTGGTGATCCCGCGCGAGGGCGGCGTGCATATGGCCGGCGAGGAAGTCGCGCCCGGAAGCTGCGCGCTGGCGGACGGGATCGGCGAGGTCGCGTTCGCAAGCTCCGGGCTGTGCCTGCTCGCGGCGCCTTGCTGATCGCGTCGACCCGGACTTGATCCAGGTCCGGTTCCGAGAGCGCTGAACGTCTCGGTCTGGCGCTATCGGAAGGGTCGCGACATGGCGAAACCGGTCCCGGGTCGAGCCCGGGACGACGCGGCGTTCACAGGATGTCGGCCACCCCCTCCAACGACTCGCGCAGCTTGGTGAGCGCCTGCGCCTTCAGCTGGTGGACCCTGGGGATCGAAACCTGCAGCACTTGCGCGATTTCGGACAAGTTCAGCTCCTCCACGAAGTAGAGCGAGACCACCAGCCGCAGCCGCTCGGGCAAGTCGGTGATCGCCGCCACGACGGCGCCGCGCAGTTCCTGGTCCTGCAGCAGCGAAAGCGCGTCGGGGGTGTCGTCGGCATAGGCACCATCGTGGTCGGAATAGACCTCGTCGATCGATTCGAAGCGCAGCGGCTGGCTGGTGCCGCGCCTATGTTCGAGCTGGCTCTCGTCGATGCCGAGCGCTTGCGCCAGTTCGACCAGGGTCGGGTCGCGGCCGAGCTGGCCGCGCAGTTCGCTTTCCTTGGCTTGGAGCTGGCGGCTGCGTTCGGCGGCCCCGCGCGACATCGGCACGGTGCGGCGGACGAGATCGACCATGGCGCCGCGCACGCGCATCTTGGCGTAGGCGGCGAAGCCGTCCTCGGTCGGCCCCTGATGCCTCTGCGCGCATTCGGTAAGCGCGACGAGGCCGGCCTGCATCAGATCCTCGAGCTCGATGCCTGGCCGCCCGGTGCCGTTGACATGCCAGGCGAGGCGCCGGACCATCGGCAGGAACCGGCGCACCCGGTCCGCGACGTCGCCCTGGTAGGCGCCGGCAACGCGCCGGGTATAGGCGAAGGAGGCCTGGTCTTGCTTCATGCGGCCATGCTTTCGGCTGGATCGAAGTGGTCGGGAGCGGGCAGGCCCGGTGCCGGCATCATCATGGGCGGGGGAGCCGCGCCGATGACGTCGATGACCTCGATCGGCTGGGCTTGCGGGAGTTCGGCGATGGCGATGACGAGGCACGCGGGCGCGCGCAGCCGCAGCAGCGCGGCGAGCGCGCGGCGAGCGCGTGCCTGCACGACGAGCGCGGGCTGGATCGCGCCCGGCCCTCGCGCCGCGCACAAGGCGGCGATGCGCTCGCCGATCATGCGGGCAAGGTCGGGCTCGATCACCGGCTGGCCCGTCGCCGGATCGTGCATGCCCTGGACGATGGCGGCTTCGAGCCCGGCGTCGAGCGTCACCACCGGCAGCCGCTCGTGCGGCGGGCAGATGCGGCCGACGATCAGCGCGCCGAGGTCCGCGCGGACCAAATCGACGAGCCTGTCGTGCTCGACGGTCTGCTGCACCGCGCGGCTCAGGCTCGCGAAGATCGGCAGCGGGTGGCCGATGGGGATGCCGTCCTCCAGCAGCGCGCGCAGCAGCCGGGTGAGCGCGGCGAGCGACAACGGCGCCGGATGGATCGTCTCGACGAGCCCGGCGGCATGCTCCTTCACGCCCTCGATCAGCGCCTTGGCTTCGTCGGGGCCGAGCAAGTCCTGCGGCCGCTCGGACAGCAGCTGGTTCAGGTGCGTGGCGACGACCGTCCCGGCGTCGACCGTCAGGAAGCCCTCGGCGATGGCGTGGTCGCGCGAGGCGGGATCGATCCACAGCGCCGGACAGCCGAAGCTGGGATCGCGCGTCTGCTCGCCCCTGAGCGAATGGCCGGAGCGCGCCTCGCCGGCGTCGATAGCCAGGATGCGGTCGGCGCGGATCGAGGCGGCGCCCAGGGTCACGCCCCCTAGCAGGATGCGATAGTCGTTGGGCGGCAGGTCGAGCGCGTCGCGCACGCGGAACTGGGGCACGATGAAACCGAAGCTCTGGCTCAGCTGCTTGCGCACGCCGGTGATGCGCGCGACCAGCGGCGAGCCGCGCCGGTCGTCGACCAGCTGGACGAGACCATAGCCGAGCTCGATCGAGACGAGCGTATGGTCCGAGACGTCCTCCAGCACGATGCGCCCGGGATCGGGCGGCGGCAACACCTCCTCCACGATCACGACCGGGCGGTTGGCGCGCTTCCTCAGCGCATGCCACAGCCACAAGGCGAGGCCGGCGGCGGGCAGGAAGATCGTCTGCGGCATCGCCGGGATCATGCCGATGGCGCCGAGCACCACCGCGACCGGGAGCCACGAGCGCGGATCGGCGAACTGGCCGCCGATCTGGCCGGCGAGGTCGCGGCTGTCCGAGACGCGGGTGACGATCACCGCCGCCGCGATCGAGAGCAGCAGCGAGGGCACTTGCGCCACCAGCGCATCGCCGATCGCCAGCGTGACGTAGTGCTGCGCAGCCTCGGTCGCGGACAGCCCGTGGCTGATCATGCCCAGGCAGAAGCCGGCGACGATGTTGACGCCCAGGATCAGCAGCGCCGCGATCGCATCGCCCTTCACGAACTTGCTGGCGCCGTCCATCGAGCCGTAGAAGTCGGCCTCGGTCGAGACCTCGCGGCGGCGCGCCTTGGCCTCGTCGGCGGTGACGAGCCCGGCCGCGAGGTCAGCGTCGATCGCCATCTGCTTGCCGGGCAAGGCGTCCAGCGTGAACCGCGCCGAGACCTCCGACACGCGCCCCGCGCCCTTGGTGACGACCACCATGTTGATGATCATCAGGATCAGGAACACGAAGATGCCGACCGCGAAGTTGCCGCCGATGAGGAATGCGCCGAAGGCCTCGATCACTTTGCCCGCCGCCGCCTCGCCCTCGTGCCCGTGGACCAGCACGACGCGGGTGGAGGCGACGTTGAGCGCCAGGCGCAGCAGCGTCGCGAACAGCAGGACCGAGGGGAAGGAACTGAAGTCGAGCGGCTTGGCCGCGTTCATCGCCGACATCAGGATGGCAATGGACAGCGCGATATTGAGCACGAACGAGACGTCAAGCACGGTGGCAGGCACCGGCACGATCATCAGCCCGATGAGGACGAGGATACCGGCGGGCAGCGCCAGCGAGCCGACGCCCGACAGGCGGTTCAGCAGCGTCACAGCCCGAACCGCGCGAGCTTGGCGTAAGCGTTGCGCACGCTTGCAGGCGCCCCGCCCTCGCCGCCGAACGAAGCGGCGAGCGTGTCGGCCATGGAACGGCTCTGCACTTGCGGCACGGGCGGCATTTGCGCTTGGGCGGCGTGGAATTCCTGCGCCAGCGGACCTTCCTGCGGCGCTGGCCGAAGGATGGTCTCGAAGCCCGGTCCGGGCGGCGGCCCGCCACTGTCCTGCATCGCGGCGTCCACTCGGCCGCGGATCAGGTCCATGACCTGGCCGAGGCTGCGCGAGCCGCCCGGTCCGTAGAAGATGGCGCGGTTGGCGGCAGCCGCCTGGGGAAGCACCGAGGCGGCGCTGCGTTCGGGATCGCTGGCGAGCGCGGTCAGGAACGTGGTCGCGCCGGCCGTGCCGAGGAAGTGGCCCATGTAGAGCTCTGCCGCGTCCGGCTCACGGCCGAGTGCGCCGGACAGTTCGGCCCGGTTGTCCGAGGCGAGCTCGGCGGCCATCATCGCCGAGGCATCCGGGTCGTAGCGCAGGGCGAGAAGCTGCGAGCGGGTCGAGGGATCGGCGACGCGGCCGCTCTCGATGGCCCCGGCCGCCCCGTCCAGGCCGTGCTCGGCGCCGTGGCGGTCGAGCGTCCGCAGCCAGGTGGAGCGCGTGAACTGGTACAGCCCCGCCGCGCTGGAAGTGGGCGCGCGCGCACCGGGGTTGAGGCCCGATTCCAGCTTCGCCTGCGCCAGCAGGTACGAGAAGTCGACGCCGGTCGCCTGCGAGGCGCGCGCGATCGCGGCTCGCACCGAGGCGGGATCGCGTGCAGCGCCGGCGATGGCGCCCATGGTGGGAGAGTCGCTCAAGGAATGCTCCGCTTGCGAGTGCTACGGAGCTGGATCAGCAAGCCGCGTGCCAGATCTCAGGCGCGAGCGCCGATGCGCGGGAATCCAGGCCCGGCACGATAGAGCTGCGGCCTTCCGGTGAGGGCGTTCAGCCGGGCCGCGACGTTGACGGCGACGAGGTTGCGTACCTGGCGGTTCACTTCGTTGAGGCGGCGCGCAGCGTCGAGCAGCCCGCGACATTCCTCGTCGATCTCGTCCGGCGCACTGGTCTCCAGCGTGCCGCACAGCCGCGTCTTGTCGTTGGCTGCGCCCATGACCGCGTCGATGTCGAGCCCGGCAAGCGCCTGCCGCTCCTCTTCCAGAACGGCAAGCATCTGCCGCAAGGTGTCGCGCAAGTTGGGGTGCCGGGGGACCGCGCTCATGCCTTGCCACTCTGGAGCATGACGCCCGCGGCGATCATGGCATCGGCGATGCGGGTGGGGATGATGGGATAGGTCCCACTCTCGACCGCCTTGCGGATCACGGCGACGCGGTCAGTATCGACCGGCGCCGCGCCCGCGTGGAGAGCGGCGCTGGTCTGTACTGGGCCGGTCTGGACGGGATTGGCAGCGCTGGCCGGCTTGGGGGCTGGCGCGGGTGCCGGAACTCCGGCCCCGTTCCTGATGCCCGGCTTGGCGCCAGTTGCGGCGGTCGCTCCGGCGGTCACCGGGCCGATCGCGCGGGTCGATCCCACTTCGATAGGAGGCATTGTGCCGCTCCTTGCTCACTGTTCCTCACTGAGAACGGCGATCGACGGCGGCAATTAAGTGCCGTTCAGCGCCCGATCTTGCCGATCGCGCGAGCTCAGGGCAGCGGCAGCGTGACGACGCCGGGCCGCACGACTTGCGCGCGCATCGCCTCGTCGCCGGGCCTTGCCGCCGCAGTGCGCACGCGTATCCAGGCCCCGACCGCGCCCGCCTCCATCGCTTCTCCCGGCTGCGCGACAGTGAAGCCCTCTCCGCTAACCACGATGGTCACGGCATCGCCACGGTTGATCACGACAGCGCCTGCGCTGCCCGAGGCGTTGACCGGCACGAACAGCCGCCAGCCACCGGCATCGCCGCATTGCACCAGCACGCTTTCGCGCCCCTCGGTCCGCCACGACAGCGCCAGCGGGGTGTCGCAAGGCTTCAAGCGCAAGCGCCGGTCGACCGGCGTTGCCGCGGAGCCCGCGAAGGCGACGACGGCGTGATCGATCGCGTCGAGATCGGCGAAGGCAGAGGCGGCGGCGAAAGCGGCCAATGCGACGGGCGCGGCGAAGACAAGGCTCATGGTCGGTTCTCGGCAAGATGGTTCGCCTCACCGGAACGCAAGCTGTGTGCCAGCAGCGCCGCCGGCGCGTCGAAGCCGACGACCACGCGCACGTCCGGTGCGCCGGGCTCGACGACGATACGTGCGCCGTCGCCCGCCTCGTCGGCCAGCGCCTGCGCCTGCGCCGCCGCCTCTGCCATGCGACCCGGCGCATAGTGGGCCGAGATGGTGACTTGCTGGCGCGGGTCGCGCGGTTGCCCGGCGAGCCACTGCCGAAGCGCAGGCGCGCCCGGACCGCCGACCCACACGGCGGTCGGCTCGCTTCGAGGTGACGTAGGATGTAACGTGGCGAGCGACCTGGCGGGCAGCCTATCGGGTTGGCGTGAGACGGCGCTCGCCGTCACCATGAACAGGATCAGCGACAAGTCGGCCAGCGTCGTCTGCCAGCCGGTGCCGACGCGCGCGGTCACGCTCAGCCGGCCTTCGGCACGATGCGATGGAGCTGCGGCACCGCCGGCTCGAGCTGCCGCTCCAGCCAGTCGACCACTTGCTGGCGCTCGCGCTCCTCGGTGGCGCCCTGCCGCTCGATCAGGCGCGCGAGCGGCGCGAACACGAGGTTGCCGAGCAGGAGCCCATACAGCGTCGTCACCACCGCCATCGCGATCGCGCCGCTGAAATCGCTGCGCCCACCGCCGGCGGGCAGCTGGCTGAGCGCGATCAGCGTGCCGGCCATGCCGAACACCGGGGCCAGCTCGGCCGCCTGCACCAGCACGCGCACCGCGCGGTGGTTCAGCTCCTGCCGGCGGCGCTTGTGGCTGCGGTGCGCGGCGTGGAGCGCGCTCAGCGAGCGAGTGCCGACCAGGCTGTCGCTGACCTCGTCGAACTCGGCATCGCCGCAGTGATGCGGCTCGGCACGGATCAGGCCGTCGCGCTGCATGTCTCGCACGTGGCCCGCCAGTTCGGCACGCGCCTGCGCGGCGTGGAAGCGCGGCCGGCCGATCCGCAACAGCGAGCCGATCGCCACCGCGCAATCGCTCCAGCCCGAGCGCAGGAACGTCGCCAGCAGCGTACCGCCAAGCACGATCAGCGCCGAGGCGGGATCGAGAAGATGCTGGATGTGCATGACGGGGTCCGTGCTCCTTTGGCTCACAGAACGGCGGATGGGGGCGGTGTTTTCGTGCGTGGCCGGCATTTGCCGGGCGGCGGCAAGGATTTGCCGAGGCCGCGGGGAGACGGGCGGCGAACGCACGCGCGACCGCAATTGGCACGCCTGTTGCTGAAGACCGGGTCGAACGCCAACGGCAAGAGAAAGAGACCCGTGAGCCAGAGCCTTTTCGGCATCCACGCCGCCGCTCTCGAACTGCGATCGCAGCGCATGGGCATGATCGCCTCGAACATCGCCAATGCCGCGACGCCGAACTACAAGGCGCGCGACATCGATTTCGGCGCGGCGCTGAAGGCGAGCGAGGCTGGCGGCGACATCGATGCCGCGGCGGCCAAAAGCGTGCTCTACCGCGTGCCGGTGATGCCTTCGCTCGACGGCAACACGGTCGAGCTGCAGAACGAGCAGCTCGCCTTTTCCGAAAACGCGGTCGGCTATTCCGCCACGCTCGAATTCATCCGCAACCGGGTCGACACCGTGACCCGCGCGATCCGGGGCGAATGAGCATGGGCGGCCCCAGCACCCTGTTCGACGTCGCCCGGCGCGGCATGTCCGCCCAGCTGGTGCGGATGAACGCGGCGGCCTCCAACCTCGCCAACGCCGGCACCGTCGCCAGCAGCGAGGCGCAGGCCTACCGCCCGATCCGCGCCGTCTTCGCCGAAGACCTCGACCGCGCCAGCGGCCTCGCCTCGGTGAAGGTCCAGGGCGTGATCCGCGAGAGCGTGGCGCCGATCAAGAGCCACGATCCCACGCACCCGCTCGCCGATGCCAACGGCGATGTCTGGACCAGCCCGGTCGATGAGAACGCCGAGATGGTCGAGATGCTCGAAAGCTCGCGCCAGTACCAGAACATGGTCGAGGCGCTCTCCACCGCCAAGCAACTCATGATCGAAACGATGAGGCTCAAATGACCATCACGTCCGCGACTTCCGCCGCCCACGCTGCCATTTCCGCACCCAGGAAGAGCAGCCTGGCCGATCTCGGCTCGGCCGACTTCATCAAGCTGATGACCGCGCAGATGCAGCAGCAGGACCCGACCGCGCCCGTCGACCAGAAGGAGATGATCGCGCAGATGGCGCAGTTCTCCTCGCTCTCGGCGACCACCGGCATGGCCGACACGCTCAAGAGCATCTCGGCCAAGCTTGACGCCCTGATCTCGGTCCAGACGACCCCTTCCGCTACCGCAAAGGCCTGAACCATGTCCTTCTACACGTCCATCAGCGGGTTGAAGAATGCGCAGACCGACCTCAACGTCATCAGCCACAACATCGCCAATGCCGAGACCAACGGCTTCAAGAAGTCGCGCGTCGAGTTTGCCGACATCATCGCGGGATCAGCCTTTACCAACCCCAAGCAAGTCCAGGGCATCGGCTCGACGGTGGCCGCGGTGAACCAGGACTTCGCGATCGGCCCGGTCGAGCAGACCGGCTCGGCGCTCGACCTCGCGATCACCGGCGACGGCTTCTTCCAGACGCGCTCGGCAAGCGGAGGGATGCTGTTCACGCGCAATGGCAGCTTCTCGATCGATGGCAGCGGCTTCATCCAGGACGGCTCGAAGAACCGGCTCCAGGCCTTTCCGGCGGGCACCACCACTGGAACGCCAGCGGATGTCCAGGTGCCCGCGGCCAATGCCGCCGGCGCGGAGTTCGCCGGCGTGACGATCGGCGAGGACGGCACCATCACGGCCTCCTACGCCGATGGCACGAACATCAACATCGGCACCGTGGCGCTCGCCTCGTTCCTCTCGCCCACGGGCTTGAAGCCGGTCGGCTCGTCGAACTGGCAGGCGACCGGCCTGTCGGGCACGGCCAAGTTCGGCGCGCCCAACAGCGGCCTCTACGGCGGCCTCCTCTCGGGCGCGATCGAGCATTCGAACGTCGACATCTCCGAGGAGTTGGTGAACCTCATCACCGCCCAGCGCTATTTCCAGGCCAACGCCAAGGCGATCGACACGGCGACGCAGATCTCGCAGACGATCATGCAGCTGCGCTCGTAAGGCCGTAGCCGAGCCATGGACCGCCTCGTCTACACCGCCCTGTCCGGCATGCAGGCCTCGATGACGCGCGAGCGCATGATCGCGAGCAACATGGCCAACGCCCAGACCACCGGCTTTCGCGCCGAAGTGCTGCAGGCCCAGCCGGTGACGCTCGACGGGCCGCAGCTCGACGTGCGGGCGATGAGCCGCGCCGAGGTCAAGGGCGCGATGATGAAGGAAGGCGCGATCGCCGAGACGGGGCGCTCGCTCGACGTGGCGATGACCGGCGACACGATGCTGGCCGTCCAGTCGCTCGACGGCGGCGAGGCCTATACCCGGCGCGGCGACTTGTCGGTATCGATCAGCGGCGTGGTGCAGAACGGCGACGGGCTGCCGGTGCTGGGCGAGAACGGCCCGCTGACGGTGCCGCCCGACGCCAAAGTGTCGATCGGCGAGGATGGCGCGGTGCTCGTCGCCGATCCCGCGACGCCCGACCAGCCGCCGCAGCGGATCGACCGCCTGAAGCTCGTCAGCACCAGCGGCTCCAAGCTCGAGAAGGACTTGGCCGGCGTGTTCCGCGTGCCGGCCGGCGGCGTGCTGCCGGTGGACGAGAACGCCAAGGTCATCCCCGCCTCGCTCGAGCAGTCGAACGTCAACACCTCCGAAGTCCTCATCGACATGATCGAGGCGCAGCGCCTGTTCGAGCTGCGCACCAAGCTGATCCAGACCGCGCAGCAGCTCGACGAAGGCTCGTCCAGGCTGATGCGCATCGATAGCTGAAGGTAACGCCAAGCCATGCCCACCAATGCCCTGCACGTCGCGCGGACCGGCCTCGAAGCCCAGGACCAGCGCATGCGCGTGATCGCCAACAACCTCGCCAACGTCTCCACTACCGGCTTCAAGCGCGACCGGGCGAACTTCGCGACGCTCGCCTACCAGGACGCGCGCGTCGCCGGGCAGCAGAGCTCGGGCGAGACCGCCTACGCGACCGGCCTGAACCTGGGCACCGGGGTCGGCATCCAGTCGACCACCCGGATCGAGACGCAAGGCACGCTGGCGACGACGGGCAACTCCTACGACCTCGCGCTCGATGGCGACGGGTACTTCCAGGTCGCGCTGCCCGGTGGGCAGCTAGGCTACACCCGCGCCGGCAATTTCTCGCGCTCCTCGGACGGGCAACTGGTGACGAGCCAGGGCTACGCGGTGCAGCCACCGATCACTGTGCCCGAGGGCACCACCGCCGTCACCGTCGCGCCGGACGGCACCGTGTCGGCGCAGATCGCGGGGCAGGCCGAACCCTCGCAGATCGGGCAGATCACGATCGCCAGCTTCGTCAATCCGGGCGGACTCCAGGCCTCGTCGGACAACTTCATGCTGGAGACCGGCGCCTCGGGCGCGGCGCAGATCGGCATCGCCGGCGAAGGCGGGCGCGGCCACATCCGCCAGGGCATGCTCGAGGGCTCCAACGTCAACATCGTCGAGGAGCTGGTCGACATGATCGAGACCCAGCGCGCCTACGAGATCAATTCCAAGATGATCTCCTCGGTCGACGAGATGCTCAAGAACGCGAACCAGACGCTGTGAGGGCGATGATGTCTCCCTCGATGCAGATCGCCACGCGCATCCTGGGCGCGCTGGCCGGGGCCGCACTCGTCAACGCGCTGCTGCCCTATCCTGCCCACGCCCGCCGGGTGGTGAGGCCGAGCGGCTTCGAGGCGACGCTGCCGGTCGTCGCGCCCGAGGTCGTACCGGCGAACGGCGCGATCTTCCAGCCGGCGGGCGGCTACGCGGCGCTCTACGAAGGCCTGCGCGCGCGCCGGATCGGCGATCCGCTGACCATCCGCCTGGTCGAGAGCACCAGCGCGTCCAAGGCGGTGAACGCGAAAAGCCAGAAGGGCGGCGACGCCTCGATCACGCCGCCGAGCGCCGGGCCGCTGTCGTTCCTGAACCCCAACGCGCTTAAAGCGGGCTCCGCCTCGTCGTTCAACGGACAGGGCAATGCGGGCCAGACCAGCACCCTCACCGCGACGCTCGCCGTCACCATCGCCGAGGTTCGCGCCAACGGCACCGCACTCGTCAGGGGGGAAAAGCAGATGCTGCTCAGCCAGGGCAACGAGTGGGTCCGCTTCTCAGGGATAGTGCGCCTGGCCGACGTCGACGCCGACAACACCGTGCCCTCCAGCCGCATCGCCGACGCGCACATGGAGTATTCCGGCAAGGGCGCGCTGCAGACGGCGAGCAGGCAGGGCTGGCTGGGCCGGTTCTTCAACCGGATCTCGCCGTTCTGATGGGTGGGTTCTCAACTCCTTCTTCCCCCTCGATGGGGGAAGGATACGAAGGCTTGGCGTCGCAGACGCCTAGCCGGAGTTGGATAGGGGTGAGCTCTCGCCCTGGCGCTACGCTGCGCGGAGAGCACACCCTCATCCAAGCTTCGCTAGCGACCTGCGGCCGCAAGCTGCGCTATCCTTCCCCCATCGAGGGGGAAAGACAAGGGCTGCTCCGCCTGCTCATCGGCTTGCTCTTCGTGCTCACCGTCGGCCTACTCCTCACCTCCCCCGCCCACGCCGAGCGGGTGCGCGACCTTGGCCAGTTCCAGGGCGTGCGCACCAACCAGCTCACCGGCTACGGCGTGGTCGTGGGCCTGCCCGGCACCGGCGACGACAACCTGGAATACCTGACCCAGGCGATGAAGGGCGTCTCGGGCCGCATGGGCCTGACCCTGCCGCCGGGCGTGGCCCCGGGCCTCAAGAACGCCGCCGCGGTGATGATCACCGCCGACCTGCCCGCCTTCGCCAAGCCCGGCCAGCGCCTCGACGTGACCGTCTCGACCATCGGCAAGGCCAAGAGCTTGCGCGGCGGCGCGCTGATCCTGACGCCGCTCTACGGCGCGGACGGCCAGATCTACGCGATGGCGCAAGGCAACCTCGCGGTCGGCGGGTTGGACGTGGGCGGCAAGGACGGCTCGAACGTCACCATCAACATCCCCACCGTGGGCCGCATCGCCGATGGCGGCAGCGTCGAGCGCACGGTCGCGACCGGATTCGACGATGGGGCCGCGCTGCGCTGGAACTTGTTTTCCGCCGACTTCCTGACCGCCGCGCGCGTGCGCGACGCGATCAACCGCCGCCTGCCCGGCACCGCCAGCGTGGAGGACGGCGTCTCGCTCTCGCTGCGCCTGCCGCAGGAAGCCGACACCCGCGCCAGCCTGATGGCGATGATCGAGATGATCGACGTCGATCCGGCGGAGACCCCGGCGCGCGTGATCGTCAACAGCCGCACCGGCACGGTCGTCATCAACAGCGCCGTGCGCGTCTCGCCCGCCGCGATCAGCCACGGCAAGCTCACCGTCCGCATCGAGGAGAGCCCCTCGGTGGTCCAGCCCGCGCCGTTCAGCAAGGGCCAGACCACGGTGGAGCAGCGCTCCAACATCAAGGTCGACGAGGCCGATCGCAAGGTCGCGCTGTTCAAGCCGGGCGCTTCGTTGTCCAAGATCGTCGACGCGCTCAACATGCTCGGCGTCACCCCGTCCGACCTCGTCGCCATCCTCGAGGCGCTGAAGCAGGCCGGCGCGCTCAAGGCCGAGATGGTGGTGATATGACGCCTGTCGTCTCCCCCACACCGGGCGTCACCCCGGCCGGCACGCCGGCGAAGACCGACCGCGAGAAGCTTTCCGAAACGGCCCGGCAGTTCGAGGCGATCTTCGTGCGCCACATGCTCGCCGCCGCGCGCAAGACCGACTTCGGCTCCGACCTGTTCGGCAGCGAGGCGCTCGGCACCTTCCGCGAGATGCAGGACGACCGCTTCGCCGAGATCACCGCGCAGACCGGCTCGCTGGGCCTCGCGACCCTGATCGAGGCGCAACTCGCGCGCCTGCTGCCGACGGCGGCCGGCACCGCGAAGTCGGAAGGCTAGGCGATGGCGTCCGATCTCCTGGCGATCGCACGCAGCGGCACCAAGGCCGCCCGCGCCGCGCTCGACGTCACCGCGCAGAACATCGCCAACGCCTCGTCCGACGGCTTCGTGCGCCGCTCGGTCTCGCTGTCCGAAGTCTCGGCGGCGGGCGGGGTCGGGCGCACCGGCGACATCTCGCTCTCGGGCGTGCGGATCGACGGCGTCACCCGCAACGCCGACTTGTTCCGCCAGGCCGAGGTGCGGCGCACGGGCGCGGACGCGGCGCGCGCCGATGCCGAGGTCAACGGGCTGGAGAACGTCGAGGCCGCTGTCGAACAGGCCGGCGTCTACGATGCGACGGTCGACTTCGAAGGCTCGCTCAAGCAGCTCGTCTCCGATCCCACCGACGGCAGCCTGCGCGCCGCGGTGATCGAGAGCAGCCGCGCGCTTGCCAGCAGCTTCAAGGTCGCCTCGACCAGCCTCGATGCCGCCGGCAAGGGGCTGCGCTTCCAGGCGCAAGACGACGTCGACCAGGTCAACCTGCTTGCCGGAGAGCTGGCACGGGTCAACTCGCGCCTCTCGCGCGCGACCGAAGCCTCGAGCGACCAGTCCACCCTGCTCGACCAGCGCGACAACCTGCTCCAGCAGCTCGGCACACGCATCGACACGACCGCGACGTTCGCGCCCGACAAGACCGTGGAAGTGCGCATCGGCGGCAGTGGCGGCCCGGTGCTGCTGAGCGGCCAGGCCACGAGTCCCCTGGCGATGACGATGGCGAGCGATGGTACGATCGGCTTCACGCTGGGCGGCGGCGCAGTCACCGCCTCGTCCGGCGCGCTTGCCGGGCGCGGCCAGGCGCTCACCCAGCTGGCGGCGACGCGCGGCAAAGTCGACGCGGTGGCGGCCAGCGTCATCGCCGCGGTCAACACCGCGCAGGCCAACGGCGTCGATCTCAACGGAACGGCCGGCCAGCCGCTGCTGTCGGGCACCGGCGCGGGCGACATCGCGCTCGCCCAGACCGATGGCGCCAGGATCGCCACCGCGCCCGCCGGGTCCAGCGCCAACAGCCGTGACACTGGCAACATCGCCGCGCTGCGCACCGCCATCGACACCGCCGACCCGGCGGGCAAGCTCGACGCGGTGCTGTTCGACATCTCCAGCGCCGTCGCCGGCCGGACCGTCACGCGCGATGCGCTCGATGGGATCGCCAGCAACGCCAAAGTCGCGCTCCAGGCGCAGGCCGGCGTCGATCTCGACCAGGAGGCGGTGAACCTCGTGCGCTACCAGCAGGCCTTCCAGGCGTCCGGGCGCGTGATGCAAGTCGCCAGCAGTCTCTTCGACACGCTCTTGAACATCCGCTGAGGCGCTTATGACGATCGTTTCCTCCAGCACCGGCGCCTTCTTCGAGCGAGCCCGACAGGACATGACGGCGCTGCGCAGCCAGACCGAGCAAGTGCAGTCGCAGATCGGCAGCGGCCAGCGGCTCGACCGCTCGTCCGACGATCCGGTCGCCGCCTCGCGCCTCAGGATGCTCGCCCGCAGCGACAAGCTGGCCAAGATCGACAGCACCAGCGCCAACCGCGCCAGCGCCGACCTGACGCTGGCCGACGCGGCGCTCTCGGACATCGCCGATGCCATCGGCCGCGCCAAAGTGCTGGCGCAGCAGGCCGCGAACGGCACCATGACCGACCAGCAGCGCGCCAGCATCGGCAAGGAGCTGGAGGCGTTGCACGGCAGCATCCTGCTGCTGGCCAACAGCGAGGACTCCACCGGCCATGCCCTGTTCGGCGGGCAGAGCGCGAACCAGGCCTATACCCTCGATGCCGCCGGCAACGCGGTCTACGTCGGCAGCGGCACATCGGGCGAGCTGCCGCTCGGCGAAGGGCAGAGCGTCACCCGCTCGCTCACCGGACCGGAGTTCCTGAACTTCACGACAGCGAGCGGTTCAGGCGACCTCATGGGCACGATCAAGACGCTGGCCGATGCGCTGCAAGGCGGTTCGCCCGACCCGGCCGGCGCGGCCCGCAATTCGCTCGACGCGCTCTCGGCCGGGCTCGACGCGGTCACCACCGGGCAGACCATCATCGGCGCGCGCCTCGCCTGGATCGATGTCGCCGGGCAGCAGCGCACCAGCCGCGACGAACTGCGCGCGGGCGAGGAGATGGATGTCGGCGGCACCGACACCGCAAGCTCCATCGCCAAGCTGCAGGAGATGATGGTCGTGCTGCAGGCGAGCCAGGCCAGCTTCGCCAAAGTCGCTGGCTTGAGCCTGTTCAACCAACTGAACTGAAGCGCGGCCCCGCGCCCGAGGAATTCGTCGCATGTTTGCTGGTATCGGTGTCGTCATCCTGCTCGTCATGGTCTTCGGCGGCTTCGCCCTGACCGGCGGCGCGCTCGGGCCCGTGATGGAGGCCATCCCCCACGAGATGCTGATCATCGGCGGCGCCGCCGTCGGCGCGGTCGTCACCGGCAACTCGATGCACGAGCTCAAGGCGCTCGGCGGCGGTTTCGCCAAGGTGTTCAAGGGCCCCAAGCACAACAAGCAGGACCACATGGACGCGATCATCCTGACGAGCCGGCTGATGAAGCTGCTGCGTTCCGAGGGGCCGGTGGCGCTCGAAAGCCACGTGCAGGACCCCAAGTCCTCCTCGCTCTTCGCCGAATTCCCGCGCCTGATCGCCAACAAGGCGCTCGTCGATCTCATCTGCGACACGCTGACCCTGATCGTCGTCTCCTCGGGCACGCTCGAGGTCCATGCCGTCGAGGATGTGATGGACAATGCGATGAAGACGCACTTCCACGAGTTCCACGAGCCGCAACATGCGCTGCAGAACCTGGCCGACGCCCTGCCCGCGCTGGGCATCGTCGCGGCGGTGCTCGGCGTGGTGAAGACGATGGGCTCGATCGACAAGCCGCCCTCGATCCTGGGCGGGATGATCGGCTCGGCGCTGGTCGGCACCTTCATGGGCGTGCTGCTCGCCTACGGCATCGTCGCGCCGATGGCCGGCCGCCTCAAGCAAGTGATCGAGCAGGACGAGATGATCTTCCACGCGGTCAAGCAAGTGGTAATCGCCAGCCTCCACGGCTGGCCGCAGCCGCTCGTGGTGGAAAGCGCCCGCTCGGGCCTGGGCCATGCCTTCCGCCCGGGCCTGTCCGAGATGCTCGACGCGATGCGGGGGCGCTGACGTGGCCGCCGCCAAAAAGGGCAAGAACGAGCCGCCCGCGCCGATCATCGTCAAGAAGGTCACGGTGGTCGCGGGCGGCCACCACGGCGGCGCCTGGAAAGTCGCCTACGCCGACTTCGTGACCGCGATGATGGCGTTCTTCCTCTTGCTGTGGATCCTCGGCGCCACGACCGAGAAGCAGCGCAAGGGCATCGCCGACTACTTCACCCCGACGCTGGTCAAGACCCGGCAGGCAAGCGCGGGCTCGGCGACCGGGCTGCTCGGCGGCTCGTCGCTGACCGACGCCGACAACTATCCGCACCGCGCCGGGCAGACCGGCACGAAGTCGATGACGATCCCGCGCGATGCGACCGGCGGCCCCAAGGAGGGCGGCACCAGCATCAAGCGCGTGGCCCGCAAGCAGGAGATCGAGGCCAAGCTGAACTCGACCGAAGCGCTGCGCAAGCTCGCCCGGCAAGTGCGCATGGTCGACACCACCGAAGGCGTGCGGATCGACTTGGTCGACGATGCCGACTTCTCGATGTTCCGCCTGGGCACGACCGTGCTCACGCCCGAGGCGACGGCGCTGCTGCAGGCGCTCGGCCAGGCGGCGGGTTCGGACAAAGGCGCGCTCACCATCCGCGGCCACACCGACGCCCTGCCCTGGCGCGACGGCATCCCGGGCAACAACTGGTCGCTCTCCGCCGGCCGCGCCGAAGCCACCCGCCAGGCCCTACTGCGCGACGGCATTGCCGAGGACCGCTTCAAACGCATCGAAGGCGTCGCCGACCGCGAACTGCTGATCCCGGGCGACCCCACCGACCCGCGGAACCGGCGGATTTCGATAACGCTGATGGATTGAGGGGGATGGTGCGCCCTGGAGGGCTGGAGTTGGTGGAGAGCAGTCACACGCTAACGGTGGACCTAATGCTCAGTTGCTTTCCGCTCACTCGACCTTTGCTGCCGTCGCAGATAGAAATCCCTGCAAAGGGCAAAAATGGTTCCCATGATTAGGCCCTCCCAAACATAATAGGTAACGTTCAACTTCGCGACTGCCACAGAGTTGCCTTTCAGCCGCCTTAGCTGTGTGGCACGATCCAAAATGATGGTTCCTTTGATGTCGCGAACGGACATCAATATGTTTCTTTGTTCAAATCGAAATATATCAACGCTTACTTTTGTAGGAAGCTGATCCCCATGCGGATAGCATCCTATTGAACGCTTGAAGCTGTCGCATTGAACTCGGATGCTGCCGCGATCAGTACGCAGTTGAAGGTACCTATGTCGGGTGTCCGCGAAATCAAGCACGCCTTCCAACCTAGTCGTCTTTGAGCGTGCTGCCACTTCATGTACCTGAGTGAATGATCTTGGTTCAGGTCCAAGCAACACCAGATACGCCGTGCATGCCGTGACAATGACAATGGAATTCACTAGCCTGTTTGACAGAGCCCAAGAGAACCATTGGATCGAATTGCTGGCTGCTGTCATACGAGATATCCGGGCGGCGTCACCGGAATGTCCGGTGTCTTCTTGAGAGCGATAGGGGTTTAAGCTAACGCGCCGTCACTAAGAAGGAGTTAGTGTCCGTAAATGGGCGCTTTCTGCCGGCCCCATAAGGATCGAATTTTGGAAATGCAGTGGTTTGGGTGGCTAGCTGCCGTTCCGGTTCATAGTTCTTTCGATCAGCCAAAAGTGAAAAAGTTGAGCCCCGACAAAGCCAGCGCCTATGAGCATTGTCGCGGGCAAGACCATACCTTCCTGCGCAGGCCTCGGCGCGACGTTCAATGCTAGGAGTGTGATAAATCCCAACAGGCCGGTTCCCAAGACAGGGATGAGGGTGAGGGCAAGGGCGCGAGGTGCCATCCAGTTCACTGTACCGGCAAGAGACCATTGCATCGGCAAGCGTTCGTGCTTCTGAAAGCGAGCATTCGCCCAAACCGACAAGCCGGCGAGTATAGCCACGAAGACGATGGAAATCCCCAGCACGATCATGCCCCATTGGTAGCATCAGCCTCGCTGACCGCAACTGGGCGAAAACGGTACCAGAAGACCCTCACCCCCGCAGCAAGGCCCTGCCCGCCGACGCCGTAAGCGCCGCGACGATGTCCTCGTCCGGGATGCCGGTTCCCGCCCGAGCGATCTCGTCCACCGTCCGCGTGCCGTCCGCTGCCAGCAGGAGCGCGCGCAGTTCGGGTTGTTCGACTTTGAGCAGCGTGTGGTCGAGTGTGCTCACCATCGCGTCGCCCATTTCGAGGAGGCCGCGCACCAGCGGGCTTGCTTCGGGCCGCGCGCCTGGCGCGGCGGGGAACGGCGCGGGTTCGACATGGAGGTTCACGTACCACTCGGCGAAGAGCTGCAGCAGCACGCGCAGCAGCGCCGGGTCGGTGGTGATTGCGCGCACCGGCACGCGCTGGGGATGGGCGGCGGCGGCGCGGGTCAGGCCGTCGGCCAGGCCTTTGTGAGCCACTTCGATCTCGTCCTCGCCCAGCGCGAACGTGCCGTCCTCGCGCCGCTTGAGCTTGGTCGAGAGATGGAGGTCGGCGATCCGCTCGGGCCGGATCGTGCGGTCAGGCTTCTGGCCGGCGCGCACGAACAGGCTCTGGCGGAAGAAGCGCAGCGCCGTGTAGTCGTCGCGCGAGGCCGCCCGCAGCACCGCGCCTTCGGGATCGGGAGCGCCGTCGCCCTCCTTCAGGAACCCGTCGAGATGCAGGTTGCGCCCGGCATCGGTCAGGTAGCGCAAGCCGTTGCGGCGCGCCTCCCCCACCACGTCGAGCAGCCGCTGCGGGTAGTAGCAGTCGCCCAGCTCATCGTGGAACAGCACCGCGTCGGGCCGCTCCAGCATCGAGCGGGCGTGGTGGCGCAAGGTCTTGGCGAAGGCATCGTCATCCTCGCGCGGCTCGGCGTAGGCGGCAAGGAAGGCGCGGGTTACGGCGATCTTCTCGTCCGGGTCGGCGATGGCGCCGATCTCGTCGAGCAGCATCTCGCGCATGATCAGGCGCACGTGCCCGCCCGGCATGCAGTTGTAGCTGACGTAGGCGACGCCGCGCTCGGACAGCACATGCCCGATCAGCGCCATCGTCGCCGCGCGCACCGGCTCGGGCACCCAGGCGTAGACCCCGTGCACGCTGACGTAGTCGAACGAGCTGGCGGCATAGTGCTCGTGCGCCCGGGTGATATCCTCGACCGCGAGCGTCACGTTGGCGAGCCTGGCATGGTCGACGATGTCCTGCCCGCGCGCGATCGCCACTTCCGACAAGTCGAAGCCATGCGCCTCGCACCCCGGATAGATCGCCGCGAGCGAGAGCAGGTTGAAGCAGTTGCCCCCGCCGATCTCGAGGATGCGCGCCGCGTTCGGATGCACCGGATCGAGCCCGGCGAGGCGCGCGAGCACCGCCAGCCGCTCGGGATGGGTCTGGGCGAAGACGGCGGTGGGATAGACGACGCGGTCGTAAGGCGTGGGCAAGCGGGTCTCCCCAGGATTATCGGCGCCGGTCGAGCGCGGCGTCAGCGCACGTAGACGAAGAAGGTGCAGCGATGAAGGTCGAAGCCCGGGTCCGGGCCGGGGCCGGTCGGCACGTCGTAGAACGCGATCCGCAGCGAGCGCGGTCGGGGATGATCGACCGGGCTCAGCGCCACCGACGCCGGGCGCCCGCCGGCGCAGAAGCCGTCGGCGATGCCGGACGCCTTGCCGGAAACGCTGATCACGCGAAAGGCCGATCCTTCGGGAGCGAGCGCGATCGTGAGCCCCTTCGCAAACGTCAGCGCCCGGCGCGTAATGGTCACCGCGCCGAGGTCGCGGAACGAGGCGTTATCGAAGGGTTGCCAGCGGCCTGCCACCCCGGCCCGCTCCGCCGAGACCGGTCCAGCGGCGGGAGCGGGCGCGCAGGACAGGAGCAGGAGCAGCGGCGCGCACCAGACCGCCGACCGGGGATGCGGCCCGATCACTGCAACGTCGGATGGTTGGGCGCGGTCATACCGGCCGGGACGAGGGCCTGGGGCTGCGGTCCGCCTTGCGCGGGATGCGGCGGGGGAGCAGCCGGCGGCGCCGCGCCCGGCTTGGCACCAGCGGCGCCGGCCGCAGCCTTGGCCGCCGCCTCGAACAGTTCGCGCACCGTGCGATTGCGTTCGTCGGAGATCGGCGGCTGGCGCTTGCAGGACTTGGCGGCCTTCTTCCAGTCCGGCGCCTTGGGCTCGCGGATCGCGGCATTGAGCTTCTTGAACTTGGAAAAGCCGCTTGGCCCCAGGTTGTAGATCATGTCGAGCAGCGCGACCTGGGCATCCTCGGGGAAGGTGTCGAAGTTCTTGAACTTGCGCTGCAGCGCCTTCACGAAATCGTCGAGGTCGTCGAGCAGCAGGCGCATGCCCTCCTCGTCGGTGATGAACAGCTTGGCGTCCTTCTTATAGTGCTCGGCCCGATAGTTCAGCGCGGAGCCGCCGGGACTGAGCGCGCGCAGCCGCTGCCACTCCTTCTTCTTGTCCTCGTCCTTCACCACGCGCTTCTGGGCATCGCGCAAGTCGATGTCGGTGGCCTCGTCCGCATCCTCGATCTTGTGGCCGTAGCCGATCGTGACCCAGCTGCTGGTGTCGAGGTACATCCAGTACTTGTAGCCCTCGCCGGCGACGGCGTCGGCGAACATTCCCGCCGCGCGCTTCTTGGCGTTCTCGACCGTCATGCTCGCCTCTCCCGCCCGTCCGCTTCCTCGACTCGGCATCGCCCGCGTAACCGGTTCAGCGGTGCCCGGCTTCTTGTGCTTGGCCTTGCGGGGCGTTGGCAAGCCGCATCCGCACCCTGTCCAGCGCCGGCGCGGCGGCGGCAAGCACCGCGCGCGGCCCGGGAAGCACGCCGCGCGCCTGGCGGATGATCACGAGCAGCATCGCCGTATCGAGCGCGGCCATCGCCAATCCCGCGCCGGCAACACCGAAGCGCGCGACGAGGACGGCGGCAAGCGGCAGGCTCGCGAGCGCCAGCAATACGTAACGCACGGTGTAGCCGGCGTGGCGATTGCACGCGAGGATCAGGTTGGAGACCGGGTACCACAGCCCGCCGCACAGCAGGCCGAGCGCCACGAGCGTGACCAGCGCCTGCGGCGGCAGGATCGCGCCGTGCGTCCACACGCCGATCGCGGCTTGCCCCAGCAGCGCGAAGCCCAGCGCGTAAGGGATCACCAGCAGCCCGGAGAGCAGCAGCGTCGCGCCGGTCAGCGCCGCCATCCGCTGGCGGTCGCCGCGCGCGGCTGCGGCGGAAAGCTCGGGCATGATCGGCGTGCTCACGATCCAGCACAGCTGCATGCCGATGCGCGAAAGCGTGCGAGTGGCGGCGAACACCGGCACCGCGGCCTGACCCGCCACCGCGCCGACCACCAGCGCGGTGCCTTGCAGCACCAGCGCTTGCGCCAGCGGCAGCAGCATCACCGCGCCTGCCGGGGCGAGCAGCCGTCGCGCCTCGCGCCAGTTACCCTCTCGCCAGCCGATCCGCAGCCACGGCACACGCCGGCGCAGCAGCAGGTTCTGGCCGGCGAGCCCGAGCAGCCGACCGATCAGCCACGCCAGCGCCGCCGCCACGAGATCGCCGCCCGCCAGCACCGTCAGCACCAGCGCCGCGTTCTCTATGAGCAGCACCGTGGCGTTCCAGAAGCCGCCGAGCGCGAACAGCCCGGCGGCGCGGAAGCCGGCGAAAAAGATGCTGCCCTGCACCGCCGCCACGCCGTAGAGCACCAGGATCGTGAGTGTCGCGCGGACCGTGCCGTCCGGCGCCCCGTCCAGCTCTTGGAGCACGGCCTGGGGCATCAGCCACACGGCCGCCAGGAGCACCACCAGGATCGCCGCCGAGCTCGCCAGGATCGCGCGCCAGGCGCTCTGGAACACGCGCACCACCTCGTCGCGATCGCCGCGCGCGGCGGCCATCGTCATGCGCGTGCCGGCGGCGGTGGCGAAGCCGAAGTCGCTCATGCTCAGGAACTGCGGCACGGTCGCCAGCAGCAGCCACAGGCCATAGCGCTCCAGGCCCCAGCGGTGCGCCAGCACCGGCACCAGCGCCAGCTGCGTCGCGGCGATCACCAGCTTGTCGAAGGTGGTGACGCCGATGCCGAGCGCGATGCGGCGGATCATCGCAGCTGGCCCACGAGGAAGACCACCGGGATCAGGCTCGCGAACGAGTAGAAGTAGAACCGGCCGTAAGGCTTGAAGTGGCTGGTGCGCACGATCCAGGTGCCGAACACCAGCGCCCCGGTCAGCAGCGCGGCGCTGCCGATGAACGAGGCGTCGAAGCGCCACATGGCGATGCCGGCGAACGCGCCCATCATCTGCACCACCCGGGCATGGGGCGCGATCAGGCGGTAGGCCGCGTGCCACAGTAGCACGAAGGCGCCGAGGCCTAGCGGCCAGAACCAGCCGAAGTTGGCGTAGCTCTCGCCATACAGCGTCGAGTTCAGCGCGAGCGAGGGCAAGTGGGCGATCTGCTCGCCGAGCGAGAGGCCGAAGTTCTCGGGCCGGCTCGGCCACACCGCTCCCGGCACCAGCAGCGTGAGCGGGCGGGCGAACATCGCGAAGGCGAGGAACGGGCGGTCGGTGTCGCCATAGTTCGTCACGATCCAGTTGAGCACGACGATGTTCGAGCTCTCGAATACGGAATTGAGCGAGCCATCGAGGGTTCTGGGAGCAGCGCTGCCGGCGCGCTGTGCGATGTCCCAGGCCTCGGCGAAGGAGGCGAGCGAGTAGCCGCGCACCGTCGCCAGGCCGCGAAACGCGGGCCACAGCGCGCTCAAGCTCGAGAACGCAGCGAGGCTGGCCGAGGCGGCCAGCGCGAGCGACACCGGCCGGTGCTTGAGCAGCAGCACGATCAGCAGGACGAGATAGACCGCCGTGATGCGATTGAACGTGGTCATCAGGTCGATCACGGCGAAGGCGCCGCCCCACAGGACCGCGCGCCAGGCGCTCGTCCGCCCGCTGGTCACGCGGTAGAGCAGGACCGCGAACACCGCGTTGCGCGCGACGTTGGCGGCGTACTTGACCGGCAGGAACGCCGGATTGCGGAACGCGTCCTCGAGGTTGCCTTGCCAGTGGCCGCCGGTGCCCAGGCCGCTGAGCGAGAAGGCGGCCAGCCCGCTGCCCAGGAACAGCAGCACCACCCAGCCGAACATGGCCGGGTCGCTGGTGTCGCGGCTCGCCGGATGGATGCGCGGCACGATCAGCCGCAGCAAGGGGAACAAGTAAAGCCCGGAGAGCAGCATGAAGGTCGTCGCGAGGTCCTGGTATGGCCGGTAGACCAGCAGCAGGTCGGGCGCCTCGCTCTGCCCCGCGATCAGGAACGCGGCGAGCGGCACGATCACGTAGTAGGCCTGGCCGAGCAGGATGCCGTCGAGCAGGTCGAGCCGCCGCACATCGACGCGCCACAATGCGTTGAGATTGAGCAGCGTGCCCGCGACGAAGATGATCCAGACGAGCGTGGCCAGCATGACGTTTCAGCCCCGCTCGCGCATGTGCCGGCGCTTGATCGCGCGGGCCGGGTTGCCGGCGTGGACGGTGTCGGGGGCCAGATCGTGCGTGGCGACCCCGCGTGCGCCGAGCACCGCGCCCTCGCCCACGCGCACGCCGGGGCCGACGAAGGCCTCCGCCGCGATCCAGCAGCGCGCCTCGATCGTGATCGGGCGCGTGACGAGCTGGAACGCGGGATCGGTGTAGTCGTGCGTGCCCGCGCACAGCGTCGCGTCCTGCGAGACGATCGCGCCGGCACCGATGACGACCGGCGCCTGGTTGTAGCAGCGCACGCGCGGGCCCAGCGTCGCGCCCTCGCCCATCACCAGGAACGGCGGATACCAGATCTTCGCGCTGCCGTAGACCATCGCGCCCGGTGCGAGGCGCGCGCCGAACGCCGTGAGGACGAGCCGGCGCCAACGATGCAGCGGCGGCGGAGTCCAGGCGGCAAGGAGCAGCCAGCACACGGCGAAGGCCGCGCGCCACAGCCGCACACGCAGCGCGAAGCTGGGGCCACCCGCGCGCGAGCCCGCCTGCTCGGCGTCGAGGATCATCGCCCGCTCGTTCAAAGCGCCAGCCCCGTCGCCCGGCGCAGCGCGTCGAGGCGCTCCTCGCGGCCGGCGCAGCCGCGCAACGCGCGGTCGAGCTCCAGCACGCGGCACTGGACCAGCAAGCGATACCAGAAGCCCTGCAGCAGATGGTAGACCAGCCCCGCCCGGCCATCGAGGAAGCCCAGTCGGACGATGTAGCGGTGCAGGAAATAGGCAAGCGGCGCCACGCCGAGCGGCAGCCGCTCGTAGAGATTGTGCTTGAGCCACCGCTTGACGCGTGCCTGTCGCACCGCCGGGCCGCTCGCCGACCGGGCCGGGAGCAGGTCGTACCGGCGCGCCAGCACCTCGACCGCCTCGCGCGTGGCGTAGCCGTTGTGCTTGGCGGTGAAGAACGCGAGGTCGCGCTCGCACGCGTCGGTGAAGGCGCCGGCGATCTTCACGCTGCGTCCGCCCAGCAGGCGCACATGCTCGTCCATCCAGCGGTCCTCCACTTCGGCCAGGCCGTGGCGCCAGCAGCGCAGCAGATGCATCGGGTAGCGGCCGCCATGGCGGATCCAGCGCCCCATGAAGCGGTGCCGCCGGTTGAGCACGACCCCGGTGATAGTGAGCGGCAGCGTCGGCACGACCGCCAGGATACGCGTGGCGAGGTCCGGGCCGATCACTTCGTCGGCATCGAGGCGCAGGACCCACTCGGTGGCGATGCCGCAGTCCTCCAGCGCGAAGCGGCACTGGCGCGCGTGGCTGCTCCAGGCGTTCTGCACCACGCGCGCGCCCATGCGCCGGGCGATGGCGACGGTGGCGTCGGTCGAATACGAGTCCACCACCAGCACCTCGGTCGAGAACGCGCGCGCGCAGGCAATGGCGCGGGCGATGTGGACGGCTTCGTTGAAGGTGAGGATCACCGTGGTCAGTCCGGGAACATGGCCCGGACGCGTAGTACCGTCCTGCCAGGCCGGCGGCACGGCCGGATCGACGAGACGCAACGCGGTCATTGCGCCGCCTGCACCCACGGAGCCCGCACCAGCCGGTCGTGCGCGTCGCAGGCTTCGGGATCGAAGCGGTCGCGGATGTGGCGCGCCGGGCTTCCGGCGACGATCGTGTAAGGGGCGACATCGCGCAGCACCGTCGCCCCCGCGCCAACGACCGCGCCGGTGCCGATCGTCACGCCCTCGCGGATCGTGGCGCGCTCGCCGATCCAGGCGTCGGCGCCGAACACCGTGACGGGGCGGGCCGCGTCGGGCCAGCCGAGCCGCGTCGGGGTGCCGGCCAAGTCGAAGCGGTGGTCGTTGCCGATGACGCGGCAACCGGCGGCGATCATGCACAAGTCGCCCACCACGACCGGTCCTTGCGCGGTGAAGTCCGGCCCGAGGTAGGCGTAGCGGCCGATCCGGCTGCCCGCGCCCAGCTTCACGTGACGGCCCCAGTGGAACCCCTCGCCCAGCTCCGCCAGCCGCAGCCGCCGGCGCAGCCACGGCAAGAGCAGGCGGCGCAGAGCCGCTTTCGCCGGCCTCTCGACCTCGCGCCGGCAGCGCCCGATCATCGCGTCGCCGACGCGCTCGGGCGCGGGAAGCGGCGCGACGTCAGCCACGGCGCGCGACTTCCAGCACTGCCTGCTCGATCGTGCGCGCCTGATGCTCGGGCGTCCAGCGCCGGGCGATCGCGGCCCGGGCGGCGGCGCGCACGATCTCGCGGGGCGGCGCCTGCGCCAGCCAGCGGGCGATCGCATCGGCGAGGCTGGCGGCATCGTCCTTGCGGAAGAACGCGCCGGTCACGCCCTGCTCGATCGCCTCGACCTCGGGCATCTGCGTGTCGAAATCGCCGTGGGTGATGGCCGGCGTGCCGTACATCAGGCTGTGCATCGCGGTCAGGCCGATCTTGCCTGGCGAGACCGTCACGTCGCTGTGGTAGAGCAACTGGCCCGTCACATCCTCGTCGTAGCAGGCGCCGAAGAAGTGCGCGGAAACGCCCAGATCCGCGGCCCGACGCTCCAGAGCAGCCCGCTCCGGCCCCTCCCCCACCAGCAGCACGTTGACCGGCAGGCCCCGCGCCGCCAGCAGAGCCGCCGCGTCGATCAGCAAGTCGAACCGGCAGGCGCGGGTCAGGCGCGCGGTGCAGACCAGCAGCGGGTGCTCGGGCACGGCGAACAAGCTCTGCGGCCGCACCGAGCGCAGCGTCCCCGCCTCGATCCTCGCGATCACCGCGTTCGCCCGCGCCACGTCGAGGCTGTTGGAAACCACCGTGATCCGCTCGAGCGCGAAACCCTCGCGCGCGCCGATCCGCTTGCCCCGCTCGCCGTAGACGAGGAACCGGTCGCATAGGGCGAAACAGGCGTGGCGCACCAGACGCTTGAGCCCGCGCTCGTGCCGCAGCCAGCCGTGGCCCCAGAACAGCACCGGCCGCCGCCGCGCCTTGGCGATCAGCGCCGCCACCCATGTCGAGACGAAGTGCGGGTCGGCAAGCAGGATCAACGCCTGGTAGCGCCGGTCGGAAGCGGCGGCGACGGCGCCCGGCTGCCACAGCAGCGAGCCGAGCCGGCGGAACGGCGCGCGCACGAAGCGCGACACCGCACCGGTATCGGCATGGATCACGCCGTCCAGGGCCTCGCCGCTGCCGTAGAAATCGTAGGCGATGGCCGCGCTCGCATCCATCGCCCGCATCACCGGCTGCCGGTAGTGCGGCCAGACATGGTAGACGACTGCCACGCGCAAGCGCTCGCTCAGGGGCCCGCCCAGGGCACCGCTCAGGGGCTCGCGCGGGCCGGTCGCCGCCCCTTGTCCGGCCGCCGCGCTCACGCCAGCATGCTTTCGAGCGCCGCCAGCGCCCCGCGCGCGTAGCGCTCGCCCAGGTACGCCGCGCCGTAGTTGCTGGGGTGCACCCAGTCCGCACCCATAGTGAAGCGCGCGTTGCCTTCTGTCTGGCGGACCATCGCCGTGGCGCTCGCCGTCACCGCGCCCGTCCAACTCACCGCCGTGCTGTTCTGCGTGAGCGTGGCGATCCGGGTCGAGCCGTCGGAAAACAGGATCGTATAGGCCGAAGCCGAGGTGCCCGCCGGCCACGCGCTCGCCAGCGTGGCGCTGGTCGCGCTCGACAGCGCGGCGGTGAAGCGCAGCTCGGAGCCGAGACCCGCGACCCACTTGCCCTTGGCGTCGCCGTCGATCGGCACGAAGCGGCACAGCGGATCGGCAAAGGCCCCGACCGCCGCCGCCACCGCGCTTTCGGCGCTGCTCACTTGCGCCGCGATCCGGTTGGGCGCGGCGACGCAGCCGAAGACGACGATCGGCACGCCGGGCAATTGCGCCCGCGCCGACCGCAGTCCGGCAAGAGCGTTGGCCTGCACCGTCGCATAGGCCTGCCCGGCGTAGGCATCGTTCACCGAGGTCAACAGGAACACCACCTCGGGCGCCGCATAGCCCAGGATCGTGTCCCCGTTGGCGATGCGCTGGTCGAAGCGGTAGACGCTCGTCGCGGTCTGGTTGAAACCGGTGCCGCCCGAGCCGCTCGCCTGCAGTGCCAGCCCCATGCGGTCGGCCATCTGCACCGCGATGCCGTCCGCCGCGACGTCCGGCCCGGTGCCGAAGACATAGCTGTCGCCCAGGAACACGCCGTGCGGGATCTCGCTGGTATCGACGGGCCAGAGCGCCGCGCCGTCCTCGACATAGGCGCCCGCGAACTTGCCGGTGCGGTTCGCCTCGACGACGATCCGGCGCACTGCCCGACTGCCGAAGTCGAGCAGCAGGTACTGGTCGGTGCTGCCGGTGGTGGTCGCGGTGACCGTGCCCGTCAGCGAGACGTAGCGGCCGTCGACGAGGACGCGATAAGGCGCCGTCGTCGGGCCGACGCGCGCGGCGAAATAGCGGCAATCGGCCATCGCCTCGAACCGGGCGTAGCTGTTGATCTCGGTCGCGGCGGCATCCTGCACGCCGGCACTCACGCGCCCGCCCACGCCGAAGCGGCCGCCGACGACGTGGAAGACGCCCTGGTTGGCGAAGTTGCAGGTGTAGCTGGTGGTGGTCGGCGTCGGCAGGGCCGCGCCATTGTCGGTGATCGTCGGCGGGCTCGGGTGCAGCCCGGCATTGCGCGGGTTCGACAGCGCAGCCTTGTTCGCGGCGCGGCGCAGGCGGTCGAGCAGGCGGGCGTTGGCCAGCGCGGTGGGGCTGGCGGCGGGGAAAGTGGCGGCGAGCATGTTCGTCCCTCCCCCTCAGGCCAGCGCGTAGCAGGCGGCGGCGGCGGTGGTGCCGGCGGCGAGCACTTGCGTCGCGGCGAACGGCAGGATGGTGAGCCCGGCGGCGACCGGCACCGTCAGCGTGCTGGCATTGGCGAAGCGGAAGGCGACGTTGCCCGCCCCTTGCGCCACCACCGCGATCGCGCGCGGCGCGGCGAACGGGGTGTCGGGGGTGATCGCGCTCGCGGCGGCATAGGCCGGCTCGCTGGTGGGCAGCGGCGTGCTCACCGAGACGAGGGTCGCGCCGTCCGCCCCGGCGAAGGCCACAGCCGATTGCGGGACGTAGGGAGCGGGGGCCGTGATCTGGATGCTCATGGGAAACTCCTGCGCTGGTTCGTTCGAGTCGCAGGAACCTAAACCTATTTGGTTCGAATAGGAAAGAACAAAATGAGAACTCATGTTCATCGCGCCAGCTCGCACAGTTGGCGCTCGAAGCTGGCGAGGATGCGGCGGCGGTCCCAGCGCTCCTCGGCGCGGCGGCGCGCTCGGCCGCCCAGCCGCATGCGCAGCGGCGCGTCGTCGATGACTTGCAGGATGCCCTCGGCGAGCGCCTGCGGGTCGCCCGGCGCGCTCAGCACGCCGCAGCCCTCGACTTCGGCAGCGAGCGCGGTCCCGGCGGCGGCGGTGGCGGCGACCGGTCGGCCCGATGCCAGCATGTTGGTGAGCTTGGAGGGCAGCACGAGGTCGGCGACCCCATCGATCTGGGGCAGCAAGTGGACGCTGGCGATGCCGAGCAGCTCGGGCAGGCGCTCGCGCGGCTGGAGCCCGCGGAACTGCACATTGTCGAGGCCATGGGCCGCGCGAACCAGCGCCGCGCGCGCCGGACCGCTGCCGCAGATCACGAACAGCAGGTCGCGGCGATGGCGCAGCAGCCGCGCCGCCTCGATTACGGTCTCGAGCCCCTGCTTGCCGGCGATATTGCCCGAGTAGACCGCGACGTGCGGCCGATCGATCCCCCACTCGCGGCGGTAGGAGGATGGGCGGTCGAGCGGGACGATGCCGGTGAGGTCGGCGCCGTTGCGCAGTTCGAAAATCCTGGATCGCGCGATGCCGCGGCGCTCCAGCCCGGCGCACATCTGCGGCGAGATCGTGCTGACACAGTCGGCATCGAGCGCCCGGCGCTCGAACCACCGGGCGAAGCCGGCCACGAGCCCGGTGCGCGGCAGCAGCCCCGTGGCGAACGCGGCCTCCACCTCGAAGTCCTGCACGTGCAGCCAGAACCGCGCGCCGGTCAGCCGGGCGACCAGCCGCCCGAAGAGCGCGGCGATCAGCGACGGGGCAATGGCGATCACCACCGCCGGGCGGCAGCGCAGCACCTCGACCAGCAGCGGCAGGAACGCGGCCAGCGCGAAGCTGAGGTAATGGACGATACGGTTGATCCCGCCCGGCCGGCTCGGAACGTAGATCGGCACCCGCAGCACCTCGACTCCGTTTTCGACGCCGCGACGCACGCCACCCCCGGCATAGGCGGGATCGGGCCTCCAGTCGGGGTAATAGGGCTTGGCGCAGATCACGCGCACCCGGTGCCCGGCCTCGGCCAGCGCCTCGGCCATGCTCGCGGTGCACGGCCCGATGCCGACCGGCTCGGGCGCATAGTTGAGGCCGAGGATCAGGACCTCCACGGCTCAGGCCGCCACCGGCGCCGGCTGGCGCGCCTGATACTCGCGGCAGACGCGCGCGATGCCTTGGCGAAGGCCGACGCGCGGCGCCCAGCCGAGCGCGGCCAGCCGGTCGCTCGCCATCAGCTTGCGCAGCGTGCCGTCAGGCTTACTCAGATCGTGCCGGATCTCCCCGGTGTAACCGACCACGGCGCAGACCAGCCGGGCGAGATCGCCGATCGCGATGTCCGTCCCCGAGCCGACGTTGATCGGCGCCTCCTCCGAATAGCGCTCCATCAGGAACACGCAGGCATCGGCAAGATCGTCGACGTGGAGGAATTCGCGGCGCGGAGTGCCGGTCCCCCACAGGGCGATCGCCGGCGCACCCGAGCGCTTGGCCTCCACCACTTTGCGGACGAGGGCCGGGAGCACATGGCTGCTCTCGGGATCGTAGTTGTCGCCTGGGCCATAGAGGTTCGCCGGCATGACCGACACGAAATCGCACCCATGCTGGCGGCGATAGGCCTGGCACAGCTTGATGCCCGCGATCTTGGCGAGCGCATACCACTGGTTGGTCGGCTCCAGCGGCCCGGACAGCAGCGCCGCCTCGGCGATCGGCTGGTCGGCCTCGCGCGGGTAGATGCAGCTCGAGCCCAGGAACATCAGCTTTGCCGTGCCGGCCTGCGCGGCGGCGTGGATCACATTGGCCGCGATCATCAGGTTGTCGTGCAGGAATTCGGCCGGCCGGGTGTCGTTGGCGAGGATGCCGCCGACCCGCGCCGCCGCCAGGAACACCGCGTCGGGCCGCTGGCGCGCGAACCAGGCATCGACCGCCGCCGGATCGCGCAAGTCGAGCTCGGCGCGCAGGGCGGTCAGCACGCCGCAGCCCTCGCCCGCCAGCCGCCGCACGATCGCCGAGCCGACCATGCCGCGATGCCCGGCGACGAAGACTCGCTTGCCGGCAAGTTCGAAAGTCTGCGCCACGTCCCCGCTCACGCGTGGCCGCGAGGGGCGCCCGCCAGCGAAAGATCCGCCATCACCGAGAGGTCGGCCATCACCATCTCGCGCACCAGTTCGCGCACCGGCGTCTCGTGCCGCCAGCCCAGCTTCTGGTGCGCCTTGCTCGGATCGCCGATCAGCAAGTCGACCTCGGTCGGGCGGAAGTAGCGCGGATCGATCTCGACCAGGCACTTGCCCGACTTGCGGCAGAAGCCCTTCTCGTCGGCGCCGCGCCCGTCCCAGTCGAGCCGGATGTTCACGTCCTCGAACGCCCACTCGACGAACTGGCGCACTTGCGTGGTCTCGCCGGTCGCCAGCACGAAGTCGTCGGGCTCGTCCTGCTGGAGGATCATCCACATGCCGCGCACGTATTCGCCGGCATGGCCCCAGTCGCGCCGGGCGTCGAGGTTGCCCAGCCACAGCTTCTCCTGCCGGCCGAGCGCGATCGCTGCCACCGCGCGCGTGATCTTGCGCGTCACGAAGGTCTCGCCGCGCAGCGGGCTCTCGTGATTGAACAGGATGCCGTTCGAGGCGTGCATGCCGTAAGCCTCGCGGTAGTTCACCACCATCCAGTAGGCGTAGAGCTTGGCCGCGCCGTAGGGCGAGCGCGGGTAGAACGGCGTCGACTCGCGCTGCGGCACTTCCTGCACCATGCCGTAGAGCTCGGAGGTCGAGGCCTGGTAGAACCGCGCGCTCGCCTCCAGCCCCAGGATGCGCACCGCCTCGAGCAGCCGCAGCGTGCCGATGCCGTCGGCATTCGCCGTGTACTCGGGCGTCTCGAAGCTGACGCCGACATGGCTCTGCGCCGCCAGATTGTAGATCTCGGTCGGCTGCACCTGCTGGACGATGCGGATCAGGTTGGTGGAGTCGGTGAGGTCGCCGTAATGCAGATGAAGATCGCCCTGCCCGCTCTGCGGTTCCTGGTAGATGTCCTCGATCCGCCCGGTGTTGAACGAACTGGAGCGCCGCTTGAGCCCGTGGACCTCGTAGCCCTTCTCCAAGAGAAACCGCGCCAGATACGCGCCGTCCTGACCGGTAATACCCGTGATGAGTGCAGTCTTATCGGCCATGAAACCTCCATGGAGCTAGGACGCGCTAAGATGTAATGCCGACCTCTTTCTGGCGGCATTCTACAGATAGCGTGAGCTACAGTTAGCAGGCACTGGACGACCAAACTTGGCGTGCATTCCACACCAGTCGACCAGTAACAGGCTCGAGGAGATTTCTGCGAGAGCTCTCGATTCGGAGCAAATTACAATTCTTTGAATCGCATTAACCATTCGCCAGAAGATGGCGGGATCAGGTCAGGCCGTAGAGTTCCACAAAGTCCGGGGCCCTGCCACATTCCTGCAGCGCCTTGGTTATGACTTGGATCTCGCGCTCGATGCGCAGCAGCTTGCCCTTGGCCGTCTGTATCTGCGAACCCAGTTCGCGGGCAAAATCATCATCCGAGATCTTCTCGTTAAAAGCAGAATCGAGAGCATTGGAATAGTCGACGGCGGCAAAGACCATGGACTTGGTAGCATCTATTGCCTTGAAGGTATTGCCCAGGTTCCGCGCAGTCTGCTTGGAGAGCTGGCCAGCTCGCCTGCCGTGAGTCACCAGCACCTTGCTGCCGTCCTTGTGAACTTCGTAGACAAAATTGAAGAGGTCACGCTTGAGAGTTTTATAGTCTTGTGTCATCGCGCTGTGAAAGATGTCCACGTTCGTACCGATGTACTTGGCGCCTGGCACCTTTTCGGTCGCACTCTTAATCATGCCGTTGGCGCTGCGAACGTCCAGCTTGCCTTCCTCTGCCGCCATTCGAACGCCGACATAGTTCTTCGTGTTCTCGTAGCCCTTGGTCACGGCGGCTGCCTGCTTGGCCACAACCTTGGGAAGAAGGATCTGCGCCGCCGAGTTCGACAGCTTGATGAACGCGTCGCAGTTGGCCTTAACGATCCTGAGCCCCAGGAGGGCAGCGGAGGCGAACTCCATGCGGGACTTCGACTCCGATAACTCTGAGATGGTGTACTTGAGGCTGTCCTGCATCAGCTCAAGCTTCACCTTCTCCTTTGAAAGCAGATTGATACCGGCCCTGGAGCAAGCCTTGACCGAGGGGTCCTGCATCAGCGACTTGCCGCTGTGCTGGAGCGAATGCATGAACTCCGACACTTCTAACCTCCTTAAGCGAACGCGTACCCGAACCCGTCGCCTTCCACCGTCACCGCGATCTCCTTCACTTCCTCGCCGCTCATCTGGCGGTTGAGGAGTTCGATCGAGACTTCGGGCAGCATGGTGTTGGTCAGGATCGCGTCGATCAGGCGGCCGCCCGAAGCGACCTCGTTGCAGCGCGAGACGATCAGGTCGACCACGTCGTCGCCATACGTGAAAGCGATGCCGTGGCTGTCGGCCACGCGCTTGACGATACGGTTGAGCTGGATGCGCACGATGCCCTGCAGCATCGCCGGCGAGAGCGGGTAATACGGCAGCACGATCAGGCGGCCGAGCAGCGCGGGCGGGAACACCTTGAGCAGTTCGGGCCGCAGCGCGGTCGCCAGCGCCTCGGGATCGGGCTTCATCTCCTCG
>Ga0070669_100000249_pt1 | contig 44352 bp, 46 predicted proteins | sample KBSS53metaG_FD_64680 | JGI IMG/M metagenome (GOLD analysis project Ga0070669, IMG submission 64680) | Switchgrass rhizosphere microbial communities from Kellogg Biological Station, Michigan, USA - KBS S5-3 metaG | ecosystem: Host-associated > Plants > Roots > Rhizosphere > Soil ...
CGTTACATAAGCACCAGGGGCACGGCCCCGGCACTATCGTTCGAAGAGGTCACGCTCGCCGGGCTCGCTACGGATGGCGGGCTCTATGTGCCTGAAGTCTGGCCGTCCTTTTCCGCAGCCGAAATCGCTGTGCTGCGCGGGCTCAGCTACGTGGAAACTGCCGTCGCGGTGATGCGACCGTTCGTTGCCGGCTCGCTGGCCGACGCCGAACTGAGGCAGCTGTGCACCGCTGCCTATAAGCGGTTCGATCATGCGGGCGTCACGCCGCTCGTCCAGCTCGATCATCGCCACTGGCTGCTTGAGCTGTTCCATGGCCCCACGCTGGCGTTCAAGGATGTCGCACTTCAGCTCCTCGGGCTGCTGTTCGAACGCTTCCTCGACAAGCGCCACACGCACCTGACCGTCGTCGGCGCCACCTCGGGCGATACCGGCTCGGCTGCGATCGATGCGCTGGCGGGCCGGGCCAAGGTCGATATCTTCATGCTGCATCCGAAGGGCCGCGTGTCGGAGGTGCAGCGCCGGCAGATGACGACCGTGCTCGCGCCGAATGTGCACAATATTGCGATCGAAGGCAGCTTCGATGATGCACAGGCGCTGGTGAAGGCGATGTTCGGGCATCAGGCGTTCGCAGGTCGCTTCGCCCTGTCGGCGGTCAATTCGATCAACTGGGCGCGACTGATGGCGCAGATCGTCTATTATTTCTACGCCGCCGTTCGCCTCGGCGCGCCGGAGCGGCCGGTCGCTTTCTCGGTGCCCACCGGCAATTTCGGCGACGTCTTCGCGGGCTATGCAGCGGCGAAGATGGGGCTGCCGATCGCGAAGCTGATCGTTGCCACCAACGTCAACGACATCCTGCATCGCGCGCTGAGCCAGGGCGATTATTCGGTCGGCAGCGTCACGCAAACCTCCGCGCCGTCGATGGATATTCAGGTCAGCTCCAATTTCGAACGGCTGCTGTTCGATCTCCATGAGCGCGACGGCGCCGCCCTCGCCAAGACCATGCATGGTTTCGAAGCCTCGCGGCGGATGACGCTTTCGCCGGCCATGCGCGAAACCGCTGCGGAACTCTTCAGCAGTGCGCGCATCGACGCCGATGAAATGGCGCTCGCGATGCGCTGGGCCTTCGAGGAAACCGGCCAGATCATCGATCCGCACACGGCGATCGGCCTGGCGGCAGCACGCGCAGGCGGGCTGCCGGCGGAGGTTCCGGTCGTCACCTTGGCGACAGCGCATCCGGCGAAGTTCCGCGATGCGGTCGAGCGGGCGATCGGCCAGCGTCCGCAGCAGCCGACGCGCATCTCCGGCCTGTTCGAGCGCACCGAACGCTATGACGTGCTTCCGGCAACGCTCGCGGCGGTCGAAGATTTCATCGCTGAGCGCGCCCGGGAAATGGCGTGAGCGCGCGTCTGCATCGCCTGCCGAACGGCGTCACCATTGCGGTCGAGCCCATGGCCAGCGTTGAGACGGTTGCCGTCGGTCTCTATGCCGACGTCGGCTCGCGGTCCGAGCCCGAAGGTCTTTCCGGCCTCGCGCATATGGTCGAGCATATGGTATTCAAGGGCGCCGGCTCGCGCGACGCCCGCGCCATCGCGGAGGCGATCGAGGACAAGGGTGGCTCGATCAACGCCTGGACGGCGCGCGATCATACCGTCTTCCACGCACGCATGCTTGCCGACGATATCGCGCTGGGGCTCGATCTGATCGCCGATCTCGTGCGCGCGCCGCATTTCAAGGCCGACGAGCTGGAGCGCGAAAAGGAAGTTGTGCTGTCGGAGCTCGGCGAGTCACGCGATACGCCGGACGATATCATTTTCGATCATCTGAGCGCGGCTGCTTTCGGAAGCCAGCCGCTCGGCCTGCCGGTGCTCGGGGATGAAAACAGCATCGCCGCGATTACGGTATCGGCGCTCCAGGATTGGATTGGCCAGCAATATCTGCCCGATCGGCTGGTCATCGCAGCGGCGGGGAAGGTTGATGAAGATGCGCTGCTGAGGCTGGTCGAGCGTCGATTCGGCGATCTTGATCAGGCCGAGGCCGTCTCATCGACCTCGGCCAGCTTCATGAGTGGTACGCGGCATGATAACCGCCGCTTCGATCAGCTTCATCTGGCGTTCGCGCACAAAGCGCCCGCCTATCGCGATGGCGATCTCCACGCGATGGCGCTGTTCGCTTCGGCTGCAGGAGGAGGCATGTCCTCCCGTTTGTTCCAGGAGCTGCGGGAAGAGCGCGGGCTTGCCTACAGCGTCTATGCCTGGGCACAGCCCTATATAGATACCGGCATGTTCGGGGTTTACTGCGCGGCGCAGCAGGAAAAGGGGGCCGAAGCGTTCACGCTCGCGCGCGAAGTGCTGGCGCGCACGGCCGAAACGCTGGACGAGGCCGAGCTGGCACGCGCCAAGACGCAGGCCAAGGCCGGGTTGCTCATGGGCTTGGAATCGGTTGCCACCCGCTGCGATCATCTTGCCCGTCAGATCCAGATCCACGGCCGCATCGTGCCGCCGGCCGAGACGGTTGCTTCGATCGACGCCGTGAGCGTCGGTGACGTCCGCAGCGCCGGTCAGGCCGCGCTTTCGGGGCCGATCGCGGTTGCCAGTGTGGGCGGCAGGCTCGCGCGCGTGGCGTGAACCTCGCGACGCTCATCGCCGAGCCCTGGGCGGATTATGGCCTGCTCGACTCCGGCCACGGCCGCAAGCTCGAGCGTTACGGCCGGTTTCGCTTCATCCGACCCGAACCGCAGGCGATGTGGGCTCCCGCTTCGCCCGAGTGGCACGCCGATGGCGAGTTCATCGCCGCCTCCGATGATGAAGGCGGCGGCCGCTGGCAGTTGGGGCGCAACGTGCCCCGCGAGGGCTGGCCGCTGGCGTGGCAGGATGTGCGCTTCACCGCGCTCTGCACGCCCTTCCGCCATCTCGGCTTTTTCCCGGATATGGCCCCGCAATGGACCTGGATGCGCGATCAGGTTCAGGCGCATGACGAAGTGCTCAACCTGTTCGGCTACACCGGCGTCGGCACGCTCGCGCTGGCAGCCAGGGGTGCACGGATGGTGCATGTCGATGCATCGAAGAAGTCGGTGGAAGCCGGCCGCGCCAATGCCGCGCTGGCCGGCATGTCGGAAAAGCCGATCCGTTGGCTGGTCGACGATGCCGCCAAGTTCGCCGCGCGCGAAGTGCGGCGCGGCCGTCGCTATGACGGCATCTTTCTCGATCCGCCCAAATTCGGTCGCGGGCCGGAAGGGGAGGTTTGGCGGCTGGAGGAAAATCTGCCGGGGCTGGTCACCGATTGCCGCAAGCTGCTGGATGAGCGATCGCGCTTCCTCGTGCTCACGGTTTATGCCGTGCGCATGTCCGCGATTGCGATCGCTGAACTGCTCCGTCAGGCTACGGGCGGGCTTGGCGGCGTCATCGAAGCGGGCGAAATGGCGGTGCGCGAAGAGGCAAGGCGCCTGCTGCTCCCAACCGCGATCTTCGCGCGCTGGAGCAGGTCATGATCGGGAAAATACGGGTTCAGCCGTACCGAGCCATCGCGTAGAGGGCCGGCATGAAAGCACAGACCATGCGGCAGCTCCGCCAGCTCCATAATTATGTGGGCGTCTTCTTCGCCCCGATGATCATCCTGTTCGCGCTGAGCGGCGCGCTCCAGACCTTTCGACTGCAGGAGGAAGGCGGCTATGGCGGCACTCCGCCGAATTGGATCGTGTGGATGGCGGCGGTTCATAAGAATCAGGAACTGGACAGCGACAAGGACAAGCCCGCGAACGCGCGGCCGGATCGCCATGCCGATGAGCCTGCCAAGAAGCCGCCATCGCTCGCCAAGCGGGTCCGACGCAATCCCGCCAAGTTTGCGCTGCAGCTGTTCACGGTGCTGCTGTCGATCGGGCTGTTGATTTCGTCGATCCTGGGTGTCACGATCGCGCTCAACAACCGCGCCAAGCGCGGGCGGACCTTTGGCTTGCTCGCCGCCGGCGCGACCCTGCCGCTGATCCTGCTCTACGTCTAAAGTCTTTATTTGGCGGGCAGCGCCACCTGCTCCATCGGGAAGCCGCGCGCGACGCGCATCGATCCCGTCGCAGTGAAATGCGCCTGGTCGAATTCCAGCGGTATGCCGTCCGCGTCCATGGTCTCGCAGCGGCCCTTTCGACAAAGCGTGCGATAGGTTGAGAAGTAGATCGCGCCATGATCGTGCGCGATCTTCGCAACCCGCTCGTCGAGCTGCGGATCGCCTGCGCTGCGATATCGGTTGACCAGCGTCGGATCGCTCCGCGCGATTGAGAGCGCGAGCAGTTGCGGCAACGGCAGCTTGTAATGCACCACCGGTCCGGCAAGCACAGCATGGATGCCATGCGAATGCAGCCAGCTGAGCGTCTCAGCGATCGCAGGAAGGTCCTCCTGTTTCCAGTTCGCGGCGAGGATCACCCAGTCGATCCGCCCTCTGCCGAGATAGTTGGCAAACATGTCACGCATCATCGCGGCGCAGCGGTCGTCGACCCGCGGCTGCTGGGTCAGCACCGGCTTGCAGCCCGCGAACGCATATTGGAGGATGTTAAGCTGCGGATAGCGGTTGTGCAGCCCGTACCAGAGATGCGCCGAGTGGCTGTCGCCCATCAACAGGATGTTGCGGTTGTTCGGATCGCGCCGGTCGCGGCAGAAGGCCACGTCATAATCGTGCGTCGGCATGTCCTTGGTGAGGAAGCAGCGGCCCTTCTGCGAGGGCGTGGCCTTAAGCGGGTGAAGCATCTCCGCGACGCGCACCACTTGTGGCGGATAGCGGCTCGGCCAGCCCTTGCTGACGACCAGCGCGGTACCCGCAGCGACGATCAGCGCGGCCGAGATCGCGGTGCCGAGCAGGATCGTGCGGCTCTTGATGGCCGGATCGCGCCACGGCCGCTCAATCACCCGCCATGAGAACCACGCCAGCGCCACCGAAAGGAGAAAGGCTCCAAGCTGGAGCCCGCGTGACAGCTCCGCGGTCAGCAAGCCTTCCTTGAGCAGGACGATCAGCGGCCAATGCCAGAGATAGAGCGAGTAGGAGATCAGCCCGAAGAACACGATCGGCCGCAGCGAGAGGCCCTGCCGGGCGATGCTATCGCCATGCGCGCCGGTTGCCAGCAATATGGCTGTGCCCAGGCAGGGCGGCAGCGCCGCCAGCCCTGGAAAGGGCGTGTCCGGTGTGTAGAGTAGGATCGGCAATCCAATCATGATGAGCCCGATCGCCGACAGCGTCTCACGCACTCCGCGCCGGTCGAGCAATCCCAGCCGCGTTTCCACCGCGAGCACGCCGAGCAGCAGTTCCCACAACCGGGTCGGCAGCAGATAGAAGGTAGCTTCCTGCTGATCGAACATGCCCGAAGCGCCCGCGACGCTGGCACCGAACGAAAGGAGCGCCAATGCGCCGAGCACGATCTGGATCGTCCCACGGCTGCGCCGCCCGACCAGGAACATCAGGAACGGGAAGATCAGATAATATTGTTCCTCCACCGCCAGCGACCAGGTGTGGAGCAGCGGCTTGGTGGCGGCCGGCGCCTCGAAATAGCCGGCGGTCAGCCAGAAGAAGAAGTTGGAGACCGAGAGCATCGCCGCGATCAGGCTGTTCCCGTATTCGCGCAGCGGATAGGGTAGCGCGACCACGCACATCGCCACCGTGGTTATGGCCAGCGTCACAACCAGGGCGGGGACGATGCGGCGGAAGCGGCGGACATAAAAGGCCGACGCCGAGTAGATGCCGCGGTGGATTTGGTCGAGAACGATCCCCCCGATCAAATAGCCGGAAATGACGAAGAAGATGTCGACGCCGACATAGCCGCCGGCAAACCGCTCGATCCCAAGATGGCATAACACGATCGGCAGCACGGCGAGCGCGCGCAGTCCGTCTATATCCGGGCGATAGTTTCGCGACGCGCGCTGATCGCGCCCCTGGGCGAGCGGATCGGCGGCCGCATGACCATTTCCCGCCGCCATCGTGGCGCCGGCAACCCTTTCCTCTACGTCGGCTGCCCCTTTGCGCAATGATGATATCCATCGCCCCTCGAAGACGCCGCAGAATTGCCTGCAAACCGCAGCCTTGGCAATGCTGCAAGAGGCTTAACGGAAGGCCTGTTTCGCGGCCGATATGATCTCTTAATGCCCAATGCCGAGATCTCATGTCGATCGGCCGATTATGGAGCGGCCGGGGCCTGAACTGCGGGTGCGGCTTGCGGCGCGCCGATGTCGATGATCCAGATATCGGGATGCGCCGCCAGCCTCAACGGCAACTGGCTGGTTCCGATTCCGGCGCTGACGATGAGCGTCTGATCGCCGCCGCGCATCAGGCCGCAAGCATAGCGCAGCCCATAACGCGACGAGGTGACGACCGGGCCAAACAGGGGCAACGCGATCTGCCCGCAATGGGTATGGCCGGTCAGCACGAGCTTGATCCGGTAGGGCGTGACCGGGAACACGTCGGGGCTATGGCTGAGCAATATCGGGATGCCGCCCAGCTTGTCCATCTTGGCGGCGGTGCGCGCGACGTTAGCATGGCCGCTATAATCGTCATCTACCCCGCCGATGGCGAGCGGGCCGACTCGCACGGCATCATTGTCGAGCAGCGTGATGCCTGCCGCACGCAAGGAGCGCCGTGCTCCGACGAGATTGGTCCAATGGTCGTGATTGCCCAGCACGGCGATCACGCCGCGCCGAGCTTTCAGGTCCGCCAGCGGCCGGATCGATTGGGCAGGCGAATAGGGTTTGGCAAGCTTGTGGCCGATCAGATAATCCCCGCCCAGCAGCACGAGATCGGGCCTAAGCGAATTGACCGACGCGACGATCCGCGCCAGCCGTTCGGGCGTCATGTCGGGCCAGGAAACGTGAGGGTCGGTCACCAGCACCAGCCGCATCGGCGCGGCATGTGCAGGCCATCCGGCGGGATGATAATCTAAGCGCCGGATCACCGGATCGCTCATCGCCTCGATCAGCATATAGCCCAGCAGGAGCAGCAGTCCGGCCATCACCAATGCAACGAAACGTTTCATCGCGCGCCGCTGTCCTGCATCTTGCCCGTCCGCCACGAGGATAGCGGCTCCTTGGCATATGGCGGCTTAACGAGAACCCTTATTTTCCAGTGCAATTTATGCGGCGGTCGGGAAAATCGCGCTACTCGGCGACGGTCTCGCCGGAACCTCCGAATTCGGCCGGAAAATCCTTGAGCTTCGGTAGCCCATCCTTCATCGGCAGCACGGTCTCCGCATAGTTCACATGCACGGCGGGCTCGAATTTCAGCGTCGGCAGGGTGGCCGAGAACACATCGATCAGGCCAAGCGGGGGATGATTGGTCATCAGGTGCCCGCCGCACTTGCTGCAATATTGGCGCTGGCTGAGCTCGGTCTTCTGATATGTCGCGACATTCTCCGCGCCTGCAGTCACCTTCACAGCCTCCGGCTTCCAGAGGCTGAAAGCATTGACGGGGCCTGCGGACCAGGATCGGCACGAGGCGCAATGGCAATATCCCATCGCCTCTGGGGCTCCGGAAACTTCGATCTTCACAGTGCCGCAGAAGCATTCACCTTCGTAGGTCATGGCATTCTCCTTGTCTTTGCTGCCGCGTCATCGCCGCAGGTCTGGGCGCGCACTGTCACGAATCGCCCAGACCGCCTTCAATCCTGCGACGCAGGCAACGATAGCCGCGATCAAACCAGTCTGAGTGGGGTCGCAGGCTCGCCGAACCACAACATGCCCACCGCCGTAGTTCCGATCGCATCGATCCCGCCCCATACCACGTAGGGGGAGCCCATCGCCACGGAGCGCGAGGCGATCTCGATCAGCAGCAGGCCGGTCATGGTATAGGAGAGGAAGCGAGCGTCCGGGGGATATTCCTGAAATCATCGACGAAGCGCAGGCAGGTGGTGAGGCGACTTCTAAGTGGCCGCCGATGATGAGCAAGCCACGCCAAAATTCGCACTCCCTCTTATGTGAAAGAGGCCATAGCGATCGCTGCTGACCGACGCTATGTCGATGCGGTGAATAGGGCTGCGTCTGAACCTAGCATCGGCAATCGTGTAGCCCCCGCGCGATCCATCGCTGCCGCTGCGGTCGGTGTGGTCGCGACCGCGATCGCGATCGTGAAGCTTGATTGGCGGATGGGCACGATGCTGGGGTTCGATCTCGCCGCGGCCACATTCCTGCTTTCGCTGATCAATCTGTTCCGGTGCGGATCTGCCAATACGATGCGCGAATTCGCCAAGCGCAACGATGCCAATCGGGTCATGCTCCTGGTGATTACCGGCATCGTGATGCTGGTGATATTGATCGCGGTCGCAGCCGAGCTCTCGCAGAAGAATGATGCCGATCCGTGGACGGTGGTGCTGATCATCGCCACCTTATTTCTCGCATGGACCTTCAGCAACATGGTCTATGCGCTTCACTACGCCCATCTGTTCTATAGCAGCAACCCACATGGGCAGGACAGCGGCGGCATCGCGATCCCTGGCGCCAAGGAGCCGGATTACTGGGATTTCACCTATTTCTCCTTCACGCTCGGCATGACCTTCCAGACATCGGACAGCGAGATCTGTGATGGGCGTATCCGGCGCATCGCCACCTTTCACTGCCTTGCCGCCTTCATATTCAACATCGGCGTGCTGGCCTTCACGATCAATGTCCTGGGCGGCATCTAATCCTGCAAGGCTGCGAGCGCATCGCCATCGAGGCGCCAGGGTTCCCAGGTTTCGCTGTGCCAGCCGCCAAGTCGACGGTAGAGCTGCTTGCCGAGTTCGTTCCAATCAAGCACTTGCCAATCGATCCGCGGGCAATCGCGCAACTTGGCTTCGTTGGCGAGCGCCTTGAACAACGCGCGCGCTACCCCAAGGCCGCGCATATCCGGCTCGACGAAAAGATCTTCGAGATAGATGCCGTGCTTACCGGTCCAGGTTGAAAAGTTGAGAAACCAGACCGCGATCCCAACGATGCGCTCGTCCTTCTCTGCCACATGCGCGAAGACGTAGGGATTGTCCGTGAAGAGATGGCCGGCGAGGGTTTCCGGCGTTGCCTGAACCAGCTCGATCGCATTCTCATACTCTGCCAGCGCGCGCACCAGCCGCAGGATCTCCTGCTCGTCGCCAGGCCGCGCGGGGCGAACGGAAATGGTCATGGCACAACTTCCCTTTCGAATGCAGGCTCGGGCGCTGCGCGCGCCGCAACCAGGCAGCCGGCGACGATCAGCGCCGCACCTGCCACGGTGGTCAGATAGAGATGCTCCGCGAATATCAGATATCCGAACAGGCTCGCCCACAAAAATGCAGTGAATTCAGTGGGCGCCAGATAGCTCGCCTGTCTGCGCGCATAAGCCCAGGACAACAGGAATAGCGAGATCGTCGCCAACAGCGCGGCAATAATGATCATCGGCGCATGGCGGACATCGGGCACCTCCGCCCACCATGGCGAGGCGAGCGCAAGGCACAGCGCGACCGCCACGTTCTGCAGGCACGCCACCTCATAGGGATCGGCCACCTGCGCCTGCCGCCGCATCAGGATGATGTTATAGGCATAGCAAAGGGCGGACAGCAGCACCGCGCCGGCGCCGAGCAGCGCATCGGCGCTCATCGCCATGTTCGCCTGGCCCGCGAGAATGACGATCACGCCAGCCAACGCCAGCAATGAGCCGAGCAGCGCGCCCCGCTTCATGCGCTCGCCGAGCATCACCACGGCCAGCCCCTGGGCGATCAACGGCGCGATGAAGGAGAGTGCGATCGCCTGCGCCATCGGCGTGCGCGCGAGCCCCCAGAAGAACAGCATCGCCATCACCGCCGAGACCGCGCCACGCTGAACGTGGAGCCAGATCGCCGCGCGGGAGGGAAGCGGCGGGCGACGCATCATCCACGGAACGATGCTGACGACGACGCCCGCGAAGCTACGCCATAGCAGCGTGTTGTAGGTGCCGATCGTCAGCGCCAGCCCTTTGACGACGGCGTCCATGGCCGAAAAGATGGCAACGCCGGCGCAGGCGACCGCGAAGGCGATCGCCGAAGAGGACCGGTTCATTCCGCGGCTTGGGCCGCTTGGACCTGCTGCGCCTCAATCTCCGCGGCCTTGGCCTCGACGAGCTGGACGATATGCTCGATCATATTCGCGTCCTGCACGTGATGATCGGTGACGCCGGAGAGATACACCATATGCTTGCCGTTGCCGCCGCCGGTGATGCCGATGTCGGTTTCGCGCGCCTCACCCGGGCCATTGACGACGCAGCCGAGCACCGACAGCGACATCGGCGTGCGGATATGTTGAAGCCGCTCCTCCAGCGCCTGGACGGTGCGGATCACGTCGAAGCCCTGGCGCGCGCAGCTTGGGCAGGAGACCACGCGTACGCCGCGGTTGCGAATGCCGAGCGCCTTCAGGATCTCGAAGCCGACGCGAACCTCTTCTTCGGGCTCAGCCGAAAGCGAAACGCGGATCGTGTCGCCGATGCCGAACCAGAGCAGCGAGCCGATGCCGATCGAGGATTTGACGGTGCCGCCGATCAGCCCGCCGGCCTCGGTGATGCCGAGATGGAGCGGGCAATCGACTGCTTCGGCAAGCTGCTGATAGGCCGCGACCGCGAGGAAAACGTCCGACGCTTTTACCGCCACCTTATATTGGCGAAAGTCATGCTCCTCGAGCAGACGGATATGATCCAGCGCGGATTCGACCAAAGCCTCGGGGCAGGGCTCGCCATATTTTTCGAGCAGATCCTTTTCCAGGCTGCCGGCATTGACCCCGATGCGAATCGCGCAGCCATTCGCTTTGGCGGCGTTGACGACCTCGCGGACGCGCTCCGCCGACCCGATATTGCCGGGATTGATGCGTAGGCAGGCAGCGCCCGCATAGGCTGCCTCGAGCGCGCGCTTGTAGTGAAAGTGGATGTCCGCGACGATCGGCACGTGTGCAGCGCGCACGATCTGCTTGAGCGCGGCGGTTGATGCTTCGTCGGGGCAGGATACGCGGATGATGTCCGCGCCGGCCTCCTCGCAGCGACGAATCTGCTCGATCGTCGCCTTGGCATCGGCCGTGACGGTGTTGGTCATGGTCTGCACCGTCACTGGCGCGTCGCCGCCGACCGGAACATTGCCGACCATGATCTGCCGCGATTGGCGGCGTGAAATGTCTCTCCAGGGGCGCACTGACATGCCCGGCGCTATAGCCCGGACAACGCGGCAAGTCACCGCTCGAATGATCGAACTGGGCATATAGTGGCGATTTCTCGTGGCGCCGCCCCGCTGGACATCCCATCTTGGCTATATGGATGGAAGCGATTGGCAGTTGGTCATTCACGGGGGCGCTGGCGTCATCGAGCGTGGCGCACTCGATCGCGAGCGGGAGGAGGCGATCAGGCAGGCGCTGGTTGATGCTCTGGAAGCGGGCGTCGGAGTGCTGGCCGATGGCGGGAGTGCGCTTGACGCGGTCGAGGCAGCGGTGCGGCTGCTCGAGGATGATCCGCATTTCAATGCGGGGCGCGGTGCAGCCTTCACCTCGGACGGGACGGTGGAGCTCGACGCCGCGATCATGAATGGCGAGGGACTTGGCGCAGGCGCGGTCGCAGGCATCATGCAGACCCGCAATCCCATCGCGCTCGCGCGCGCCGTGATGGAGCGCACGCCGCATGTGCTTCTGGCGGGCGCGGCAGCGGAAAGCTTCGCAAGGGACATGAAGCTCGCGCAAATCGATCCGAGCTGGTTTCATACACCCATGCGCCGGCGGCAGCTTGATGAGCTCAGGCAAGGCGGGCGGGCCAGCTTCGACGTCGGCATGAAATATGGCACGGTCGGCGCGGTCGCGCGCGACGGAAAGGGCCATGTCGCGGCCGCGACCTCGACCGGCGGGGTGACGGGCAAGCGGCCGGGCCGGGTCGGGGATACGCCGGTGATCGGCGCGGGGACCTATGCGGATGATCGCGCGGCGGCGATTTCGGCCACTGGCTCTGGCGAGCATTTCATTCGGGCTGTCGCTGCGCACGAGATCTGCGCACGCATTCGCTTGCTGGGCGAGGGAGCGCAGGAAGCCGCAGCTCATGCCCTGGCGGAGGTCGAAAGGCTTGGCGGCAGCGGCGGGATCATTTTCGTATCCACGGCCGGGGAGGCTGGCTGGGTGTTCAACTCCAAAGGCATGTACCGGGCTAAGGCTTCGCCGGTCGGCCGGATGATTGCCATCTATGGGGATGAATGAAAAAGGCCTCACCCACCGAAGTGGATGAGGCCCGTTTTCTAAGCTTGGTAGAAGTTGATCAATCTGGGACGACGGTCACCGCGCGGCGGTTCTGCGCCCAGCTCGCCTCGTCCGATCCAGTCGCGACCGGGCGCTCCTTGCCATAGCTGATGGTGGAGAGCTGGCTGGCGGCAACGCCGTTGTTCACCAGGAAATTCTTGACCGAATTGGCGCGGCGATCGCCCAGCGCGAGATTGTACTCGCGGGTGCCGCGCTCGTCGCAATGGCCTTCGATCGTCGCTTTCACATTGGGATGCGCCTGCAGCCATTGCGCCTGCTTGGCGAGGATGCCCGTGGCTTCACCGTCGAGGTCATATTTGTCGGTGTCGAAATGAACCGTATCGCTGCCCACCTGCGCCAGGAAGTCGGCCTTCGATCCGGGGACCGGGCCCTGGGTGACCGGGCCCGTCGATTCCGGAGCGGTTTGCGGAGCGGTCTGCGCGGGCGGCGGCGGCAATTCGGCCGGCTTCTTCTTGGCGCAACCGGCCACCGCGATCAGAGCGGCGGTAGCAAGCAATTTAATTGTCGTGCTCTTCATTAACTTTCTCCACTCAGTTTCGTTGGCCCTCATGAATTCGATTGTTTGAATCATTGGTAAACGGATGCGTCAAGGCAATAACGGTCCCCAGCCTGGATCCGAGCCATCCAGAGGCGTCGGGACGGGCCGTTCATTGACACCGGTTAAGTCCACGGACCACAAATCAGCCTTGCCGCTACCCTGCCCGGTGCGAAAGAACATGATCACGCGGCCGTTGGGTGACCAGCTCGGCCCCTCGTCCTGCCAGCCGCCGGTAAGGATCTTCTCGCCGCCGCCGCCGGGCGTCATGATGCCAATCGAGAAACCACCGCCGATCTTGGTGAAGGCGATCAGGTCGCCGCGCGGGCTCCATACCGGCGTCGCGTAGCGCCCGCTGCCGAAGCTTATGCGCTGCTGGTTCGATCCGTCGGCATTCATCACATAGATCTGCTGGACGCCCGAGCGATCGCTTTCGAACACGATCTTCGAGCCGTCCGGCGAGTAGCAGCCCGCCGTATCGATCCCCGGCGAGGTCGTGAGCCGCTGCGCCGAGCCGCCGGATGCCGACACGCGATAGAGATCGGTATTGCCGTTCACCGCCATCGAGAAGATGATGTAGCGCCCATCGGGCGAGAAGCGGGGTGAGAAGGTCATGTTGGGCTGATCGACCACCAGCCGCTGTGTGCCGGTGCCGACGTCATAGACATAGACCCGCGGGCGCTTGCCGGCATAGGTCATGTAGACGATCTTCTTCCCGTCGGGCGAATAGCGCGGTGTCAGCACGATATTCTGGCCGTTGGTGACGAAGCGATGGTTCGCCCCATCCTGATCCATGACTGCCAGCCGCTTAGTGCGGCGGTTCTTCGGACCCGTCTCGGACACGTAGACGACGCGGCTGTTGAAATAGGGGCCTTCGCCGGTCAGCCGAGTATAGACGAGGTCGGCGCATTTGTGAGCGGCCTGACGCCACAGCGGCGGCGGGACAACCCAGCCGCTCCGCTTCATCTCCGTCTTGGCGAAGACGTCGTAGAGATAGCAGCCGACGGTGAGCGTGCCGTCGCCATTGGCCTGCACGAAACCTTGGATCAGTGCCTGCGCGCCGGTGCCGACCCAATAGGAATAGTCCGGCGCTACCACCTGGTTGAACGCGACCGGCTTCACCGAGCCTGGACCCAGCGGCGCGAACAATCCCGAATTTTTGAGATCGTTGGTGATGACCTCCGACACCTGCCGACCCAGCGTCACCGTGTCGCCCGCCTGAGTGCCGGCTGCGGCCGGCGTCGGCATCACGGGTATCGCGATCGGCATCGGTGCGGAAATGCCGCCGGTGATATCGACCCTGATCTGCGCTGTCAGCGGGGAAGCCGCCAGCGCGGTCGAGATTGCAACAATCAGAAATCTGATGAAATTCATGCCAGTCCTCTCGGGCTGAAAGTCAGGTCGAACTCGCTCCAGCCCCCCTCGTAAAGCTCTGGCGGGAGATGGATCGGAACGCAACGTTCGACTGCTTCGATCGCTGCCCGCGCCATCTGCCCGGCATAAACGCTATTCTGTTCGGTTACCCCGTCCTGCCGCACGAGCACGGGGCTCGTCGCCAAATTTCCGTCGGCAGTATAGCTGACGTGCAGCACCGTAACGATCTGGCGCGCCGTACGGTTCAATTTCGGCGACCGATAGCAGCCTTTCACCTGGTCCGCCGCCCGAGACACGGCTTGCGCGAGCGCGGCGGGATCAGGGCCGGCAGGGATTTTCTGCGATGCGACGGCGACCGGCGTCGTACAGCCTGACAGCAGCAGCGCGATCGGGACGTCATATTTCCTCATCCCATCGCGCGCGGGTAAAAGGCAAATTCGATATCTTCCCAGCCGCCCTCGTAAAGCTCCGAAGGCAGCTTGAGCGGTGAGCAGCGCAGCACCGCCCGGATCGCCGCATCGTCCATTTGCCGGACATAGCTCTGGTTCGTGCCGGTCACCCCCTGGTGGTCGGTCACGGATGGCGTGCCCGCGACCGAGCCGTCACGGTTGAAGCGCAGCCGCATGATCGTCACGATGCTTGCTGCATCGGCCCCCCCGCTTGGAATGACGTAGCAGGGCTTCACCTGCGCAGCGATCGCGGCCGCCAGTCCGCGCATCTGCAGACCGCTGATGGTGGCGCGCGGCGTGCTGCTCTTGCCAGCGGTCCTGTCGGCGGTGATGCCCTTCAGAAAATCGGGGCCGAGGCGTGCGCCGGCCGCCTTCTTCTCCTGGGCGGCGCTGGCCTTGATGTCTTTCATGAAGTCGTCGGAAAGCCGCGCGGGCTTCGGAGGCGTAGGTTTGGGCGGTTCCGGCTTAGGTACCGGCACCGGCTTCGGTAGCGGAGCGGGTGCCAGCTGCGGCGCAGGCTTGGGGGCAGGCGCCGCAATTGGCTTGGGTGGCGTCTCTTCTTGCGGCGGTCCCACTTGGGGCGCCTGCGATTCCGCCGGCGGCTCCGAGGAGGGTTTGGGCATCTGCGCGTGCAGCCCCACCGGCCCGACGAGCTGCACGTCCATCGATTCGGGCGGCAGGTGCTTCGGTGGCGTGTGGAACAACAGGCTCAGCGACAAGGCTGCGAACAGCAGGACATGGCCGGCAAGCGCCAGCCCCAGCCCCTTGCGTTCGGCCGTATCCATCACCGCCGCCGGTCCGCGCCCACCGTCACGAGCGCGACCTTGTTGAGGCCGACGCGATTGAGCTCGCCCATCACCTGCATCACTGAGCCGTAGGACAGCGCCCGATCCGCCCGGAGAAAGATCTGTGGAGGCTCTCCGCCACGATGGTCTTCAGCGATCGTCTCCAGCGCATCATTGAGCCCGTTGGCAGGCACGGCGTCCTCATCGACATAGACCTGGCCATTGCCGTTGATCGAGATCTGGACGGGTTTCTGATCCTGATCGAGCGCCTTGGCGCGGCTGTCGGGCAGGTTGATCGGCACACCGGCGACGAGTAGCGGCGCCGTGATCATGAAGATGATCAGCAGCACCAGCATGACGTCGACCAGCGGCGTGACGTTGATTTCCGACATCGGAGCACGGCGGCCATTACCGGACCTGCCTGAGCCTGATCCTGCCGCCATCATTTCTTTTCGTGCTCCAGTTCGCGGCTCAGCATCGCATGGAATGAATCGGCGAAGCGATGGGTGTGCGCTTCGATGCGATTGATGCGATGGCTCAGCCGGTTATAGGCGATCACCGCCGGGATCGCCGCGAACAGCCCCAGGGCGGTGGCGAACAGCGCCTCGGCGATGCCCGGCGCGACGACGCCCAGGCTGGTATTCTGCGATGCCGAGATGTCCGAAAAGCTGCGCATGATGCCCCAAACCGTGCCGAACAGGCCGACGAACGGCGCGACCGAGCCGATCGTCGCGAGCAGGCTCAGCCGGTCGGCAAGCCGATCGGTTTCCGCTGCCGCCGCCGAATTCATGGCAGTGACGAGACGTGCGCGCGTGCCTTCGCGATCGACCGGGGCCGATTTGATGGAGCGCCGCCATTCGACGACGCCCGCCGAAAATACTTTGGCGTTCGGAAGCTCCTTGCGGCCCGGGCCGTCATAGAAGCGATCGATATCCTCGGTTTGCCAGAAATCCCGTTCGAACGCCTCATTCGATTTCTCGATCCGGCGCAGGCGGGTGCCGTGGCTGATGATAATCATCCACGTCCAGATGCTGGCCCCGATCAGCCCCAGCATCACGATCTTGACGATGATATCGGCGTGCCAGAACAAGGCGAACGGCGACAGGCTCGCCCCCGCTGCGCTTAGCTGAACTCCATCCATCCGCTATTCCGCTCCTGTCAGATTTCGAAATATGTCGATCCACTGGTTCGGCTGCCGTCGCGGCCGTCCGTCCGGGCTCACAAACGCCGCCTTCACATCCGCTTCTGCCAGCAATTCTTCCGCACGCATCACCTTCTGGTGGATGTGAACGCTTGCAGCCTGCGTCCGGATCACGCGCGAGCGAATGAGGAGATCATCGTCGAGTTTGGCCGGCGTGCGATAGCGGATCGAAAGTTCGGCGACGGCGTAGACGCCGTCGCCGCGTTCGTGCGCGGCGCGCTGATCGATGCCGGCGATGCGCAGCATGTCCGATCGAGCGCGCTCGATGAAGCGGATATAGCTTGCATGATAGACCACGCCGGTTGCGTCGGTGTCTTCATAATAGACGCGGCAAGCGAAGCGATGCTCGCCACCAACGAAGCGGCCGGATTGGGGGCTGTCCTGCGCGTCATTAACCATTTGGCATGCCGATAGACTCTCGCGACTCGGCACGTAAAGCTGTTTTGCTCCAATTGGCGATCGAAGTGCGCGGTGAGATGCTATTTTGCGTCGAACAAGCTGTCCTGTTGAGAGGCTGCGGGCGGGTTGAGCCCGAGATGCTTCCACCCGCGGCTGTTGAGGCAGCGTCCGCGCGCCGTCCGTGCGACCAGGCCGAGCTGGATCAGAAAGGGCTCGATGACGTCTTCGATCGTGTCGCGGGGTTCGGAAAGGCCGGCGGCCAGCGTTTCGACGCCGACCGGTCCGCCTTTGTAGATATCTGCGATCATCGTCAGATAACGCCGATCCATGCTGTCGAGACCGAGCGAATCCACCTCGAGCCGGTTCAGCGCGCCGTCCGCTACCTTGGCGTCGATCACCGGAACGCCCGAGACATGCGCGAAATCGCGCACGCGCCGCAGCAGCCGGCCGGCGATACGCGGCGTGCCGCGCGCCCGCTTCGCGATCTCATGCGCGCCATCGTCGGCGATCGGCGCGTTGAGCAGCCCCGCCGCGCGCCGCACTACCTGCTGCAATTCCTCGACCGTATAGAAGATCAGCCGGACGGGAATGCCGAAGCGATCGCGCAGCGGGGTGGTGATCAGCCCCTGGCGCGTCGTCGCGCCAATCAGCGTGAAGCGCGGGAGATCGATCCGCACCGAGCGTGCCGAAGGCCCTTCGCCGATCATCAGATCGAGCGCGCGATCCTCCATCGCCGGATAGAGCACTTCCTCCACGGCGGGGTTCAGCCGATGGATCTCGTCGATAAAGAGCACGTCACCATCTTCGAGATTGGTGAGCAACGCCGCGAGATCGCCCGATTTGGCGATCACCGGGCCGGAGGTTGCACGAAATCCTACGCCCAGTTCGCGCGCGATGATCTGCGCGAGCGTGGTCTTGCCAAGCCCTGGCGGCCCGTAGAACAGGACGTGATCGAGCGCATCCCCGCGCTCCTTGGCGGCGGCAATGAACACGCGCAGATTTTCCCGCGCCGCCTTTTGGCCGACGAATTCGTCAAGGGCTTTGGGCCGTAACGCTGCGTCAACATCCTCCGGCTTGCGGCCTGCAGCTAAAAGGCGATCCTCGGTCATTTCGCGGCCTTGCGTAACGCAAGCCGGACCAGCGCGTCGAGGCTCGCACCCTCGCCGAGTTCGGCGACCGCTGCTGCAACGGCGGCGTTCGCCTCGGCCGGGCGAAAGCCGAGATTGGCCAGCGCCGACATTGCGTCTGCCGCCGCACCGCCTTTTGGTGCCGCAGCGGGGCTTGGGCCCAGATCGATCGCGCCCACCTTGTCCCTGAGTTCCATGGCGATCCGCTGGGCGAGCTTGGGGCCGACTCCGTTGGCGCGCGCGATCATGGCCTTGTCGGCCGAAGCAACCGCACGGCTTAGTTCTTCGGGTGCAAGGACCGACAGGATCGCCAGCGCGACGCGCCCGCCAACGCCCTGCACCGAGGTCAGCAAGCGGAACCAGTCGCGCTCGCCCGCCGAGCCGAAGCCGAACAGCGTGATCGCATCCTCGCGCACCTGCATCTCGGTAAAAAGCATCACCTGGCCGCCGACCGCGCCGATGGCTGCAAGCGTCCGCGTCGATGCCTGCACCAGATAACCCACGCCGGCCACGTCGATTACCGCATGATCAGCGCTGTTTTCGGCCAAAGTGCCGGTCAAGCGGGCGATCATCGGCCCGTCCCGGCGCGGGGCAAGATATGGAAGCTGGAATGAAGCACCGCCCGCATCGGCCGGTACATAAGCAGAACACTATCGTTAGGGAAGCAATTTCAGGGTAGCCGCCGTGCGGTCGCCAGATGATGCGCGTGGGTAATCGCAACGGCGAGTGCGTCGGCGGCATCGGCACCTGCAATCTTCGCGCCGGGCAGCAGGCGCGCGACCATCGCGTGGACCTGCGCCTTTTCCGCCGTGCCAGTCCCGACCACGGCCTTCTTCACCAGCCGCGCCGCATATTCCCCCACATGCAGCCCGGCACGGGCGGCCGTCAGCATCACCACGCCACGCGCCTGTCCCAGCTTCAGCGTCGATTGCGGATTGGCGTTGACGAACACTTCCTCCACCGCCGCGCCATCGGGGCAATGCCGGGCGAGGACATCGGCGAGCTCGTCATGGAGCATCACCAGCCGTTCGGCCAGCGGCGCCGCCGTGTCGGTCCGGATCTGGCCGTTGAGGATGTGACTCAGGCGATTGCCCTCGGCCGCGATCAGACCCCAGCCGGTCGTACCGAGACCAGGATCGAGACCGATCAGGATCAGCCCAGCTTCTCCATTACCGACTCCGGCACCTCATAATTGCCCCAGACCGATTGGACGTCATCGTCGTCATCGAGCGCATCAATCAGCTTGAGAAGCTGGCCGGCATCGGCCTCGTTCACCGTGACGTTGGTTTGCGGACGCCATGCTAGCTTGGCACTCTCGGGCTCGCCAAGCGTCGCCTCAAGCGCCTTGGCGACTTCGTGCAGGGCATCGATCGCGGTCCAGATCTCATGGCCGTCCTCGGACGAGCTGACATCCTCCGCTCCGGCTTCGAGCGCCGCTTCGAACAGGGTGTCCGGATCGCCAGCGGAGGCCGGATAGGTGATGAGGCCCATCCGATCGAACCCATGGCTGACGGAGCCGCCTGCGCCGAGATTGCCACCGTTTTTCGAGACGATCGTGCGGACATTGGTCGCCGTGCGATTGCGATTGTCGGTGAGTGTCTCGATGATCAGCGACACGCCGCCGGGCCCGAAGCCTTCATAGCGGACCTCTTCGTAATTTTCGCCGTCATTGCCAGCGGCCTTGTTGATCGAGCGTTCGATATTGTCCTTCGGCATGCCTTCCTTGCGGGCAGCTAGCACGGCCGCGCGCAGCCGTGCGTTCATTGCCGGATCGGGCAGGCCGGACCGCGCCGCCACCGTGATTTCGCGGCTGAGCTTCGAAAAGAGCGCGGACCGCTTTTTGTCCTGTGCGCCCTTGCGGTGCATGATATTCTTGAATTTACTGTGACCGGCCATTCTTGCCGCTTTCTCCTGTTACAATCAGCCGAGCCGCACTGCGGGTGTGGTGGTGACGATCATGATGCTGCATGCCTCGCCTGCATTGCCTGTGCAAAGCCATCGCGCATTTGGGTATAGCTGCGGCCGCCAAGCGGCGTTGATTTGATGCGCTGCCAATAGTCGTCGATCGAAGCGCGGCCCGACATGACAGGCGGGTTGGGCGCGACTTCGCAGATCAGTTCGCCGAGCGTGAGAAACGGGACAAGCGCCGCGTCCGCGATCGAAGGAGCATCGCCAACGGCCCAGCCATCTCTGTTAAGCCCGATCCGTTCGACGGCGTCGAGGCCGAGTTCGGTCTGCTGACGGCCATAGTCCAGCGCACCAGGATTATCGTACACGCGAAAGAGTTGCTGGACGACAAAATGGCGAAGTCCCGCGGCGATCTCAGTGTCTACCAGCCCTGCGATCTGCCGCGCCCTTGCTGCCAAGCGGCGATCGCCCGGCAGAAGCGATGGTCCGGGCTTGGTCTCGTCCAGATAGGCGATGATGGCTGATGATTCGCATAGCGTCCACCCATCCTCTTCCTCAAGCACGGGCATACGACGCATCGGGCTGATCGCGGCAAAGGCCGGCGATTGAAGCGCAGCCCCGCCGAGCGGGGCCACGTCCAGCTCGACGCCCTTCACACGCGCGGCAAATAGCACGCGTTGAACGAACGGCGAAAAGGTCACGCCATGCAATTTCATCTCACCCCTCCTCAGTCGAGGCCAAGCGCCACCCGGTAGGTTTCGAGCAGCGCATCGGCCTCCTGCCGCGCGTTCTTCTCCATTCTCCGAAGCCTTACGATCGCACGCATGGTCTTGCTATCATATCCCTGCGACTTGGCCTCGGCATAAACGTCGCGGACATCGTCGGCGATGCCCTTTTTTTCTTCTTCCAGCCGTTCGATCCGCTCGATGAAGAGCCTCAACTGATCGGCGGCAACATTATCGGACATGGAAATTCAACTCCTCCGCTTGGCTGTGGAGGGGCCGTTTAGGAGAGGTTAGTCAGCGGCTCAAGCGGTCAGCGGCCGGGCTCGCTCATTGCCGGTGGATCGCTTGCCGGAAAGCTTTCTTCCAGTGCCTCGTCAAGCGCGTCCTCGCGGCGGTTTCTCGCCACGCTTTGCTCCATCCGCGCAAGCTGTTCGGGCGTGGCTTCGGATTGGTGGCGTTTTTTCCATTCCGCATAAGGCATGCCGTAGACCGCGTGACGGGCAGCCTCCCGGTCCAGCTTGCCGCCGGATGCTTCGCTCGCCCAATCCGCCAGGCAATTGCGGCAGAAACCGGCAAGCCCCATCAGATCGACATTCTGCGCATCGGTCCGATGCCGCAAATGGCGAAGGAGCCGACGGAACGCAGCCGCGGCGGTGGCATCGTCTATTTCAGGAGAGGTCATCTGATAACTCCATGGCAAACTGTTTATTTAGAGGCTAAGCGGCCTCCGCCAAATCACGAAGAGGTTGGCTGTGCAGATCCTGTTTCCTCCCCGTAAACGCAAGGTTCGCATATTGGCGACGCTTGGGCCGGCCAGTTCGTCGCCGGAGATGATCGCCAAGCTGTTTCTCGCGGGCGCGGATGCCTTCCGTATCAACATGAGCCATGGCGGCCATGAGGACAAGGCCGCGCTGGTGGCGAACATCCGCGCGCTCGAAAAGGAATATGGCCACGCGACGACGATATTGTTCGATCTGCAAGGACCGAAGCTCCGCGTCGGCAAGTTCGAGGGCGGGCGGGTGGAGCTCAAGACCGGATCAACCTTCGTGCTCGATCGCGATCCGGCGCCAGGAACGGCAAAGCGCGTCGAGCTGCCCCATCATGAGCTGTTCCTGGCGCTGGAGAAGGGCGCCCGTCTGCTACTCGACGATGGCAAGCTAGTGCTGCGGGTGTCGCGGGTGGAGGCCGAGCGGATCACCACCAAGGTGGAGGTCGGCGGGCCGCTTTCGAACAACAAGGGCTTGAACGTTCCGGACGTGGTGGTGCCGCTTGCGGCGCTGACGGAGAAGGACCGCGCCGATCTCACCTTCGCGCTCGATCAGGGCGCGGACTGGATTGCGCTGAGCTTCGTCCAGCGCCCCGATGACGTCGCCGAGGCCCGTCGGCTGATCGGCGGCAAGGCTTCGCTGCTCGTCAAGATCGAGAAGCCTTCCGCGCTCGATCGCCTCGAAGAGATATTGGAGCTTGCCGATGCCGCAATGGTGGCGCGTGGCGATCTCGGCGTCGAGTTGCCGCCCGAACAGGTCCCGCCGCTGCAGAAGCGCATCGTCGAACTGGCCCGCCGCATGGGGCGGCCGGTTGTCGTCGCTACCCAGATGCTCGAATCGATGATCGCCTCACCCAGCCCAACCCGCGCCGAGGTCTCGGATGTCGCCACCGCGATTTACGACGGCGCCGATGCCGTGATGCTCTCGGCCGAATCGGCGGCGGGCGCATGGCCGGAAGAGGCAGTGACGATGATGGACCGGATTGCCCAGTCGGTCGAAGCCGATCCAAGCTACCACGCGCGCGTTCATTTCACGGAAACCCGGCCCGACGCCACGACCGCCGATGCGCTTGCCGAAGCTGCCGGAAGCATTGCGCAGGCTGTTTCCGTGGCGGCAACGATATGTTTCACCCTGTCGGGTTCGACCGCGCGGCGCGTGGCGCGCGAACGGCCGACGGTGCCGCTGCTCGTGCTCACGCCGCGCCTTGTAACCGCGCGCAGGCTCGGCCTGCTTTGGGGCGCGCATGCGGTGCGGACGCGCGACGTGGCAAGCTTCGAGGAAATGGTCGGCAAGTCCAAGCGCATGGCGCTGCGCCATGGCGTCGGCAAGGCAGGCGACAGGCTGGTGCTGATGGCCGGCGTGCCGTTCGGGACCCCGGGCTCCACTAATGTGCTTCACGTCGTCAGGCTGACAGGCGACGAGCTCAAAAATTACGGCAGCTAAGCGTCATTCCCAGCGCGGACGGTGCTCAAACGCGCGCTCTTCGGGTTTTCTGAGCCAGAAGAGTCCGCCGGCCGCCATGCCGGCTGAATAGGCCAGCCGGGCCAGCAGCATCGCCGGAGCCATCAGCACCGGCTCGAACATGCGTGCCTTTATCCAGCAGCCGAGAATATAGGCCGTCGAAGCCAAAGCGAGTGGGAAGCTCGCCAGCACGAGCAGCCGCGGGTGCTCGTAAAGGAAAGCGAAGCGCGCCGTCCCGGTGCTGATCTTGGAGGGCAGGGCGCTGTAGCCCCAGCGATAGTTACGGCGCAGAAGATTGCCGAAACCGGGCCGGTTATGATGATCGACCACCGCCTGCGGCTGAAAGAAGATGCGGCCGCCCTTCGCCAGCACGTCTGCCTGCCACTCCAGTTCCTCATGCGCATAGGCGATCGGCTGCTGCTCGACATAACCCTTGGTCGCACGAAAAACGTCGCGGCGGACGCTGAGATTGCAGGGCGGATGGTGGAGCACGGAGGCCGCCCGCCGCCGAGGGTGCACATGATACCAGCCGCAATAATAGTCGCAGCGTGCGGAGAAACTTAGGCCGTCGGGCAGCCCAAGCGAACCGCCGACGACCTCATAGCCCTTCGCATGTTCCGCTAGCAGCGCCTGGAGCCAGCCTTCATGCGGGGTGCAATCGGAGTCCAGAAAGATGATGGGATCGCCACGGCTGATCGCCGCACCCCGATTTCGCGCGGCCGCCGGATTGCCGCCGCCGGGGCGGGCAGGCAGCGCCAGCACGCGCGCGCCCGCTGCTTCCGCGACTGCAATGGTGCGGTCGGTCGAGGCATCGTCGACCACGATCACTTCAAGCTCGCTGCCGCTCGGAGTCTGCGCCTTAAGCCGATCGATGACGCCGCCGATCGCGGCTTCTTCGTTGCGGCAGGGTATGATCACCGAAATGATGGGGAAGGCAGCAAGCGCGCGGGCGTTCACGTCACCGGCCGCCGATGAAGGGCTGCTCACTGGAGCTTGACTGCCAGTTTCAAGTCGCAGCTGACACGGCGATACACATCATCTACGAAACGCTGAAAGGGTGCCAGGCCATAATGGGTCTCGGATCGCGCGCGGGCGGCGGCGCCAAGCCTGCTCGCGAGCAGCGGATCCCGCAGCAGATGAACGATGCCGCGGGCGATGGCGTCGGCGCGCGGCTCAACAAGCACGGCGCAATTCTCATCCAATATGGTGCGGTGGATCGGATAATCGGTCGCCACGATCGCCTTGCCGGCCGCGATATAATCGAACACCTTGAGCGGAAGATTGTCGCCCCCAGCCCGCGGCGAGACCAATATGTCGGCCATGGCGATGAAGGAGGGAAGCGCCTCGCGCGGCTGCCGGGGCAGGATTCTGATCGATTGGGGCGATAAGGCTTCCACCGCCTTGCGTATCTCCGGTGAAAAGCTCTCCCGGTCGCCGCCGACCAATACGAAGACAGTGTCGGGAACCTGCTCCAGCACGTCGGACATTGCTTCGATTAACGAGTCAACACCCTGATAGCGGGCGAAATTGCCCGAATAGAGAACGACAGGTGCATCGTCCGCGATCTCGCAGGCGCGGCGGCGCTCGGCGGCCTGGGTCGGATCGGGATTATGCGGCTGGCCCGGAAAATTCCACTCTTCCACGCGGGCGGTGGGTTCGGTCCGCATCACATACGGCTTGAGGCCGGCGCTTCCTACCACCATCGCCGCATGCCTGAGCGCCCATCGTTCGCAGCGCTGGAGAAAGCGCTGAACGATCGTAGTCCCAAACAACGGATGGTCGCTGAGCTGGTCGGGCAGGCAGGACTGCATGTCGTAGATCACGGGAATGCCGCGATGACGCCCTATCAGCAAAGCCGGGAACACGGCTTCCTCTACGGCATGCACGCACCAATAATGCTGCCTGCGTAGCATCCGCAGCAGGGCGAAGGTCATCGCGATGTCGAGCAGCAGCTTCTTGAGCGAAAAACCGATAGGAATGTTTCTGATCCGCAGCAACCCGCCAACCCGGATGATGCGCAAGCCGGGCAAGCTGATGTCCGCACCCACGCTGAAAGTCAGCAGATCGACCATGTAGCCGGCCTTGCTCAGTGCCTCAAGCACATGCCGTATCGCGATTGGGGTACCGCGGTCCTCGTAAAAAGGCTGCGGCGCCACCATCAGCACTCGCGTTGCTGGACGCGGCTTATCCGACATCAACATGGTCGTTGTTCACAATGTGCTTCGTGAAATGGGCCGTGATCAATGTCAAAACCATCTTTCGTCAACGCGCCGTCCACTAGCCTGCCGCCGCTCGTCTGCCCGAGATCGGGACGTCTGGATGCACACTACTTTGCAGCCGCGCCGCGTGCCAGAGGCCGGCGCTGCGGACGATGTTCTCGGGATCGCTGCGCGTTGTGCGCCAGCCGAGCAGTTGCGCCGCCCGCTCGGGATTGGCGACCAGTGCGGGCGGATCGCCCGGCCGGCGCGGCGCCTCTTCGTGCGGGACCGTACGGTTCAGGACCTTTTCGACTGCTGCGATGATCTCGCGCACCGAAAGCCCATGGCCGGTACCAAGATTGAGCTGCGTCGTCTCGCCGCCAGCCAGCAAATAGTTGAGCGCAGCGACATGGGCGTCCGCGAGATCCTCGACATGGATATAATCGCGAACGGCCGTGCCATCGGGCGTGTCATAGTCCGTTCCGAAAATCTTCAGCGGCGGGCGGGAGCCGAGCGCCGCGCCGATCGCCAGCGGGATGAGATGCGTTTCGGGATCATGCTCCTCGCCGAGTTCGCCGTCCTGCGACGCGCCCGCGGCGTTGAAATAGCGTAGCGCGACCGAACTCAACCCATAAGCCGGCGCATAATGGGTGAGCATGTGCTCCACCGCGAGCTTGCTCGATCCATAGGCGTTGATCGGGCGTTGCGGGTGATCCTCCGGAATCGGTACCACCGACGGTACGCCGTAAGAGGCGCACGTGCTGGAAAATACCAGGTTCTTGACATTGTGGCGGCGCGCAGCTTCGAGAAGCGTGAAGCTCCCGATCGTGTTGTTGCGATAATATTTCGCGGGATCGACCACCGATTCGCCCACCAGCGCATCGGCCGCGAAGTGAATGATGGCGGTGGGCCGATGCTGTTCGATCGCTCGATCGAGTGCGACCGGATCCGAAATGTCGCCTACTTCAAGCGGGCCCCAGCGAACCGCCCAGCGATGGCCGGCGGAAAGATTGTCGAACACGACCGGCTGATGGCCCGCGGCGTGAAGCGCCTTGCAGGTATGCGATCCGATATAGCCCGCGCCACCGGCCACGAGCACCGCGCTCATGCGACGCCCCGGCGGCTGACGGCCGGTGGGGCAACGATCGCCTTTTCGAAGTAGGCGATGGTTTGCCTCAGCCCCTGATCGAGGCTGATCTTGGGCTCCCAGCCAAGCTGGGCCTTGGCAAGGCTTATGTCCGGCTTGCGCTGTCTGGGATCGTCGTGCGGCAGCGGCTCGTGCACGATTTTCGAGCGTGAGCCGGTCAGGGTGATCACCAAGGCAGCCAGCTCGCGCACGGTGAATTCCACCGGATTGCCGAGATTGATCGGGCCGGTAATCTCAGGGCCGCTGTCCATCAGCGCGATCAGCCCGCTCACCAGATCGCTGGCGAAACAGAAGGATCTGGTCTGGCTGCCATCGCCGTAGACGGTGATCGGCTCGCCCTTGAGCGCCTGAACGATGAAATTGGAGACGACCCGTCCGTCATTGGGGTGCATGCGCGGGCCGTAGGTATTGAAGATGCGCGCGACCTTGATCCCCACGCGGTGCTGACGATGATAGTCGAAAAACAGCGTTTCGGCGCAGCGCTTGCCCTCGTCATAGCAGGAGCGCACGCCGATCGGATTGACGTTGCCCCAATAATCCTCGGTCTGCGGATGCACGATGGGATCGCCGTAGATCTCGCTGGTGGAAGCCTGCAGGATCTTCGCCTTCAGGCGCTTGGCCAACCCGAGCATGTTGATTGCGCCATGGACGCTCGTCTTGGTCGTCTGCACCGGATCATATTGATAATGGATGGGTGACGCGGGGCAGGCGAGATTGTAGATCTCGTCCACTTCCACATAAAGCGGGAAGGTGACGTCGTGGCGCATCAACTCAAAGCGCGGATGGCCGATCAAATGCTCGATATTGAAGCGCGTGCCTGTGTAGAAATTATCCACACACAGCACCTCGTCGCCGCGCTCCAGCAACCGCTCACAGAGGAACGAGCCGAGGAAACCGGCGCCGCCGGTCACAAGAATTCGCCGTGGAACGGCCATTACCATATACTCCCGCCTTTCGCGCGGCCCGGACGGAGATCCTCACCCACCAGCGCAGCGCCTTGAGCTGCGGCGCTGGATTGCGGCTGGTTCAGATCTCCTGGCCGAATAACGCGCTCGGCGGTCATCTTAGTACAAAGCAAGTTAATATTTCTGGACCATCGCCCCATCGTCACTTCCCAGAAGGCGCGGCCGGGAATCCGCTCATGTGAAGATCGGGCAATCTGAGCCGACCGTCGGGATTGGCACCGTTCAGCGAAAGCGCGAGCAAGAGACCAAATGAGATCGCCACGCCATACGGAATCGGCCCGCGCGGCTGCAGCCCGGGCCAGCCCAGCCGTTCGCGCACGCCTGCGGGCAACATCCTTCGTGCGATGACCAGCAGGAGGCTCAGCAGCCCTCCGCAAAGCGTCATATACACGAACAATGCCAGCCCGCCTTGAAGATCGAACCATAAGGCGCCGGCGGATAGAAATTTCACGTCGCCGCCGCCGAACCATTTAGCGGCGAACAGCACAAGCCCGACCAACAGGACCACGGCGAACAGAACAGCATTCTGCCACAATGTCGCAGGGAGCCCGTTGGACCAAAGCCATGCGCCGAACAGCAGGATTAAAGCGATGGAGAACAAGTTCGAGATGCGCAGCATCGCGATATCCTGAAGAGCCGCACCCGCAAGGATGAGGTAGAAGCCGATGAGGATATACTGATTCACGGAGCACCGCCGTTCGGACCGGCGACATCGTGCAGATTTGCTTCGGCGGTTTCGAACTGAAACGGATTGTCCTTGATCGCTTGCGCGAAATATTGGGCTGCTGCCTGATCGTCGCCCGCAAGCAGCGCTGCATAGCCTGCATTGTTGAGCCGTTCGGCCCGCGTCCGACTGTCGTCTTCCGCATCAAAGGAAGGGCGTGCGCCAGCCGAGACCTGCGCGATATCGAGATTATTCTTGGCGCGCTGATTGGAAGGATGGAGCAACAATGCCTGACGGAACAACCGCGCGGCATCGGCATAGCGATGCTGCGCGAGCAGGGATACGCCGGCGTTGTTGAGCAGCGCCGGATCGTCCTTCTTCAATGCGATCGCCTTGGCATAGGCGGCGGTGCTGCGCTCCCAGCGGCCGGCCTTGTCCTCGATGACAGCAAGGGCGCCCCATGCGTCGGCATCGTTGGGGCACGTCGCCACCGCAGCGTTCAGCCGCGCCTCGGCTATCTCCGGCTGGTTGAGCCGGAGCGCGGCTATCCCGGCGCCCGATTGCAATCGGCAATCGCCTGGTTGCTGCTTGAGCAGGGCTTCGAAACGATCGGACGCCGCCTGATCGCGATGCTGCGCCAGGAACAGCGATGCGATCAATCGCGAACGATCCTGCGCGTCGATCGTCACGTCCGTGCGATCGAGCATGGCCTCGGCTTGCAACAGGCGATTGCCCGCGATCGCCCGTTCCACCGCTGCGGTAAAGGACGCGCCGGTCAGCTCGGCCGCCGGCGCGAGCGTTGAGCAACCGAGCAGCGCCAGCACGAGCAGGGGCAGGCGTGGCATCAGCTTCGCTTCGGCGCGCGCAATTGATTGTCGAAGACCAGCGCGTCCCGGCCCAGCAGCAGGAACATTGCCGGGGCGTTGCGCATCCGCTGAAGCCGCGGCTGGAATGGCAGGGTGGCGGCAAGCTTGCGGGCGGCTGCGGCATCGGCTGCGCCGAAGAGAATGCGGGACCGCATGAGCTTGTTGCGGCTGTCGCCGGTGGAGATGGTCGCCCAGCCATCCTGCTTGAGATAGGAGCTCATGCGCGCGGCCTGACGCTTACGGCCGACCGCGTTCATGATATGCAGATGCGGGGTCGAGGATGCAATTGCGGGCGCTGCTGCCTGCGCAAGGACAGACGCAGGCACCGCGCGCGGTGCAGGTGCATCGAGTATCACATTGACGCCGCTCTGACTCTGCGGGAAGGCCTCGATCACCGTCGCCGCGACGCGCTGAAACAGCGAGGGGGAATTGGCCACGGTGACGGGCGCGGCCGCCGGCAGCGGCTCGGGCGCGATCGACATCGTTACCGAGGTGGGCGATGCCCCATCCGCATAGGCTTGCTGAACGGGGGCGGCGGCAGGTGCGCTCGGTTGGGGCTGTGCTTGGCCGGCGGCTCGGGATGTGCCGTCATGCTCCAGCGCGGCGGCTTCCGCGATCAGCTTTCGCGCCGCCAGCTGGTCGCCCTGACGGAGCATCGAGCGCGCGAAATTACGAAGAACGCGGCCGTCTTCCGGCGATTGCGCCAGCGCCAGCTCATAATAACGGCGGCTCAGATCGTAGCGGCCGAGCTGGTCATAGCTGGCGGCGAGGCCGTTATAAGCGTCGGCGCTCTTCGGATCGTAACGCGCTGCCTTTTGAAAGGCGTCGGCGGCGAGCGCGAATTCGCTGCGAGCGAACAGCATACGGCCCTTTGCCAGCGAAGCCTCGTCAGCCGTGCTGGCGCTCTCCGGCACGGGCAAGGAGCGCACCGCCAGCTTCGAATGGGTGCAGCCTATCGCCGAAACCGTAAGCAGCAGTGCAGCAGCCACTTTCCTGTTCATCCGACATGTCCTTGCATGGCGGGCAACAGCACGCGGACCACCCGAATGCCGGCCGGCAACATCAGTACGCCGATCATCACCGGCAGCATGCAGGTGACGAGCGGGATCGATATGAGCACCGGCAGCCGGTGCGCCTTTTCCTCGGCACGCAGCCGGCGCTTCTCGCGCATCTCGGCGGCATAGACCCGAAGGGTCTGCCCGATGCTAGAGCCGAGCTTGTCCGACTGGATCAGCAAGGTCGCAAAGGAGCGGATCTCCTCCACGCCAGCCCGATCGGCCATGCCGCGCAGAGCATCCTCACGCGCGCGGCCGGCGCGCAGCTCCAGCACGACCGACCCCAACAGTTCGGAGAGAAGTGGGTGCGACAGGCTCATCTCGCGGCCGACGCGATCGAACGCCGCTTCGAGCCCGAGCCCGGCTTCGACACAGACCAGCATCAGATCCAGCGCGTTCGGGAAGCTGTTGACGAGTTGCTCGCGGCGCCGGTCAGCGCGCGCGGTGACGAACAGATTGGGGAGATAGAGCCCCAACAGCGCCAAGATCGCGCCGAAGAAATAAACCTTGAGCAGCGAGGGCGCGCCGCCTGTCACGTACAGCAAGGCGATGAACAGGCTCGGCAGCGCCAGCGTCAGAACGAGGCGGATCAGCGTGAACAGGCGCGGCGCAACCGGCGCGGTGAAGCCGGCGGCAATCAGCTTCTTGCGCAGCACGTCTCCCTTGCTGTCGGCAAGCGAGAGACCGCTGGTCTCGATCGTGTCGACCAGCTTCGTCCATGCCGATCTGGTAGCTTGCGCCCGTAGCGTCGATTGCCCCCCGGTCACCGCGCGCGTGCGGGTAGTCTCCTCCAGCCTTTGCCGCACGACCAGGCGCCGATCGAAGGCGCGGCTCACCACAAAGGCAATTCCCGTGACGAACAGGAACAGGGCTGCGAGCAGAAAACCGCGAAACAGGGGCTGCGCCAGAAGCTGGGTCATCGCATCAGACTTTCAGATCGACCAGGCGCCGGATCCAGAAGAAGCCGAGCGCATAAAGAGTCACCAGGATGACATAGCCCGGCACAAACGCCGGATCCTTGGCTACATCCAGAAAGAAGCTGGGGTTGAGCAGGAACAGGCCGACGAAGGCGAGCACCGGCAGCGCGGTGAGGATCACTGCCGTCATCCTGCCCTCGGAGCTGAGCGAGCGCACCTTCAGCATCATGGAGGCACGCTCGCGGATCACACCGCTGAGATTTTCGAGGATCTCAGCGAGATTGCCGCCGGTTTCGGTCTGCACCGAGAGCGACACGACGAACATGTGGATATCCTCGATCCCCCAGCGATCGGCCATGTTCTGCAGCGCGTCGCGCAGCTCGGCGCCATAGGTCACTTCATCGACCACCAGGCCGAATTCGCTGCCGATCGGATCGGTCATTTCTTCGGTCAGCAAATTGAGCGCCGACGAGACCGGATGGCCTGCGCGCAAGCCGCGCACGAAGATATCCAGTGCAACCGGGAACTGCTCCTGCATTTTCCTGCGCCGGCGATCGGCCATGCGCGAGAGCACCATCATCGGCAGGCCGAAGCCCGCGGCGAAGGCGAAGGTCAGCAGCATCAGCACCATGCCGCCGGTGAGCACGAGCCCGGCCGCCATGATGAACAGCAGGCCGATGACGATGATGCCGAGCACCGTGCCCGCCATCAGCATCATGACCGTGCGCGCGGACCATGGCAGCCCGGTGACCGTAAGCGTGCCTTCGATCTGCCTTCCGGCGCGGCCGAGCAGCCCAGGCAGCGAGCCAAGCCCCTCGGGCCGCTGGCGGCGAAGCCGCGAATAGACGACCTCGCGGCTGGCGCCGTCACCGATCATCTGCAGCCGCTTGTTCATGCGGCGATTGCGCTCATGCTGGTTACGGACGAGACCGACCACGCCTTCGACGGCGAGCAGTACCGTCCCGAAAACCAGAATGAGAAGAAGCAGCTTCAGCCAGGCGGGATCCATTAATCGATCCTCTGGTCGGGCCGGAACAGATCGGGCGGCAATGCGATACCGCGATCGGCCAGCTCGCTCATGAATTTGGGCCGGATGCCGGTCGCCTCGAAATGGCCGAGCACGCGACCCTTTTCGTCGCGACCTGACATCTTAAAGCGGAAAATCTCCTGCATGGTGATCACATCGCCCTCCATGCCGGTCAGCTCGGACAAGCTCATCAGCTTGCGCCGCCCATCCGAAAGGCGGCTGACCTGGATCACCACATTGAGCGCCGAGGCGATCTGCGCGCGTGCCGAGCGCAGAGGGATATCCACGCCGCTCATGCCGATCATCTGCTCGATACGGGCCAGCGCGTCGCGTGCGGTGTTGGCGTGGACGGTGGTCATCGATCCATCGTGGCCGGTATTCATTGCCTGCAGCATGTCGAACGCTTCGCCGGCGCGCACCTCGCCGACGATGATCCGGTCCGGCCGCATACGCAGCGCGTTCTTGACGAGATCGCGCTGGGTGACCTCGCCGCGCCCCTCGATATTGGGCGGACGCGTTTCAAGCCGCGCGATGTGCCGCTGCTGAAGCTGAAGCTCTGCCGAATCCTCGATCGTGACAATGCGTTCGGTGCCGTCGATATAGGCCGACATCGCATTGAGCAGCGTCGTCTTGCCCGAGCCGGTGCCGCCCGAGATCAGCACGTTCCGCCGCGCCTGCACGATCGCGCGCAGAACTTCGGCGACCGGCGCGGGAATGCTACCGAACTCGATCAGCTTCGCCATGTTGATCGGGATCTTGGCGAATTTGCGGATCGAGAGCAGCGCGCCATCCACCGCGAGCGGCGGAATGATCGCGTTGATGCGCGAACCATCGGCCAGCCGCGCATCGACGTAGGGCGAGGATTCGTCAATCCGGCGGCCCACCGCGCCCACGATCTTCTGGATGATGCGCTGGAGGTGGCGATCATCCTTGAAACGGACCTTCGATTCCTCAAGCCGGCCGTGGCGTTCCACGAAAACCAAATTGTAGCCGTTGACCAGAATGTCGGTGATCGTCTCGTCCTTGAGCAGCGGCTCGAGCGGTCCGAGGCCGAGCAGCTCGTCGAGCACGTCCTCGACAAGCTGCATCCGCTCCTTCTGGTTCAGCGCATGCTTCTGCTGGGCGAGCTGCTCGTGCACGATATCGCCGATCTCGGCCTGCACCTGCGCGCGCGACATCGTGTCCAACGCCGAGAGGTTGATTAGATCGAGCAGCTTCTTGTGCAGTTCGACCTTCAGATCGGTATGGCGGTCGCTCTCCTCGTTCACCACGGCGACCGGGGTGTCATAGCGAAGGTCGGCGGTGCCGACGCTATCGAGGAAGCTGGGCGCCGTCCCCGATTTCTTGATTTGCCACATTACGCACTACTCCGCTCGAACAACATTTCACAGCCATTGACGATTTCGCCGATATCCTTGGCAACCTTGCCGCCGGCCTTCAGATCGCTGACCAGCACGCCCTGATCGAGCGCGGTGCTGACCAGGTTGAAATCGTTGGCGATCGAATAGCTGACGTCATGGCCAAGCGCGCGCTCGACATCGGCGAGGCTGATCGCCTTGAACAGCTTCTTTTCGACGCGGTTGACCACGATGTAGATCGGCGCGTCCGAAAGGCCCTGGCTGCGCATGAGCTGGAGCTGGCGCTTGGCCTGGCGCAGGCTCGCGATGGTCTCCTCGACCACCAGCAGCACCGCATCCGAGCGCGCGACCAGAGAGAGCGACCAGTTCGTCCAGTTGCCGGGCAGATCGAGATAGACGGTGTCGAACTCGTGCGAAGCGAGCTCGACGATGTTCATCACCTGGTCGGAGCTCACCGATTCGAGCGGCACGATGTCCGCCGGCGCGGCGATCACGTTGAGCCCGGTCGTGGTCTGCACGCAGGCGGTCTTGAGCAGCTCGCCATCGACCCGCGAGCCCGCCTCGAGCAGATCCTGCAGCGTGAGCTTCGGATGCACGCCGAGATAGGTGCCGGCATTGCCGAACTGCAGATCGAGGTCGAACAGGCAGGTCTTGCGGCCCTGTGCGGCGTCCAGCCGCGCGTGCATGCTCGCCGCCTGGGTCGCGAGCGTGGTCGCGCCGACGCCGCCGACGCTGCGCACGATGGAGACGATCTTGCCGGTCTTCTGCTCGGAGGTGGCATGGCGGGCCATGTCGGCGCGCAGCTGCTCGAGCACCGAGCGCAACTCCTCGACCTTGAGCGGCAGGCTGACGACATCGTTGACGCCCGCCTTGAGCAGCGCGCGCACCACCTGCACCGAAGGCTCGCGCACCGCGGCGACGATCGGCAGATGCGAATGCGCCGCGCGCAGCGCCGCTAGCCGCCCGAGCGATTGGGTCGAGCTCGGCACCGCCTCGATCACGATCGCGCGCGCCGGGCTGATCAGCTCTTCGGTGATCGGCGCATCGCACGGCACGGCGTTGACCGTCACCCCGAAGCCAGCAATCTCCCCCGCCGGAATATCGCCCGCGCCGATCTCGGCCTGAGACAGGATCAGCTGCACGCTCGCCTCACCCGTGCGAAGCGTCCACCCGCCCATATCTGTCTCCGGATTGTTCACGACGCCCACTGTACTTTCATCCTTCTAATTTGCGACAGTACCCTGGCCGTCCTCAATAGTAAGAGCGGCAGTGAAAGCTGGAAGATCGATAGAAAGCCCGGGTAAGAATCCGGCATTGAACCCAATATTTCTCAAGCTAACTTTCACGATAGGAGCAACATCCATTCCATTTGGATCGCCAGCGTATCCCAAACCTGAATAAGCATAGTCAATTTGCACCTGATCTGCTTTCAATTCAGGCATGAAGTCCCTCATTCTGCGCAATATATTATTGAATGCGTTTACGTCGGCTTCTCCAAGATCGGGGCAGGTTCCGGTACAGCTGCAACTCGCTGACGTCGCCGCCGATGCATTGTCTGTTGATATACACGAGGCCCCTCCGAATTTGTCCTGAGAGATCGAACCACCTTGAGGTATGCCATCACTGACAGAAAAGCTGTAATTAATTAATCCTTTCGGAATCACATCTGTGGCGATCGCAAACCTTGCTCCCATTTGAGTGGCTTTCTCTGCCCGATTGCAGGTCCAAACAAATCTTCCAGCATCTATCAACCCAAGTATTAATATAAGCATTAGCGGTAGTACCAAGGCAAACTCAGCAGCTGTGCTACCTCTTGCACCAATCTGAATTTCCGGCATTTTCATTCTCATATACCCATCACCGGAACTTCAGACTGTGCGCTGATACTGAGAGAAGTATTTGACAGTCCGACCGAGGAAAATAATGAATGATATGGCACAATCGCTGTTACGACGACTACTGGGGCGCCTCCTGACATACCGGAATAAATACCCTCCGGTGTGCCCGTCGTCTTGCAACTAAACTCCACGGTTACCCCGTTCGTCCAACCAGGGAGTCGAGGCGTGCCTACAGTGAGTTGCCCATATATTGTGACGTTTTGAGCTTCCGCTTTGGCATTTGTTACAGCTGTGGAGTCGTTGCTAATCGTGTCATTGCAGCTGTCCTTTAGCGGAACACTCCGCGACGCGAAGCGTGCTCCATCTCGAACTGCTTTTGTTACGACATGATTGTCTAGAAAGTAGTTTCCTAGCTCGAATGATCCGAAAAGAAGAGTGAGCAACAGGGGTGTTACCAGTGCCATTTCAACGGCTGCTGAGCCCCCGACGCATGCCCAAAGGGAACTAAAGATGCGCATTTCTATTCAATCAGGTAAGGCACATCGTGTCGTACCACCTGCCCGGCTGTTGGCCCCGACGTACCGCTGTTAGTTTGTCCGATAACTTCAACATAAAGGTCGGTTTTGTTAGTGTATGCCGTGTTGCACGTCGATGATCCCGGACCACCAGGTTTGCATTTCTTCCGATCCACAGACGGCTCGACCAAGAAAACATCGACCCATTTTGCTACAGGTTGATCCTTTTCATTTCCTTTAATCTTCAGCGCCATGCAGTTAAGAACTGCTATAGATATGCGGCGGCGATCAACGTCTTCTTCACTCGGAACGATGCCGGACTTGTTTACGCACATATTAGGAACTGGAGTGCTATAAGCAGCCTTTCCTCCACTAACACTTTTCGGTGTTTTGATATTGGATGGGTTATCTAGTTCCCAGAGATATACCTCATAGCGTGTAGGATATCCATGGGGTTGCGTTCCATACCCCAGGCCAACTTGTCCGCTATAGCTTGCTCCGTAATTCGAACGCCAATATGCATTGATATCCCATTGACCGTCTCCTACCCTGGCATTGCCAGTCGTCGCCGCGCAACTTCCATCGACGCTCCAAGCGTGACATAAGTCGCGCGGTAGACCCATGATCTCAGGTGTATTAGCGATTGTCGCGGCAGATGGCGGGCGATATCGTTTGTCCTGATAATTGGTAGGACTGGCATCGTTCTCTTGCCAGTCACAGGAACTGGAACTGGAGGTACGAACCAAATCTTTTCTAACATTGTAGGAGGGACTACAACTTCCTGGTTTGCCAGGTCCCTCTTGAGGACAACTGTTCCCCGTACCGGGCATATCAAATCGTGTATTAATTCCGTCGATTACGCTTGCATTGATGCCGGTTTTGGTAGTGACGCCGTCTATAGCAGCACAGTCACCCGGCGGGGTATCCCATCCCAAGGCTGCAAGCAAAGCATTGGCCCCCGGAGCGCTTGTTTCCAAGAAGCCGAAATTTCCTGCCGTATAGGAGCCATCGCCAACGAGCTTCAGTCCAATCCCGTGCTTACTATCAGCATCGAAGTCTAAATACTTGTTAGTATTTGTAGATGGCTCGTCGGGATTGCACATCATCAGGGGTGGCACTTTGCAGATAGCCGATCCCAGACCCGCAAAGGCCTTTCCCGTTAAAGAGCCCGATCTTAAAACCGCCACTACAGGGGTAAGGGCAAAAAAAGCCTCACGGCTATTTACAGTCACCTCAACGAATTTGGCACCGGCTACATCATCAGCTTTATCAGGATGGGCAGATTTTCCTTTGTCCTTGTAGAAAAGGACACCCCCCGAGGTGGAATTGCACGGAAGATCGCTGGCATCGGCAACATCTATAGTTACTGGCAGTCCGCCTCCGTCGTTTGCAAATCGGGTCTGATTGGCAATAAGCTTTCGGGCGGCATCGGCAGCACGCTGACAAGCACCCGGTTTTCCATCTAGCTGTGTTGCTGCCGCCAATGCCGCCTGATCTGCTGCCTGTTGCAGTTCAGTGTCCAGCGTGGCCATGCGGGCGTAATCAAAAGCGATGCCGCCAACAGCTACCAAGCCGAACAAAGATATTGCCACGATCGGCGCAACGGCGGCATCTTCCGATCGGGCTAGGTTAGAAAGAATGCGAGCGCGCATCGGACGCGCCTTATTGGGATCCGCCGCCGGAGCTGCTGCCGCCCTCGGTGGTCTTGATCGTTTGGGGTTCTTTGACCTCACCCTTACGATAGCGCTCCATTGCAGAGGCGGCATGAGTGCCGGAGCCGCCCTCCATGTCTGCGCCGGTGTAACGTGGCTCAGGATCAATGGTCTGCATTGCCACATCATGCTTCATGGCGCCGCCGAGAGTGACGTCGTTGGGCGTGCAAGCTGAGGCTGCAAGACCAAGCAACGCAATGGACAGAATACGCATTGCCAACTCCTTACAGCTCATAACCGGTTGGACCCGAGAAGCCGCCCTTTTTATTCTTGTCGACAGGCTTGGCCGGCGCTGCCGGCTTTTCCGGAGGCGGGGCGTTCGGATCAAGCGGATTGATCCCGACCGCCTTGTCCGTGCGGCCCATCATGAACAGATCGAGCTCGTGCGGATCGCCTACACGGTCGGTCGGCAAACGCACGTCGGCAACATTCTCGATCGGCTTCACCAGCCGCGGCGTCACGATCATGACAAGCTCCGTCTGGTCCTTCTGGAAGCCGGTCGAGCGGAAGAGCGTGCCAATGATCGGTAGCGTGCCAAGGATCGGGATCTGGCGCACCGTATCTTTGAAGTCATTGCGCAGCAGTCCAGCGACGGCGAAAGACTGGCCATCGCGAAGCTCTACTACGGTCTTGGCACGGCGCGTCTGTAGGCCGGGAATTGTCAGGCCATTGAGCGTGATCGATGCCGAGGGGTCAATCGAGCTCACTTCCGGCGTCACCGCCAGGCTAATCACGCCATCGGCGAGCACCGTCGGTGTGAAGCCGAGGCTGACGCCGAAAGGCTTGAACTCGATGGTGATGCCGTTGTTGCCATTTTGGCCCCCGCCGCCGCTGTTCTGAACAACGGGGATCGGAAACTCGCCGCCCGCGAGGAAAGACGCGGTCTCACCCGACAGCGCAACGAGTGTCGGCTCCGCGAGGGTCTTGGCGACGCCTTTTCGCTCCAGCGCGTCAATATAGGATTCGATATTAAAGGATCCGAGGTCGAAGATGTGCGACACGAAGCCCATCGAACTCTTGAGCGACGACACGTCTACAGTGGTGGACCCCGACCCGGCGAAGGCATTGTTGACGGCAATAGCGCCATTCTGGCCGACCTCGCCGATGCCGCCGATCGTCTTGCCGCTGTCACTAAAGAAGGTGTGGTTGAAGCCGAGTTGCTTCGCAGCGCTGCGGTTCATCTCGGAAAACCGCACTTCCAGCATCACCTGCTGCGAGGCGCCGACCGAGAGCATGTTGACGACCTTCTCGGGCGCGCCCGTATAGGTGCTGGCAAGCTGCACGGCTTTGTCGACCGCGACCGCGCTTGATGCGGTGCCGGTCAGCACGATCGCGTCGTTCGAGATTTTCGCGCCGATCTTCTCCCCGGGCATCAGGTCAGTAAACTGGCGGCGAAGGCTCACCACGTCGGGGCCAACCACCACGTCAACCACCTGGATGAGCTGGTTGCCCGCGCCATAAAGCGTCAGCGTGGTCGTGCCGGTCTTCTTGCCGATCACGTGGAGCGACTGGTTCGAAAGCGGCAGGACATCGGCGATGTCGGGATTGCCGATCAGTGCCTTGGTGAAGCTGCGGCTGGCGCGATAGACCTGGCTCTTGTTGAGCGGGACTTCGAGCGAGCTCGCCTGCTGCACGGGGGCGATCATCGGGGCCGGCGCCGGTGTCGCGGCCTGGATCGCGGGCGCCAGCAGCGCCGTCGTCAGCAGCAGCGCTGCGGCGCGCCCGACCTTCATCGCCTCAATAGCCGACATAATGCCCTACCTCATAATCCTTGCTGTTCACACCGCGCACGACCTCCACGGTCAGCGGCTTGCGGCGTGGCGCCACGAAACCATAGTGCACCCGGTGAACGGGCGCGGCGACGCTGGGCGCCGGACCGGGGCTTGAGAGGCCGCCGGCATAAGCGCGGTCACGCAGATCGTCGGTGGCGACCGTCTCGACCATGGGACGCGGATCGTCAGCGGCCTTTTTAAGCGCGAGGCTGAGCGAGCCGACCTGTTGTGCGAGCGCAAGCTTCTGCGCATCGGTCTGGTTGACTTCGAGCGTCGCGGTCTTGCCCACCTTGGGATCTGATTTATTGTCGCTCGCGTCCTGATCGATTGCGATCACGCGGACGTTCTGGAGCAGCACGTCGGTGATTTGCTGGGCATTGTCGCTACCTGCGCTCCGGGTGATCAACACGTCGACGACATCGCCTGGCAGAACGAAGCCCGCCACGCCAGTAGCGTCGCTGACCCGCACGGCGAAAGCCCGCATGTCCGGCCGTAGCAGCGCCGCGAGTGTCGCGCGGCCACCCTCGCCAGAAAGCTTGGAACTCAGAATGGGTTCGTTGGCCGACATTGGGCGCAGCACGACGTGCGACTTGCCGGCGGGGAAAAGTTGTTCGAGGGAGTTGAAGGAGCCCTCAGGGACTGACCAACTCGGCCAGTCGACGAAGCGGACCTTTTCAGGTGTCACAGGCGTGCCGAAATCCATCGGCGCTCGCGCGACAGCAATCTTGACCATGCCTTTGCCGGCATCGGTCTGTTCCGCCTGCTGCTGGACCCCGCCTAGATAGGCGTTTGCGATAATGACGGCGCAGATCCCAAGGAGGACCGCGACGACTAATATGATGAGCGAACGCCCCTGTAGCATGGCCCCTTGCCCCTTAGGCCTAATAGTTCAACAGAAAATGAAGCTCCTCCGGATCAACCGGAGGAGCTTAGCAACTTTACGGAGTAGCACCACCGCCAGCGGTCGAAGCGGCACAAGAGTTGTTGGGGTCTTTAATGCAATCCGAAGCGTTGTTTAGCGCACCGCTGATTGCATTACCCAAACCAAGCGCCGCAACCGCAATAGCCGAGCCGATGATCGCCAGGATGAGCGCATATTCCGCCGCCGAAGCGCCGCTGTCGTCCTTCAGGAAAGAAGCAATAAACTTGACCATGATAATGACCCCTTACTGGAGGTGGTAAACTGCCCCACCTTTCGACACCCCGTTTACCCTGTTCGCCGTTTTGCAGCTTCCCTCTGGAACCTGCGCCCCGCTCCCGCCTCGGTAAACGATGTGTTAACGGAGATACAAACCCAGCTTCATGTCAATTGATGTTTTTTCTCCCCTACAATCAATCAGTTATGAAGCGTTTTGTATTAACCAAAGATATCATTATCGATTTAACTATCGAATAAAGCCACGAGTCGAATCGTATACCATTTTTATTTACTTGGCTTGTTAGAAACTTGTGAGTTTCATCGGCGATGATGATGTACATTTCTCGTATATCTAAGGATATACAACTCCGGATATACTGTTATTAATCTTCGCCCACGCTATAGACGGCGCTAAAGGTGCAGCCAAGTAAATCTCCCGAAGATTTCCGCCGGCTGAATTGAGCAAAAATATTGTCTTCCAATCGGGCAGATGCGGATGGCGAAGGCGGGACGGGGCTGATATCCGAGTGGAGGGGAAGCGGCGATACAGCTTGTTAACCAATTTCCGGCAGAGCCTTCGCAAGGTCCGGAAGCGGGGAAATGCGTGAGTCATTCTGACGTCAGCGTCGATGTTGCGATCGTGGGTGCGGGCCCTGCCGGCCTCACGGCGGCTTATCTCCTTACCAAGGCGGGCAAGCGCGTCGCCGTGATCGAGAGGGATCCGATCTATGTGGGCGGCATCAGCCGCACCGTGGAGCACGACGGGTTCCGCTTCGATATTGGCGGCCACCGCTTTTTCTCGAAGTCGCGCGAAGTCGTCGATCTTTGGAACGAGCTGCTGCCCGACGATTTCATCGAGCGGCCGCGCATGAGCCGCATCTATTATGGGGGCAAGTTCTACAGCTACCCGTTGCGCGCGTTCGAGGCACTGCGCAATCTCGGCCTGTTCCGCTCCGCCGCATGCATGATGAGCTATGCGCGCTGGAAGCTGTTCCCGATCCGCAATGCGCGCTCGTTCGAGGATTGGACGGTCAATCAGTTCGGCCGCAAGCTTTTCTCGATCTTCTTCAAGACCTACACCGAAAAGGTCTGGGGCATGGCGTGTTCCGACATCTCCGCCGACTGGGCGGCGCAGCGGATCAAGGGGCTCAGCCTGGGTGGCGCCGTGCTGGACGGGCTCAAGCGTTCGCTGGGGCTGCACCGCAAACCCAATGACGGCATGGGCGTCAAAACCCTGTTGGAGACCTTCCGCTATCCACGGCGCGGGCCGGGCATGATGTGGGAGGCTGCGCGCGATCGCGTGCTCGCAGGCGGCAACCTCGTGCTGATGGGCCATGCTCTCAACCAGCTCAGCCATGACGCCGAAGGCTGGCGCATGACATCGACAAGCGCGGCGGGCGAGCGTGTCATCCGCGCGCAGCATGTCATCTCCTCAGCGCCGATGCGCGAGCTGGCCGGGCGGCTGCACCCGCTACCCGCTTCGTTGCCCAATGCGATGGAGCTCAAATATCGCGACTTCCTGACGGTCGCGCTGATGATCCGCTCGGCGGACCTGTTTCCGGATAACTGGATTTATATCCACGATCCGAGCGTGAAGGTTGGCCGGATCCAGAATTTCCGCAGCTGGTCGCCCGAAATGGTGCCGGACACGGAGCTTGCGTGCGTCGGCCTCGAATATTTCTGCTTCGAAGGCGATGGTCTCTGGACCTCTTCTGACGCCGATCTCGTCCGGCTCGCGACCGAGGAGATGGGAAAGCTCGGCCTGTGCGACCCTGCATGGGTCGAGGGCGGGGTGGTCGTGCGGCAGGAAAAGGCCTACCCCGTTTATGACGAGGATTATGCGGCCCAGGTCGCGGCGATGCGCGCCGATCTCGAAGCATCCTATCCCACGCTGCACCTGGTCGGCCGCAACGGCATGCATCGCTACAACAATCAGGATCATGCGATGATGACGGCGATGTTGACGGTTCGCAACATCCTTGCGGGTGAGCGGCTGTTCGATATCTGGGCGGTCAACGAAGACGCCGAATATCATGAGGCCGGCCGGGAAGGCGAGAACGAGCATATCGGTCCGGCTGTGCCTAACAATGGGCGGGCGGCGCTATCCTCGCTGCGCGCCGTGCCGAAGCCATTGAAGGCCGCCTAGGCGATCGCGCATGCTGTCGCCGCACGCCGACGCTTCTTCGCCCGTCTGTGATGAGGCGCCGCTGTTTGGCGGCCGTCTCTTCCTGCCTATCGGCGCCGCGTGGGCTTTGACGGTGCTGATCCTGCTGGCCGTCCGCTGGCACGCGATCACGACCCATAATTTCGCCGATGTCGACGATCAGCTTCGGCTCGTCGAGGTACGCGACTGGCTCAACGGCCAGAGCTTCTATGATGTCACGCAATATCGGATGAACCAGCCCTGGGGTGCGCCGATGCACTGGTCGCGCCTGGTGGACATGCCGCTTGCGGCCCTGATCCTGCTCTTCCGCCCTTTGGTCGGGGCCAACGGTGCCGAGATGCTGGCGGTTTCGATCGTGCCCCTTGTCACGCTGGGCATGATTCTGCTGCTCGCGGGGCTGGTTGGCCGGCGGCTCGCTGACGCCGAGACCGGCGCGGCCGCGGCAGCCTTGGTCGCGATGAGCACGATGGTGCTGGTCCAGACCACCCCAACGCGCATCGATCATCATGGGTGGGAGATTGCGCTATCCATGCTGGCGCTGTTTGCCGCACTCGACAGCAACGGAAGACGATCGGGGCCGCTCAGCGGCGTCGCGGCGGCCATTGCCTTGCAGATATCCTTGGAGCCCTTGCCGTTCATCCTGGCTATTGCAGCCGTGTTCGGCATCGACTGGGGGCTCCGCCCTTCGCCTAGCAAACGCCAGCGCCTGATGGGCTTTTCGGCCGCGCTGCTCGTGCTCGAACTTTCATTGTTTCTGCTGTTGCATGCGCAGCGCGATTGGGCCGCGCCGTTCTGCGACAGCGTGTCGCCACCGCAATTGCTCGCGATAGGAATTGCAGCAGGGGGGGCGATCGCACTCGCCGTACTGAATCCACGCAATACGATCGTTCGATTTGTGGCGATGGCATTGATCGGAGCGGCTGCGCTTGCGGCCTATCATAGCGTTCCGCCCCATTGCGGCGCCGATGCGTTCACCACGCTGGAGCCCAACGTACGCATATATTGGTATGAGCACGTACTGGAGGGCCAGCCGATCTGGCGCGGTTCGCCCGGCGATATGGCCTTGAACATCCTGTTCCCGCTCATGGGGCTGGCCTGTGCGGGATTGGGTTTCCTCCGCGCAGATCCTGAGCGGCGGTGCGCGTGGGGAGTCTATCTCTCGTTGCTCGTGTCCGCGGTAATAGTGGGCATTCTGGTGCAGCGCGCGTGTGGGCTTGCCAGTGCGGCCGCCGCGCCGGGGGTCGCGTGGTCGATGGTCCGCGCGGCGCGCCGGTCGTTGGCGAGCGACAAGGCGGTGGTCCGCGTTCTCGGCACTTCTCTGATCATATGGCTCTTGAGCCCCGTTGCGCCGCTTGTCGCTTCGGCGGCGATATCGCACCTGGTCCCGAGCGCACCCGATAAGGCGAATGCCCCGGGTAACGCATCAACGTCGGCCTGCGAGGCGGCGGAGCATGTAAGCCAGTTGCAAGGATTGCCGGAGGGGCGCTTTCTGGCGACATTGGATCTCGCCCCGCCGCTGCTACTTTACACGCGCCACGCGGCACTCGCCAGCAGCCATCATCGCAATCATGCTGCGATGAGCCAATTGATCGCGGCGTTCATGGGCAGCCCCCAACAGGCACATGACATCATGCGACAGCGCGAGCTCCGTTACGTCATCATCTGTCCCGATAAGGGTGAGGTGCAAGTCTATCAAAGATTTGCGCCACATGGCTTTGCCGCGCAACTGCTGGCAGGGAAGAAGCCCGCCTGGCTTCAAAGGATAAGGCTGAAGGATAATCCCATCATGGTCTGGCGGGTCATATCCTGACCAAACGCGCGCGGACCGGCTTACCCGCGTGTTCGGCCCATCGTCAGCAGCATCAGCTCTCCACGCGATGCGATTCCCAGCTTCCGGTAAATGCGATGCAGGTGGACCTTCACCGTTCCTTCGGTGATGCCGAATTGCTTCGCGATTTCGCGGTTGCGCGAACCTTGCGAGACCCGTTCCGCGATCTCCCGCTCGCGCGCCGAGAGCGATTGAATCTTGCCCGCCGCCGCCGAACGGCCCGGCTCGGGCCG
>Ga0070669_100000255_pt1 | contig 43908 bp, 57 predicted proteins | sample KBSS53metaG_FD_64680 | JGI IMG/M metagenome (GOLD analysis project Ga0070669, IMG submission 64680) | Switchgrass rhizosphere microbial communities from Kellogg Biological Station, Michigan, USA - KBS S5-3 metaG | ecosystem: Host-associated > Plants > Roots > Rhizosphere > Soil ...
TGGCGGCGGATGGCCATGGCCCAATGCTCGCGCGTGGCCGGCGGGCCGCACAGCTGGACGCGGGCGCCATCGGGCAGGGTGGCGGCGAGCAGGGGGTGTTCGCGGTTGATCCCCTGGTGGCTGACCCGGGCAACTTGCTGGGCGAGGCGCAGGAGCAGCTCGTCGGTGACTTCGGGCAGGTCGATCCGGGTCATCCCCGGCGTGGCGGCATCCTCGATCCACAGCTCGCCGGGCCGGTTGACGAGGATTTCCGTGACGGTCTCGCACTCCAGCCAGGGGCGGAAGGGGGCGAGATAGGCATCGAGATAGACACTGCGGGGCAAGTGCAGCGGCTCGCCATGGGGCAGGACTTCGGACGGGGGCAGGGGCAGCAGGCCGCCTTCGCTCACGGCGCGGTGACTTTCGAGAAATCGAGATCGCGCGCGGTGAAGACGCGGATCGGCTGGCCCTGGCGGACGCGCACGGTCGGCCCGATCTGACCGGTCTGGCCGACAGCTGCCGCCGCCGCCGATTGCCCGCCGCCGGCGATCACCACGCTGGGCGTGCCGCCGGCGAGGGTGGACAGGCCGCCCACCACCGAGAGCAGCATGGCCGAGCCGAAGCGTTCGAAGAAATGGGTGCTGACCTTGCCCGACAGGCCGGTTTCACCGGAAAAGGCCACAGCCGGGGAAGCGATGGCGACGGATACGCCATCAGGCCGGATGAGCCGGGTCCAGATGACATAGGCGCGCTTCTGCCCGGCCTGGAGCCCGCTGCGATACTGGCCGATGAGGCGCGAGGAGCGCGGCACCAGCACGCGGCTGCCATCGAACGAGCGGACATCGGCGGAGACGAGGGCGCGGACATAGCCGGGCACGTCGGTATCGATCGCGGTTTCGAGGACGGCGGGGATCAGCGTGCCCTGCGAGACGGTGGTGCGCGGATCGAAGCTGGCCGCGGCGACAGCGGAGGAGCCGCCGACGCCCCCGAGGCGGCTGGCGAAATCCTCGTTGCCGTTGCCGGTGGGCCCGGCGGGAACGGCAAGGCCGGGGCCGGCGAGCTGTCCGCCCGGGGTGCCGGGCTGGGCGCTGGCGTCGAACACGACCGTGGGGGCCTGGGCCGGGTTCAGGCCAGGGGCAGGGACGGGTGCGACTTTCGGGGCGACGCCGGGGGCGGGGACGGGAGCGGGCGGGGCCACGGGAGTGATGGCCTGCGGGGGCAGGGCCGGGATGGTCGGCGCCGTGGGCACGTCGGGGCGCGGAGCGGCGGTGCCGGTGCTGCGCGCGGAGTTCATCGACCAGAGCGTGACCGCGCCGAGCATGCCGACGATGACCACGCCCGCGAACAGGCCGAGTCCGTCACGCCCGGGCTTGCGCTGGGTGACGGCGGGCAGAACGGTGCGGGTGGCAAGGTCGATGACCTGCGCGCCCTCGCTGTCGCGCGGGTCGTTGGCGGCCTGGGGCGTGGCGGGACCGGGGAGGCGATGATCGAGGCGCATGGCTCAGTTTCCGCCTTTGCTGGTGGGTGCCGGGGTTGGCTGGGCGGCGGCGAGGGCCTCGGCCGGGCGGGCTGGGGCGGGGGCCGTGCGCTCCAGCGTGGCGGCATCGCGGCCCGAGCGCAGGACGATTGCCGTGGGCACGCCGTCGAGCACGATCACATCGTCGCGGACGGCGAAGTTGACCGGGCCTTCGACGCCGGCCTCGTTGCGGACCTGGATGGCCGGGATCGGCACGCGCGGGAGCCAGGCGAGGAAGGTGGATTGGCCGTCGTCGTAGACCCGGGCGGGAATGAGGGCGGGCTTGCCCTTTGCCTTCCAGCCGAAATTGAGCCGCGCGGGATCGAGGGTGGCATCCTGCACCTTGCCGGCGGCGGCCTGGGCTTCGTCCTCGGTCATTGCCGGCTGGGTGCCGGTGGCTGCGGCGGCGCGTTTGGGCTCGTCCGGATAGGCGAAGCGCAGGACGTAGAGCGGGGCCGCATCGGGGCCGGCGGCGAGGTCGAAATAATAGGTGTGGCGGTCGGTCACCACGGTCATGTTGGTGCGGGCGCGCGGGGCCAAAGGCTTCAGGAACAGGAGGTTGGCGCGCTTGTTTGGCGTGACTTGCCAGGATGCGGAATCGCCGATGGCGACATTTTCGATGTGCTCGTCCTCGGCGAAGGCAATGGCGGCCTGGATGCCGCTGCGGCCCGGAATGCGCACGACCTCGTCGCCGTTGTAGCGGTGAGTGACGAGGCGCGGGTCGGCCGGCTTGGCGGTAGTGGGCGCGGCCGGGAGCAGCAGCAGGGCGGCGGCGAGGAACAGGCGGCGGCTCATCGGAACATCATCCTGGGCGGGCGCGTGGCGGACTGGAAGCGGCTGCCGATCCCGCGCGCGCGGCGGGTGGCTGCGCCGAATGGCGCGGGGAGGGGGGAGGCGGTGGGGGCGATCACCGTGTGGCGGGACAGGAGCGCCGGTTGCGGGGAGGCGGCGAGGCTGTCGGTCAGGACGGGGCTGGTGAAGATGGCGGCGCGGTGGGCCAAGGGGGCGATCGGGGCCGGCGCAGCCATTGCGGGCGCGATAGCGGCGGGGACGAGGGACGGGGCCCGGCTGTCGGCATTGCTGCCCCGGTCAAGTGCGAACACCGTCCAGGCCGAGACGGTGGTGGCGGTAACCTTGCCGATCAGGACCATCAGCGCGGCGTGGACCGCGGCGACGAGGAACAGCGCCATGGCCGCGCGGCCGCTGATCTCGCCGTCGAGGCCGCGCAGGGAGGCAATGATCGGGACCAGCAGTTCGAGCGCGATGCCGCCGCCGACCACGACAAAGAGCGGGACCAGCGCGGTCATCACCACGCCGCGCAGCCAGCCGGCGGTGAGCCCGCGCGTGCCGGAAAACAGGGCGAGGACGACGAAGACAGGACCGACCGCGAGGAGGACGGCGAGGGCGATCCGCGCGGTGACCAGCACGCCGACCGTGCCGAGCAGGAGCAGCAGGGCGCCGAGCCACAAGACGCCCGCCGGCGAGCCCATGCCGGTGGCGGCGGCGGTGGTGGTCCCGCCCGCTGCGCCGCCGGCGCCGCCATCCTGCGCGACATCGGCGATGGCGCTGAAGACGAGGTCGATCCGGTCGGCAAAGAGGCGGGTGGCGGGGCCCTGGCCGCCGGTCAGCAGGCTCGCGATCTGGTCGGGCGCGGCGGTGGCGAGGGTCCACACGACCTGCTGGTAGGCGATCCAGCTGGTGGCGAAGGTCAGCACCAGCCCGAGGCTGAGCAAGCGCGGGGTGAGCGCGGCGACGCCCAGCCGGCTGCGCCCGGTGAGGAGGGCGAGTGCAAACAGGGCGATGTAGAGGGTGAGCAGGATCGTCAGCGCGGGGACGAGGCCGCCGGCCGGGCCAAACAGGCGGGCGAAGGCCGAGGCGGTGGTTTCGGCGGCGAGGCAGTCCACCGCCCGCAGCGCCGGGGCGACTCCGGCCGAGGCCTGGGCGGCGAGCTGGTCGCAGGCGCTCATTCGGCGGCCTCGATCCACTCTTCGGGCGGGGATGCGAGTTCGCCCGGCCAAGCGGCGCCGGTGAGGGCGGAATACCAGGCGGCGGGCTCGTCGCCCAGCTCGGCGCGGAGCCGATCGAGTTGGCGGACGGTGGTTTCGCGGCCCGACAGGACGGTGAGCACCTCGGGCATGCCGGAGAGATCGAGCCGCACGACGACCGAGGCATCGCTCTGCCGCACGAGGAAGCAGCGGCTGTGGACCGGGAGTGTGCGGATGAGGTCCAGTTCGTGAAGCGTGAGGCCGAAACCGTCGCAATAGTCTTCCGGCCGGGCGCGGGGGTTGGGCATGAACAGCATGGTCGCCGTCTGCTCGACCAGCGCGGTGGCGATCCGGCTTTCGAGCGCGTCGCGGGCGGACTGGGTGGCGAAGCCGACGAGGGCGTTGCGCTTGCGCAGGGTTTTCAGCCAGTCACGGATGCGGGCGGCGAAGACCTCGTCATCCAGCGCCTTCCAGCCTTCGTCGATCAGGATGAGGGTGGGCGTACCGTCGAGCCGTTCCTCGATACGGTGGAACAGGTACATCATGACCGGGGTGCGCAGGCGCGGGCTTTCGAGCAGGGCGGTCATGTCGAAGCCGAGGGTGGCGGCGGATGTGCGGGGACAAGACCGTTTAGAGTCCGGTGAAATCCGGTGAGAGCCGGTGATCCGTGGTGGAGATCGGCGGAAATTGGGCATTTTCGGGCATCCTGGGGAGGCCGTTCGGCGCGTGGCGACTGTCTAGAGTGGATGGGCATTTAGACGATCCAGGGACAAGACCGGCTGGAGTGATGCCGCTGGGGCCGTGGAGCCTCTTAGGTGCGGAAAACCGCCGTTCAGAGGCCTCTCACGGTATAGTGAGGCGGCTCTTAACTGGTCGGAAGTGGGGCAAAGTGGGGCACTTAGCGCGCCCACTTCTTTTTTGGGGCATTGAGGCCGTGGAAATGGCAGGTTCCTGCACTTCTCAGGCTATCTAACCGTGTGGCAACCGGCTGCCACCTCGCAGGTGAAGTGGGACAAAATTTCCAGGTCAAAGCGGCTGTTGCAGGATCTGCTGGAGGGCAGCAACTTCAGTCTTGCAGATCACGTTCTTGACCTTGGGGACCGTCAAACGGCTCGCGGCATATTTCTCGCCCTCGTCGAGAGCCTGGAAGCCGCGGTTCTTAAAACGGCTTCTGAGCTCCGGGTCATTGATGCCGATGGAAAGCCCGTCGAACGCGGCCAACCAGTCCGCCATCGTCTTGTTAGGGACGTGGTCTCTGCAAACCCCAATCGAATTTCCTAGCACTATCCAAAGCTCAGCCGCGCGCACGTCGCCCGCCGATAGTGTTTGTGCATACTCGTTGTCGCGCAGCGCTTGCCATGAGCCGACGAAAGCGCTGTCCGCATCGTCGCGAAGGGACGTGACTGCCCGCTGCACTTTCGTAGCCGATGGGGCCGGATCTCGCTGTGCTCTAGTTGGCGAGGCAAAGGCGCTCGATGCTCCCAAGAGCAACACCACTAGACATTGAGCCAATCTGACCATCATCAAACTTTCCGCACGATAGCGACTACTCGGCCGATTACATGCACCTCGCCATCACTGGCTAGGGCCGGTCGGATGGACTGGTTGTCACTGTGGATTTCGATCGTGCCATCCGGCAACGGCCGTAGACGCTTGATCATGCCGACTTCGCCCCAAGCGATGGCCCAAATTCCGTCGCCCATGTGCGGTGTGATCTGCGAGCGGTCGATTAGGATTACCTCGCCGCTGCGGATCGTCGGCTCCATCGAGTCCCCATCACCCGCAGCCCAGAACAATTGCTCGGGCGACGCGGCGGTGAACTGGCGGAGCCAAGCGCGAGAAAACTGCCGTTTCTCGCTGCCGATAGGCCCGTCCACATACGTGGCGCCTAGACCGTACCGCAGATCAATTTCGTCCAACTGAACCACGTCGGGATCGGGAGCCAGCTCTGTTGGTCGCCCGTAGGGAACTGCTTGCTGGAGCAGCGCGAATTTCCCTGGTGATGGGTCATCCGTCTGACCGACGAGATACTCGGGGCATGTCTTTAGCGCGCGAGCTAAGCCCAGCAGGTTCCGCGATCTTCGCGTTTCGCCAGCTTCAAGGCGCTGAATGCTCGCCTGGCTTGTCCCGATAAGCGAACCCAGCGCTGCTTGCGACATTTCGAGAGCCTCTCGGAGTTGCGTGACGCGCTCTGGAACAACTTCATCCACCCGCAAATCCCTACCCGAAACTGAATAACCCGTCTCAACACGATTTCGATTTGCAATTATCCATTTTCGGTTTATCAAACCGATTATGAGTGACCATCCAGACCCGCTTCACGCGCTCCTGAAGTGCCGCGATGCAGCTGGCTCAGATAGCCAGTTGGCTCGCGACCTCGGCGTTCCCCAGTCGACAATGTGGCGCTGGCTTAACGAGAGCCGGCGCCTTCCCGCTGAGCACGTGCTTCGTGCAGAGTATCTCTACGGCGTTTCGCGCCACGACCTTCGGCCTGACATCTACCCGGTCGAGCGTCCACGGCGGCGGCGACGTTCTTCCTGCCACGGGGCGCACGCGGCATGAGCGCGGCGCCAACACTCGTCGACGTTGGGCCCGATGGATCCGTCCGGATCGGTTCGATCCGATACTGGTCGCTCGGCTCACAGGAACTGGCGGGTCAGCAGGTTCGCAAGATCGGACCGTTGCCGGGCGACGACTTCATCATCCTGGAGCCGATGGGTTCGAGCGGGGAGAAGATCCGCGCGTATCCGTTTGCATGTGCCAGCTTCGCAGATGCGACCGGATTTCGGGCGGCGAGCGACGAGCTGATCGCCGGGAGGATGATCGGATTCCGCATTGGCTATGCTGCCGGGCGCAGGTCAGTCGTTAACACCGAGTCCGCCTCCTACGCGGATCGTATCGGCATGGCCCTGAAGCGCCTGCGCCGCAGCGGGAAGGCCGCTCTCGCGAAGTTGTTCGGCGAAAATGTCGGCCATGCTGGCCGTTCGCAGAGCAACTTCCTCGTTGAAGCGGGCGGTCGCCGCGACATGGGCGAGCACCAAGTGCTCCAGGGCTTCGATGCGGTCGAACAGCGAGAGTGCGGGCAAGTCCATTCTCCTGATTGCGGCGACCACAGCGGTTACGCCGATGCCCCGGAGCGTATCGCCGCCCGCATTTTCATGCACCGTCTAAGTGAGGCTTCCGAATGAACACCCGTGCCCGCTCGCCCCTGCTCGGCGATGCGACCCTGTTTGAGCTTTCTCCCGACCACGTCGATGAAGGGAGCCGCATCGGATTCCTCCACGGGGACAAGGCCGCTGCGCTTGGCCGGCTGATGGCCGTCGATGGCCAGCGCGATCCGATCAAGGTGGTGGCCAACCCCGACAACGCGGACAAGCCGTGGCGCCTGGTGACAGGCATGCACCGGCTGATCGGCGCGCGGATCGAAGGGCTGACTGTCTGGGCGATCGAGGTCCACGGCAAGCCCGAGGACCTTGCCGATCTGGAGGCCAGCGAGAACCTGCACCGCCGCCCTTTGGCGCCGATCGAACGGGCCAAGTTCACTGCCGCGCTGGTGCTGGCCGCGCAGGAGCGGCTGGCGCGAGAAACCGGCGAGCTGAGCCAGCATAAGCGGGCCATCAAGGCCCGGTGGGATCGGGTGAAGGTCAATCCTCTGCAGATGGCAGAGGCCCTGCGCGATGAGGTGGACGATACGAGTGCCAACTTGGCACGCGTATATGGTTGGGAGCAATCGATCGGCGAAGCGCTCGATATGTCGCGGCGCGCGATCTACCGGGCGATGCAATTGTATCGGTGCATCATCGAACCGTTCCCCGAGCTGGTCGAGCCCCTCGCCCGCCATCCGGTAGTCGGCGAAAACGACAAGCAGCTGCGCGATATCGCCGACATCAAGGATGTGGCGACGCGGCGTAGTGTAATCGAACTGCTGCTCGCAGACCCGGAGCTGAGCGCCGACGAGGCCAAGCGGCAGGCAGGCATCGGATTGGGTTCGGGCCCGACCACGCCGCCCCCGCCTCACCAGAAGCATTTTGATGCGATCACCGGCGGGTGGGGCCGGCTCGGCGTGTCCGAACGCCGCCGGTTCATCGAAACCAACCTGCTCAACATGCTCAGCACGCCCGATCTGCTGCGCAGGGCTCAGACGCAAATCTCCGCCGCCCTGGCAGAACAGGATAGCGGCGATGCGTAATCAGATCGCTCCCCTCTGGCTGCGCAAGACCGCTGCGCAACTCGTCGCTCAATGGGGCTCTCGACGTGCGCCATCTCGCTGGGCCGAGGACCGCGCCCAGCGAGATCGGCTCGTCACCAACCTCTACTTGGAGCTGATCCTGGCAATTGCGGAGCGGATTCCAGACCGCGCCACTGCCGAAGAATTGCACCATATCCACGATCGCGCCCGTAGGCGGCGGACGGAGAACGTCGATGCGCGGTGAAATCTCCACCGGCCGCGCGGCTAAGCGCCACCCGCTCGACTGGTATGTCGAGCAGGGCTGGGAATGGGAGCAGATCGTCCGCGCGATCGGCCTGCGCGAGGAGCGCCTGGAAGTCGCGATCTGGGATCCGGCGGCTGGCTATGGGCACTCGGCGTCACGGCTTCAGGGCCTCGGCTTCACCGGCCAGCTGTTCCTCTCCGACCTGGTCGACAACGTCGCCTGGAACGACTTCGAGGACCGCGCGCGGGTGAGCTTCCGCTCGGCGGACTTTCTGGAATGCGATGCTCCGATGGCGCGCCGCGTCTCGATCTGGTCGAACCCGCCCTACAGCTACAAGAAGGTCTGGTACGAGGGCCGGCAGGTCTCGATCTCCGAGGCCTTCGTTCGCCATGCGCTGAAGCTGGCGACCGACCGCGTCGTGATGATCCTGCCAGCGAAGTGGCTGGCGATGGGCAAGCGCCGCTCGCGCCTGGTGCGGGCGGATCATCCGCCGGCCACGGTGCTGCACTTCTGCGAACGACCGTCGATGCCGCCCGGCGACATGATCGGGCTGATGGGCACGCGCGCCTTCCGCGGCGGCATGGTCGATTACTGCGCGATCGTCTGGGACGTGCGCCGGCCGACTGAGCCCGGTGAGACCCTCACGATCTGGCTTCCTCCGCTCTCGGGAGACTGCTGATGCCTGCTCCGTCGCTTGCCGAACAATTCTGCGCCGCCCGGCTCGCGTTCGAGCTGGCGATGGAGCTGGGCTGCACGCCGAGGGAAGCCGAGCGGGAAATGCGCCGCCGGGCGCGCAGGCGCCTCGACGCCTGTGGACGCCGCGCACCCGATGCCAATGAACCAGCCCGCGATGCGGCCGCACCCGCCGCACCCGCCGATTTCCGGGCGTGGGGCACCTCCTGGATGATGAGGGACTGACATGACGCCTTCCGCCCATGACGCGATTGACCGGGCCTATGCTGCCATCGGTACCGCCCTGGCTGCGCTCGACGAAGCGCGCGGGATGCTCGCCGCCGGCAACCTGAAGCCGGCGCCGTTCCCGCTGGTGGAGCCGGTGGTGCGGTCGCTGATCGATCCAGCTGCGCCCGCAGCGCCCCGCATGGTGGACGTGCCGATTGCGGCTGTCGCGCTGGTAGACCGGCCGCGCCGTTCGCAGGACCCCCGTCTCGCCAGGGCCAACGACGATGCCGTTCCCGAAGTGTCGGGCGGCGCTACGCGCACGTTCCGGTTCAAGCCGGCGCAACCTTCCGCTGTGCCACCTTCCAGTTCCGAGCCCGCCTCGGGTCGCGCCCCGGCGACGGCGAAGAAGCCGCGCCGGGGCAAAGCGGCAGCCCAGGCCAGCGAACCGGCGAGCGTGAATGCTACGCGCGATGACGTGCAACCGGAGCATCCCGCGCCTGCCTTTCGCACCGCTGCCCAGAAGCTGGCGCTGCCGGCTTCGACCAGCGACTTCCGCGCGAGCGTCCGCGCGCCGGCCGAGGCGCCGAAGATACCGATCCCGCCGCTGCCGGCGTTCGCCCGGCGTCAGCGCCTCCAGGCCGCGATCATGCACCTCAAGCGCCAGTGCATCCTGGTCTCGCCGGTCGATCGCTCGGCCCTGGTCATGCGCTACCGCGTCAGCGGCAAGCACGATCCGATGTACGCCGACGATGTGATCGCGTTTGCCGAGACGCGCGGCTTCGATGTGGAAGGGGCGGCGAAGTGAGCCGGTCCGGCAAGGCTCCGATCCTCGGCGATCACTGGTCGCCGATCGATGACGCGGCGCGCAGCGGTTTCCAGCTGGTCCGCGACGACGGCCTGATCGCCATCGGCCGTTGGAACGGGGCCGAGTTCGAGCACGGCAGCGGCCGACCGATCGGCTTCGCGCCGACCGCCTACTGGACCGCCCCGGGATATCGGGAAACCATCAATGGGGGGACGGGCAATGGCTAAGGCCTTCACTGCGCTGGCCGCATTCGCCGCGCTGCTCATCGTCACCGACCGCTGCATCGCCGGCTTCGTCCAGTGCCAGGCGCTGGGGTGCCTGCCGTGGTGAGGCAGCCGACCATCCGCCGCAAGTCGGACTGCGCCGTCGCCGGTTCGCAGGAGCCGGTCGGCCGCTGCTGGTTCTGGTGGGAAAGCTGCCCGGCCAAGGTGAAGAACTGCGAACTGCGTGCCCGCGAAGCGCAAAGGAAAGCGGCCAATGGCTAAGGCCAAGGCTCATCCCGACCAGCTCGGCTTCCGCTTCGAGGAGCCGCGCCTGGCTTCCGGACCGGCCGCGTTGGCCGGGCTGGAGCGGCGCATCTCGGCGATGGTCGGCACGATCCTCGCCTCCGACGAGCGTCCGCGCGAGGTGATCGCGGCGGCCATGTCGGTCCTGCTCGATGACGATATCTCGCGCGCCATGCTCGACGCCTATTCGAGCCCCGCACGCGATGGCCACAAGGTGCCGATGAGCCGGTTCCTCGCGCTGGTGGCGGTGTGCAGCCGGCAGGACCTGCTGGACCCGCTGCTGCGCGAGATCGGCGCGGCCGTGCTGGTCGGCGAAGAAGTTCACACCGCGCGGATGGGGCAGATCGAGGCGCAGATCGCGCGGCTCAATGAAGAGCGCCGCCGCCTGAAGGCGAGCGCGCCGCTGATCCGGGGAGGCCGAATTACGTGAGCGTACGGGGGGGCACGGCATTGCTGGTGGCAGTGGGGCCGGAGACGGCCAAGCAGCAGCTGCGCGAATGGTTCACGGCCAGCGAGCTGGCAGAGCAGGCCTTGCCTGGCCTGCCGGGCGACAAGCGCTCGATCAACCGACGTGCCAGCGAGGAACGGTGGGAACTGCGGACCGATTCCGCTGGTGCGCCGCTGGCGCGCAAGCGTGTCGGCCGGGGCGGTGGAACCGAGTTCCACGTTTCCCTGCTGCCCGGCGCCGCGCGCCTGGCGCTGGCGGAGCGCGGCGTCGCGCCGAGCGTGGCGGAAGCCGCCGCCCCGGCCGTGAGCGCGCTGTGGACCTGGTACGAGGCGCAGAGCGACGCGATCAAGGCCGAGGCCATGCGCCGCGCCTGCGCGATCGGCGACGTGGAGCTGCTCGAGCAGAGCGGCATGACCCGCACGGCCGCTGTCTCGCAGATTGCCGGGCGGGTGGGTGCATCGGCCGCCACCGTGTGGAACTGGCTGGGTCTCGTCGACGGGGTGAGCCCCTCCGACCGGCTGCCCTCGCTCGCCCCGCGCCGCCGTGGCGGCGGCGCGGAGGCCGAGATCAACCCGCTGCTGTGGGAGACCTTCAAGGGCGATTTTCTGCGCGATTCCGCGCCAACGCTTGCCATCTGCTACGCCAAGGTCCGCGCCCTGGCTGAGGCGAGAGGCCTCTCAGTACCTTCCGAGAAGGCCTTCAGGCGCCGGGTAGAGCGGGAAATCCCGAAGGGCGTGCTGCGCCTCGGGCGGGGCGGCACGGAGACACTGCGCCGCTCGCTGCCTTCGCAGCAGCGCAGCGTCGAGGAGTACCACGCGCTCGAACTGGTCAACATGGACGGCCACAAGTTCGACGTGTTCGTGATCCCGCCCGAGGGCGGCAAGCCGATCCGCCCGATCATGATCGGCATCCAGGACGTGATGAGTCGCAAGCTGCTCGCCTGGCGCATCGGCACCCAGGAGACGGCCGGGCTGACCCGCCTGGTCTTCGCCGACCTGTTCCGCGACTACGGCATCCCCCGCAAGGTCTTCCTCGACAACGGCCGGGCCTTCGCCAGCAAGTGGATCACGGGCGGGGCGAAGAGCCGGTTCCGGTTCAAGATCGTGGACGAGGAGCCGACGGGCCTGCTCACCGCGCTGGGCGTCGATACTGGCTTCACGCTGCCTTATCGCGGCCAGTCCAAGCCGATCGAGCGCGCCTGGCGCGACCTGTGCGATTCCGTTGCCAAGTGTGCCGCGTTCGACGGCGCGTACACCGGCAACAACACGGTCAACAAGCCGGAGAGCTATGCCAGCAAGGCCGTGCCGTGGGAGGTCTTCGTCGAGGAGGTCAATCGCGGCATCGCCTTTCACAATGCTCGCCAAGGCCGGCGCACCCAGACCGCCCACGGTCGCAGCTTCGACGAGGTATTCGCCGCCAGCTACGCCGCCGCGCCGATCGCCAGGGCCACGCCCGAGCAGATGCGCCTTGCCCTGCTCACCGGCGAGAACCTGCGCGTCAACGGACAGACCGGCGAGATCAAGTTCATGGGCAACCGCTACTGGTCGCCGTTCTGTCAGGACCTGCATGGCCAAAAAGTCACCGTGCGGTTCGATCCGGAAAACCTGTGGCAGCCGCTGCATGTCTATGACCTCAAGGGGCGTTACCTCGGGGCGGCCGACGACATGGCAACCAGCGGGTTCGCCAGCAGCGAGGAGGCCCGGCAGGCCGGCCGCCTCGTGGCCGACCACCGCAAGGCCACCAAGGAGATGCTGGAGCTGCACCGGCGGATGGACGCCGCGGCCGTCGCCGCGGCCCAGCGCGAGATCGGCGGCATCGCGCCCGAGCTGCCCGAGCCGGCTGCCACCCGCATGGTGCGTCACCGCGGGCAGACCGCCGCGGTGCTGAAGGCGGTACCGGCGCCGGCCGCCCCGCTGCCCAACCAGTCGGAAGGAAAGGTTCTCGCCGCGCTGAGGCTCGTGCCCAAGCCGGCGGAATGAAGGTGCGCGCGGGGCTCGTCTGCAAACCCGCCCCGCGCGCTGTTGCAACAACGTACAACGGAAAGGACCAATACTCATGCATGATCCTGCTGCACACCCCGTCGATGTCGAAGAGCAGCGGCGCTGGCTGATCGACCACAAGGCCTCGACCGGGGCCAGCTGGTCGGAGCTGAGCAAGCGCCTCGACATTCCTGCGGGAACGCTCAGCCAGTTCGGCTCGGAGAAGGGCTATGCCGGCGACAACCGCAAGATCGCCGAGGCCGTTCACCGCTACCGCCAGCTGCTGACCTCGCAGGCCCGGATCATGGAGCAGCTGCCCGAGGTACCCGACTACTTCGAGACGCCGACCAGCTCGCAGATCATCGACATCCTTGGCTGGGCCCAGCGCGGCCGCATTGTGGTCGTCGCCACCGGCGCCGGACTCGGCAAGACCAAGGCCGCCGACCATTTTCGCGCCTGCTATCCCAACGTGTTCAAGTCGACGATGTCGCCGTCCACCGCCGGGGTGAACAACATGCAGCAGGAAATCCTCGCCTCGCTAGGCGAGCGGGACGCGGTCGGTACGCCGCAGAAGCTGTCGCAACGGATCCGCGACCGGGTGAAGGACCTGCGCAACCCGCTGCTGGTCATCGACGAGGCCCAGCACCTCTCGGAGAAGGCGGTCGAGGAAATCCGCTCGTGGCACGATGCGGTGGGCGTCGGCATCGCGCTGATGGGCAATATCAGCGTGATGCAACGGCTGGAAGGCGGTGCGCGCGCACCGGCCTATGCCCAGCTGTTCAGCCGCGTGTCGATGCGCCTCGTGCGGACCAAGCCGCTCGCCCAGGACGTGCAGGCCCTGGCCGACGCATGGTCGATCGGCGATCGGGCCACGCTGGAAAAGCTGACCCACATTGCCATGACGCCGGGCGCGCTACGCGGGGCGACGATGGCGCTCGAACTGGCGTCTATGATGGCGCGCGGCGAGTGCAAGGTGCTCGGCGCCGAGCACCTGCAGGATGCCTGGGCGATGCTCTCGCAGCGGGCGATGGCGGCATGACGGCGGCCTGGCAACCGGCGCTGCACCGGGAGGCGCAGCAAATGGCGGGCCTGCTCGCCCACCGCCCACCGATCGATGCGGAGATCGTCATCGCGATCGCGCTGCGCGAGTTCGGTGTTGATCGCAACGACCTCATCTCGATCCGTCGGCCGGCTCACCTGGTGAAGGCGCGGGCATTCGTGGTGTGGGCTCTGCGGACGCTCGGCCGGGCGCGCTCCTATCCGGAGATCGCCTGCATCCTCTCGGCCGGTCGACCGCAGGACGCGCGAGATCACTCCGGCGTGATCAACCTGCACCAGAAGGCCATCGCCCTGCGGTTGGGCGACAATCATTTCGCCGACGCGTGCCGCCGGCTCGCCCACCATTATGCCGACACTACGACGCCATGCGCCGCACCCCGGAGGACCCTGCCATGAATGCGCAAGCCGTTTTCGCTCGCCCGGCCCAGTTCGATCCGTCGGCGCAGCACCGGCGCTCAATGATCGCCAAGATCAATGTTGCCCGCTCGCAGCTGGGGATGGTCGAGGATGACTATCGCCAGGGTCTGTTCGATACGACCGGCAAGCTGAGCCTGAAGGACTGCTCGGACGCGCAGCTGGAGCGCATGCTGGGCTGGCTCAAATCCAAGGGCTTTCGCCCGCAGCCCAGGAAGGGCGCCGCGCAGCACCCGATGGCCTTGAAGGCGCGCGCACTGTGGATCTCGCTCTACCAGCTCGGGGCCGTCCACAATCCCGACGAGGCGGCGCTGGAGGCCTTCGCCCGGCGCCAGCTCGGCTGCGAGCGGATGGCCTGGGCGCGCCAGTCCGAGGCATTCCGGCTGATCGAGGCGCTCAAGGCGATGGCCGCCCGGCATGGCTGGCTCCAGCACGATCCGGTCCGGCAGAAGCCGCTGAGCCCGCTTGCCCTGCAATCGAGCCTGTGCGGAGCGATCCTTGCCAAGCTGAAGGACAAGGGCGTCGCCCCGGTCGATTGGGCGCTCCACGAGGCAGCCTGGCGGCTGTGCGGGTTCGAGCAGCCCAATGCCTGGACTGCCGAGGACTACCAGCGCCTGGCAGCGGCCCTCGGCGCCAAGCTGCGCGATGCGGGAGGGGCCAATGGCTAAGCTGACCCAGGCATTCGTGGACAATCGCGGCCAGCTCCATCCCAGCGCACCCGACGCCACCATCTCGGACCTCGCCGGAGTGCTCGGCCGGATCGGCGCGGAAGCCGGGATCACCGGCGGCATCGCCAAGCTGCTGCTGGAGAAGCGCGGCGAGATCGAGCTGGTCTATGCCGAGCACGATGCGATGGTCCGCGCCGCGGAGGCTGGCCTGTGACCGCCTCGTCGGTGCAGATCTCCGATCATGCGCTGGTCCGCTGGATGCAGCGGACCGGCATGATCGATCTCGAGCCGCTGCGCGCCATGCTGGCGGCTTCGATCGAGAAGGCAGCAGCGGCTGGCGAGCTGCTCGGCGTCGCCGAGTACCTGATCCTCGCCGATGGGCTGGTCTATGTGGTGCGTAGCGGCGTGGTGGTCACTGTCGTGAACGAGGACGGCCGCCACTCGCGTGTCCGCGCGCTTTCCGGCCAGCCCCGGGAGCGCGGCTGATGCACAGCGGGACCGAGCAGGGCAGGCTGGCCCTCCATCTCCAGGCGATCCTGGGCATGGACGGATATATTTCCCTGTGCGGCGACCTCGGGGGAACCCGGCTCTACGTTCCGTATTCCTTCAGCGATGAACACGCCGTAGTCGGCGCGGTCGGGCGCGACCTTGCCGACAAGCTCAGCCGGGCGATGGCTCCCGCGACGATCCGCGTCCCGCTCGCCCGGCGCGAGCGGGCGCTTTATTGGCGGGCCAAGGGGCTGTCCGACGCTGCCGTGGCCCGCAAGCTCGGCATGACCGAGAACGGCATTGGCAAGCTGTTCGCCCGCGAGCAGGCCTTGCCAGAGCGACCCGGCTCTGCCAGCAGGGATCGGCAGATGAGCCTCTTCTAGAGTTCACGCCCGCTTCGGCGGGCATATTTTTTGGCTCTCCCCACCCCCATCGTCACCTCATCGAAGGCCGGCGCAATCCCCTGAGCAGGGGCGCGCCGGCCGATTGCGAATGGAGTGTGGCGGATGGGCGCGGGGGGCGCGGAGAATGCCGGGGGCGGCGACATCGAGGTGGTGGGCTATTCGGCCCGCTACCTCGATGCCTTCCGCCACCTGATGGATGCCGAGGGTAGCAGCCGGTTCACCGATGATCCGGTCGACCCGGGCGGCGCGACCAAGTGGGGCATCTCGCTGCGGTTCCTGGCCGCCGAAGGCGCGTTCGATGCGGACGGCGATGGCCGGGCCGACTTCGACCTCGACATGGACGGCGACATCGACGGCGCCGACATTCGCGCACTGACCGAGGCCGATGCCAAGGTGATCTACCTGCGCTGCTTCTGGCAGCCGCTGGCGGCCGATCGCCTGCCGCGTCCGCTCGGAGAGGCGCTGTTCGACCAGGCCGTCAACGGCGGGCGCTCGGCCGCGAGCAAGCTGCTCCAGCGCGCGGTCAACACCTGCATCATGACTGCGCAGCGCGCCGGCACCAGCAACGGGCAGCCGCGCATCGCCGTTGATGGCGCGATCGGGCCGGGCACGTTGCAGGCGGTGGGCTGGGTGCTGCATCATCCCCAGCTCGGCATGCCGGCGATGATCGCCACGCTGCGCGATGCGGCCAAGGAGCGATATCGCGCGATCGTTCGCGCGAACCCGTCGCAGCAAAGATTTCTCAAGGGCTGGCTGGCCCGCGCCGACGCTCTGGGGAGGTTCTCGTGACCTTCTGGGATTGGCTTCATGCGCTCGGGCCCGGCTGGCCCAACCAGCGCGGGTGGTACGCGCTGGCGCTGTTCGTCCAGACCTGCGCAATCCTCCTGCTGATCGCGGTGGTGCCTGCGCTCGGCCGCGACGAATTCTTCAAATCGATCGCCACGGCCATCGTGGTGACGGGTTGGGTCGGCTTTGCCGTTGCCGGCCGCGACAACCGCATCGACCGCGAGCAAGTCGGCGAGGCCCAGCAGCTGGCCAAGGCCGTGCTCGACCACGTGCGCGCGACGACGCCGGCAGGCTCCGGCGGGAGCGCGCCCGATGCTGGCTGATCTGCTGGGCTCACTGGCCGGGCGCGTGCTCGGCGGCGTCTCGCTGGTGGCGTTGGTCGCGCTGGCCGCGCTGGGGCTGCGGCTTCACCACGTCACCGGACAGCGCGACGCGCTGCAAGCCTGGCAGGACGATGTCGTCACCGCCACGCGCGACGCGGCGCACCGGCCCAAGCTCGCCCCGGCGGCCGTCGCCCGGCAGGTCCGCTTTCTCGGCGCCGGCCTCGACCAGGTGCGCGAGGCGATGGCCACGGCCACCGCGAAGGCGCTGGCGGCCAAGCTCGCCCGCGAGGGCACCGACGAGACCAACAGGAAGGTAGCCGACGATGCGGTCCATTCGAACCTTGGCGCGGCTCTGCGCGATACTGACGCCTATGCTCGCGATCACGGCGTGTGCGGCGGACCAGAACGCCCGGCCGCAGCCGATCACGGCGGTGCCGGCGGACCCGATCTGTCCAGCGCCGCCGATGCCCCCCGCGGCGCTGACCGATCCGGTGCCGGACCTGCCCTGGTATCGGTCCCCCGCAGCGCCCTCGACGCCTGCACCACGCTGAAAGTGCGGCTCGACGCGGGGCGCGCCTGGGCGCTCAAGCTGAGCAGCGGGGCCGGCCGATGAGCGATGTCCCCGAGCGCGATGTCGAGGCGGCGGAAGCCGCGGTCGATCGCCAGCGCGAAGCCAGCATCGGCCGGATCCGCGAAGCCCTGCTCGAACCGGGCGAAGAGGAATGCGTCGATTGCGGTCATCTGATCCCCGAGGCACGCCGCCGGGCGATGCCTTCTGCCGACCGCTGCCTGCCGTGCCAGTCCCGTTTCGAGAGGTGCCGTACGTGAATTTGCCTTTGCTCAACCAGTTCCTGCTCGCCGCCTCGCTCGCCATCGGGATCATCAATGCCCTGTGGATCTGGCTCAGCCGGCCGGCCCGCGATCTTTCGGCCCGGATCGCCAAGGTGGCGCAGGACGCCAAGGGCGAAGTCGATGCACTCGCCTCCGAGATGAACGGCCGTGGCGATCGTCACCGCGAGAACCTCAAGGAGCATGACCGGCGCATCCAGCGGCTTGAGGACCAGGTGCCGCACCTGCCGACCCGCGAGGACCTGCACGAGATCGGCAAGGCCCTGACCGCCGTCCAGACCCAGATGGCCGGGATCACCGGCACAGTCACCCGTATCGACGACTTTCTGAGGAACCGCCCGTGAGCGCCGCCTACGAACAGCAGTGCCAGGCTGATGCCCGGCTCGCCATCCTCGCCGAACTGGCCGCCCAGGACGACGAGACCCTCAACAGCCGCAACCTCGCGCTGATGGTCGACCAGGTCGTACCGCGCCGCCCGGTCGAATGGGTCGAAGCCCAGCTCGTCTGGCTGGAAGGTATGGGCGCGGTCTCGCTGCGCCGGTCAGACCTGCCCGGGCTTGGTGCCGTGGCGATCGCCACCCTCACCGCCACCGGGCGCAACCACGTTGAGCGGCGCTCGCTGCTGCCCGGCGTCACCCGGCCGCGGGGCTGAGCGGGATGGCTGGGCCTCGCCAAGACAGCGAAGCCGCCCGGGCCCAGCGCGGGCGCGGCCGGCTGTCGTCGATCGACATGCTGCCCGAGGCGGCGGACGAGGCCATTGCCTGGGCCAATGCCCAGCTGCGCGAGCGCAACATGCCGCAGACCGAGATCCTGCGGACTTTCAATTCCATGCTCGCTGACCACGGCATCGCCCCGGTCAGCGTCGGCGCGTTCTCGCGCTGGTCGATCCGGCTGGCGGTGGAAACGCGCAAGATCGACGCCACCCGGCAGATCACCAGCGCCGTGCTGGCGCGCCTGCCCAAGGGTGAGCGGTCGGACGCGACGATCGCGGCGATCGAGCTGGTCAAGTACCGCCTGGTCGAGCTGATCACCTCGCAGGAGGAGATCGATCTCGGCCTGCTGAAGGAGGCCTCGCTCACCCTGATGCGGCTTTCGGGCACTGAACAGCGTGCGGCCGAGGGCCAGCGCAGGGCGGCGAAGGACGAACGCGAGGCTGCCGAGCGCGAGGCGGAGAAGGCCGAGGCCGAGCGCCGGCGCGAAGCTGAGGCGCAGGAGACCGCCGACACAGTGGAACGCTTCGCCACCGAAGCCGGCCTCTCGGCCGAGCGCGTCGCCGCGATCCGCAAGGGCGTGCTGGGGCTGGCCGGATGAGCTCCTACGATCCCCAACCGGGCGAGGCGGCGGCCATCATGCACAACCTCACCGAACCCCAGCGGCGATCGGTGCGCGACGGCACCACCGGCAAGCGTTGCGGGCAGCTGGGCTACTGGCGGCTCATCACCGCGCTGCGCGCCAAGGGCCTGTTCACCACCGCCGACCGCAAGGACGTGCTCACCCCGCTGGGGCGCGAGGTCCAGGCGATGCTGGGGGCCAATGCATGAAGCTGCTCTCGCCCGTGCTCGCCGAAGTCGCTCCGGGCTACGTCAAGTGGTTCTGCCCTGGTTGCCAGGAGACGCATCACATTCCCGTCGCCGCAGCTCACAACCCGGGCAATAACTGGGGCTGGAACCTCTCGGCCGACAAGCCGACCTTCATGCCGTCAGTCCTCGTCCGCTCCGGCCACTTCTCGCCCCATTGGAAACAGGGCGATGGCTGCTGGTGTGACAAGGAGTGGGGCTTCAAGTGCCACCAGTGCCACGTCTTCGTCGTTGATGGCCAGATCCAGTTCCTCGCCGACTGCTCGCACGAGCTGGCGGGCAGGACCGTGCCCATGGTGCCGTTCCCGATCTCTCGCGACACCCTCGGCGATTCCGATGGTGACGACGGCGCATGACGGTCAAGTCCGCCCTCGCTGCCGGCGCCGCCATGGCCAGCGCGCTGACCGCGCAAGGCGAGGCCGCGCCGATCGCCCCGGTCATGGCGCGCGAGGAGGCGCAGCTGCCGGCCGAGCTGCCGCGCGGGGCGGAGATCCCGGACGGGCTCGATCCCCTCGCCGAGGGCGTGCTCATGCTCCACCAGCGCCAGTGGCTGGAGGACAAGAGCGACCTCAAGATCTGCAAGAAGGGCCGGCGCACCGGGATCACCTTCGCCGAGGCGCTGGACGATACCCTGATCGCGGCGTCGGCCCGCTCGGCCGGCGGCGACAACGTGTTCTACATCGGCGACACGAAGGACAAGGGCCGGGAATTCATCTCCTATGTGGCCCACTTCGCCAAGGTGGTGGCGAAGGAGACGGCGGCGATCGAGGAGTTCCTGTTCGAGGACCAGCGCGAGGACGGCACCTCCAAGCACATCAGCGCCTACCGTATCCGGTTCGCCTCGGGCTTCCGGGTCGAGGCGCTGTCTTCGCGGCCGGAGAACATCCGCGGCCTCCAGGGCGTGGTGGTGATCGACGAGGCGGCGTTCCACAAGGACGTGCGCGAGGTCATCGACGCGGTCAACGCGCTGCTGATCTGGGGCGGCAAGGTCCGCGTGATCAGCTCGCCCAACGGCCTGCTCAACCCGTTCAACGATCTCTACACCGAGGCGCTGGCCGGCAAGAACGGGTACAGCACCCATTTCTACACCTTCTCAGACGCCGTTAAGAACGGGCTTTACCACCGGGTCTGCCTCATGCGCGGCAAGACCTGGTCGCCCGAGGCGGAGGCCGAGTGGGACGCCGGCATTCGCGGCGCCTACGGCACCCGCACTGCGGCGATGCACCAGGAACTGGACGCGATCGATGCCGACGCACAGGGCGCCGCCTTGTCGCGCGTGTCGATCGAGCAGTGCACCGCGCGCGGCGTGCCGGTGGTGCGCTACCGCCTGCCCGACAGCTTCAAGGGTCAGGACAAGCCGACGCGCACGGCAGTGGTCGCCGAATTCCTGCGCACCCAGGTCCGGCAGCACCTCAACCGGCTCGATCCGGCGCGCCGCCATGACGTGGGCTTCGACTTCGCCCGCAGCGGCGACGCCTCCGCACTGGTCGTGCGCGAGCTGGGGCAGGACCTCACCCGGCGCGATGTGCTGGTGATCGAGCTGCGCAACGTGCCGTTCGAGAGCCAGCGCCAGATCGTGTTCTTCGTGCTCGATGCGCTGCCCCGGTTTGGCCACGGCGCGTTCGATGCCACCGGCAACGGCGCCTACCTCGCCGAGGTTGCCCAGCAGCGCTACGGCTTGCGCATTTCCGAGGTGAAGCTCTCCCAGGAGTGGTATCGCGAAAACGGCGTGCCCTATGTGGAGGCCTTCGGCGATCGCACCGTGGTGATCGCGGCCGACGATGACATCGTGCGCGACCACCAGGCGCTCCAGTACGTGGGCGGCGTGATCAAGGTACCCGACGACATGCGCTACAAGGGCGCGGACGGGCTCGACCGCCACGGGGACACCGCTATCGCCGGCATGCTCGCCTGGTACGCCTCGCGGCAGGGCGCGGTCGAATACGGCTATGTGCCGGTAAGTGGCCGTGCGCACGATCCGTGGAACTTCGACGACGAGGACGAGCTGGAGCGTGACACCTTCCACCCGCCGCTGGGCGCGCGCCTGCGCACCGGAGGACTGATCTGATGAGGAACCGTTCATGACCCAGCTGGTCGACCAGTGGGGCCAGCCCCTGCGCCGTGACCTGATGACCCGCGACGTGGGCGGCCCGGGGCTCACCGGGGTGCGCTCCCCGATCAGCGGCTACCCGGCGGACGGGATGAACCCGGCGCGGCTCGCGGCCCTGCTGCGCGAGGCCGCCGAGGGCGAGCCGCTGCAATACTTCGAACTGGCCGAGCTGATCGAGGAGCGCGATCTGCACTATGCGGGCGTGCTTGGCACCCGCAAGCGCAGCGTCGCCCAGATCGACGTGACGGTCGAGGCAGCCAGCGACGATCCGGAAGACGTGCGCCGTGCCGACCTGGTGCGCGAGTGGGTGAGCCGGGACGAGCTGGCCGACGAGACCTTCCACATCCTCGACGCGATCGGCAAGGGCGTGAGCTTCACCGAGATCGTGTGGGACACCTCGGAAGGGCAGTGGCAGCCGGCGCGCCTCGAATGGCGCGATCCGCGCTGGTTCACCTTCGATCGCCACACGCTGCGCCAACCGATGCTGCGCGGCGGGGTGGACGGTGATGCCGTCAGCGAGCCGCTGCCGGCGTTCAAGTTCATCTACGCCCAGGTACAGGCGAAGTCGGGCCTGCCGGTGCGCGGCGGCATCGCCCGGATCGCCGCCTGGGCATGGATGTTCAAGGCCTTCACCCAGCGCGACTGGGCGATCTTCGCGCAGACCTATGGGCAACCGGTGCGCATCGGCAAGTTCCACGAGGGCGCCACCAAGGAAGACAAGGCCACCCTGTTCCGGGCCGTCGCCAATATCGCGGGCGACTGCGCGGCCATCATCCCGCAGTCGATGGAGATCGAGTTCGTCGAGGCGAAGAACGTCACGGCGGGCTCCGACCTCTACGAACGCCGCGCCGACTGGCTCGATCGCCAGATATCCAAGGCCGTGCTCGGGCAGACCACCACGACCGATGCGATCAGCGGCGGCCACGCGGTCAGCCAGGAGCACCGGCAGGTCCAGGAAGACATCGAGACCGCCGACTGCAAGGCGCTCTCGGCCGCCATCAACCGCGACCTCATCCGGCCCTGGATGGATCTGGAGTTCGGGCCCGGGCGCAAGTACCCGCGCCTCGTCATCGCCCGGCCCAAGCAGGAGGACCTCAAGCTGCTGGCCGAGAGCCTCGGCGTGCTGGTGCCGCTCGGCCTGCGGGTCCAGGCCTCCGAGGTGCGCGACAAGTTCGGGCTGTCCGATCCCGATGCCGGTGCCGAGCTGCTGCAGCCGGCGGCGGCAGCGCCAGCCCCGGCCGTGCCTGCCCCACCGCAAGTGGCGCTGCAATCGGCCAAGAGCGATGCGGCCGATCCCGCTGAACTGATCGCCGCGGCGATGGTCACGCCCGGCGGCGCCGCCGTGGACGACATGGTCGGCACGATTGGCGCCATGCTCGATCGCGCGGCCGACCTTGGCGAGTTCCAGATGATGCTGGCCAGCGCCTTCGGCCAGCTCGGCTCCGATGGCCTCGCCAAGGTGCTCGCCGATGGCCTCCTCGCGGCGCGCGCAGCCGGCCGATCCGACCTCGTCGCGGAGAGCGGGGAGGCCTGAAAATGGATGCCGGCAGATTTGCCCCCACAAGCGCACTGGAGCGTCCGGGCGGCCCTGGGGCACCGGAGCAGCCCCCGATCGCCTTCTTAGCCCTTCTCAAACGGCCCCTGGCGGGCATTGAGGGGCGGCCGTGAGCCACCCGTCGAGCCTGACGGGGGTTTTCGCCCAGCCCTTCGCCGAACAGGTTGCGTTCTTCCGGCGCAAGCTGCGCAGGCTCGTCCCCACCCGCCGCTGGGACGACATGGTGCGCGAAGCCCATGACGATGGCTTCATGGTGGCCGGCGCTACCGAAGCCGACCTGCTGACCGATCTTGCCGCCGCCGTAGACAAGGCCATCGCCGAAGGGCGCGGCATCGAGGAGTTCCGCCGCGACTTCCGCGACGTGGTCCGGCGCAACGGCTGGACCGGATGGACCGGCGAGGGCAGCGTCAAGGGCGAGGCCTGGCGCGTGGGCGTGATCCTGCGCACCAATGCCTACACCAGCTATTCGGCCGGTCGCCACGCCCAGCTGCTCGACGGCGACTTCAAGTACTGGGTCTATCGCCACGGCGGCAGCCGCGAACCCCGGCTTCAGCACCTGTCGTGGAACGGCCTGGCGCTGCCGCCTGACCACGAGTTCTGGACCACGCATTATCCGCCGAGCGACTGGGGCTGCAGCTGCTACGTCGTCGGCGCTCGCTCCGACCGGGCCGTGGTCCGGCTGGGCGGCGATCTGGCCAAGACCCTGCCGGGCGACTGGCGCCGCCGCGATCCGAAGACCGGCGCGCCGATCGGCATCGGCAAGGGCTGGGACTATGCACCCGGCGCCAGCGTGTCGCCGCTCGTCCGGGCGATGGCGGGCAAGATCGGCAGCTGGGATCACCGGGTGGCGAAAGCGTTCATGGATGCGCTGCCCGCCGACCGCGCCGAGGCGCTCAGCCAGGCCTACCGGGCGCTGCCATCCACCGCCGACGATGCCCGCCGCTACGCGCAGCAGGTGTTTGCCGGCACGGCCGAGGGGGCCGCCGACATGCGGCCTCTCCCACCGGTGCGCACCATGGGCCTTGTCCCGCCCAGCCAGGCCGAGCGGATCCGCGCGCTGACCGACATCGATGTGACCGGGTACGACTTCACCCTCGACCGCTCGGGCGCCGGACACGTGAAGGGTGAGCATGGACCGGGCAACGAGGTGAACAAGCGGCAACGCCCGGTGCTGGCCGAGGACTTCGCCAGACTGCCGGCGATCCTCTCATCGCCCGATCGCATCGTCCCCAGCGACCGACCGACCGACATGGGCGAAACAATCCTCGACTACGTCAAGTCGATCGGCGGCGAGGAATGGCACGTCCTGGTCGCGGTCAGGGGCACCAAGCGGCGGACGCTTGTCCTCAAGACCATGTACATCAAGGCGGGCGGAAGGTGACGCGTCCCCTGGCTTACGTCCGGAGCGCCTTCCCGGTTATCGGCCGGGCGCCTGGATACGCGTCATACCGGAGCAGATAGCGATGTTCAGCGTCCAGTTCAACGCCGGCCCCTCGCGCGATGCGATCCGCCGCGCTCTGGCCCAGCTCGCCAACCCGGTGCCGATGTTCGAGGAGATCGGCGAATACATGCTCGAGGCCACCCGCCAGCGGTTCATCCGCGGGGAGGCTCCGGACGGATCAGCCTGGGCGCCCAAGCGGCCCTCGACGCTCGAGCGGTACAAACGGCTCGGCTACGGCAACCGCACCCGCCCGCTGATCGGCGCCGGGCAGCGGCTCTCGCGCGAGATCGTCCGCAACGCGACCAGGTCGGGCGTGACGATCGGGTCGGCGCTGATCTATTCGGGCGTGATGCAGGACGGCGCGGCGCGCGGTGCGTTCGGAACCGATCGGCGCGGACGGCCGTTGCCGTGGGGAACCATCCCCGCGCGGGTGTGGCTCGGGATCAGCGCGGCCGACGATGCGGCGATCGTCGATATTGCTGATGAGTATCTGGCAGGCGCGCTGGACGGGGCCGACTAAACGGTCTTGCAATCGGCCGCTACGGCGGCCAACAATCGGCACGCGGGCCAGCCCCGCCTTTCCCGCCCGCTGTGGCGGGCATATTTTTGCCGACCGGGAGCGGGCACATCCGCTTCATGGTTCGCAAATCCACCTCCCAAGCACTGTGTTCGGCCGTCGCATTCGCGGCGGCTGACGCCGTGCCCGAATGGGTCCACCTGCTGCCCGCCGGAGAAATCCGCACGGTCGACGGCCGCGGCCCGTACCGCGCCTCATTGCAGTCGGTGATCGCCGCTTCGCTGGCCGAAGGTCGCAAGCTGCCGATCGACGAGTGCCACGTGACCGACAAGGGTGCGGCGCTCGGCCTGGCAGCGCCGGCCCGCGGGTGGATCGTCGAGTTGCAGTCGCGCGAGGATGGCCTGTGGGGGCGCGTCGAATGGAACGCGTCCGGCCGCCAGCTCATGGAAGACAAGGCCTACGCCGGTCTCAGCCCGGTGATCCTGCATTCGCAAGGCGGCGACGTGCTGCAGGTGCTGCGCGCGAGCCTCACCAACACCCCAAACCTGCAGGGCCTGGTGGCGCTGCATTCGGAAGGACAAGGCATGGACTGGAAAGCGAAGCTGATCGAGCTGCTCGGGCTCGACAGTAGCGCCGACGACGCGGCGATCGAAGCCGCGCTGGCGGCGAAGATCGAGGCCGCGAAGAGCGGCGCGGAAGGCGACAAGACCGCACTGTGTGCAGCCGACGTGCTGGCGCTGCCGGCGGTGAAGGCGCTCCAGAGCGAGGTTGCCGACCTGACCGGCCAGCTCAACAGTCTGCGCGATGATCGCTCGCGTTCGGCCGCGGTGACGTTCGTCGACGCCGCGATCGCCGAGGGGCGCGCCGGGCTCAAGCCGATGCGCGACGAGTACATCGCGCTGCACATGCAGGACGCGGCCCGCGCCGAGAAGTTGATCGGCGCGATGCCCCGCCTGAGCGGCGCCAGCGTGACCGCCGGGTTCTCGCCCGAACAGGGCGGCGGCGGGCTCGATGCCACCGATCGCCAGGTGATGGCCCTCTTCGGGGTCGATGAAGATGCCTATGCCGCCGGCCTGACCGGGCGCGGCCACAAGAAGGAAGCAATCTGATGGCTGCTCTTACCGCTGCTCGCAGCACGCCCGCCGCGCTCGGCGACGTGCGTGAGGTTCCGCTGCCCGCCGCCGGCAAGGTGTACCAGGGCGGCATGGTCCAGATCACCGCCGCCGGCTACGCCGCCTCGGCCTCGGCCACCGCCGCCAACGTCACCATCGGCCGCGCCGAGGAGACCGTCGACAACACCGCCGGGGCCAACGGTGAGAAGCGGGTCAAGGTCCGTCGCGGCGTGTTCCGCTTCGCCAACTCGGCGGCCGGCGATCTCATCGCCCGGACCGAGATCGGCAAGACCGTCTACGTGGTCGATGACCAGACGGTGGCCAAGACCAGCAACACCGGCGCGCGCCCTGCCGCCGGGATCTGTTTCGACGTGGACGCCCAGGGCGTCTGGGTCGAGTTCGCCTGAGGGGTACCCTGACATGATCGTCTCGTCCGACAATCTCAACAAGCTGCGGGTCGGCTATTCGGCCGCCATGCAGCGCGGCATCACCAATGCTGCCAAGCCCGTGTCCGGCCGGGTGGCCACCACGGTGCCGGCAACCCAGAAGGAGCAGCGCTACGGCTGGCTGGGCAAGCTTCCGAAGATCCGCGAATGGATCGGCCCGCGCGTGATCCAGAACATCTCCGAGAGCGATTACTCGATCAAGGAGAAGAAGTTCGAGCTGACGGTCGGCGTCGATCGCGACGACATCGAGACCGATAACCTCGGCCTCTACAACACCTTGTTCGAGGCGATCGGCGAAGCCACCGTCCTCGATCCCGAGCAGCTGATCTGGGACCTGCTGAAGAACGGGTTCACGACCAACTGCTACGACGGCCAGTTCTTCTTCGACACTGACCATCCGGTGATCGACGCCGATGGTGCCACCGTCAACTCGGTCGCCAACACCGATGGCGGCGCGGGCACGCCCTGGTTCCTGCTCGACACCAGCCGGGTCATCAAGCCGCTGATCAAGCAGGTCCGCCGCGATTTCGGTGACATCGTTGCCCGCGACAAGGTCACCGACGACAACGTCTTCGACCTCAACGAATTCCGCTACGGCGTCGATGCCCGGATGAACTTCGGCTACGGCTTCTGGCAGATGGCCTGGGGCTCGAAGCAGACGCTCGACGCCGCGCACTACGAGACCGCGCGCGCCGCGATGGCGAGCTTCAAGGGCGATCACGGCCGCCCGCTCGGCATCAGCCCGAACCTGCTGGTCGTGCCGCCGTCGCTGGAAGGCGCCGCCCGCAAGATCCTCCAGTCGCAGCTGGTCAACGGCGGCGAGAGCAACCCGTGGGCCGGCACCGCCGATCTCCTGGTTGTTCCGTGGCTCGCCTGACGGAGCGCGCGGACATGGCCCGAACCCCCAAGGCTGAGGCCGGAGCGACTGCTCCGGCCGATGCCGCAGCCGAGCAGGCCGCAGCCGTTGGCGCGCGGGTTCGCGTGCGGACGGTCAGCCAGCAGCCCCGGCGCCGTGCCGGCATCGCCTTCGGCGCCGAGCCGGTCGTGCTTGTCGTCGCCGATCTGTCGGACGAGCAGGTGGCGGCCATCATCGACGATCCGCTGCTGATCTCCGAGCTGCACGAGGGTGATCAGGGTACCGACTGATGACCTACGCCACGCTTGCCCTTCTCACCGATCGCTACGGGGAGCGGATGCTCCTCCAGCTGACCGATCGTGCCACGCCGCCGGCCGGGACGATCGACGGGCAGATCGTGGCCCAGGCGCTGACCGACACCGATGCGGTGATCGACGGCTACATCTCAGGCCGCTACGCGCTGCCGCTGGCCGAGGTGCCGCCGCTCCTGGCGGACCTCGCCCTGGCGATCGCGATCTACAAGCTCCACGTCTTCGCGCCCGACCCGAAGATCCGCGACGACTATACCGACGCGCTGCGCACGCTGGACAAGATCGCCGGGGGTGCGGTGCGCCTGCCGCTCGCCGGGGTCGAGCCGACCAGCTCCGGCGCGGCGGGCGTGGAGATCATCGATCGCGAGCGGGACTTCACGCCCGAGAACCTGCGCGGGTTCATATGATCCGGGTGGACGAGGTCCGCGCGCGGATCGAGGAGCGGGTTCCGGCGCTGGCCGGGCGCATCGGCACGGCGGGCGAATTCGCCCGCCTGGTCGGCGCCAACCAGCTGCCCCAGCAGACGCCTGCCGCCTTCGTGCTGCCCGGCGCTCTCGCGGGCGGAGCGGCCACCGCTGGCACGGGGCTGTTCCGCCAGTCGTTCGCCGAAGGGGTGAACGTAGTCCTCGTGGTGCGCGTGGCCGGCGATGCGACCGGGGCGCGCGGCGTCGATGAGATCACGCCGCTGATCCGCGCCGTCGTCACCGCCGTCGTCGGATGGGTCCCGGATGGGGCGCTCGGCACCTTCGTGCTGGGACACGGCGACCTGGTCGGCACCGAGGCCGGCTCGCTCGTCTACCAGCTCGATTTCACTCTCGATGACCAGTTGAGGATCTCCACATGATGAAGCCCAAGGCGTCGGCTCGCGTGAGCCAGGACGCGAACTTCGAACACCCGAATGAGGGTGGCAGCTACATCCGGAATGCGGACGGCAGCCTGTCGCGCGTGGAGGGTCCCGGCGGTGACGCGCCGGCCGATCCTGCCGAAACGTCGGCCGACACCCACGAGGCCGGCCCAGCCATTCCTGCCGCCGCCATCCCCTCAGCCGATAGCCAGGAGGGCTGACCATGCCCAATCCGATTCGTTTCGATACCAAGATCATCCTCGCCAAGATCGAGGCCACCTACGGCACCGATCCGACGCCGACCGGCGCCGCCAATGCGATGCTGATGAAAAACGTCGAGATCCGGCCGATGGAAGGGCAGGATGTCTCGCGCAACATCGAGCGGCCCTACATGGGCGCGCAGGAACAGTTTCCCGCCGGCCTCTACAGCGTGCTGACCGGATCGGTCGAACTGGTTGGTTCCGGCAGCACCGGTGTCGCCCCCGCCTGGGGCCCGCTCATGCGCGCCTGCGGCGTGGCCGAGGTGGTAACGGCCGACGCCGTCCCCGGCGACGGCTCCGGCACCGTCAAATACAACCCGGTCACCAACAACCACGAGAGCGTATGCCTCCACTACTATGTCGGCGGCACGCGCCACATCCTGAAGGGATGCCGCGGCACGGCGGAGCTGTCCTGCAATGCCCAAGGCATTCCCGAGGCCAAGTTCACGCTCACCGGGCTGTTCTCCATACCAACCGAACAGACCCGGCCGACGCCGACGCTGACCGGATTTCAGGTGCCGTCCGTGGTTAGCCAGGCCAACACGCCGATCTTCACGATCGACGGGATTTCCCTGGTTATGAACTCGGTCACCTTCAACCTCGGGGGCTCGGTCGCGCCGCGGCTTTGGATCGGACGCGAGGCCGTGATCATCACCGATCGGGCGGAGAGCATCGCCGCCAAGGTCGAAGCCGTGCCGCTGACCACTTTCGATCCGTTCACCAAAGCGAACACCCGGGCTCGCGTCGCCTTCGCGCTGCAGCACGGCACCACGGCGGGCAAGCGGGTGAAGGTTGAGGCCGGGTCCTGCGCCGTCAACCGCCTCTCCGGCTACGAGAACAGCCAGAACATCCTGGAGTGGCCGCTTCAGCTGACGCCGCAGCCCACGGCCGGCGACGATCAGTGGCTCCTCACGCTCTCCTGAGCGGGCCTTCAACACCACTTCAGTAAGGGAAAAGTCGATGGCATTCAAAGTTGTCCAGGAGCGTCAGTTCACCCACCGCGTGAGGATCTTCACGCCGGTCGATGGCGGCCACAAGGAAGAGTCGGTCAAGGTCACCTACCGGGTGATCGATACCGAGCAGGTCGAGGGCTTCGACCTCGGCTCGGTGGAAGACACCACCGAGTTCTTGCGCGCCGTGATCGTGCGCATCGACGAGGTCCTCGCCGAGGACAATTCGCCGCTGCCCTACAACGATGAGCTGCGCGATGCGCTGGTGAAGGTGCCCTACGTCCGCGCCGCGATCGGCCGCGGCTACTTCGAGGGCATCGGCAAGGGCCGCAAGGGAAACTAGAAGCGGCGGCTCGTGCGCTGGTCGGCGGGAAAGCCCCCGCCGGCCGCCGCGAGGCCGCCGAGGATGCGGTGCTGTTCGGGTTCCCGGCCGCACTGGTCGAGGCGATCCGGGGCGCAGGCGATCAGGCCGAGGAGGACTTCGGGGTCTGGCCCGAGAACCGGGACACCGTCGTCGCCTTCGCTGCGATCACCACCCAGTGGCGCGTGGTCGCATTGAGCACGATGGAGCGGGCCCGGATCCACTATGTCGGCCTCGACTATGCCGGCGCCCGGGCGGGGCTTGAAGCGGAAGGCATCGCGGTGACCCCGGAGCTGTGGGCCGGGATCCGGACGATGGAAGCAGCGGCGCGGGCGCTGCTCAACCAGGCGGGGTAGACGTGGCGCTCAAGACATCTCTCGTTATCGGCGGCGATGCCAGCGGCGCGGAGCGGGCGCTGGCCGAAACCGGCGCCGCCTTGGGCGGAGCCGAAAAGGAAGCCCAGGCGCTGGCCCGCGCCTACACCGAGGCGGACGGCGCGATCGGCCGCCTCGCCGCCGCGCAGACCGAAGCCACCCGCGAAATCGAGGCGGCCAAGGCGGCCTACAAGGCCGGCGAGCTGGGCCTCGACCAGTACAATCGCCAGATCCTCGAAACCAAGTCCGCACTCGGCCTGATCCAGACCGAATACCGCGGCGCAATGAAGGGGCTTCAGGCAGCCAACGACGATTTCGACAAGGCGCGTCGTTCCGCCAATGACAACTTCGAAGGGGTCGGCTCCGGCGCCAGGCTGGCGGGCCACCACATCCAGAACCTCGCCTTCCAGTTCCAGGACCTCGGCGTGCAGATCGCGTCCGGGGCCAATCCGATGACGGCATTTGTCCAGCAGGGCAGCCAGATCAGCGGCGTCCTCATGCAGGCCGGCGTTGGCGTTGGCGGCATGGTCCGCCAGCTCGCCGGCATGGTTGGCGGCTTCCTTGTTGCCAACCCGCTGCTCATCGGCGCTGGCGTGGCCGCCGCTGGCGCGGGCGTGGCGTTCATGGGGTTCCAGAGCACCCTCGAGCAGAAGGCGCCCGTCGATCAGTACATTAAGTCGCTGGGTCTGACCGCGGAAGAGGCGGCCAAGCTCACCGACGCCCACGTGACACTGGGAGACACGGCTTCGGCCGCGTGGGACTTAATCAAGAAGGGCCTTGGGCTCGACAGCGTCTTCTCGTCGATCAAGGGGTGGGCCACGGATGCGGCCAAGTGGCTGTACGACGTGTTCAAGAATGCGGTTGCGTCGGTCTATGCCGCTTTCAAGGCAACCTACGACAACATCGGCTTCATCTGGTCGAACCTTCCCGCGCTGCTTGGCGATGCCGTGCTACTTGCCGCGAACCGCCAAATCGTGGCCCTCCAGGGCATCGTGAATGCCGGTATCACCGCGCTCAACTGGTTGGCCGGCAAGGCCAACGAAATCTTCGGCACCAGTTTCGGACAGATTGCCAAGGTGGACCTGAGTGGGCTGAAGTTCACCTACAGTGCTGCCGGGCAGGAGCTAGGCCGGCGGTTCGGCGCATCCTTCGACGCGGCAAAACAGGAGGCGCTTGCAGGTTTCGACAGGTTCGAGGACGCGGTGATCCAGAAGAGGAACGATCGCCTGGCCTCGCAGGCCGCTGACATCATCAAGAAGCGTTCCAAGGCGGCGGAAAGTGGTGCTGGCGACGCCGGCAAAAAGAGCGGTGACAAGTTCGCCGAGCAGTTCGCCAAGTCGCTGGAGGCGCTGAATGCCGAGATCAGCCGGGACCTGAGTCGCCAGAGCGCCGACATGGCCAAGCGGTATGCGGCAATGGCCAATGACGGTCTCGCCGCTGTGCGCGCCGACATTTCGCGGCAGACCGCCGAGCGCGTACAGCCCTTCCTGGACGCGGCCGAGGCGACGGCAGAATGGAACGTCCAGCTCGACGCGACGATCGACCGCCTCAACCAGATCGGCGGCCTCGGCGCCGACATCGCCAACTGGGCCAAGGCCCTGACCAAGGGCGACTTCTCCGGCCTGTCCGGTGCTACAGGCGTTGCGCTGCAAAGCCTGTGGGGCCTCAACGCCGGGACCATGTTCGACAAGACCAGCAAGACGGATATCTCCGTCACGCTTGGCGAGCGCATGGAGCAGATCTTCAGCCGGGATGGCGCCTTCGGGAAGACCCTGAAGGAAATGCTCCAGGGCGGCGGTACCGGGCTCGCGTTCTCAACCGCGATCATGGGCCAGTCGGGCAACAATTTCGGGGCCTTGGCGGGTGGCGCGCTGGGCGAGAAGTTCGGCGAGAAGGTGCTGGCCTCGGGCTTCGACAAGATCGCCAAGGGCCTCGGGAGCTTTGCGGGGCCGCTCGGCTCGATCCTGGGCGGCGTTCTCGGCGGCGTTCTCGGCTCGGTTTTCGGCAAGAAACCGCGCGGGTCGGGCACTGTCACCAACTCCGGCGTCACCACCAGCGCCAACGATGGCGGGATCAAGGGGAGCCTCGACAGCTTCGGGCTGGGGCTCCAGCAGGCCGTGAGCAGCATTGCCGACAAGCTCGGCGGCAAGGTGGGCGCGTACAGCGTCGGGATCGGCGCCTACAAAGACTACTTCCAGGTCAGCCACAGCGCCAATGACCCGTACCTCGGTCAGTCGAACTACGCCCGCAAATCGGGCATGGATGCCTATGATGGCAAGGATGCGAGCGCGGCTCTGCGTGCCGCCATTTCCGTCGCGATCGAGCAGGGGGCAATCCAGGGCGTTCGCGCCGGCGCCCAGACGCTGCTAAAGGCCGGCAACGACATCGAGGCGCAGCTGGCGAAGGCGCTGAAGTTCCAGGCCGTGTTCGACGATGTGCGGCAGGCCACCGACCCGCTCGGCTTTGCCCTCGACGGGGTCGCCAAGAAGTTCGCCGACCTGCGCGGCATCTTCGCCGAGGCCGGCGCCACGACCGAGGATTACGCCCAGCTCGAACAACTGCTCGCATCCGAGCGCAAGAAGGCGATCGACGACATCTCGCAGGCCTATAACGACCGGTTCTTCAGCGATGCCGAAAAGCTCGCAAAATCGCAGGCCGCGGTCACGGCGGAAATGCAGCGGCTCGGCCTCGCCGGGGTGACCACCAAGGATCAGTTCAAGGCGGTGGTCGCCGGGATCGATCTCACCAGCGATGCCGGGGTGAAGCTCTACGGGTCGCTGATGCAGATTGCCGGCCAGTTCGCCGACGTGGCCGAGGGAGCGGACAGTGCCACCCAGGCGGTGGCCGACCAGGCCAAGGCGCTCGACGCGCAGCGCCAGTCGATGCAGGCCGATCTCCTTGAGGCGCAGGGGCGCACGGCGGCGGCAACGGCCCTGCGGCGCCAGCAGGAGCTGGCCGCGCTCGACGAGAGCCTGCGCCCGCTTCAGATGGAGATCTACCTCGCCCAGGACGTGACCGCCGCGCGCGATGCGCTGAACCAGGCCTACAAGCGCGAGAGCGACACGCTCAAGCAGACGGTCGACAAGTTCAACGCCTATGCCACCGGGCTGCGCAAGCTGCGGGACAGCCTCCTGCTCGACGACACCGGCGGCGCCACCGGCTATGCCTCGGCGCTGGCCCAGCTCAAGGGCACCGGCTCGCTCGCCGCGCTCGGCAACGAGGCCAGCATCAATGCCCTGCCCGATGCGGCGCGCTCGTTCCTGTCGGCATCGCGCGGCACGGCCGGCTCCTTCGTCGAGTACCAGCGGGACCTCGCGCGGACGATCGGCATCGTCGACAATGCCATCTCGGGGACCAGCGGGATGGCCAGCGCCGCGCAGCGCCAGCTCGATGCGCTGGAGCAGCAGGTCGACGGCCTGGTGACCGTCAACGAGAGCGTGCTGAGCGTGGACCAGGCAATTGCCGATCTGCGCGCGCTCACCGATCAGCAGGGCAGCGACTATGCCGCCCAGCAGCAGGCCGCCAATGAGGCATCGGCTCGGGCTCAGGCCGACCTCCTCGCCGAGGTCCGCTGGATGCGCGAGGAAGGCGCAACGCGCGAAGGGCGGCTCCTCGAACTGGCGGCTCGTTCGGACACCTTCCTGAAGCGTCTCGAGGTCGAAGGGCTTTACGTTCGCGGGCCGACCGCGGGCGATCCGGCCGTGGTGACCGTCGTATGAAGGTGATCCAGCCCATCGCCATCGACGATTCCGACCTTGTCAGCAGCTCGATCGTCGAGCAGCTGCCGGCCGGTTCGAGCGCGGTCACCTACAACCTGTGGGATGCCGGAACGGCCTACAGCGTCGGCAACACGGTGTGCTGGGTCTACACGCCGTTCAGCTTCGGCACCGGCTCGCCCGTGTTCGCGGTGTTCGATGCGATTGCCCCCAGCACCAACTACGAGCCCGGCAAGACCTTCTGGACCGGCTCGGGCACCTTGCCGGGCTCCGCCTTCTGGCGTCAGCGGTTCAGCGTCCCGGCATGGGCCGCCGGCAAGACCTATTCGGCGGGCACCACCGTGGGCCGGATCGCCGCCACGACCGGAGCCACTTTCCAGTCGTTGCAATCGGCCAACCTCAACCACGATCCCAACTCATCGCCCACTTGGTGGCGGCAGGCGACGGACGACAGCTACGCGTCCTGGTCCGGGGCGACCACCTATGCCCTTGGCGAGCGGGTGGCCGTGTTCGCCGGGACGGTCGGGCAGGTGTTCGAGAGCCTCCAGGCCGGCAACCTCAACCATGCGCCGGAATCCTCGCCGACGTGGTGGAGCTACGTCGGGAGCACCTACAAGACCTGGGCAAGCGGCACCGCCTACGGCGCGGGCGATATCGTCATCAGCCTGGCGACCCATCACGCCTACGAGTGCCAGAGCGCGGCGACGGGCAAGGACCCGACCGACACGGCGAACCGACCGACCTATTGGGTGGACCTTGGTGCGACCAATCGCTGGGCGATGTTCGACCAGGTCACCTCCAGCAAGTCCGAGGCCTACGGCTCGATCAGCTTCTCGGTGGCGCTGCCCTCGCTGTGCGACACGCTGGCGCTGATGGACATGACCGCGGCGAGCGTCCACGTTCAAATCGCCTCGGGCGGCGCGACGGTTTACGACCAGACCTTCGACCTCTCGAACAATGGCCTGATCACCGACTGGCGGCGCTGGTTCTTCGATCCGATCACCTACAAGGCCGACCTGATCCTCAATGACCTGCCGCTGGCGGTGGGCGCGATCGCCACGGTCACCATCAGCTATCCGGGCGCGGTGGCGTCGATCGGCACGGCGGCGTTCGGGCTGGCCAACGAGCTGGGGCTGACAGCCTTCGGCGCCACGCCCAGCATCCTCGATTTCTCGATCAAGAAGACCGACGATTTCGGGGTCACCACCCTGGTGCCGCGGCCCTTCGCCAAGCGCTGCTCGTTCCAGGTCACCGTGGCGGCCGGTCAGGTCGATGCGGTGCAAAAGTTCCTTGCCGGCATCCGCGCGACACCGGCGATCTGGCAGGGCGACGGCGACTACGCCGCGCTGTGGATCTACGGCTTCTACAAGGATTTCTCCCTGACGATCGCCTACCCGACCATCAGCAACCTATCTCTTGAGATCGAGGGGCTCACCTGATGCCGACTGTCTCCGTCCTGCCGGCGGCGCCGTCGCGCCTGACCGACAATCCCGACCAGTTCGTGCTCAAGGCCGACGCCTTCGCGGCAGCGCTGGAGGCCTTCCCCGGCGAGATCAACGCGCTGGCCAGCTACCTCGGCGCGATCACCTCGGGCGTGGACTTCAACAGCACCTCCGCCACTTCGCTGACGATCGGCACCGGCTCCAAGACGCTGACCGTGCAGACCGGCAAGCTCTACATCATCGGGCAGTGGGTGCTGCTCGCCAGCACCGCCAGCCCGGCGAACTACATGGTCGGCCAGGTCACGGCCTACACCTCGGGCACCGGCTCGCTGACGGTCAACGTCACGGCTACGAGCGGCTCGGGCACCCTTGCCAGCTGGACGGTCGGCATGGCTGCCGTGGCGATGGGCGGGACCCTCACGCAGCGCCTGGTCACTGTCGCCTCATCGAGCGGCGGGGCTGGGTTCAGCCTGCCACATGGCGTCGCTCCCGCCGCGCCGGGCGATGGCGATCTGTGGACCACGACCTCCGGTCTGTTCGGCAGGATCAACGGCACTGTGCTGCGGTTCGCCACGCTCGATGGTGCCGAGACCTTCACCAACAAGACGCTCACCACGCCCGTGCTTTCGGCCGTGGCCTCGGGAACCACCGCGGGGAAGCTCGGCTATGCCGGCGGCCTGCTGACCTATGGCGACGGCACGGCCCAGCGCACTGTGGTCACCACCGATGGCGCGCAGACGCTGAGCAACAAGGTGATCACGCAAGGCATCTATGCGATCACCGATGGCGCGGGCTTTGCGATCAACCCGGGCAACGGCGCGGTGCAGACCGTCGCGCTGGGTGCGAACCGCACGCCGACCGCCAGCGGATGGGCCAACGGCAGCCGCGTCTGGCTGATGGTCGATGACGGGGCCGGGTACACCATCGACTGGTCGACCGTCGCGGTCACGTGGATCGGCGGGACTGCGCCCACCCTCGCCGCCACCGGCTACACGGTGATCGAACTGTGGCAGGTCGGCGGCACCATCTACGGCACGACCCACACGGCGGCGGTGCAGTCCACCTCGGGCATCACCTATGTCGGGGGCACCACCGCGGCGGCGGCTACCGCCAATAGCCCGTCAACGACATCTCCGACCATCAGCCTGACCGCGCTGACCGGCGGGCTCGCCGCTGCGCCGGTGGCCGATGATTTCGTGGTCGTGGTCCTGTCAGTTTCGGGGGCGGCCGACCTCACCCTGGCGATGACCTCGTCCGGGTGGACCAAGGACCAGGACCTCTATGCCAACGCCAGCTCGGCCGACGCCAACCTGGCAATCTTCTATAAGAAGATGGGCAGCACGCCCGATACCTCGTTCACCCTGTCGATCCCGGTGAACGGGACTAGCAACGCCTATGCCGTCGCGGTGCAGGTCTTCCGGGGTGTCGATACGACCACCCCGCTCGACGTGACCACCACCACCGGTTCGCTGGCCAGTTCCATTCTGGCCGATGCCCCTTCGAACACGCCCAAGACCAGCCGCAATCTGGTGCTTGCCATCGGCGCTGGCGCTTACACCGGCGCGACTGGGCGGGCCTTCAGCTCGGCCACCTTGGCCAACGTCCTCTCGGCCAACGGCACGAATACCACCACATCGGCCCTGGCGGTCATCGGCCAAGCGACCCCGAATCTGATCGCGGCGTTCGACCCGCCTGCCTTCACCTTCAGCGGTGTCGACTCCACCACCTTCTCGTCCTGCGCTGCGACCATGATCCTGAAGGGAGCCTGACGCATGGCTTACGTTCGCATCACCGAGGGCGGAGCGGATTATCCGTTCGACCTCACTCGACTTCGCCAGATGTATCCGGGCGTGTCGTTCCCGGCCGTTCCGGCCGACGCCGCCCTGTTGGACTTCGGCATCTACCCGGTCACCGGGAGCCCACGCCCGGATGCCGCGCCCGGCGAGCGGGTCGAGGAGATCGCGCCCGCTTTCATCGCCGGAACATGGACCCAGCAGTGGGCGGTGCGGGCGATCACGGCGGCCGAGTTCGAGGAGGCGCGCGCCGCGGCTCGTGATCGCGTTCGAGAGCAGTTCGCCGCGGTGACCCGCGCCGGGTTCGCCTATGACTTCGGCGTGGCGATCGGGACCAGGCGGCTCGACATGCGCAACGCCGACGACAAGGGCAACTGGACCCTGCTGCTGCTGAAGTGCCAGGGCATGATCGCTGCCGGTGCCGGTGCGGCGACCGTCCAGATCAGGGCGCAGGACAACTCCACGTTCGAGGTGAGCGCGGCCGACGCCGCCACGGCCATGCAGGCGATGCTGGGGTGGGGCGGCGACATCTACACCCGTAAGTGGGCCCTGGACGACGAGATTGCCGGAGCGTCGTCGTCGGACGAGCTGGCGGCGATTGACGTGGCTGCCGGGTGGCCGGGATGAAGCGCCTGTGGAACGTGCTGATCGGGCTTGATCAGACCGCCAACGCACTCGACGGCGGCGATCCGGATGAGACCATCAGCAGCCGCAGCGCGAAGGAAGCGATGGCCGGCACCCGATGGGGGATCATCAAGGAAGCGGCGATCAACCTGCTCTTCGCCCTCGCCGCGGGCGAGCGCTACCACTGCGAGAATTCGATCGAGGCGGAAGAAGGGGAGCCGATCGGCACCGCCAGATGATGTGAGTTGCCCCTGACGGGGAGGACGGGGTGTACCACCACCCCGAACCGCGAGACGGAACCTCGCACCTCGGGATGGCGCGCCATCCCTCAGTTCCCCGGCCTGTGCAGGCGGGGCGTTGCTAGGTAAAATTCATGAAGGAAGAGTTGAGCGAGACCGCCACGATGGAAGCGGTTCGGCCGGTGCGCCCCGTGGCCGGCTACATCGGGGGCAAGCGCAACCTCGCCCGCCGGCTGGTCGACCGGATCGAGGCGGTGCCCCATCAGCTCTACGTGGAGCCCTTCGTCGGCATGGGCGGCGTGTTCTTCCGCCGCCGGCAGCGTCCGCGGGCCGAGGTGATCAACGACATCTCGCGCGACGTGGCCACGCTGTTCCGCATCCTCCAGCGCCACTATCAGCAGTTCCTCGACGTGCTCAAATGGCAGGTGGCCAGCCGGGCCGAGTTCGAGCGCCTGATGCGCACCGATCCGGACACGCTGACGGACCTCGAACGGGCAGCGCGGTTCCTCTATCTCCAGCGCCTGGCGTTCGGCGGGAAGGTGACCGGCCGCGGCTTCGGCGTGGATCCGGCCAGCGGCGCGCGCTTCGATCTGACCAAGTTGGTCCCCATGCTGGAGGACGTGCACGAGCGGCTCTCGGGTGTGACGATCGAGCGGCTCGGCTTCGAGCAGCTGATCCGGCGCTACGACCGGCCCTATGCCCTGTTCTACCTCGACCCACCCTATTGGGACTGCACCGATGATTACGGTTCCGGCGTCTTCTCACCGAGCGATTTCGAACTGCTTAGGGACCTCTTAGAAGGCCTTCAGGGGCGCTTTATCCTCTCCCTCAACGACCGTCCCGAGGTGCGCCAGATCTTCAGCCAGTTCGCTATCGAGGAGGTTTCCCTCCACTATGGCGTGGGCGGGGGTATGCGGCCGGCACGGGAAGTGATTATCTCGGGGCCCAGATGAACGGAGTCTCCATGGCCGCCCCTTGCTACGTCCTCGCCACCGAAGCTGCTCAGCGCTCTGCCGGCGGCTTTATAGTCATCCTCACTTTGGCCAGTGGCCAGCGCTTCGCCGTGAAGGGGGCCTCGGTCAATGACGAGGATGGCATCCTGGAGTGCGACACCACCGATGGGCGCGAGCTGCTCATCGACATTGGCGCGATCGAGGCGGTCGAAGAGAAGTATGCGTCGGAGTGAGTGCTCTAAAAGCTCTTGTCCCTGACTCTAAACGGTCTTGTCCCGCTACAGCGGAAAGGTCAAGCCGGTCCCCCCCGGTGTCCTGGGGGGGATGGTCGAACAGCCAGCCGTGTTCGCCGGCTCCGTTCGGTCCCTGGGCAAGCCAGGGGTCGAGGCGGCTGGCGAGATCGCCAGGGCGGGGGCGGCGGCTGCCGGAGAGGAGCTCGCGGAAATGGGTGAGGCGGCGCAGGCGGGGCTCGCCCATATAGGCGGCATCGACCGCGGTGGCGATGGCGGCCAGTTCCTCCGGGCCCGTGGCGGTGAGCAGCACGCCGAGCCAATCACGCAGGAAGGCGCGGTTGACCGGGCTGTCGGCCAGCGCCAGCGGGTTGAACCCGGTGGGATGACCGGCGGCGATCCGGCTGTATCGCCCGCCAATCCCGCGCACGAAGACTTCCGCGCCGCGATCCTTGTCGAACAGGACAGTGCGGGGGGCGAACTTCTGCGCCTGGGCGGCGAGGAAGTTGAGCACGACCGTCTTGCCCGAGCCGGACGGGCCGATGACGGTGAAATTGCCGAGGTCGCCGCCCCCTGAACCGGTCCCATGGAAGTTGAAGAAGAACGGCGTGGCGCTGGTGGTCTGCAGCAGGGTGACGGCATCGCCCCAGTGGTTGCCCTGGGCCTGGCCGAGGGCGAAGCCGTGAAGCGAGCCGAAGCAGGCCATGTTGGCGGTGGAAATCAGCGCGCGGCGCACGAGGCAGGCCTCGTTGCCGGGGAGCTGGCCCCAGAAGGCGGGCTCGAGATTGACGTCCTCGCGCACGGCGATGGCCCCGGCATCGGCGAGGGCGGCGGCGCAGGCGGCGGTGGCCTGGTCGAGCCGGTCGAGGCTGGCGCTGCGGACCAGCACGGCAAGGTGGTGATCACCGAAGCCGACCGCGCCGACGCCAAGCGCATCGCGCGCGGCCTGCATCTCCCGCCGTTCGGCCATGGCTTCCTCATCGGCCGAGCGCAGGCGGCGGACGGCGAGATCGATCCGCTCGCGCGCAACCTGGCGGTCGGCCGGACCGAACGTTTCGGTGAGGGTCAGCTCGCAGGGGAGGCGCAGCAGGGCGTCGGTGAGGCCCGGCGCCGTGCTGTCGGGATAGTCCTTCAGGCTGAGCACGGCCGCAAAGGAGGGGCCTTCCGCACCGCGCAGTTCGAGCGCGTCCAGACCGAAGCTGACGCGGCGATAAGGGAGCATCCGGCCGATCTCGGCATCGGGCGCCGGGCGGCGGACGGGCCGCATCTCGCCGTTGTAGAGCGCCGAGAGCAGCTCCAGCACCTCCGAGCAGGGGCCGCCGGCGCCGTCATAGTCGCCCAGCAGGCGCGCGCCATAGGCGCCCAAGGCGGCGACCATGGCCGTGGCGGCGGCGCGCAGGGTGCGCAGGTCTGCCGGATCGGGTTCGACGGCGTTGCCGCCGCGGAGGCGGGCGAAGCGGGCGAGCCGTTCGCCCCAGCCCGTCTTGCCGCGTGCGGGGCGGCGGACGAGGGTGAGGAACTGGTCATTGACGAACAGCGCCCCGCCGCTCAGCGCCTCGCGCCAGCGGGCGTCGATGTGGGCGGCGAGCGGGTCGGCGAAGTGGCCGTCGAGCGCGACGTTGACCTGGCGCCGCACGACATGGTGGTAGAGCACGAAGCGGGCGTCGAGCGCGCTGCGCAGCAGGACTTCGCGGGCGGCGGCATGGGCGTTGAGCTCGTCAGCGTCGGCGGTCTCGAAGTTGAGGCCCGGGACCAGCAGCGAGATCATCACCGACCCGTCGCGCAGGAGGACGACGTTCTCGTCAAGCAGGGCGCGGTAGGGCAGGCGGTCGCCGGCGTGGGCTTCGCGGCGCGCCCAGCTGCTTGGGCCGATCCCGCTCACGGCGCGTAGCTGTTGCAGCCCCAGCGGCGCCAGTTGGGCACGCGCGGGCAGCGGCTGACCTTGGTCAACCACAGGTCGAACACCCGCGGCTCGCGCAGGCAGGCGAAATAGCCGATCGTGTGGATCAGCAGCGCCAGCGGCAGGGCGAGAAAGCTGCGGGTGATCAGGAAGGCCTCGGTGGTGAGGGCGGCGTTGATGATGAAGAAGTTGTAGGTGACGCCCGCGAACATCTGCGGCCGGGTGAGCGCGCGGTGGACGGGAAAGCGGGCGAGGGCAGGGGTGGGGGCAGGGCTCATTACGCTCACCCGCCAACCGCGACGGACTGGATGCCCGAGACGATTGCCCCGGCGCCGAACAGGATGAAGGTGCCGATGATGACGGTCGCCCCGAAGCGCCAGTTCATCCGCCCCGTGAGCATCATGAAGCCGACGGCGGCGACGGCCATGACGGCGACCGCCGTGGCGACGTTGCCCAGCAGCGTGCCTTGCAGCCAGGCGAGGGCGGCGACGATCGGCCCGGAGCCTTGCGGATTGGCGGCCACGGCCTGGGCCATGGCGGTGCCGGGCACAAGGGCAGGGATGAGGGCAAGGAGGCGCGCGGCACGCATCGGCTATCTCCGGACGGGTTGCGAAAGGCGCGCCAGGATCGACGCGACATAGGCCTGGGTTTCACGGATCGGCGGCACGCCGCCAGCGCGCGCCACGCGGGCCGGGCCCGCGTTGTAGGCGGCGAGCGCCTTCTCGACGTCGCCGCCGAACCGGTCCAGCTGCTGGCGCAGGTAGCGTGCGCCGCCTTCGAGGTTGGCCAGCGGATCGCGCCAGTCCACCCCCAGCTGGCGCCCGGTTGCGGGCATGAGCTGGGCCAGGCCCCGAGCCCCGGCGGGCGAGACGGCCCGCGGGTTCCAGCGGCTTTCCTGCCAGACAACGGCATCGAGCAGGGCCGGGCTGAGATCGTAGCGTTCGGCAAGGACGGCGACGTGGGCACGCCATGCATCGGGCCCGGCGGTGGCGGCGACCTGGGTATAGGCGGGGGCGGCGGTAGGGCCCTCGACCGCATGGCCGGTGCCGGGCGCGGGGCCGCCGGCGATCCAGCTGGGGCCGAAGGGGCCGATCTCGAGCACGTCGGCCCGCACGGCCGGGGCCGCAAGCGCAGCCATCAGGGCGACGGCACGGACGAACCACGCACGCAAGGTGCTCCCGCCTGGCCGCGGGAGCCGGTGACCTGCCGGGGATGGGTTCGTCGGCACAGCTGCGGCGCGGGCTCCCTGGGACAGGGGAAGCCGGCAGACAATCCGCCGATTCACCCTCCTGGGGCGGCTGTATCAGAGTTCCTTCCGGCCATAAGGCAAGCATAGTGGATAACCGCGCCTATGCTGTGGATTACGATGATTGGTCCGGCATTCACGGGGTGGACACGCACGACCTCATGGTCAGTGATCGTGCTGATTTATTTTCAGACCAGCCCTGAATAAACGAACATAAGTAATTATAATATGTCGAATTTGGTACAGGTCGAGATGTTTCGCCATGTCCCGACCGGGTTGGCCGCAGCAGGGGCAAGCAGGAGCGACCGGTCCCGCCGCAGGGCGAGGACCAAAAGGCGCAGGAAATTGGCGTCGGCAGTGGCGAGGGGCTTGGCAAGCCGGATTCCTTCCGCTAACCGCGCGGCTCCCGACCAGAGGGCCGATGGCCCGCTTACCGGCACTTCGCGGAGAGGTGGCAGAGTGGTCGAATGCGCCGCACTCGAAATGCGGTGTACGGGCAACCGTACCGTGGGTTCGAATCCCACCCTCTCCGCCACCGGCCGACCAGCGCCAGAGAAGTCACCACATAAAGGCATGGAAACTCCCGCATATTGGCGGGTTTTGCCATCCAGCAGCCCGTTCGGAGAAGGCTGGCTCGGCAGAGTAAGCTATCACGCGGAGCGGGCCTGCGGCTGAGAGAAGGAATCCGCGCGAGGCATACCCTCCCATTGAAGGCTGCAGCCGCTTCAATTCATGCAGCGGAAATCCTCGTAAGGCAGGTCGGAAGCCTTGCAAACGTGCGCATCAAGCGAGCCATGGCACCCTGGGCATACGTAGGTTCGCACCACGAAGGCGTCCTCGCTCTCGAACTGATAGCGATCGTAATGCGCGATGAAGGCGTCGAGCGGCTGATCGAATTCGCGACACCCTTGCCGGTACTGGCCCTCTCGTGGCGCCAGGTTGTGTCCGCACTTCAGGCAGAACAGGTGCTCCCGATTCATGCCGATGCTGTGCAACACCGCCCGCACGTCGCCGCCGGACGGGTCCGACTGGCCCGACTCCGGCTGGCGCGGGCTCCGGCTTTGGGCCGCCCGCTTCTCCCGGACTGACAGGCGCATCGCCTCGGTCGCCGCAATGTCAGATTCGCCGGCGGGGGTGACGACAACGCCGTACTTGTGGGCGGCATCCGCCGCGGTCAGGCGCCGGTGCGCGACGTCGCGCGCGACCGCGGCCGGATCGCGCTCCAGCGGATCGCCGAACCCGGCGCCGGCATTCGAGATCACCAGCGCCACATCGTCGGCCCCGAATGGCAGGTTGATCGTGGAGGTGTTCGCAAAATCCGCACCGGCCGCTTCGAGGTCATCCAGTGAAGCGGGAACCCTGCCCCGCGCCAGGATCTGCTTGCACCCGGTGTCGCGTGCGACAAAAGCCCCACCGGCGGTCGACGGCGGGGCGCCGTCGAGGCCCATGCCCAACGGCAGGGCTGAAGATACGCCGTTGCCGGAACCCTCGATGCTGTTGGAGCCGTG
>Ga0070669_100000258_pt1 | contig 43403 bp, 39 predicted proteins | sample KBSS53metaG_FD_64680 | JGI IMG/M metagenome (GOLD analysis project Ga0070669, IMG submission 64680) | Switchgrass rhizosphere microbial communities from Kellogg Biological Station, Michigan, USA - KBS S5-3 metaG | ecosystem: Host-associated > Plants > Roots > Rhizosphere > Soil ...
AGCAGCACCGAGAAACGCATAGCAAGCACACCACGCACACCTGCAGCGCGTCGCGGCGCTAAGTGCTTGGTAGCGAAATAAAGGAGCCCATTCACAATATGCGGCTCGCGGCTATCGTTGAATCCCCCTACGTGAAGGTATTCGATCGCACGAACAATTTTATTACGATAGCCAGCTAAATGGACCCGATAACTAAATTCATAATCCTCTCCGTAAAGAAATATGCCTTCGTCAAAGCCTCCAGTTTCACGGAACACGTCGGCCCGTATTAGATAAAACGAGCCTTCTGCATAGTCTACTTCAACCTCTGACAATGTAAAATTACCATTGTCTAATGGTGGGCGTCGGTCTAATCGACGCGAGAAAAGAACCAGCAGTTTGGGATCGGTTGGAAAAATTCCCGCTGTACGCTTATATTTTCCGGCAGCGTCTATACAGTATCCGGAAACAATTCCCGTATTATGCGAGAAAAACTGATCGATATTGTCTAGCTCTGAGCATAGTACCGTATCCGGATTTAAGAACAGAAGATGCGGGTAGCGCGCTAACGCCGCGCCAGCATTGTTTGCGGTTCCAAAACCAGGATTGGAGGGATTACTTATGACCTGAATATCCTTAATCTCATTCGAAATACATTCTATAATCTCAGGGAGTTCGGGGCTGTTATCGACAATAATAATCTCGTGAGGACAATTTACCATTTGCTTCAGAGATCGAACGCAGTCCAAAACTTCCCTTCCCGGGCGATAGGTGACGATAACTACACTAAGCCCGCTCATGCCGTTAAGAATCCATTAGCTCCGCCGGCCTGATGGAGTGCACTTTCTAATGCTTTGACCCGGCGAGCTAACTGTTCCAATGTCACACTGGTGGTATCGATTGCCGCTTCGCGATCCTCAGGGCCAGTCATACAGCGCCAGCCAGTCACAGGTTGGCCACCTACAACCACCCCGCCGTCAAATGTAAGTCGAGATAAAGACACTCCGTCACTTGAAACTGTCAATGCTTGGTGGCCGTCAAGCACTAATCGCCAGTGGCGATCGGTCGCATCATACTCGCAGTAATCGCGAGATCCTGGGCTAGCGACCCAATTAGCTCGCATTAAATGGTCACTATTGCGCCGCTCACTCGCAGATGCATTGAAGTGGATGCGATCACCGGCCTTTAGTGCAATGGCGGCACGATCTCGGCCGAAGTCAAGGTCAGGCATGGATAGGTCGAGCCCAACGGTAAACTGCCCGGTCCCAGATAACATGTTGTCGATGGGCACAGTACCAACGCTTTGGATGCGGATACCTGCCCATGTTTGCCCCAACTGCCCAGTATGGCGATTACGGTTAAGGTTATATACCGCGCCGACGCCTGTGCAATTAAAAGCAGTCGGTCCTGGTTGATCGCTAAGCACGACCTCGATAGGATTGAGGTATACCCCATCAGCGGCGCCTATCACCGTGCCGCCGAAGAGTACGCCTGCTGGATTTGCAAGCCAGTGCTGTGCTCCTGGGCGTGAACTGGATACAGTAATTGAGGCATTGAACGCGTAAACATCGCCCTGCCCCTCGTGGACCGCTCGAACCCGATTAGCAGCAATGCCACTACGACCAGCGTTGCTGGTCGCGGATGCGTTAAATCCACCCTGATTGTGCAGAAATGTATATCGTGGAGTCAGATCTATGACACTCCAATACCCTTCAGAACGATACGGTGTTGCTCCCTGCTCTACCGTAGTCGCTAGAATGTCGCCTGCGTTGCTATCTGCACCCCATGTCACGTCAGCGGCCGATTCCGCCAATGGGTCAAGAGCAGGACGAGAGACAACTCTCTTTGAACGTAGGCCGCTGCCAGTCGACGCCTGAGCAGCTTCTTTTGGAAGTGTGGCCAAATTTAGAAAAGCAAGCGATCGGACTAGCGCTCGCCGGGAAAAGCCTTTGTTTAACATCGCCAATCTTCGTTCCAGCGGCTGCGAGTGACTGTCCCCGCGCTGTGGCGACCGTCGGCCACCACTAGCAAATCAGATGCGACAGGTAAATGCCCCTACCTAACAGATTGGGACGTTCGGGCGTAAGCTGGTTTCGTTCAGCCGCACACCCTCGAGGGTGTCATTCCAATGAGACTTAGCTTTAGGTCGCCGCCTAAACCTAGCGCAGTATCCTCAGGGTAATACATCTTCACCCGGCCCGTACATCGCATGCAAAGACTCAGCATTGCGGCTTGATCCGCTAGCAGACACCGACTCTTAGTTTTTTCTAAGAGCTGGCACCCAGTCCTGTAGCACATCCCGCAACCGACTACTCATCTTGGTGGCGGAAAATTCTGAATCAAATCTAGAGTGCGCGGCTAAACCGCGCCGACGCACCTCGCTAGGGTCGCTCAGAGCGGCTCTAATCGACTTAGCCAGCTCAACTGGATCATTGGGCATAACTAACCAACCCGAAGAACCGTCTTCTACAATTTCAACCAAGCCACCATGACTAGCAGCAATCACTGGCCTGGCATGCGCCATCGCCTCAACTGCAACCCGTCCAAAAGGTTCGGGCAAGCGAGAGGGTACGACGCATAAGTCAGACCAAGCATACACTTCACTGGGATTATCACGAAACGACTCAAGCGTCACAATATCAGTTAAGCCTGCCGCAGCGATCTGTGATTGCAATGCGATAATCGGCCCATGCACATCGCGAAACGTACTACCGACAATCCGCACGCGCACGCGCACGCGGTCTGCTGGCGCAAGCATCTCAAGAGCCTCAATTAAAAGGTCCTGCCCTTTCCAATCGCTAATTCGCCCCAGCATCGCCAATCGCAAAGGTCTTGCGGCGTTAAAGGTTTCTGGTAATTCTGGGAGCTTGTTATTTGGCACAACACTTATACCATTGTGAATAACAGTGCTTGATTGTTTTGGATGGAGAGAAAAAGCTTGCTTAGTTGCGGCTGAGTTAAATATTATTCTAGAACCTGAGGCACGAAGCAATCCGCGTATAAAGGGCATTAACTTAGATTTTGGAATTTCCCTTGCATGGATAACAGTTTTACTTGAGAATATTCTAGATACTATGGTATAGTCTGCAATAACTGTGGTGTTAATATAGGTGAGATCAGACCTCATTATATCGCTCGCAGCGGCAGCAAGATACCAAGGCAACGCTACTGTGGTCTTTGCCAAAGTCGCCCACGGGTTGGCGAGGCGCAGCACAGCTAGATCACGCACCACCACTTCATCTGCAACTAGTTCCAGCATGGGACGCAATGGTCCGTCAACTGCCAGCACGACACGCACCCAAGCTTCAGGCCATCCGGTTTTTAAAGCCTCTACTGCTTGCAGGAAGCTACGGTCCGAACCATAGAGTTCGCCTCCCTGGTGAACGCAAAGAATGCGCAGTCGGAAGGTCTTACTCAATCTCATTCACTCCGCCATTGACCTATTACAAGCGTGCATTATTCGCATTTTCAATTAACGCTTGGTAGGCAGTTAAAACCTTAGGCCATGTAAAGACTTCCGACCAGCGATAGCGCGCGGCTTGCCGCATTTCACGCCGCAGTGACTCGGACTCAATCAGAGCCTCAAGTTGGCTCTCGCACGTGTCTTCGTCAGAAAAATAGCGGCCGGCCTCACCAGCAACCCAGCGGTTGAACGGGTTGTCATGGGCAACAACCGCATTACCTGCACCCAGAGCCTCAACCAACGATGGATTGGTGCCGCCAACTTGGTGGCCGTGTACATAGGCGAGACTAAAGAAACGGAGCGCATGCACATCCGCCCTGTCATAGACTGCCCCTGGAAATACGATTTCGTCACTCGCCGCGTCAAGAACCGAAGCTTGATAAGCATGGTCACGACTATATTTGCCTAAGACGACAACCTTCACCCCCCTTGGCCGTCGCGAGAACGCACGAATAATTTCTAGTATTGAGTTTTCCGGCTCAGGTCTTGCGATTATTGAGAAGAATTTGTCTCGGGAAACTCCGTAGCGAGCCAGAAGTTCTTCATCGGCGGCTTCGACCTGTTCGCTACCATAGGGGATCATGTGAATTTTGTCGACCGATGCATGCTCAGCATGATGCTTGGCGATTTCAGGGTGATCTGCGATCAGGATATTTCCGGCAGTAGCCGCAAGCCGTTCATTGAGCCAAAGATAGCTCTGCTGTGCTTTTGAGTACTTAGCTCTCTTCCACTCAATCCCATCCATGTTGATGAGATTAAGGCGGCCGCGTATTCGGGCATAAGCGGAGAGGAATCCGGTATTATACCCAAGCGTGAGCATCGCGCCATTCTCACGAATGGCTTCGCGCATCGATTTGATGTCGAACTCGATTGTTGCCAGTGCATTGTCGCCCCGCACCGGAATGTGGACGCGACGGCAGCCTTCCCAAGTATCCTCGTAGCGTTTTCCGGTATCGCTACCTTGGCAGTAGACCGTCACTCGCCATCCGGCACGCACCATCCAAGGCACTAGTTGTGCTGCAAAACTCTCGAAGCCGCCATGCTGCGCCGGAACGCCACGGATACCTAGAATGAGAAGGTGCTTGTCAGGCATGGCCACGCGATAGCTTGAGGAATAAAACTGGATTCACAAGGTCAGCGCACGAGCGCAGCGCGCTTCACGAGCGGCTGCCACCAATCTTCATGCGCAAGGAACCAGGCAAGCGTCTCAGCGAAGCCCTGTGGGAAATCTCTGGCGGGAGCATAGCCCAGTTCTTCACGAGCCTTGGTTTCGTCGATCGCATATCGGCGATCATGACCTTTACGATCAGTAACATATGTCTTGAGCTCGGCACTTGATCGCCCCTGCGCTGCGGGCGCGTCGGGGAAGCGCTTGGCAAGCGACGGATCTGCGGCGAATGCCTCGTCAACCGACCGACAGATCTCCTCGATGACAGTCAGGTTCGGCAGCTCCTGGCCGCCGCCGATGTTGTAGACTTCGCCCGGCTTCCCCTTTCGGAGGCATGCCTCGATGCCGCGGCAGTGGTCCTCCACGTGCAGCCAATCGCGTACATTCATGCCGTCACCGTAGATGGGCAGCGGCTTGCCGTTCAAGGCGTTGAGGGTGAAGAGCGGAATCAACTTCTCGGGAAACTGGAACGGTCCGTAGTTGTTCGAGCAGTTGCTCGTGGTCGTCTCCAGCCCATAGGTGTGGTGGTAAGCACGCACCAGGTGATCGCTACCGGCCTTCGAGGCCGAGTAGGGCGAGTTAGGTGCGTAGGGGGTGGTCTCGCTGAAGGCGGGATCGTTCGGGCCTAGCGAGCCATAAACCTCATCAGTGGACACGTGGTGAAACCGGTGTGGCTTGCCGCTGCCTTCGTCGAGCCATGCCTTCTTGGCAGCCTTGAGCAGACTGTGCGTGCCGATCACGTTCGTCGTAACAAAGGCGTCGGGTCCGGTGATTGAGCGATCGACGTGGCTCTCAGCCGCGAAGTGAACGATCGTGTCGATCTGGTGGTCAGAGATCAGCGATGAGACCAGATCAGTGTCGCAAATGTCGCCTTCGACAAGCAGAACATCGTCCAGGCCATCCAGATTATGGCGATTTCCCGCATAGGTCAGCAGGTCAAGAACGACGATCCGATCTTCTGGTGCAACCTTGCGGCGGTAATGGACGAAATTGGCGCCGATAAACCCCGCGCCTCCGGTGACAATCAGGTTAGCCATGGGTTTTGATCTCAGCCATCATCTTGCGAAGGTTCTCGCGCCAGTGGGGGGTCGGTCCGCCGAGGACCGCGAAGGTCGAGGTCTTGTCCAGCACCGAGTAATGCGGACGCTGTGCCGGCGTCGGGTATTCCGAAGCGTTGATCGGGATCACCGGCACAGCCTTGTCCAGCAGGCCGGCTACCAGAGCCTCTTCCTGGATCGCGACGGCAAAGTCATACCAACTGCAGGCGCCGGCATCGGTGTAATGGTGGATGCCCTTGGTGCCCTTTGCCGCCATCGTCCATAATGCTGCTGCAAGGCCCGGCGCATAAGTGGGGGTGCCGATCTGGTCGGCGACCACGCGCACTTCGGGCCGTTCGGCCATGAGGCGCAGCATGGTACGGACGAAATTGCCGCCATTGGGGGCATAGACCCAGGCCGTACGTACGATGAGGGCATCGTCGCCTGCAGCCTCTTCCCCCGCCAGCTTGGTGCGCCCGTAGGCACCGATCGGTGCCGTAGGCGCATCAGGCGTGTAGGGTACGCCGGAGCGTCCATCGAACACGAAATCAGTCGAGACATGCACGAACCGTGCATCGATCCTGCGAGCCGCGTCAGCAAGATAGCCTACTGCAGTGGCATTCACCGCGAGTGCAGCCTCTTCCTCGCTCTCAGCCTTGTCCACCGCCGTGTACGCAGCCGCATTGAATACGATATCGGGCTGGATTTCGCTCACGACCGCCGCGATCGCTCCGGCATCGGTGATGTCGAGCGTGTCGATGTCATGGCTGACGATGCTCGCCTCGGCCGGCGCCGTGCGCGACAGGCCCTTGCCGAGCTGGCCGTTGCCGCCAACGATCAGGATCTTCATACGAAAGCCTCGACTTCGTGCAACGGCTTACCGACCTTGTCCTTGGCGGAAAGCTGCGGCTCGATACCTTCTAGCGGCCATTCGATACCGACCGCAGGATCGTTCCACATCAAGGAATGCTCATTGGCCGGATCATAGGAAGCCGTGCATTTGTAGAGAAAGTCGGTGCCGTCCTCCAGGCTGACGAAGCCATGCGCGAAGCCCGGCGGAACCCAGAACATCCGCTTGTTCTCGGCCGACAACTCCACCCCGGCCCAACGGCCGTAAGTGGGCGAGCCGGCACGAAGGTCCACCGCTACGTCCCAGGCACGCCCCGCGACGACACGGACGAGCTTTCCTTGGGGATTAGGCTGCTGGTAGTGCAGACCGCGCAGAACTCCACGTGCGGAACGGCTGTGGTTGTCCTGCACGAAATCCAGATCCAGGCCGAGCTGCGCAAAGGTTCGCCGGTTCCAGCTCTCCAGGAAGAAGCCGCGCTCGTCTCCGAAGACCCGCGGCTCGACGATCAGCAGACCCTCGATTTCGGTCGGAATCAGTTCCATGCAGAAATTCCGCTCTCGAGCACAGCCTCACGGTTCTTGAGCAGATTAAGTAGATATACGCCATAGCCGCTTTTCACCAAGGGAGCGGCGATCGCCTCGAGTTGCGCATCATCTATGAACCCGTTGCGCCACGCGATTTCCTCGGGGCAGGCAATCTTCAGGCCTTGCCGCTCTTCGATGATCCGCACGTAATTGCCCGCATCGAGAAGTGATCCATGCGTACCGGTGTCAAGCCAGGCGTAGCCACGCCCCATGATCTCCACCGATAGTTCCCCGCGCTCCAGATAGAGCCGGTTCAGGTCGGTGATTTCGAGCTCCCCGCGTTCGCTGGGTTTTAGGTCTGCTGCAAGATCCACGACCTGGCCATCGTAGAAGTAGAGGCCTGTCACGGCATAGTTCGACTTGGGATGAGCCGGCTTTTCCTCGATGGTCTCCGCGCGCCCTCGAGCGTCAAACGAAACGACGCCGTAGGCTTTGGGATCGTTGACGTAGTAGCCAAACACGGTTGCGCCGCTCTCGCGAGCGTGAGCACTGCCCAACAGCTCCGGAAGGCCATGGCCATAGAAGATGTTATCGCCCAGAATCAGCGCGGAGGGATTGCTGCCGACAAAATCGGCCCCAATGTGAAAGGCCTGTGCTAGCCCCGCAGGCTCCGGTTGCACGGCATACTGCAAATCGATGCCGAAGCTGCTGCCATCACCCAGTACCGCCTGAAAAGCCGCTTGGTCATGAGGGGTCGTGATGATCAATATCTCCCGGATACCGGCCAGCATGAGCACCGAAAGGGGGTAATAGATCATGGGCTTGTCATAGACAGGCATAAGCTGCTTCGACACGCCCCTCGTCAGGGGGTACAGACGGGTACCAGACCCACCAGCAAGAATTATTCCCTTACGCACTATGATTTCCCCGCTTCTATAGAAGATAATACTCACGATACCACTGCACGAATTTGGCCACGCCCTCGCCAACCCCCGTCTTGGGCGCGTAACCGGTCAGTGTCTTGAGCAACTCCGCATCGGCCCAAGTCGCGGGCACGTCACCTGCCTGCATCGGCATGAGGTTGCGCTCGGCCTTGCTGCCTGTCGCATCCTCGATCGCTCCGATGAAATCGGTGAGCTGAACCGCGTTCGAGTTGCCGATGTTGACCACGCGCCACGGCGCCACCGGTGAGAGGCTGTCGCCTTCGGGCACGCCTTCGCCTTCAGCCGGGCGCACGGGCGGCACATCGATCAGCAGGCGGATCGCCTCGACGAGGTCGTCGATGTACGTGAAGTCGCGCTTCATGTCGCCGTAGTTGTAGACGTCGATCGGGCGGCCCTCGAGGATCGCCTTGGTGAACTTGAACAGCGCCATGTCCGGGCGGCCCCACGGCCCGTAGACGGTGAAGAAGCGGAACATCGTGACCGGCAGACCGAACAAGTGCGCGTAGCTGTGCGCCATGTTCTCCGTCGCCTTCTTGGTGGCGGCGTAGAACGACATCTGGTGGTCGGCCTTGTCGGTCTCGCGGTACGGCATCTCGGTGTTCGCGCCGAAGGCTGAGGACGTGGAAGCCAGCAGCATGTGCTGCGGGGGATGGGCGCGGGCGGCTTCGAGCAACTCGAAAGTGCCGACGATGTTGCTCTCCAGATACGAGCGCGGGTTCTCGATCGAGTAGCGCACGCCGGCCTGGGCGGCGAGGTGGACTACCACGTCGGGCTGCTCGGTCGCGAACAGCTCCATCAGCAGGCCCGGCGTCTCGACATAGTCCTCGATCGCCCGGAAGTGCTCGGACTGCAACAGCCGGCCCAAGCGCCGCTGCTTGAGCGTGACCTCATAATAGTCGGTCATGGCATCGAGGCCGATGACCTTGAACCCGTCGCGCAGCAGGCGCTCGCAGACGAAGGAGCCGATGAAGCCCGCTGAGCCGGTGACAAGAGCGGTGCGCATCGGGCTCAATCCGATCCGAACAAGTCGCGGGTGAAGACCTTGTCCTTCGCGTCTGCGATCTCGTCGGTCATGCGGTTGGCGATGATGACGTCGCACTCCTGCTTGAAGGCCTCGAGGTCGCGCACGACTTGCGAGCCGAAGAAGCTTTCCTCGCTCATCGCCGGCTCGTAGATCACCACCTCGATGCCCTTGGCCTTGACCCGCTTCATGATGCCCTGAATCGAGGACTGGCGGAAGTTGTCCGAGCCAGCCTTCATCACGAGCCGGAACACGCCGACTTTCCCGGGATTCTTGGCGATGATCTGGTCGGCCAGGAAGTCCTTGCGGGTACGGTTGGCATCGACGATCGCGCGGATCAGGTTCTGCGGCACCTCGGAGTAGTTCGCCAGCAGCTGCTTGGTGTCCTTGGGCAGGCAGTAGCCGCCGTAGCCGAAGCTGGGATTGTTGTAGTGCGGTCCGATCCGCGGGTCGAGGCCGACGCCGACGATGATCTGGCGCGAATCCATGCCGTGGGCGATCGCGTAGCTGTCGAGCTCGTTGAAGAAGGCGACCCGCATCGCGAGGTAGGTGTTGGCGAACAGCTTGATCGCCTCGGCCTCGTTCGGATCGGTGAAGAGGATCTCGACATCGTTCTTCTCGGCGCCTTCCAGCAGCAGGTTCGCGAAGATGCGCGCCCGCTCGGACCGCTCACCGACGATGATGCGCGACGGGTAGAGATTGTCGTAGAGCGCCCGGCCTTCCCGCAGGAACTCGGGGCTGAAGATCACTTGGGTCGTGCCGAGCCGCTTGCGCACGTCTTCGACGAAGCCGACCGGGATCGTCGACTTGATGACGATCGTGGCCTTGGAGCCGGCATCGAGCGCGGTCTGGATCACCGCCTCGACCGAGGAGGTGTCGAACTTGTTGGTATCGACGTCGTAGTTGGTGGGCGTGGCGACGATGACGTAGTCGGCGCCCTCCAGCGCTTCCCTGGCATCGAGCGTGGCCGTGAGGTTCAGCGGCCGGGTGGCGAGGAACTCCTCCAGCTCGGCATCGACGATCGGCGACTTGCGCGCATTGAGCATCTCGACCCGCTCGGCCGTGATGTCGACCGCGGCGACCTCGTTGTGCTGGGCCAGGAGCACGGCATTGGAAAGCCCGACATAACCCAGGCCGAAAACGGCGATCTTCATTCCGTTACACCCCACAGCGCTTCACGGCGACATCGCCGGATCATTCTCCAGCCATGCTGCAACTGCACAATGGGGTCTATAAGAGGTTATGCTTGGGTAGAACAGGGCCTATCTGTTTGCCGCATCGGCGACCTGTCTGGCGACGCCTTGCGCCTGGTTCGGCAACCGCCCGCTTGGGCAACACTCCGTCACAATCCCGCCTCTCGCGCGTTAAATCTGCTCCACGTGAGGGGACACTGATGACCATGCCGGCCCGGGCCAACCGCCAGGCGATCCTGGAGACCAACCGCACGCGCAAGATGGCGCGCTCCGCGCATGCTTACGTGCGCGGCAATACGGCTCTGTTCTATGAATGGCTGGCCGCCTCGCCGGTGGCGCGGCGGGTGCCCGAGGGCCCGTCCATATGGATCTGCGGCGATGCCCACCTCGGCAACCTGGGGCCGTTGGTAGCGGGAGACGGGCGCGTCGAGATCCAGATCCGCGATCTCGATCAGGCGGTGATCGGCAATCCGGCACACGATCTCATCCGGCTCGGCCTCTCGCTGGCGACGGCGGCGCGCGGGTCGGACCTGCCGGGCGTCACCACTGCACACATGATCGAGCAGGTGGTGGAGGGCTATGCCTCCGGGATCGCGGACCCGCTGGACGGCGATCCCGGCGTGCAGCCCGAGGTGGTCCGCAGCGTCCGCCGCCGGGCGCTGGGGCGCCGCTGGAAGCACCTGGCCAAGGAACGGCTCGACGCGGTCGAGCCCTGCATCCCGCTCGGCCGCAAGTTCTGGGCGCTCGAAGCGCAGGAGCGTGACGCGCTGCAGGCGGTGTTCGCCGATCCCGAAGTCGGCCGGCTGATCCTCTCGCTCGACCAGAAGGATCGGCACCGCAAGGTCCACCTGGTCGATGCTGCCTACTGGATGAAGGGGTGCAGTTCGCTCGGGCTGCTGCGCTATGCGGTGATCGTCGGCCTCGACAATGCCGAGGGGCGTTCCGACTACGCGCTGATCGATCTCAAACAAGCGGTGGCGCCGATCGCGCCGGCTTCGCCCGGGGCGATGATGCCGTCCGATCCCGCCGAGCGCGTGGCGGCGGCGGCCCGCGCGCTCTCGCCCCATCTGGGCGCCCGGATGATCCCGGTGCGAATGCTCGGCCACTCGTTGTTCATCCGCGAACTGGCGCCGCAGGACCTGAAGCTGGAAGTCGACCAGTTCACCAAAGGCGAGGCGATCAAGGCGGCCCGCTACCTCGCCTTCGTGATCGGCAAGGCCCACGGCCGCCAGCTGGACCAGGACCAGCGCGCCGCCTGGCTCGCCGTGCTGGAGGCCGACCATCGCGGCCAGATCGACGCGCCTTCATGGCTGTGGGAGAGCGTCGTCACCCTCGCCGGCAGCCACGAAGCCGGCTACCTCGAACACTGCCGCCGCTACGCGTTGGCGGCTTAGGTGTCCGCTCCTGGGCACATGCGCCGCCCTGCAGGATACCCGGACGATGCAGGCTGCGGGTCCACTCGGACATCATCGGCAACGACGTACCGCCTTGCTCTTGCCTACTCACTGAACGACCTCAGCTTCAGGACTTTCGCCGGGTCGAACGCCAACTTTCGCGCGACACATCCCTTGCAGGATTCCTCGCGGTTGTGGCGATCGATTCTCCCGGTCAGCGGCTCGCGCGAGACCAGCAGCGCACCACGCTCGTAGCGCTCCCTCGGGATCTCCTTCCCGCCCTTGCTGGCGTAGTCGATGACGACAGCGAGCGAGGTAAAAATTAACGCCGCGCCCAACGCCGAAGCCAGCAGCAGACGCATGAACCTGTCCCAGGCCGCGACCACCGCAAGGAGGATGGAAGGGGTCCCGAGCCAGGTGATGATACCCGCTTAGGCCATCGTCAGCTCATGCGAGAAAAGCTGCAAGCCGCGCGTGAAATTGCCGGAGTTTCTAAGCACCATTCCGCGCGGGATGGTGGTCGATCATGACCGCTTTTTTGCTGGGGCGGATGTCGTGTTCAGACATGGTATGTCTCCACGTTTGTGGAGGCCGCTTTCACCAGCATATCGACGTCGGCGGGATTCGATTCCAACGCCTTGCGCAGGCAGTCGATAACGAGAATCTCGAGGCCGGTTAGGACCCGCTCGATATTCACGTTCTTGCCTTTGATGATCAGCGGCGCGCCAACCAGAATGATGTGGCGAATAGCCTCCGAGCGCTCGCACGACTTCAGGTTAGCGACCTCGTCGACCATCCGAACTAGGTCTGCCGGCAAGCGTGCGGCTACGACTTGGGTGTTAGATACTGATTTCATTTCCGCTCCAATGGGTTGGAGCCTGGATTCGGCTATCGCGAATCCATGATTACTGAGGGGCCAGGTCGCTGTCCAGAACGTTCGCGTTTACACCCGTAAACCCTCAATAGATTGAAAATAAAGGATAAGTTTTGTTAGCCCTGTCGTGTTTACAGACGTGAACACTGTTTACATATGGTAACATCTACTTTTCAAACACTTACACTCGCGGTTGCCGCATAGGGTGTGCAAAAAACAGGGACTGATCGGCCTACCTGTCTCGGGGTCTTGCCTGGGCGGTTCCTGGGAAGGGGATTGGAGTCCCGTGAGGGACAGATCGGTCGATAGACCGCATCGGGAAGACCGCCTTCCAAGTTGCAGTGGGGGACGGCCTTGCTGAGCGCGAGGAGCGTGAGAAGGGCCTCAAAAGGCCGACGGTTTAAGTCGGCAATCGCGATCCTGATACGTGCCGTGGAAGCTCAATCCCAAGGCAGCGTATCGACGTCGACAAGCCGTTCGCGCAGGACGGCGACGATCCGCTTGGCGGTGGTGCGATCGAGTTTGAAAAAGGGTCTTCCCGGCGCCGGCGATCACCTCAATCCGCCAAGCCAAGGCGCGTCTCTACATCGTCGAGCGAGCTGGTCGTTTCACGTCCGGCACGCACGTCCTCGAGGACCTTCTGCGCGAGATAGACGTCCTCCATCTCCTCAATGCCACGCTCGATCATCTCGCGCAGGTAGTAGGCCTTGGTACGTCCGGTGGCGGCGGCAAGCCGATCGAGGCGCTGCTCGATCTCGGGTGCCAGTCTGACCGATGTGGCCACGTCCCAAATTCCTTCATGAGTACATGGCTTCAACATATTCCACGTGGCTGTGGCGTGCCAGCGAACACGAGTGAGGTGGTGATCGGGAACTCGCCGATAAGCGATCATAGGTGGAGGCCGAGAAACGAAGCTCCGGGGACCGGATTGAACGAGATGGGTTCGGCCGGAACGAAGCCAAGGTCCGCATAGAGCTTGCGTGCGGCAAGGAACTTGGCCTGCACGTCAAGCCGCATCTCGCGATAGCCTGCGGCGCGCGCCTCCGCGATCAGCCGCTCCACCAGTTCGCGGCCAAGGTGTCCACCGCGTGCATTGGGGCGGACATACAATCGCTTCATCTCACATAGAGCAGAGGTGACTTGTCGCATGGCGACGCACCCCACGACCCCGTCATCTGTCTCTGCAAGCAGGACGCATCCCTTGGGGGCAGCGTACTTCTCGGTGAAGGTCGCAAACTCGACCGCGTTATTCTGGTAATCCAGATTGACCGGAGAGTTGGCTATGAACTCTCGCCAGATGCTGAGCACCGCCGGGCTGTCGGTGGGGAACTCCGCCCGCCTGATAATCGCCATACCGGTCTTATGATTGGAAATCGTGGCGACATTGGGCACATGCCGGGGCAGGGCCGGAGCTTTCCCGATGGGAACCCGAGTTCCTGGACCGAGCCGCCCGACGCACTATTTGCGGCTCGGGAGCTAGCTAGAGAAAGCCGTCCCCCGCATGATCGTCGAACATCGCCGCGTCGCGCACATAGTCCGCGACGGTATCGAGCGACTTGTGCCGGCTGTGATCCTTCATCTTGAACAAGTTCGCGCGCCGGGCAGCGGCCTCGGTGAGGAAGCCGGCGCGTAGCGAGTGCGCGGAGTAGAGGGCGGGGTCGAGATCTGCCGCCGCCGCCGCCGTCTTGACCAGGCGCGCGATCGTCTTGTCGGTGATCGCGGCGGTGGTGGGAACGTCCGACCGGGTCAGTCGCAGGAACACGGGGCCCGTGCGCGCGGTGCCGGTCAGGGGGTCGGGCCGGTCGAGCTCGGCCGCATGCAGCCAATGGCGCAGCAACGTGACCGGCCGGATGAAGCGCCCTTCGGGAATGGCGATGGTCTGGCCGGCACGCTCCTGGTCGCGCTTCGACTTGGGGATGGTGATGCGCAGCCCCGTGTTCGTGAACTTCAGATCCTCGAGGCGCAGCGCGGCTAGCTCCGAGCGCCTGAAGGCACCCGCCATGCCCAGAGCCAGGATCGCGCGGTCCCGCCTCGCACGAACCCCCATGCCCTCGATCGAGGCCAACATCGCCTTCAACACGTCAGCCTGGACCGGCGCCTTCTGCTCCTTCTTCCGCGCATACTTGCGCCGCACACCGGCGAGCATGGCCGCGATCACCCCGGCGCCGTCGCGGGCGCTCGGCGAGGCGAGGCCGGCATCGCGGTGATGGTGCGTGATCGCTGCGATGCGCCGGCCGATTGTCACCGGTGCGATGCCGGCTTCCGCCTCGACGTGGATGAACAGGGCGACGATGTCAGGGTGCGCCGGCAGCGCTTCCACATTGCGCGCCTCGCAGAAGTCACAGAACCGCCGCCAGTCGGACGCATAGGCCTTCTGGGTCGATGCCGCCTTCGCCGCCGCGAGCGTATCGCGCGCGCCCTCGATCTCGGCGGCGAGGTCGGCCGGCAGCTGCGCGGAAATCGGGAGGAGGTCGTGCGCCATGCCTCAGCGGATCAGCTTGATATCGGCTTCGACCTGCAGCTTCAGCCAATCGCGGTCGCCCGTGTAGATCGGCACTCCGAGCGTCATCCCGGTGGCGATGCACGCACAGTCGCCGAGGCCGATTCCCAATGGCCGCGCTACCGGGATGAGACGACCGGCAAGAGTCGCCGCGTCGCCGTCGAGCGGTACGACCTTGAGGCCGAGCCCGCCAATCGCAGAGGTAATCCGCTCGTCTGGCACACCCTTCACGAGAAGAACGCCGATGACCTCGGCCAAGTTGACGCTGCAGATGCCGGCACCCGCCAGCACCCAATCTTCATCGAGCTGGTGGGGCTCTCCGCGAATAAAGGCGAGCACCGTGGAACTGTCGAGCAGGCTTTCAATCACGGGCGGCATCTTCCACGCGCATCGCTTTCAACTCCGCCTGCAGATCGACTTCGGGGTCGAGATACGGCGCGAGCATGGCGCGGACGGCTTCGAGCGTCTTGGACGGACGGCGCACCGACAGCGTACCATCCCGCAGCTCAAGATTAAGCGTCTCGCCGCCCGAAAGGTTCATCTCGCGTCGCAATTGCGCTGGTATCTGTATGCGCCCGTCGGGCATGACTTTGACGCTGTGAACTGCCATGACGGTAATCTCCTAAAATGTGGGAATTCGAACCTGCCCCACATATATCATGAATCCATCAGAACCCGCAAACGTACCATTTTCAATCCCCCCTTTTATGTCCGAGAATCATTGTTATCGGACGTTAGCCCAGTTTTGCCCCCAAGGGCTCTTTCGTGCCACCAATAAGGATTCATGCCACATTTGAGGCTCTGTGGCACATTAACGCATTTTGCGTTATGCGGCCGCTTACGTGCCTTCCGTCCCGCCTGAGGTTATCATGCCGCTACAAGTCAATGTGACGCCCAACGGGCGCATGAGCCTACCGGCTGATGTGCGCAAGCGCCTCGGACTCACCGGCGGCGGTGCGGTCTTCCTCGAGGAAACGGAAGACGGCGTTGTGCTGCGTACAGCTGCACAAGCCGTGGCACGCGCGCAGGCGCTGGCCAGGCAGTACACCGGCAGCAATCCCGAAACCGGTGTCGAAGGCTTCCTCGCGCGCCGCCGCGAGGACAGCGGCGAATGAGCGAGTTCGTTCTCGATGCCTCTGCTCTGATTGCCATGCTGAAGCAGGAAAAAGGGGCAGCCAAGGTCTCAAACGCCATCGCTTCGGCGCGCATGTCCGCAGTCAACTACGCGGAGGTGGTCAGCCATTTCGCATTCCACGGAATGCCGGTCGCCGCGATCGACGCCATGCTCGATCCCCTGCCGATCGCGATCGTCCCGGCCGATCAGACCACTTCCAAGCTTGCCGGCCGGCTGCGGGCGGTGACCGCCAGCGCCGGACTGTCACTGGGCGATCGCTATTGCCTCGCCCTCGCCCAGCGCGACGGTCTGCCTGCCTGGACCGGCGACACGCACTGGAACCTTGTCGCTCAGGACACCGGTGTGAAGGTCGTCCAGATCCGCTGATGGCGAACTGTGGTCGTCTCCGGCGCGCTATTTGCGTCCTATGAGGAGCTCAGATGACTTCGCGATGGTGAAAACTCCATCCGTCCGGCGGAAGGCGTCCTCAACGGCAACTGCCAGCTCCTCCATGACGCCCGGTTTGTCGGGGATCGGCAAGCTGCCGAGATAGCCGAGCAGATCGACAGGATCGGTGACGCGCAGTTCGTCATTGTATCGGATCACATCGACGCTGGCGAATTCACGCTGCATGAGCGCAAGCCCTTGCTCCGACGACAGCGGTTCCGGTCGCGGATCGGGCTCACTCCCGAATGGTGCCCGCGCCAGCGCCGACAACTCGGCCATCGTGCCTGCCGGGTTGAGGACGACGGCCACCGCACCGCCCTCTCGCGTGATCCTGGCCATCTCCTTCAACCCGGCCGAGGGATCGGCAAGGTGGTAGAGCATGTGGACGGCGATCGTGGTCGCCACACTGGCGTCGGCCAGTGGCAAAGCGGCCGCGTCGGCGACGGAGACCTCGACATCCTGCCACCGCTGCATGGCGGCGATGGAGCCCCGGGCTGCGTCCACCATGCCCTGGGAAATGTCGAACAGGCGCAGCTTGAGATCGGACGGCACCTCCTGCGGCGCGTTCGTCCAGAACGATCCCGCGCCGCACCCCACGTCGGCAATGAGGCCAGCTGCCGGCAGCGGAATGTTGGCGGCCAGCCACGCGAACCAGTCGCCTCGGCCATAGCGGGTATGCAGGATCGACCGCGCCTTCAGCCGGTCGGGGAAGCGGTATTGAACATCGCGAAGATAGCTCTGCTCACTGGCGGCCATGATGCCCTCGGTGATGGACTTCGAGCCGGTTCATCGCGGGCTTCAGGCCATGGGGCAACGCCTCATACTACCCATGAGAACGCTGATCGATGCGCGACGCCTCAGGTGGGATGCTCGATCACTGGGTTGGACGAGCCAGCCTTGAGGGACTGTCAAACCAGCCAATTCTCGACACGCAGGCCCCGGATACGCTCGAACTCGCTGACATTGGCCGTGACCAGCGTCGCGCCGGCGGCACAGGCATGAGCCGCGATCAGCAGGTCATTGGGTCCGATCGGCTTGCCCGCAGCTTCCAGTTCGGCGCGGATACCGCCATATTCCCCGTCGGCCGGCACATCGAACGGAAGAATGTCGATGCTGGCAAGGATGGCCTCGACTTGAGCGAGCAGCCGAGGCGATCCCTTCTTCGCACATCCATAGCGCAGTTCGGCAGCGGTGATGATGCTGATGCATAGGGTGTCGCTGCCGAGCGACGCGATCCGGTCAAAGACGCGGCCTTGGGGGCTTCGTACAAGGTCGGACACGATGTTGGTGTCGAGCATGTACCGGGTGCGGCTCACAAATCGACATCCCTCAACGGCAGCAAAGTCTCATCCACGTCGTCGGGAAAGAAGTCGGCGGGATCAAGCGGAGCCAACGATCGCAAGGTATCGAGCAGGTTCGGCCGCGGCTCAGGCTCGATGATGAGCCGATCGCCTTCCTTGTGGATCAGCACGCGGCTGCCGGAAAACTCGAACTCAGCCGGGATGCGGACTGCTTGGCTTCGGTTATTGCGGAAGAGCTTCGCTGAGCGGATGTCAGGCTTCATTGCTGGTTCAGCCATGCCATAAACTCCATGGGATATGTTATGTATATGCCATACATGCAATCGCTGTTCAATCGTTCCAGGCCTTTTACACGGGATCGAGGATCGGGAGCTTCAGCCGATCCGCTCGCGGACAAACCTTGCTCGTTCCGCCACCGACGCCAGCGGGAGCATGACCAGCTCGTATCCGAGGCTGGAGTACGCCTCGACCATCGCCCGATAAGTAGCCTCGGCCTCCGCCAGCGTCTGCTTGCGCTCGGCGTCCTGCCTGAAGATCGCCGGCCAGGGCGGGGCGATGAAGACCCTGTTCGCATAACGCCGCTGCTCGGCCGCTCGCAGGACCGACGCCGGCACAGGCAATCCGTAAAGGCGTAGGTAGCCGATCACGTCGGGGATGCCGCGGTCGAAGATGATGGGGCCAGATGCGCTCACCGCCTCGCGGTAGGAGCGCATCTCCCATGCCAGCATCAGGGTCGCAAACGCTTCCCGATCGCTCCACGGCAGCGCGGTTCCGCCGATATCCACTTGGTCCTGAATGATCGCTCGGCCCGCTTCCGGCATGGGACGGACGCCCTCGGACGCCAGAGCGTCGATCAAGGTGGTTTTGCCCGATCCGGGGCCGCCGGTGATGACGTGAAGATGGTCAGCCATACGCTATGTCCTTGTCTTACCAGGGATCGACAAACCGGGAAAATGGCCAGCGCGCGCGAGGACTGAAGGCCCCCTTCCGCGCCGGCAGAAAGGTACTGGTCGAGATAGGCTACTAACGCTAATGCGAATCGTTCGCATATCGATGGGGGTAGCTTTGTTTGCATTTCGTTTCGCCGCGCGCTCGGCGGCAGGTCGCGTGCCAGTGGCGACTGCCATGAGCCGGCCTGTCGTACTGGTCTGCGCGGCTCTGCCACTCGCCGTCCTGACCCTGCCCGCGCATGCGGCCGATGCCGCCGGCACCGAGGCCGGTGACCGCGATACGATCATCGTCACCGGCGCGCGCGACAGCTACGTGCAGGGCGACACCACCGCCGCCAAGATTCCTGCGCCGTTGCGCGACATCCCGCAGTCGATCGTGGTGGTCCCCTCGCAAGTCCTGCTCGACCAGCGGGCACTCTCGCTGCAGGATGCGCTCAAGAACGTGCCCGGCGTCAGCTTCGCCTCGGGCGACGGCCAGCGCGACCAGGTCAGCATCCGCGGCTTCACCGCCATCGCCGACCAGTTCGTGAATGGCTTTCGCGACGATGCCCTCTACTTTCGCGACTTGTCCAACACCGAGCGGGTCGAGGTGATCAAGGGCCCGGCGGCGGTGCTCTACGGGCGCGGCTCGTCGGGCGGGCTCATCAACCGGGTACTCAAGCGGCCGGACACCGACATCACCGCGATCACCCTGTCGGCGGGCTCGTTCGACACCAAGCGCGGCGAGTGGGATCTTGGCCGCTTCGATCCGCGCAGCGGCGTCGGCGCCCGCGTGACCGGCGCGTGGGAAGACGACGGCAGCTTTCGCGACCAGCAGTTCGTCAAGCGCTTCGCGATCGCGCCCTCGCTGCTGGTCGGCGCGGGCAGCGACACCACGCTCTACCTCGAAGCCGATTACCTGCGCGACAAGCGCCTGATGGACTTGGGCATCCCGGCGGTGAACGGCCGCCCGGTCGACGTGCCGCGCGCGACTTACTACGGCGCCGCCAACGCCCGCGATGCCGATGCGACCCAAAGCCGGGTGTGGTCGCAGACGGCGGTGCTGACGCATCGGATTTCCGACAGCCTGAGCTTCCGTGACGGGTTCCGGCACTACAATTACCAACTCGACCGGCACAGCACCCTGCCCTCCGCGGTGAACGCGGCGGCGATGACGGTGACACTGCAGCACGGCCGCCTCAATCGCGACGAGGATGGCTGGTCGAACCAGACCGAACTGACCCAGATCCTGCGCGTCGGCGGCATGACCCACACCTTGCTCTACGGCGTCGAGGCCGCCCGCCAGGTGAAGGGCGCGCAGACTTTCGCGTCACGCGTCGTCACCACGACCTCGCTGCTCGATCCGGTCCTGCCGGTCGTGAACGATGCCAGCTTCACCGCGCTCAGCGCGAATACCCGCACGACCTTCGACACGCTGGGCCTCTATACCCAGGACCTTGCCAACCTCGGCCACGGGTTCAAGGCGCTGGTGGGCCTGCGCTACGACCGGTTCCGGCAGAAGACGCAGCAGCTGCTGCCCGGCCAGACCGACCTTGCCCGCACCGACCGCAAGTGGAGCCCGCGCGCGGGCCTGGTGTTCCAACCCGACGCGGCGCAGTCCTACTACGTCTCGTGGAGCCGCAGCTTCCAGCCCTCGGCCGAGACTTTCGCGCTCGCCGCCAACAACGCCGACCTCGCGCCCGAGCAGACCACCAACAAGGAAATCGGCGCCAAGTACACGCTGCTGGGCGGGCGGCTGAACCTGCAGGCGGCGGGCTTCGTCCTGCGCCGCACCGGGATCAAGGGCAGCGATCCGGCCACTCCCACGGTACTACTCCCGATCGGCACGCAACGTACGCGCGGGATCGAACTGTCGGGCCAGCTCGACCTGCCCTCCGGCTTCCAGGCGATCGCCGGCTATGCCTATCTCGACACGCGCATCACCGCCTCGGCCACCCCGGCCTTCCTGGGCAAGCGGGCGACGCTGACTCCGAAGAACGCTGCCAACCTGTTTGTGACCAAGAGCTTCGCCCGGCGCTTCGGCGTGGGCGGCGGCGTCAACTACGTGGGCGACCGCTGGGCCGATCCGGCCAATACCACGGTGCTGCCGCACTACGTCACGCTCGACGCGATGGCCTGGGCCATGGCCGGCCCGGTGCGGCTGCAAGTGAACGTCTATAATCTCGGCAACGAGAAATACATCGTATCGGGCCACGGCACCTCGCCGCTGCTGAACCTGCCGGGCGCCCCCCGCTCGGTCCTGGGCACGGCACGGGTCAGCTTCTGAAGAGGGAGTCACTTCGGGGCTTGCGCGCCAACAAGCCGCAGCGCGTTGTCCGATACGCTGGCATGCCCTTCACGCTTCGATTATCAAGGCAGGAGCAGGTGAAGCGTATGGTTGAAGCACGCCACGGATCAGCTCTTTGCGTTGCGATGCTCGTGGGCCTTGCCGCGGGGACAGGCGTCGGGCTTGCCGAGGCAAAGCCAATAGTGCTCAGTCCTCTCCAGGAGCGAGGAACGGTTCTCGCCCACCCTGTGCTACCCTTGGCATTTCGGGGACGGTGGAGCGTCGATGCGCGAGACTGTCGGACCGCGCCCATCGAAGACACGCAGGTCTGGGTGACCAGCACCTCGGTCAACTACTATGAGACCAACGGGCATGCAGTTCGTGTCGTGATCGAGAACAGCCGGCGCCTGGTGGTCACGCTCCAGTCTGAAAACGAGGGGACCACGTTTCAGGCGAAGAAAGAGCTCTCACTCTCTTCCGATCTGTCGGCTCTGACCATCAGAGATGAGGACGATACAGGAAAGACAACCTTTCATCGATGCCGTCCGGAGCAAGGCCCATCGTCTGATAGGAGGTGATCATGCTTTTCCTCGCTCTGATACTCGCATCCGCTCCGCCGGCCGATGGCCAGGTTCTGGCGGGGGCAGCCTTCGAGCGTTTGGCCAGGAAGACTGATAAAACCTGCATGGCCCGGAAGGTGAGAACGATCACACCGGGAGATTTGGACTACATTCAAGAAGACTTCGAGAATAGCTTGCCGCGATCAACCCAATCTCGCCTGAGGCCAGTCAATCGTGCGGACCAAAAGTGCTCGGGGTCCAATGGCCTTTCTTGCCAAACCACAGCTACGCTTGAAGCATTCGCGAAGTCAGGGTTGGAAAGTAGCTTTGCCAGCTACATTTGCTCTCACCCAAATCCGAAGACCTCTGTGACGATCAAGCGGCGTGACGCTGCCGTGTTGCCCTCTCGACGACTCTAACGACGCGCTGCACTGCGTCCTTCGCATTGGCCATGGTTGAGTGGGAAAGAGCGCCGACAAGGCAGCCCGCTACCTCGCCTTCGTGATCACAAGGCCCACGGCAGGCGACCACTGCCGCGGCTACGGGTTGGCGGGTAAGGCGGGTGACAGCCGATGGGGCCTATGGGCGGTGCCGGCGTCGACCTGCCCCGCTTCCACTACCAGCTTGCCGCTGCGGTGGGAGTGAACTGGGCTCGCCATTCGGCAAAATAGGGCACCAAACCCTCGGGCAATTCAGATTCGAATTCGGATCGAGCGGATAGTGCGGCATCGCCTCGGCTACCGCATCGAGCAGGGCCAGGCCCTGCAGCCGGTCCTTGGGGCGCTTGAGCGGGTTGCACTTGGCCTGCGCAGGCGCGACTGCTCATCGCTGAAGGGGCGGACGCGGACCATGCAGGATTATCCCACATTATCGCTTAGCGTCATTATCCTGGGATAAATCTCAATCATCGACCCATCTGCTCGAGCGCCCGGCACGAAACCACCGGCTGCCTGGGGCGCCCGGGACTCGCCCGAGCGCCCTTCGCATTGGAGCATCAGAAGGAGACCTTGACGCCTCCGTTGACGCCGGCGCGGTTGGCGCGGCCGGAGAACTCGCCGGTGCCGCTCACGAAGAGCGCCACGCCCGGCGCGACCTGGGCGTCGAGGCCAGCTTCCACGGTACCCGACAGGCGAGTGCGCGGGGCGCCGGCGGCGGCGAGGCCAATGGTGCCACCGCTAAAGCCCGCGACCGCCACCGGAGCGCGGCCCTGGAGCTGGTAGCGGACGCCGACGATACCCCAGGGGTGCAGCTTGGCTTCGCCGCCCCCAGCGCTCTCGAGCTTCAGGCTCGCATCGGCAAAGCCGGCCCACTGGCGATCGCCCGCCACGGTAAGCGCGAAGGGGCTGCCACCGCCCTCGACGAAGCCGCTGCGGCGCGTGCGGATCCAGGTCGTGCCGAGCTGCGGGGTGACGGCAAGGCCGCCCCCTGTGGCCAGGCGTGCGCCGATCTTGGCATCGAAGCCGAGCCCGCGCAGGTGATAGTCGGCATCGGCCGATCCGCTCGCCGGCAAGGCCCGCCGGGTGTCGGCTTTGGCGCCATCGTAGAACACCGAGCCCGAAGCCATGACCGTGCCCGTGTCGTAGCGGACATGGACGCCGGCGACGACGCCGTCGGTCTTGGTCCGGGCGCCCAGCGCCGCGATCGTCTGCTGCTCGTTCAAGTAGCCGGCAAAGCCGCCCACGGCCCACTGCTCGGCCGCGAAGCCGATGCCGCCGATGAACCCATAGCCCTGCGTCTTCGCGCGCGCGGTGCCCAGGCTGTCGCTGGCGCCGATGCGGCTCCAGTCGCCCAAGGTCTGCGCGAAGGTGAAGGCGTGTGCCGTGTCGCCCCCGGCCGCGAACTCGAGCGACCGCGCCGCCCGCGCCAGGGTCAGGCCGCGCTCGACGCCCAGCTGCACCGCGCTGGCATAAGGCTCTGGCGTGAGGCGCGCGAAGGCTGCGGCATCCGTAACGCCACCCGGAGCAAGCGCTGGCAGTACCGGGATCAGCGGACTGTTCGCCGGCAGGTTGAGCAGCGTCGCATTGGTATAGGCGATGCTGGCCTGCACTTGCGGGCTGAAGCTCGGGTCGGAGAGGAACTGCCCCAGCAACTGGATCCGGTTCGCGCTCTGCACCACGACGCCGAAGAGCGAGGCCGGCTTCGTCACGGTGGTGAAGCTGCCGGTGATGCCACCGCCGGTCACGACCAGGTCGAGCGTGCGGCCGGGCTGGAGCGTGCCGGTCGGCACGAGCTGCAGCGTCGCCCCTTGCGCGATCGAGAGCGTACCCGAGATGACGAGCTTGTCGGACACGGTGGGCGTGATCTCGAACAGCGAGACCGACGTCGCGGCGAGCGCGACGTTGCCGTTCACCGTCATCGTCCCGGGCGACGCGCCCGGGCTGAGCACGCCCGCCACGGAGATGTTGGCGTTCACGGTCCCGGCCGAGCCGAAGGTCGCGCCCTGCTGCACGGCGATGGTGCCCGCGTTGATCGTCGAACCGGCCAAGCCCACCAGGCGCCCACCGGTGAGGTTGGCGATGCCGAGGCTGGCAGTGCCCGCGACGGTCGCAAAGCCCGCCGATTGGGTATAGCTTTCGATGCCGGAGAGCGATCCGAACGCGACCGGCGCACTCTGCGAACCGCCGCTGACGATCACCGCGTCGGTGCCCGAGCCCCCGTCCACCGAACCGGCAAAAGCGCCGGCAATGGTGAGCCGGTCGTTGCCGCCGCCCAGGGCGACCGTACCGGTCAGGCTGCCGCCGGACGTCACGGTGACCACATCGTCGCCGTCATCGAAGCGGATCGTCTCGCCCGCGGCACCAAGCGATCCCGCGACCGTGAGCGGCGCGCCGCCCAGGGCGAAGCGCTCGAAGCCGGAGATCGCGCCAGTCAGCGTGAACGGTGCGCCCGTCTCGAGCGAGAACAAGTCGTCGCCTGCACCGCCCGTCAGCGTCCCGGCCAGCGTGCCGGCGCGCAAGTGGAAGGTATCGTCACCCGCGCCCAGATCGATCGCTCCCGCCAGGGTGCCCCCGGCCAGCGTCACATCCTGGGTCCCGGCGCCCAGCGCCAGCGTATCGCCCGTGGCGCCCAGCGTTCCGGTGACGGTGAGGGCATTGCCGCCCAGCGCCAGCGTCTCGAAGCCGGTGGCCACGCCCGAAAGCGTGACCGGCCCGGCATGGGCGAAGGTCAGCGCGTCCATGCCGGCGCCGCCGTCGTATGTGCCCGCGGCCAAGGCGCTGCCGATCGAAAGGCGATCGTCGCCACCGCCCAGCACGACCCGCGCCACGTCGCCATCGACACTCAGCGCGTCCGCGCCGGCACCGCCCAGCACTTCGCCGATCGTCTGGCCGCCGAGCGTCGCGGCAAGGCCCGCACCGTCGAGGAAGACTTGCGCGAACGACTGGTCGAGCGCGTAGGACAGCGTTCCGCTGCCGCCGACGGCCAGGTTCTCGAAGCTGCTGCCCACATGCGTGACGGTCCGGTCGCCGGCGAGGACGAAGCCGTAAGTGTCCTGGCCCGCGCCGCCATCGACCGTGCCGGTGACCACGCTGCCGGCAACGTCGCGATACGTGTCGTTGCCTTCGCCCAGCAGCACCGAGCCCACGATCGTGCCGGCGTTGACCACCGTCTCGGCGCCGCTGCCGCCGGTCACGGTCACGCCGCTAGCCGTCTGCAACGTGGTGCCGCCCGCGACCAGCAGCGTCGAGCCGTCGAGCTCGATCGTCGGCGCCTCGAAGCTGCCCGACCATGTGGCCGAACCCGATCCGGTCTGCACGAGCCGCTCGAACCCGTTCAGTTGGCTTGCGGCGATGGCGCCGGTGCCGGTGGCGTCGACGCGGAAGGTGTCGAAGCCCGCGCCGCCGGAAACTGTGCCGTTCAACGCCGCCGAGATCCGCTGCGTGAAGCTGTCGTCCCCATCACCCAGGCGAATGGCGCCGGTCATCGTGCCGGTGTTGACGATGCTGTCGTTGCCGCCACCCAGATCGACCGAGCCGGTGATCGTGCCGGAATTGACGATGCTGTCGTCGAAGTTGCCGAAGGTTTGGATCGCGCCAGCAATGACATTGGTGCCATAGATTTCGATGGCAAGGTCACCTGGGCTCGACAGGGTGGTATCGCCGGAGCCGCTGATGGTCCCGGCATTGTTCAGTGTCAGCTCGCTTCCCGTCAGCACCGCTGCCGACAACGGCCCTGTAGCCTCAATCTTCCCGTCCACCTCGTTGTTGATCGTGATCTGCGACGACTGGTCACTTGTACCCAGCTCAATGGCGGAGGCGAGGTTGGTGATCGTGTATGTAAGTGGATACGGATAGTAGGGGTAAGAATAGGTTGTGGTCTCGCCCCCCGCATTGGAGCGAAGAACACCGGAATTCTGAACCGTCAGGTCGAGATTGTCATCGAACGAGACGTATAAGGCTCCGCCGCCGATTCCCGTCTGCTCGATTATACCGGCGTTGGTCACGCTGGCTTTGACGATGGCTCGGCCAGTCTCAAACCCATTATAACCAAACAATTCGACGGCAGCGAACTCAGCAGCCGAGTCCTTAATCGTACCGCTGTTCTGGAGGGTGACAGTTGGATTTTGAGCATCCGCGGTAAATCCCAGACCAGCGCTGAGCGATCCATTAAGTGTGCCGGAGTTGACCATGCTGGCCTTGGTAAGCGCATCAGCGCCAATATAGACAGCTTGGCCGTTGGCCGAGTTCACCGTCCCGGAATTGTTGAAGCTTAGTGTGCCAGTAGCGTACTGCTCAATGCCGCGTTCGTCGTCATCGGACGACGTGGCGGCGGCTAAACCGACGTTGCCGCTGTTCGTCACCGCGTTTGCCAGAACGAAAAGCGTGCGACCTACATCGGCTTGGTTGTCGAACGAGGCAAGCTGACTGCTGTAATCTTGGCCCAGCAGGTAGGAGTAGGAGCTGTAAACCGAACCAGTGGTCGCGGCCTGGTTGATGATTCGGCCGTCGCCGAACACGCCGATATCGCTTGTGCGCCCGGCCGCGCCCGTGATCGTGACCGCGGTGTCGAGGCCAAAGGCGCCCACTGTCTCGCTCTCGAACCCGGTCGGCAAGTCGCCCAGCGCCACGGTCGCTGACGCCGAGCGCGCATGCACGACGACGTCATAGCCGTCACCGCCATCGATCGCGCCGGTCACGCCGAAGCTGCCGGTGGTCTCGATCAGGACATCGTTACCACGCCCGAAGCGCAGATTGCCGTTCAGCGTGCCGCCAGCGGCGGTGTAGCTGGTGCCGTAGTAGTAATAGCCGTTGAGGTTGGAGAGATCGACCGAGCCGTTGATGGTCCCAGCATTCCGGATTGAACCGCCGCCGACCTGAAGCGCGACCCCATTGCCCCCAGAGATGACGCCGCCGGCCAAGTTGTCGATCAGCGTCACCGCACTGAGCTGCAGCGCAGGGCCGTTAGTGCTGGTCAGCGTGCCACTGTTGGTCAGCGTTCCCGGCAAGTACCGGGCAAGCGGCCCATTGCCGGTGACCGTGCCCGAGTTCTCGATCGATTGCGAATTGTAGAACGCCTCGGCGTTCTCCACCGTGATGGTGCCGGTGTTGATGACCTTGCCGCCGTAGATGGCGCTGGGATGGTAGGAGGTGCCGGACAAGTCGCGCACAGTGATCGTGCCCGCGTTGGTGAACGTGTCGCCATCGCGGAGTTGCACGGCATGCGCAAAGGTATTGGCGTCACTGCGGGTCAACGTAATCGATCCACGGCTGACGATCGACAGTGCGTTGGGCCCGGTATTGTAATTTGCCGGGTCGGCCACGGTGTCAGAGAGGATCGCCGGCTGCGCGGTGGCGACCAGATTGGCGTCGAGGTCGATGCTCCCGTTGCCGGCAAAGACGAGCGGCTGCGTGACGTCGGAGCCGGACGAGAGCGTCAGCGCCGCGCCATCGTACAAGTCGTATCCGACAGACCGGAACCCGATGAGCGACGGAATGGTCGCGGTGGCATCTTCACGCACACGATAGCGGACCATGCCTCCGGAAGAGGTCACAATGCCGTTGATCCCGGCAAAACCGCTGGTTCCCGTGCCGGCGAGCTCGGTGACCAGCGTGGCGTTGTTCCCTAAAGCAAGGTTGCCGTTCAGCACGCCGCCTTCGAGCATGAAGAACCGGATGCTGCCGTAGCCGTAGGTATAATAGCCATCCTGCAGGGTGACGTTGCCGTTGATGGTGCCTGCATTCACCAGCGTCGAATTATAGCCGACGTTCACCGCCTGCTGGCCGCCTTCAATCAAGCCGCCGCTGCGGTTTTCCAGGATTCCGGACGAGAGCATCACACCCGTGCCAGCGCTGCGGATGGTGCCGGTGTTGATGAGACTTGTATTAAGGACTGCGCCAGCCTCGGCGCCTTCGATGGTTCCGCTGTTCTCGATGCCCAAGCCGACGTTGAAGCTTGAGCCCAAGGCATAAAGGCCGGTTCCGCCGGTTGAGCGGATCAGGCCCGAGTTCCTGAAGGGCAGGTTCTGAACATAGAAGCTGGAAACCGCCGTGCCTCCGGCGATGATCTCGCCTGAATTGTCGAAAGTTTGGAAGTTACCGCCGACCGCCGGTCCATAAACGCCGGCACTCTCAATCCTGCCGGCATTGACAAAATTGACAGACCCATTGCTGGCAATGACTGGGCCAAGTGCCGCCAGCACGGTCCGGTTCTCGACCGTACCCTCTCCGCTAAGCGTCAGTGATCCAGAGGCCGAGAACCCGTTGTCCAGGATGACCCGGGTGCCTTTTGCCGCTTCGATGCCGAAGCTTTCGAACCCGGAGATCGCAGGCGCTGCCGCGGTGACGGTCGCGTCGGCGAGGAACCGGGCGATGACGGTGTCGTTCCCGGCGCCACCATCAATCGTGCCGGTCACGCCGGTCCGGAAGGCGCCATTGGCGTAGCCGATGTAGAGTGTATCGTAACTGCTGCCGAACTGCAGGTTGCCATCGATCACACCGCGGCCATTGTCGACGACGCTGCCGGTGTATGAGATGCCGGAGCCGGCAACGACATTGCCGGTGATCAGCCCGGCATTGGTCAGCGAGATCGCATAAGGTGCATCGATCGCCGTACCGTTTGCGGTGATGGTACCGCTGCCTTCGTTGCGCAGCGTCAGGTACGAGGTACCGGCGCTGATCGCCACGCCGGTGCCCGTGTTGGAAATCGTACCAGTGTTGTTGAGGCTGTTACCGGCGAGGATCGTCGCAGCAGTGCCCGACGACGTGATCAGGCCCTGATTGTCGACAGCGTTTGCCCGGTAGCCATATGTGGAAGAGGGCGCGATGGCCGCGCCCAATACCCCGTCGATCGTGCCGGCGTTGGCGAGAGTGTCAAAGCTGGCAGCGATACCTCCGATGAAGGCACCCTGGCGATTGGTGATCGTCGAGAAGGTCGGGCCGTAATTTTCAACGGCGATGGCAGGACCGCTGGTGGCGTTCACCGTGCCGCTGTTGTCCAGAGCGACCACGCTGCTGGCATAGGCGTTGTCCGGAGTCTTGACGCCGCTGATGCCGGTGCTGCCGCTGACCGTTCCGCTCGCGCCGATCGTGATGCGCACGGACGAACCGCCGTTGTCGTAAGCGTACCCGGCCAGGGAGCCGGGTTCCACTTGGATGCCGGCATTGGCACCTCCGTTGACGACACCGTTGACTTGGATCTCGGCCGTACGGGTCCCGTAAGAGTAGCTGGTGACAGGCATGGCGACCTTGATCGCGGGCGCGCCGCTGCCGGCCACGACTGCACCGTTCGCTACGATCACGGTAGCGCCAGAGTTGGCAATTACGATCCCGTCGCCGTCGAGCCCGGAGCAAGTGGTCGTCGTTCCGGCCTGCGTGGGATCGGGAGTGCAATCGGCCCAGGCCTGCTGGTGGAGCATGAACGCCAGCGCCGTGGCGCCAGACCTCATCAAGAGCGCGCGCGAACGCCGCCCCTTCGCGAATTGACGCACCATGCCCGCAAATGCCCCTGGTAAATTGCCCTCAAAACAGGACCTAAGGTACAATTACCTAATGTCAATTACCTAAGTCATCGACTTTCCAGCGACTTTCCGCGACGGCAACGGCAAGGCTCGTTCGCAGTATCTCCCAAGTGCAAAGGCGCCCAAATGCCAGGGCGCGGCGGACCGGATACGATCGACCAAGATCATGCTTGGCAACCGCAAAGCGTCAGGACCATTAGGAAGGGCAAAACGCGCTCCCACCCGAACCACCACTTTCCTATCCGCAAAGCCTCCCGTTAGGGAGCGGTGCAAGTCGACAGCGAGGCAAGGCATGACGCAGACGGTTTCGATCTCCGACCTGATGACGCGATCGGGCGTCGCCTTCGGCACCAGCGGGGCGCGCGGGCGGGTCGTGGACATGACCGACCTGGTCTGCTTCGCCTATACCTGCGCCTTTCTGCAGCATCTCACCGCCATCGGCCAGTTCGCACCCGGCACTCACGTCGCCATCGCCGGCGACTTGCGCCCTTCGACGCCGCGGATCGTGGCGGCCTGCGCGGCGGCGGTGCGGCACATGGGGGGCGAGGCGGACTTGTGCGGCTTCGTGCCCTCGCCCGCGGTCGCCGGCTACGGCTTTGCGCGCACCCTGCCCTCGATCATGGTCACCGGCAGCCACATCCCGGCCGATCGCAACGGCATCAAGTTCAACCGGGTCGACGGCGAAGTGCTCAAGCCCGACGAGCAGGCGATGCGCGCCCAAAGCGTGAACCTGCCCGATCTGTTCGACGCGGCCGGCATGCTCAAGGCGCCCGAGCCGGCCGGCGCGCCGATCGACGCAGCCACCGCCTATGTCGCGCGCTACACCGACTTCTTCGGGCCCGAGGCCCTGCAGGGCCTGAAGCTCGGCGTCTACGAGCACTCCGCGGTCGGGCGTGACATGGTCGTCGCCATCGTCGAGGGCCTGGGCGCGCAAGTCACCCGCCTTGGCCGCTCGGACACCTTCATTCCGGTCGATACCGAGGCGGTCCGCCCCGAGGACCAGGCGCTCGGCCGGCAATGGGCTAGCGAGCTGAAACTCGATGCGATCCTCTCCACCGACGGCGATTCCGACCGGCCGCTGCTGGCGGACGAGACCGGCGCGTGGATGCGCGGCGACGTGCTCGGCATCCTGTGTGCCAAGGCACTCGGCATCGCCGCGGTGGCGGCGCCGGTCAGCTGCAATTCAGCGCTGGAACTGTCTGGCCTGTTCAAGGAGATCCGGCGCACGCGGATCGGCTCGCCCTACGTGATCGAGGCGATGAACGAACTGATCGAGACCGGCACCACCGCCTGCGGGTACGAGGCCAACGGCGGCTTCATCCTGGGCACCGATGTGTCCCGCGACGGCCGCACGCTAGGCGCCCTGCCCACGCGCGATGCCGTGCTGCCGATGCTCGCGGTGCTGGCCGAAGCCAAGCGCCAGGGCGTGCCGCTCACCGCCCTCCAGGCGCAGCTGCCGCCCCGCTATACCTTCAGCGACCGCATCCAGGACTATCCCACCAGCCAAAGCCAGGCCCTGCTCGCCCACCTCGAACAAGGCGACGTGCTGGCCAAGGCGAGCGCGATGTTCGGCGCGATCCCCGATCTCGGCCCGGCGCAGACATCGGACACCACCGACGGCCTGCGCCTGACCTTCGCCAGCGGCGACATCATCCACCTGCGCCCCAGCGGCAACGCCCCCGAACTGCGCTGCTACACCGAGAGCGCCACTCCCGAGCGCGCCGAGACGCTGAACGAGCAGGCGCTGCGGATCGTGCGCGAGACAACGCCAGCGTAAGGGCACCTCAATATAGCCAGAAAGTAGATATCCTGTCTATATCTAGAGGATATCCTTTAGATATCTTACTTTGATCTACTAAAACGTGTAGCGCAGCTCCGCTACGTCGCCGGGCGCCAGTTCTCGGGTCCAGGTTGCTATCCCGTCGATCCGGGGAAGCGCCTCGCCTTTTGCAGCGATCTTCTCGCCCGGTGAGCCGATGGGGATATCGACAGCGACGGGGAAAGGGTTCGCATTGGTGACGCTCAGCCGCACCTCCCTTCGGGCGGCGGTCTTCTGGCTGATCCTGACTTGTGTGCTGGTGCCGGCGGCAAGGCGGAAGGTCTCGCCTTCGGCCCGATCGGTAAGCGCACCGAGCCCGAGGAGCTGTCGGCCCTGGAGGCTTGCGGCATAAAGCGCCGTGGTCCCCTGAGGAAGCGCCAGGCCCAGGCCGGAGCTCGCTTCGTTGCGAACCTCCAGCACGATCGCGGTGGGCGCCGCGTCGAGCGTCTGCCAGGGCGAGACCGCACGGCGGTAGCGGCGCACGAACGGGACCTGGGCCCGCGACAGCAGGGCTACCTGCTTCTGCCCCCGCGAGGCGACGGTCACACGCTCCGGCACCCGATAGAGTTTCAGGTCGCCGAGGTCTTCTGGCGGCGGCGGAGGAGGCGGTGGGGGTGGAGGCGCCGGCAGGGCCATGGCCATTGGAGCGATCCGATCTTCGGACCGCCGTCGGGCGGTAACGACGATATCCTGCACCTGCAGGCTCTTCAGGGACAGGCCTGAGGTCGTCGTGCCCAGCGGATAACAGGCAAGGCTGAGGCGGGCGACAGCAGCCTGGAATGCAGGTGTCCCAACGCGGTTGAGACGACCGGCGACGGCATTGACCTGTGCTTGCGCGAAGGATTGCCCATTGCCGTTCGCGAGCGTCAGCCAGGCGAACAAGTCCAGCGTCCGACCGTCCGCTGCCTGCGTGGCGACATAGCTGGCGCGCCAATCGAAGCCCGAGGCCAGATAGCTGAGGCGCACGGTCACGGTGCGCGCCGAAGGGCTCTCCGTCGTCACGCTCAGCACAGGTTTGTTGCCGAGGCCTGCCGGCACAGCATCGAAGCTCAGCTTCTCGGGCAGACCGGAGCAGCGCAGCGTCTCGATGCCCGTCGCCGTGCGCAGGACCACTCCCGATTGCGGACCCGCGACTATCGTCGCATCCTCGCTCACCCGGCGCCCCGTCGCCTTGTCGGTCCGGGTGATGGTCACTTGCCGGCCCAAGGTCCCGTCGATCAGCGAGGCGGGCGAGAGCAGGCGGGCATCGCGGTTCTTCTCGATCGTGCCTCCGGGCAGTCCCTCGATCACCGCGCTGACCGGCACGATCCCTTCCGCCACCCCTTCGAAGCGCAATTCGGCACGGCCGCGTGGCAGATGAACCTTGCGCGTCTCGGTCACCATGGCGAAGCCGCGTGGATCCGCGCGATCGATCTCGCCGCGAGCATTGGCCGCCCGGTAGAGGGTGAGCGCGACACGATCGGGCGCGGACGATATCACGGTCCTCGCAGCTTGAGCCGCCGCCGCGACAGGCATCGCCGCCAGCACCGACAGTGCGGCAGCAAGACACCGCTGCATCATCAGTACCGGGTTTCGAACGTGGCGGTGATCACCGCTTCTCCATTGGCCGGGACCGGCACTTGCCAGACCGCGGTGCCGGCATCGCGGCGTTCGCTCGTGCGGCTCTCCTCGGGGATGCGGGTGTCCGCCCAGTCCAGGCCGCTTTGCACCAGCTCCACCGTCACCGGGCGTGAGCGGGCATTGGTGAGACGATAGCGCATCCGGGTCCGCCAGCGGTCCGCATTCACGCGGGTGCGCTCGAACACCACTGGCTGCACTTTCACATCGAAGGCATCCCCCGTCGGCAAGGCAATGGTCGATCCTTGCGGCGTGTGGCCGATGCTGTTCTCGCCCGTGAACTGCGGCTGCCCGCGCGCGTCACGGATGTAGACGCGTACCGTTCCGGCCGGCAGCGCATCGCCGAGGCCCCCTGCCCCGGAATTGGCGAAACGCAGCACGCTCTGGGCGCTGCGGGCCTCCTCGGCGCTGCCAAGCCAGGCGTTCTCGAACCGGTAGGCCGAACTCGCCGTCACGCCCTTCACATCGAGAAAGCTGACCTGCTTGGTCTGCTGGTTGGCGATCGTGGTCCTCTGCGCCAAGGGATAGAGGTAGAAATCGCCAAGCTGCTCCCGGCCGGACTGCTCGGTGCCGGGACTGGTGCGCGTCATCCGCCGGGGGCGCGGCATATAGGTGTTGGCCTCGTCCGAACTGCCGACATCGCCCGCCACCAGCAAAGTCTTCGCATTGGTGAAGGTCGTGCCGCTGGTGTTCTGCAGGGTGATCCAGCCCTGGACATCGATCTTGCCGCTCTTGTCGTCGAACATGGCGACATAGTCGGCATTCCAGCTAAGGCCGCCGCTGAGATAGGACAGGGTCGCGGGACGCGCGCCCGACCGCGTGCTGGCCAACGTCACCGAAAGTGTCGGCCGCGCCCGCAAGGATTCCGGCACCCGGTCGAACACCGCCCGGACCGGCAAGCCATCGTCGCGCAGCACCTCGATCCGCCCGTCGATATCCAGGACGACACCGCCGTTCACCGCGAGCACCCGCGCCCGCTCGCGCGTCTCGGCCCCGGTGGCAGGATTGGTGCGGACCAGCGTGATCGTTTCGCCCACCGCCTTTTCCATCAGGCTCGAGGGCGACAGCAGGTCATAGTCGAAGTTCTGCTCGACGATGGCCGCATCGGGCACGGCGAGCGATACCGTCGCAGGCCGGATCTGCGCGCTGACGTCGGGAAAGTCCTGGCGCACACGCCCTTCCCGCAAGTCGAGCGTGCGCACGTCCTGCACCAGCGCCACGTCGTTGTTGTAGATCGTGACCGACAGGTCGCCCTGTGCGCTCGGCGCTCCCGGCAGCGATGTTTCCTGTGCCGCGAGCGGTGCGGAGATGGATGCCAGCAGCGCAGCCCACCCCAAGACATTTCTGCGCAACGGCATTCCCCCATTCATCGGACCGATAGATGCCGCAATGTGGCGCAGCTTCCTGAAGGAAACCAGAACCTTCGCCCACTCGGAAGGAGTATCGCTAGCCGACGCCCCCCGCTCCATCCTTGAGCGTTACGCCGAGCACAGGATGCCTGGCGCTACTTCCCCTCCACCAGCGCGCGGAACTCCTCGAGTGTTTCCCAGTAGGAGCGGTGACCGCGCTGGTTGGTATATTCGACGAACCAGTCGAGCGTGTCCTTGGGGCCCTTGATGAACACGCTGACTTGCGGTTGGGCCGAGCGGCGGCGGCGGCGTGGAGCGGTCTCGCCAGACATTTCGCCCGTAGCGCTGCTTGCAGCATCCCGGTCGACGAACCCCAGGGCATCGCCGCGGCGGATGGCGGCTTCCTCGCGCTCGGGATCGAGCTGGACGGGGGCGCGCACGATGCCGCTGAGGTCGAGGCGTTCGGGCTCGCCGGCGCCCTCCCCTGCCCCGGTGTTCGCGCCGGCGCCGCCCGTGGATTTCTTGCCGAAGCCATAGCCGCTCATCGCGCAATCTCCTCCTGCAGTGCCTGCAGCACCGAACGGGCCACTTCGTAGGCGTTCTTGCGCGCCGCGGGCACGCCCGAGGTCGTCCCCTCGTCGAGCTCCTCCAGCGTCGCGGCGAAGTCGAAGATGTCGCGATAGGCCGCGCGCTCGACGAGCCCGACCGGCAACAGCGGCAGTTCTGCCTCGGTGATCGCGGCGATGATGCGTTGGGCGGTCTTGGTCTGGATCGCTGCGTTGTCGCGGCTGCGGACCAGGCGGAACGGGATGTCGCGGCCGAGCGCCTCGGCTTCCTCCTGGATCAGGCTCACGGCGTTGGCGGCGAGCTCGGCATCGATCGGCGAGAGGTTGAAGGGGATCAGCACCAGGTGCGAGCGGGCGAGCGCACGCGAGGTCATGCGCGAGGCGGTACCTTCCAGGTCGATCAGGACGAAATCGTGCGAGGCGGTGTGCTGGTCGACCAGGCGCACCAGTTCGGATTCCTTGGGGCCGGCGATGATCTCGAATGGTGCCCCCCTGCCCTCCTGCGCCCGCTTGCGGCCCCATCCGGCGATGATCGCGTTGGGATCGGCATCGATCACCGCGACCGAAGCCCCACTGCGCGCGAGTTCGCAGGCGAGCACGAAGGTGAGCGTGGTCTTGCCCGCGCCCCCCTTGGGGTTGGCGACAGAAATGGCCGGCATCGGTGTTCCTCGGGCAATCGGTAGAATATCGACTGACTACCGATAGGCTATCCCTCTGGCAAGGATTTCCATGTCAATTCCATATGGAAAGGCTATGGACATATCTAGGATATCCTTTGCCACTGAGGCAAAGGGGGCGTTTGCGGGAGGGGGCGAAATCCTACGCTAAGCCAAGCTCAAACGTCCGCGCAGACTGATTACAAGCCCCACTTCGGGCCGTCAGATGAGAGGTGGATGGCGATAGGAACGCCCGTAACGGCGACCGATGGGCCTCCAAGCTCGTTCCAGCGGAACAGGTTGACGTGCCATCCTCCCGGAATCTGCCGCGAGCGATCGATGATGCCGTCCGCGCCCGCTTCACGCGCGGCGTCAGCGTTGCGCCAAGACAGTGGTTCCTGTCCAGCCTCCAGCGCGGAACGCCATTGTGCGTTTGAAAGCTCGCGATCGATACCGAGCAGACGACATGCTTCCTCATCGTGCTGATCGAGCACACGGGCTTCGCCGATTATCAACGGCACTACCACACGAGGTCGACTGTCCTCCCGGATATAACCCGATACCGCGATCATGGCCCATTCGAGCTTGGGACTCATATAAAGAGTGGTCTGGCCGGGACGATGGTAGCGGCCCGCGCTTTCCGGACGTGGCAGTGCGAGCACATCATTCACTCGATCGGCCAGGACAGACCGGAAAAATACGCCGCTGACCGTTCGCAATTTGATCTGCTTCGCATTCATCATGAAGTCCTTCCAAGGACGCGCTTATCGCTCGCCAAAATCCTTAGCGTAGGATTTCTCCCCCTCCCGCAAACGACCCCGCAAAGGCCAAGAGTCTTTCGAAGATCAACAGGGCTGGATGTCGATCCTCTCGGCATAGGCAGACCTCATAATCGCACCGGGCAGGGCCGCTTGCTCCCGCTGGGAGCACTTGCGCCGCGTAGCGGCGCTTCAAACCTTTCGGTTAGATCTGAGGTTTAATGAATACGGGGGCGTGTGGTTTGTTTGTCGTCAGGCATGACTTGTTGGCCGACTAGGCCAACTCCGCTGATCCTCGTTTATGAATGAATCAGGTAGCGGTTGCGTATTGATTTGAGACTCGCGCTCCTGGCGATCGAGTGCGGCACCCAGGCGCGCCAGCACCTTGCCGAGCGGACCATCGACGGTCGCCTGTGCCCACTCGCGACAGGACAGCTGGCCGCGCATCCAGGCGAGCTCCTCGGCCTGGTCGTCAGCGCGGTAGAGCGCGTCGTCAGGAACGGGGGCAGGGCGCATCCAGCGGGGCAGGTAAGCGAGCAGGAAGCCGGGCAGTAGCGCCCTGTAGGCATTCGACGTCTGCTCGTAGCGCGGGCCGGGGCCATCGCCCTCGATCCGCTTGAACCGACGCTGGCGCACCAGGAAGCCGATCGCCTCGAGGATCGCGAGCGCGCGCGCGACCGTGGCGCGGCCAAGGCCGGTCGCCTCGGCGAGCCAGTCGTAGCTGGGGAACACGCGGCCGCGGTTGAGGCGCGCGAGCGTCAGGATCTCCTCGAAGATTCGCACGCTGGCCGCGGTGAGCCGCGTCAGCAGGCGTTCGGCCGAGGTGAGGGTGCGTGCGCCGGCGCGCGCCTCGCGTGCGAGCTGCCGCCCGGCATCGAGCCCGCGGCGGGCGGCGCGCAGCATCCGGTCGGTCTCGCCCTTGGCGGGCGGCACGAAGAACACCTCCTCAAACGTCCCCGCCTCGACGCTGTCGCGCAGCACACGCGCGCCGGTGGGGTGTGGTGCGCCCGATCGCGCCTTGCGCCGCGGCGCATGCGCTTGAAGCCGGGGCAGGGCGCCCGCCAGCGCCGTGCCAAGCGCATCGCTCAGGGTATGCGTTCCCATTCGTCCCTCCATCGCGAGGGCCGTCACCAGGCAAAACAAATCCGTGGCGCGAAACGCGCATCCTTGAACCGGGGTTCGATCTGGCGTATGGAGGAGGGGTTCTTGTGTACCCGGTTCGACGTTTGGCGACGTCGCTCCACTTACCATCTAGGATGCCCGGCCTTCGTGCCGGGCTTTCTTTTTATGCGGTCACGGCCATCCCTTCGTTCCGATCGATCGCCCGCGTGCCGGCCTCCTGCCGAACGCATGCGATCGGCGGCACTGTTGCAGCTAAAATCCTACTCTGGAAGCCATCCCGGTTCGTGCTTTCGAGTAGAATACCCCGAAAAAGTTCGTGCTTTCGGATAGGAATTGGCTGCCGGATTCGTGCTTTCGAGTAGGAATGGCGTTCCCCATTCGTGCTTTCGAATAGGAATCGCCTGCCAAGTTCGTGCTTTCGAGTAGAAATTGTTCCGTGTCCCAGAGCCCCTGAGTCGTGGCCGATTCGTCACCAAGGCTCCTGGCGCCCGGCTCAGCCCGATCATGAGCAGGTGAAGGGTGGTAGCGCGGCACCGCACTCCCATGAGGCCTCAGCGCGGCGGGACCACTCCGCCCCGACCGCTTGCCGCTAGGGCAGGGCAGGGGCTCCGAGTCAGGCGGTTTGCTCCTCCAGCAGGACCTCAGGTCGCCGGGTGATCACCACGGTCGCGCGCGCGGCCTTGCGGCCTGCCCGGCCAGAGCCCTCAGGCGCCTTGGCTTCGGGCGCATCCTCGATCAGCTCCAGGTGATAGTCAGGAATGGCATCGGCCGCCGCGATCTGGCGCATGGCGATGCGGAAGTTCGAGAGGTGGTTCTGGAAGCCGATCTGCAACCGGAACGTGCGCAAGTCGATCTCGAGCGCCTCGCCCTCGATGCAGGTCGAGCGCGCGACCTCGTAAATCCGCCGCTCGATCGGGCCGAGCTGGAAGTAGGTAGCGGCATAGTCGAGCACTTGGCGATCGCGCAGAATGGCGCGAAACAGCCAATCGCACAGCCGAACCTTGACCGCCTTCAGCCGCTTCTCGCCTTGGCGCGTGCGGGCGTATTGCAGACGCGCTTCCGAGAGCCACGAGAAGAACCCTTCCTCGCCCTCGCCGCCGGCCTCGATGTTGGTGCGGATCTGCGTGCCCTGCAGCCGCTCGAGCGCATCGGAGAGCCGCGCATAGGACCGCGCTGAATGGTTCGCGCCCGTCACGCTGAACAGGTCGTGCGCGGTGAAGATGAAGTCCTGCGAGACCGGTGCGCCCTGATCGAGCTTAGTGGCCATCAGCGAAGCGATGTAGAGCACGATCTCCTTATCATAGATCGTCGCCACCCCCCGCGCGCTCGGCCGCACCTCGATCGAGACATCGGGCGTGGCATAGGCCAGCGGCTTCATCCAGGCGTTCTTGCTGAGCGCGAAGAACGGAAACGCCATGAGCGAGCGCTCCCCCCGGATCTCGCCGGTGAGGGGGCTGTCGAGCTGGAAGAGCTCGGGTTGGGCAGGGGCGGGGGCCATGCGCGCCGTATCACATGGCGAGGAGGGGCAGGGCAATTCCTACTCGAAAGCACGAATTCGTCTAGCGCGGATCGACAATCAACGTGACCGGTTCATGGCGGCGGCGAGGTGTACGAAGCCTGAGAAGTGGACGGTTCGGCAATCGTAGCGAGTGGCGAAGCGACGGAAGTGCTTGAGGCGGCGTAAGCGTCCGGTTTGGGACGCCTCGCGCAACGAGTAATTGTGGCACGCTACAGGTGCGGCACTGCGGAGCGGCACTATGGCTAAGCGGATCATCGACGTTTTGGAGCATGGCAAGCGGGTGCGTCGGCCGTGGTCCGACGAGGATAAAGCGGGTTTCGTGCCGGAGACCCTGGAGCGGCAGGCGACTGTGCGGTCGGTAGCACATCGGCATGGTCGTACCCCTCCGGTGAGTGCCGCCTTGGCACAGAGCGTGCTGCGCAAGGATGCCATATAATTCCTCGAGATGCCCACGGATCTCGCGCACCGTCATGCCCCGCGCGTACATCGAAATGATCTTCGCGTCGAAGTCGGGAAAACGCCGCTGATATTTGACGATCAGCTTCGGATCGAATGTCCGGCCCGATCGCGCGGAATGTCCAGCGTCACCTTCGAACTACCCGTCAACACCGTCTTCTTCGAAGAGCCGTTGCGACGATTGATAGCGCCTGCGGCGCCTTCCTCTTCCAGATGATCATCCAGTTCCGCTGACAGCATCCGCTCCGAGAGCGCCTTCTTCAGCTCGTCGATCAAACCGTCCTTGGCGAACAGCTCCTGCGCATCCCGACCAGCCACCAGCTGATCCAATATGTCCTTGTCAATTACCATATCGATGGTCCCTTCATTTCCATCTTATGGCCTCGCGCACAAAATTTCCGACAGTCCCGCTCGAGCGCGGCCGCTCCACCTAGACTAAATGCCAGCGATCTTTTGAGGCTTCCAACTCTCATTCAAACCGGAGAAAAAACGGGAGGACGTCACTTGCGCATACCAATGACGCGGGCAGGAACTCCTCCCACAATTGAATAAGGAGCCACCTCACCACGAACAACTGCGCCCGCGGCGATAATAGATCCGCGTCCCACATGCGCCCCGGACAAGAACGTGGCCTTCACACCCACCCAAACATCATCTTCAATAATCACGGGAGCTCGACGCACGCCTTGCGCAATTATTGGACGATCAAGATCACCGTACAGGTGGTTTTCCGTATGAAAGCTGACAAACTGCCCCATGATTACATTTTTTCCGATATAGACACCACCTCCGCAGCCAACAAAGGAATATTGTCCTAAACCACTATTTTCACCAATCGTGAAACCTTCCCCGAGGTTTCGCATCACACTGGTGGGCATGATGATACTATGTGCCCCGATGCTTACGCCTGACCCTATCTTCACCCCGTTACGCGACAGCCCCTGAATAAGCACCCCATCGCCTATCGTTGCACCACGACTAATGAGAATGCGCCTACGGGTACGCAACTGGACACCGCTCCCAATAAAGCTCGGACACCGAGAGCCAGGCGCCAAAAATGGTAGAGCAATGAATCCGCGAATTGCCGCGATTACCCGCGCGGTAGCAAAAGATAGAATTGAAAGCCCTGGCAAATCAGGATCGATCGTAAACACATCGCCCTTAAGCCTCCGGCCAACTCTGATAATTAAAGTGCGAAGCATGAGAGTATTTTCAGCTATGTTCTAATGGGCAAGCGTAGCACGGGAAAATGCCGTTGAACCACAACGAAAAATAGGACTAGCCCTATCATTTCACACATCAGTACAACTCCCGCTGCGCCATACGCACCAAAAAGCCACGACAACAAAAGCGTGGAAGGAAAGGAAAGGAACGTTACCGCCACCAGAATTTGACTACGCGCTGTGGCGAGTCCCAACGGCACCATCGCTTGCACACTTAACACATTGGACAGGGCCGAGATCATGGGGATAGGCGCTAAAATTCGCAACACTTGTCCGGCTTCTACGAAGCGATCGCCAAGCAGAAGATGAACGACGAGCCCGGAAAATGACTCTAATGTAAGCGTCACAGTCAGACCAATTCCACCAAAGAGCCAAAATAGATTTTGAATCATAACCTCAGCCCTGTCCGACTTGATCTCAAACAGATGCACCACTCGTGGGTAGAATACTTGCGATAATGGCGCCAAGACGTTCTGCGCTGCCGATTTAATACGATCTGCCCCAGCGTAAATTGCCAAAGTCCGAGGATCGCACGTAATTCCCACAATGATAACTGTACTTGCCGTATATATGTTTATCGCCGCCGATGCTAGAAAGAAGTGGCGTGCCTCGCCCAATCGACCTCTTACTTCTTTAAGAGTTGTGCGCTTTACGATCAGTAAACCTGAGTGGGCTAACAACACCATCGACAAGGCCGCACCGAGCAATGCCGCGCCCGATTGTATTAGGGCCGCAAGCCATGCCTGACTAGGACCGTGGACGAAAGCTAGGATCAACGGAATTGTTGTGAGGCGCGCGCACAGGGAAGATACGGCGAAAAGCGACATACGCTCAAGGCCTTGCAAGTACCAACCTAGATTCAACGAGTAAGCCAAGACCAAGCCGAAGGCACTGGCTAACACATAAGTCGCATTGTAAAAAGGGGGTGCAAAGGAACACAAGATCACCAAGACGGCCGCACAAGAGAGTACAAGAATTAGCTTAGCCGCCACCGTGCTATTGAGAAGCGATACTAATAACTCTGCATTATCTCGGTGTTTAGCAACGTTAGCAGTCGCATTAAGAGGAAACCCCCATTCAACAATTACGCCCAACGCTGCCATCACAGCTAGTGAAAAACTATAAATCCCAAAGCCGGTAACACCTAAGGTGCGGGACAGATAGGGAAGAGTTAAAATAGGAACTAGGAAGTTCCCCGCCTGAAGTAACGCCATTGACACGAAATTGCGTGCTAGCCCCGAACTACCAATCTTGTTCATTTTGGCCATCGCTCAGCCTACTTAGAACGCGTCAACGGGTTGTGCACGCCGGCGAAGACGCAAAACCCTAAACGCGTAAGAAAGAAGCATAAACCAGATCACATCAAAACTTACGAAGTCACTCCGTATTGCGCTAAGCATAAAGTAATACATCAACGAATAGGTCGCGATGCGATAGTAGCGATTCTGGCCATTTACGGTGCATCTCCGGTATAGAATGCCCAAACCTAAGCCATAAAGTGCGCTAAATCCTAACACACCCGCGAGTCCGAACTCAGCATACCCTGGCGCAAGAAAGGTGGCCGCTAGGCCAACCCCGTCCCACGTTCCACCGATCAACGCCTTAAAATAATTTCCTGGTATAGGTACCTTTATTTGGAGGGGTGTCACTAGAGGGCCAATGTGAAGCCATCCGTGTGTAAACGGAGCCATCATTGGGAACGTCTTAAGTACTATCGCAAAGCCTTGTACAGCAGTAGATAACTCAATAGAAGCATAATACACTATGAGACTAAATATATCGTGGCCTACGGTTGCCGGTATTCCTTGCAACACATAGCCACCCCAGCGCGAATAGGCTCTGAAATATCCGAGCATCCCAATCACCATGAATCCGCCTGGTAAGCCATACAAAACCCAGCTGATAGGAATTCGACGGCGCGTAAAATGGAAGGCGGTAGCAGCAGGGATAATAAGCTTGAAGATCCGTGAGCGAGACCCAGAGAGCAATGCAACCATAACAAATGATAGTATAACGGCTAAAGATAGCCAAAATCGCCAGTCCTTGCGCTGCCCACGGCTGCTAAAGATAAAAACAACAGCAAAGAGAGCTGTAACATCAATAGAAGTTCCGAGTGTGCCTAGGTAGCCGTTTGCTGCTACCGCCATTCGCGCCTGATCCACATTACCGCTAAATAGTGGAATACCATTTTGCGCCCAAAGGGCGCCAACGATGGCTAACGAGCTAAGCCATAACACCAAGAGCAGATAGCCGTTAAAGCTCACGAAGAAATGGCTCGCACCCTCAGCTTGATCTGCCCGCTGCCGAGAAGGCAGCCGAACATAAGTCTGTGTAAAGATCCGAGATATAAAGGATTGGGCTAACGCCCCAAAACCTAGTGCACCAAGTATGTATGCCGCCCATTGCTCGTCAGATGCTGGTTCAGATAGTGCTAGCGTGCCAAATAAAAAATATAGAGAAAATAGCAAGGTATAGCCTGGGAAAGGCTGAAATATATGATCGGAACGCGAGCGACTGCTTGTCCAAACAAACCAAATCGCTTGCACTACTACTAAGACAATGAACAATAGCTTCATCACGGCTGTAAGACCCGGGCCAAGCATTTTGCGAGCGAGGGAACTCGCTTCCGGTACCGATATTTAAATACACCTATTGTCATACTAGCAACTAGCAGCACCGAGAAACGCATAGCAAGCACACCACGCACACCTGCAGCGCGTCGCGGCGCTAAGTGCTTGGTAGCGAAATAAAGGAGCCCATTCACAATATGCGGCTCGCG
>Ga0070669_100000270_pt1 | contig 42327 bp, 43 predicted proteins | sample KBSS53metaG_FD_64680 | JGI IMG/M metagenome (GOLD analysis project Ga0070669, IMG submission 64680) | Switchgrass rhizosphere microbial communities from Kellogg Biological Station, Michigan, USA - KBS S5-3 metaG | ecosystem: Host-associated > Plants > Roots > Rhizosphere > Soil ...
GGAATGACCCACCAGGACCGCCCGTGTCACCCCGGCGGCATCGAGTTCGGCCAGAAGTTCATCGATGATTTCCGGGAAGGCAATGGCGTCCGTCTCGCGGGTCCGCTTGCTCCCGCAGCCCGGCACGTCAACCGCGATCAGACGGTGTGCACCCGGCTCCTGCAGTTCCATGGCGGCAATGGTCTGATTCCACGTCCAGCCGCCCTGCCCGCCGCCGTGTACGAACACGATGTCCATTTGCCGCCTCCGCCGGTAATCAGGCTTGTCGTGAGCACTGGTAGCAATGCTGCTGGACGGCACAACCGCAATCGGGCGAGGAATATGATCGAACTTTCGGACGTTGTGCACTCGTGACCGGTTTCCCCATCCCTCGCGCCCACGTTGCGGCAATGGTGCTGGCGGCGTGGTTCGCCCCTTCGGCTAGCTGGGCGGACAGCCGGTCCGCCCAGCCGCCCGATCGCTATCGGATCGATCCGGCCCATACCGCCATCACCGCACAGGTCTCCTTCTTCGGCCTCGCCAGCAAGACTGCGGGGTTCCCCGCCGTGAGCGGGACCATCGCGCTCGATCCGGCCCGGGGCGATGTGGTCGCCCTGTCCATTGTTCTCGACGCCCGCCAGCTTACCGCGGGCGACCCCGTGACCCTCGCGCGCCTCAAAGGGCCCAACTTCTTCGCTGTCGCGCAATATCCGGAGATCCGCTTCACGGGCACGCACATGGATCTCGCCGGCAGCAACGCCGTCCGCATCACCGGCACAGTGACCGCGCGCGGCGTCACCCGGCCGATCGTGCTGGCCGTGCGCTTCAACCAGCCGCCGCGCCATGGCCACCCCATCACCCTCAATGCCACCACGACGATCAACCGCCGCGATTTCGGAATGACTGCCTACCGCTTCATCGTCGGCAGCAAGGTCCGCATCGCCATCGCGGCAAGGCTCAGTCCGGAATAGGGATCACTCGTCCGCAAGGTCCCGCCGCACCCGGGGATCGCTCAGCAGCATGTCGATGCGGCTTGCCTCATCGAAAGACTCGTCGGCGAGGAACTTGATCTTCGCCGCATATTTGAGCTTGAGCTTGCCCGCCACTTCCTTCTGGAAAAAGGCGGTGTGCGTGCGGAGGGCCTTGAGGACGAGGTCCTCGTCAGCACCCAGCAGCGGCTTTACGAACACCGCCGCATGGCGCAGGTCCGGGCTCATCCGCACCTCGGTAACCGAGATCGTATGCGCGGTGAGCACGTCGTCGTGGACCATCTGCCGGCCGAGCAGTTCCGAGATCACATGGCGCACCTGTTCGCCCACCTTCAGCAAGCGGACGGAGCGGGTCTCGGGCGTGGCGGAATGGCGGGCCATGGTCAGTTGTCGTCCAGCTTGGCGAGGATCCGCGCGAGCGAGCGCAGATTGCGCGCCGTCCCGCGGCATCCCAGCCGTCGTTCGATGAAGGGGCCGGTCAGCCGGCTGCCCGCGACCCCATCCACATAGTCGATATAGAGCGCGCGCGGCCCCAGTGCGAGCCTCTCGCGCCCCCTCCCCTCGTGGTCCGCCACCAACACGCGAAACTGCGCCGGATCGGCCTCGCGGTCGAGGAACATGGTATGGACCAGCTTCTCGTCGCCATCGCCGGCAAACGGATTGCCGGCAATCGCCTCGGCCACCTCATCCCGGCTACGCACTGCCGCGATCGACCGCATGTCGAACCGCTCGCGCAGCACGTATTCAAGCTTCTCTTCCAATCCCCGCGTTGGCCGCTCGTCATGGTCGAACAGCACGTTGCCGCTCGCCACCACGGTCTCCACGTTAACGAAATCCTCGCGCTCCAGCGCTTGGCGCAGCTCCGCCATGGTCAGCCGGTTGCCGCCGACGTTGATTGAACCGAGAAAGGCGACGTAGCGGGGCATCGACAGACTCCATCCCTGCGCAGCAGCGGATGACCCATTCCTCACCTCCCGCTTGCGGGATGGGCCGGGGGAGGGCCTGATACGAAGCGCTGCATGACAGGCCCTCCCCTAGCCCCTCCCGCAAGCGGGAGGGGAATAAAAGGAACACCTGCTGACGCGGTGCGCGCCTTACAACGTCCGGTCGCGCATCTCGATCTCGAACACTTCGAGGTGGTCGCCCGCGCGGATGTCGTTCGTGTCCTGCAGGACCACGCCGCATTCCAGGCCCGCGCGCACTTCCGGCACGTCGTCCTTGAAGCGCCGCAGCGAGGCGATGACCGTCTGCGATATGATGACGTCGTTGCGGGTAAGACGGGCATGGATGCCCTTCTTGATCCAGCCTTCGACGACCAGCAGGCCCGCCGCCTTGTCGCGCTTGCCGGCCGGGAACACTTCCTTGACCTCGGCGCGGCCGACCACGGTTTCGATCCGCTCCGGACCCCAGACGCCGGCCATCTCCTTGGCGACGTCGTCGGTCAGGTGGTAGATCACGTCGAAGTACTTCATCCGCACCTTGTTGCGTTCCACCAGTTCGCGGGCCTTGGCATTGGGACGCACGTTGAAGCCGATGATCGGCGCACCGCTGGCCGCTGCCAGGTTGACATCGCTCTCCGTGATCGCACCCACGCCCGACGACAGCACGCGGAGCTTGATCTCGTCGTTCGAGAGCTTGCTGAGGGCATTGACGATCGCCTCGGCTGACCCTTGCACGTCGGCCTTAATCACCACCGGATATTCGATCACCGCCTGTTTGGCGGCGAGCGCGGAGAACATGTTCTCGAGGCTGGCGGGAGCCGTGGTCGTGCGCTTGGTGGTGGCCTGCTCCTGGCGATAGAGCGCAACCTCGCGGGCGCGGGCCTCGCTCTCGACCACGGTCAGCGTATCACCGGCCAGCGGCACGCCGCCGAGGCCCAGCACTTCCACCGGCAGCGCCGGCGGCGCCGCCTTCACCTGGCGGCCCTTGTCGTCGAGCATGGCGCGGACGCGGCCCGAATGGGTGCCGACCACGAGGATGTCGCCAACCTTGAGCGTGCCGCGGGTGACCAGCACGGTGGCGAGCGGGCCCTTGCCCTTGTCGAGCTTGGCCTCGACCACAGTGGCTTCAGCCGCACGGTCGGGATTGGCACGCAGTTCGAGCAGTTCGGCCTGAAGCTGGATCTTCTCGATCAGCTGGTCGAGCCCGGCACCCGTCTTGGCCGAGACTTCCACGTCCTGCACGTCGCCGCTCATCGCTTCCACGACGACTTCGTGCTCGAGCAGGCGCTCGCGGATCTTCTGGGCATTGTATTCGGGGCGGTCGCTCTTGGTGATCGCCACGATCATCGGCACGCCGGCCGCCTTGGTGTGGCGGATCGCCTCCACCGTCTGCGGCATGATGCCGTCGTCACCAGCCACGACCAGGATCACGATGTCGGTCACGTTGGCGCCGCGCTGGCGCATCTCGGTGAAGGCTTCGTGGCCCGGGGTATCGAGGAAGGTAATCAGGTCACCGCCCTTGGTCTTGATCTGGTAGGCGCCGATGTGCTGCGTGATGCCGCCGGCCTCGCCGCGCACCACGTCGGTGCCGCGCAGCGCATCGAGCAGGCTGGTCTTGCCGTGGTCGACGTGGCCCATGATCGTGACCACCGGCGGACGGGTCTTCAGCGTCTCGGGGGAATCGACGTCGGCGGCGGTGTCGATATCGACATCGCTCTCGCTCACGCGCTGGATGTTGTGGCCGAATTCCTCGACCAGCAGTTCGGCCGTATCCTGGTCGATCGTCTGGTTGACGGTGACCATCATGCCCATCTTGAACAGCGCCTTCACCAGGTCGGCGCCCTTCTCGGCCATGCGATTGGCCAGCTCCTGCACGGTGATCGCCTCGGGCACGATCACGTCGCGCACCTGCTTCTCGCGCTGCTGGTGCTGGCCGCCGAAGTGCGCACGGCGCTCCTTCTCTCGGGCCCGCTTGAGCGCGGCGAGGCTGCGGGCGCGGGCGCCCTCGTCCTCATTGAGCGCGCGGGTGACGGTCAGCTTCCCGCCACGGCGCTCGTCGGCGCCCTTGCGGTCACGCGAGGGTGTGGTGGGCTTCTTGGCGGCAGCCGGCTCGGGCCGCTTGGGCGCGGGCGCGGATGGCACCGGCGTAAACCGGCGCGGCGCGATCACCGGCTGGGCGGGCGCGGTTGCGGGAGCTTCCGCGACCTCAGCGGCAGGGGTGGCAGGAGCGGGAGCAGGCGCGGCGGCCTGGGCCTCGACCACCGGAGTAGCCACCGGCTCGGGCTCCGGCGCAGGCGTGGGCGCAGGTGCGGCTTCGACCTTGCGGCTATCCTCGGCGCGCTTGCGCTCGTCCTCAAGCGCGCGGGCTCGGGCCTCTTCCTCGCGGCGGCGGTTGTCCTCGGCCAGGCGCAGGCGCTGTTCCTCCGCCTCACGCAGCAGGCGGGTCTGCATTTCCTGGCGCGTCTCGCGGCTGGCCGAAGGCGGCGGCGGCGGGGGCGCCGGCTGGACGGGGGCGGCCACCGGTGGTGGGGGCGGCGCGGCGGGGGCGGCTTCGGGCGCCGGAGCGGCCTCGCCCGGCTTGCGGATCAGCTTGCGCTGCTTCACCTCGACCACCACCTTGTTGGTGCGGCCGTGGCTGAAGGTCTGCTTGACCTCGCCCGCTTCGACCGAGCGCTTCAGCCCCAGCGGCTTGCGGCCCAGCGTCGGTTTGTTGTCGGTCTCGCTCATAGGTTCCAAACAGTCCTTCAAAATCAATTCGTCGTCAGATCGGGCGCGACGGCCGAAGCCGTCCGCTCGCTCGTGTCACTTGTGTCCGTTCGCGTCAGGCCGCCCATGAACAGAAGCAGGCGGTTCAGCACTGCGGCGAGCCTTTCGGCCGCCGCGGAATCGGTCAGCGCCAGGTGGACGACGTTGTCGCGGCCCAATGCCACAGACAAAGCCGCCCGGTCCAGTGGCAAGCGCAGGCCCTGAAGCCCCGAGCCTTCTTCCTCGCGCCCGACCCGCCAGGCCTGGTCGAGCTTGCGATTGCCGTCCTCCCCGGCATCGGCCGCATGGGCCAGCCAGGCAACGTTCCCCCCGCGCGCATTCTCCGCGATCCGGTCGGAACCGACGAGCAGTTTGCCCGAGCGCATTTCGAGACCCAGCCGCTCCGTAAAGGCACGGATCAGCGCCGCTTCGATCCGGTCCGGCAGGTCGTCGGGAATGGTCAGCGCCGCGCCTTTGAATGCCCGCGCCAGAGCCCCCTTGAGGTGACCCTTGGCCATGGCCTTTACAAGAGCTTCGCGTGACACGCCGATCCACGCGCCGCGGCCGGGGGCCTTGGCGAGCACGTCGGGCAGCACCAGGCCGTCCGGCGAGATCGCCAGCCGGATCAAAGCCGAACGCGGCGCCACCTCACCGGAAAGGATGCACTTCCTCTCCGGTCCGGTGTCAGTGATGTCGGAGCTTACGCGCTCATTGTGAGGAATCCGCATTGGCGGCCTCCTCGGATGCAGGCTCTTCGTCCTCGAACCAGTGAGCGCGGGCGGCCATGATGATCTCGTTGCCCTGCTCTTCGCTCAGGCCATATTCGCCGAGCACGCCGCCCTTGTCCTCGGTGCGTTCGCGCCGGGTATTGTCGCGGCGGCGCTGTTCGACGCGCTTCTTGGCGATGAGCTCGTCGGTGGCAAGATCGGCCAGGTCATCAAGTGTCTTGATCCCGGCCTTGCCCAGCACGACCAGCATGCCTTCGGTCAGGTGCGGGATCTCGGCCAGCGCATCTTCCACGCCCAGCGAGCGGCGCAGTTCGCGGGCGGCATCCTCGCGGCGCTCCAGCGCCTCGAGCGCGCGGCTCTGCAGCTCTTCGCCCAGTTCCTCGTCGAAGCCCTCGATCGAGGCCAGTTCGGACAATTCGATGTAGGCCACTTCCTCCAGCTCGCTGAAGCCTTCGGCAACCAGCAGCTGCGACAGGGTCTCGTCGACGTCGAGCTCTTCCTCGAACATCTTCGACCGCTCGGCGAATTCCTTCTGGCGCTTCTCGCTCGCCTCGGCATCGGTCATGATGTCGATCTGCGAGCCGGTCAGCTGGCTGGCGAGGCGCACGTTCTGGCCACGGCGGCCGATGGCGAGGCTCAGCTGGTCATCGGGCACGACCACCTCGATCCGGCTCTCTTCCTCGTCGATCACCACGCGGCTGACGGTGGCGGGCTGGAGCGCGTTGACCACGAAGGTCGCGGTGTCCTCGCTCCACGGGATGATGTCGATCTTCTCGCCCTGCAGCTCCTGGACCACCGCCTGGACGCGGCTGCCCTTCATGCCGACGCAGGCGCCGACCGGATCGATGCTGGAATCGCGGCTGATCACGCCGATCTTGGCGCGGCTGCCCGGATCGCGGGCGGCAGCCTTGATCTCGATGATGCCGTCGTAGATCTCGGGCACTTCCTGGGCGAACAGCTTCTTCATGAACTCGGGGTGGGCCCGGCTCAGGAAGATCTGCGGACCGCGGTTCTGGCGCTCCACCTTGAGGATCAGCGCGCGCACGCGCTCGCCCACGCGGGCAGCCTCGCGGGGGATCTGCTGGTCGCGGCGGATCACGCCCTCGGCCCGGCCGAGATTGACGATCACGTGGCCGAACTCGACCGACTTGATCACGCCGGTGATCACCTCGCCGGCGCGGTCCTTGAACTCGGCATACTGCCGGTCACGCTCGGCATCGCGGACCTTCTGGAAGATCACCTGCTTGGCCGACTGGGCGTCGATGCGGCCCAGGTCCACCGGCGGCAGCGGATCGACGATGAAGTCGCCGATCTTGGCATTGGCATCCAGCTTCTGGGCGGCCTTGAGGTCAACCTGCTTGAAGTAGTCCTCGACCACCTCGACCACCTCGACCACGCGCCACAGGCGCAGGTCGCCGGTGCGTGGATCCAGCTTGGCGCGGATGTCGTTCTCGGCGCCATAGCGGTTGCGAGCGGACTTCTGGATCGCCTCTTCCATCGCCTCGATGACGATCGACTTGTCGATCATCTTCTCCGTGGCGACCGCATTGGCGATCGCCAGAAGTTCGGCGCGGTTCGCGGAAATCGCACTGGCCATAATCAGTCTTCCCGGTCTGCGAGGGATCCACCCTCGGCTTCAAGTTCGATCTCTTCCTCATCGGCGCCCGAGGCGTCGATCGGCTTGGCGGCGGCAATCAGCTTGTCCGTCAGGACCAGCTTGGCAGAATGAACATCGCTGAACGGAAACGAGACCCGTCCCGACTTGCGGTCATCGAGCAGAACGGTCTCGCCATCCACGCCCGCCAGGTCGCCCTGCAGGCTCTTGCGGTTGCCGTCCACCGGGGCGGTCAGGCTCACCTTGGCCTCATGCCCAGCCCACTCAGTGAAATCCCTGAGGCGCGTCAGCGGCCGATCAATCCCCGGCGAGGAAACCTCGAGCCGGTAGGCATCGTCGATCAGCACTTCGCCGGATTCTTCCAGCGAATCGATCCGATCGGAAATCCGCCGCGAAAGGGTGGCGCAGTCCTCCAGCACCAGCTGGCCCGTTTCCGGCCGCTCGGCCATGATCTGGAGGGTGAGCTCGTCATCCCCGCTGATCGACCCGATCTCACCGCCCTTGAACACGATCACGCGCACGAGTTCGAACCCCAAGGCCTTCACCTCGGGTTCGATCACTTCAACAAGACGCGCAATATCGGCCATCTGAACTCCATGGCCCGAAACCGGAAATGCCGTTTCGCGCCGGCCCCTTTCGGCGCCAGCCCGGACGTTGCATCACAATGTCGGGATAGGTGGCCAGATAAGCGCGCGGCTCGCGAAAAGCAAGCGCGCAATTAGTGCCCTGTCACCCGCCTTGCGCCGAACGGATCAGTTCCCGTTGGCGCGCTTGGCGGCGTCGCCCGCAGCCTGCCAGTTGTCCACCGTGTCCTGCTTGAGCTTGCCCGGAAGAACCTTGTTCACATCCACGCCCGCATACTGCTTGGCCGCCCCCGCCGCCGCGCCCAGCGCCTTGTCGGCGATCGAAGTATTGGACTGCACGGCCGAGGCCTGCGCGGCATCGCTGCCCCACGGATTGACGGCCTTGTCGTCACCGCCGCGTCCGAACACGAACACACCGACTCCCACCACGGCAATGAACCCGATCTTGTGGCGGACGATGAACTGCGCTGCTCTGAACATCCTGACTTTCCCCCTTAGCAGATATGCGTGGTTAACCGTGGCAAGGTTTCCAGCCCGTTAAGCACCGGCGCACCGCATCCGCTTGCCCCGCCGCCGCTTGCCCCGGCCCGCCGCGCTCGATAGAGGCCGGCCCATGCGAGCGCTCGACGATATCCGTGAAGAATACGAGTTCCTTGATGGCGACGAACGCTATCGCCTGCTGATCGAGCTTGGCCGCGAGCTCGATCCCATGCCCGATGCCCTGAAGACCGACGCGACCAAGGTCCGCGGCTGCTCGGCCTCGGTCTGGGTCTATCCCACCCAGCGTGAGGATGGCCGCCTGCACTTCCTGGCCGACAGCAACGCCGCGATCACCAAAGGCATCGTCGCCCTAGTCCTCGCCGCGGTGCAAGATCGTCCGGCCGCCGAAGTCGCCGCCACCGACATCGCTCAGGCCCTTGCCCCGTTCGATCTGAAAAACCAGCTCTCCTCGAACCGCACCCAGGGCGTCCCCAACATGATCGCCCTGATCCGCGAGACGGCGGCCCGGCTGGCAGCGGGCGCGGCGGGCTGATGAACCCTCTCACCCGCCCGCTCTGGCTGGGCGGCGGCCTGCTGGCGGTGGCCCTGGGCATGCTCGGCATTGTCCTGCCGCTGCTGCCCACGGTTCCGTTCTTCCTGCTGGCGACCTTCTGCTTCGCCCGCTCCAACCCCGCATGGGAACAGCGCCTGCTCGACCACCCGCGCTACGGGCCGCCGCTGCGCCAGTGGCGCGAACGGCGCGCCATCTCCCGCAGGGCCAAGCTCGCGGCGCTCACGGCCATGGCGGCGACGATCGCGCTGTCGGCCGTGTTCGCCGGCTGGCCTTGGGTGATGGCTCCGGTAATCGCCTGCACGCTCAGCGGAGCGTGGATCTGGACCCGGCCGGAGTAGCCGTCAGCCCTCCACGGCCTCGCGCAGCACCGCCACTCCGGCCTCGCGCTGCCCCTTCAGCTCCCGCTTCAACACCGCCGGGTCGCGCGCGAAGACGAAACCGAAGCTGACCCCGCCCTCCTTGCCGATCGTGGCATGATGGAGCTTGTGGGCCTGGACCAGCCGCCGGGCATAGCCTCTGCGCGGCACCCAGTGGAAATAGCGCTGGTGCACCAGTCCATCGTGGATCAGCGAATAGACCACGCCGTAAAGCAGCACGCCAAGGCCGATCCAAGTCCCTGGCGCCCATGCCTTGGCGCCCATTACCAGCGGGCTGCCCAGCGCGAAGGCACCGATGCTCAGCCCGGCGCCCACCAGCGCGTAGAGATCGTTCTTCTCCAGCACCCGGTCATGCGGCTCATGGTGATCACGGTGCCAGCCCCAGCCGAAACCGTGCATGATGTACTTGTGGCTGCCCCACGCGACGAACTCCATCGCGAGGAATGTGGCCAGGACAATCAGGATTGCAGCACCGGTGGACATGTCCCGCTCTTACCGCAAACGGCGACCAAGCGCGACATTTTACGACACGAACGGAAGGGCAGCATTTCACTGCCGTTCATCTAGAAAGGGTAAAACCTGAACTCACGGACGCCGACACTCTCCCGTCCGGCCGAATGAACAACGGAGTACCAATCATGCCCAAGCTGACGAAGATCCTCGTTCCCGCCCTCGCGATCGCCGCCACGCTCGGCACGGCCGGCGCCGCCTCGGCCCAGCCTTACGGCGGCTACGATCACGGCCGCGACTGGGGCAATCACCAGACGCCGGCCCGCGCCGAGGCGATCCGCAACCAGATCGCCATGCTCGAGCAGCGGGTCAACCGCAATGACAACCGCGACCGCATCTCCGAGCGCGAAGCCTGGGGCCTGCGCCGCGAGGTGCGCGACATCCGTGAACAGTTCCGCCTGTTCAACCGCGACGGCCTGAATGACCGCGAGTTCCGCATCCTCCAGAACCGCATCGACCGCGCCAAGGATCGCCTGCACGTCGAACGCAACGACGGCAACGGCTGGCGCGACGGCCGCCGCTGGTAACATCGCCCGCTCAGCGGACGAAAACAAGGAAGGGCGCTCCTCGCGGGGCGCCCTTTCCGCTTGTTTTTCACCCTCCGGCTGCCTAGTTCCGCCCCATCATGACCAACGCTCCGCGCACGCTTTACGAGAAGATCTGGGACGCCCACGTGGTGGAGACCCAGCCCGACGGCACCAGCCTGATCTATATCGACCGTCACATCGTCCACGAGGTGACGAGCCCGCAGGCCTTCGAGAGCCTGCGCATGGCCGGGCGCAAGGTCCGCCGCCCCGATCTCACCCTCGCCGTGCCGGATCACAACCTGCCGACCACGGCTCGGCTCGATGCCGCCGGCAAGCGCCTGCCCATCGCCGATCTCGAAAGCGCCCAGCAGCTCGCCGCGCTGGAGAAGAACGCGCCCGATTTCGGCATCACCTACATCGGCGCGACCGATCGGGCCCAGGGTATTGTCCACGTCGTCGGTCCGGAACAGGGCTTCTCGCTGCCCGGCGCCACCATCGTCTGCGGCGATAGCCACACCTCCTGCCACGGCGGACTCGGCGCGCTGGCCTTTGGCATCGGCACCAGCGAGGTCGAGCATGTGCTCGCCACGCAGACCCTGCTGCTGAAGAAGTCGAAGACCATGGAAATCCGCGTCGAGGGCGATCTGCCCGTCGGCGTCAGCCCCAAGGACTTGATCCTCCATATCATCGGCGTCATCGGCACGGCCGGCGGCACCGGCCACGTGATCGAATACCGGGGCAAGGTATTCGAGCAGATGTCGGTCGAAGGCCGCCTCACCGTCTGCAATATGTCGATCGAAGGCGGCGCCCGCGCCGGCCTGGTCGCGCCCGATGAAACCACGTTCGCCTATATCAAGGGCCGCCCGATGGCCCCGCAGGGCGCGGATTGGGACAAGGCCGTTGCCTGGTGGAAGAGCCTTGCCACCGATCCGGGCGCGAAATTCGACAAGTCGGTGGTGATCCAGGCCGCCGATATCCAGCCGACCGTGACCTGGGGCACCAGTCCCGAAGACGTCGTCCCCATCGGCGGCGTCGTCCCCGCGCCGGAAAGCTTCGGCGATCCCTCCAAGCAGCGCGCCGCGCAAGGATCGCTCGACTACATGGGCCTGACGCCCGGCACGAAGATGACCGACGTTGAAATCCAGAACGTCTTCATCGGCTCGTGCACCAACAGCCGCATCGAGGACCTGCGCGCCGCTGCCGCCGTGATCCGCGGCCGCAAGAAGGCGCCGGGCGTGCGCTGGGCGATCGTGGTTCCTGGCTCGGGCCTGGTCAAGGAACAGGCCGAGGCCGAAGGGCTCGACAAGGTGTTCATCGAGGCCGGCCTCGAATGGCGCGAGCCGGGCTGCTCGGCCTGCCTTGCCATGAACCCCGACAAGGTCCCCGCCGGCGAACGCTGCGCCTCGACCAGCAACCGCAATTTCGTCGGCCGCCAGGGCCCCGGCGCGCGCACCCACCTCGTCTCGCCGGCGATGGCGGCCGCCGCGGCGGTGACCGGCAGGCTCACCGACGTGCGCGAGCTGGCCTGACCGGTTGATCAACTCCGTTCGTGTCGAGCGAAGTCGAGACACCCGGCGGGCCGACGCCGCGCAAACAGGCCTTCGCGGCGATAGTCGCGCCTGACACCCGGGTCCTGATCCTCGGCTCCCTACCCGGCGAGGCCAGCCTCGCCGCGGCACGCTACTACGCCCACCCGCAGAACCGCTTCTGGCACCTCGCCGGCTCGGTGATCGGGCGGGCCGACCTGCCGCGGCTAGCCTACGAGGAGCGCCTCGCCGCCCTGCTCGAGGCCGGCGTCGGCCTGTGGGACACGATCGCCTCGGCACACCGGCAGGGCAGCCTCGACTCTGCCATCCGCGAGGCCGAAGCCGCGCCCCTGCGCGACCTCGCCGCCACCCTGCCCGCCCTGCGCGCGGTCGGCTTCAACGGGGTCAAGTCCGCCCAGATCGGCCGCCGCGCCCTGGCCGGCACCGGCCTTGCCCTGATCGACCTGCCCTCCTCCAGCCCGGCCCATGCCGCGATGACCCTCGCCGCCAAGCAGGAAAAGTGGCTGGCCCTGCGGCAATTCCTGCCCCTGCGCTCTTGAACCTGCGGCCGGCGCAACCTACGGAACAGGCATGACCGAGAAATCCGAAAAGTCCGGCTGGGGCGGCAAGGCGGCGATCGCCGGTGCCGCCATCGGGTCGGCAGCCCTCGCCGCCGCCCTGCTCTACGCCTCGCGCCGCAAGGACGCGAAGAAGCAGAATGCCGCCAACCCCGATACCGCGCCGGAGACGGACTGAGATGGAACCGGTCAAGGACATCGAAGGCAAGGCCTATCCATTCGGCCTCAAGAATGTCGATACCGACATCATCATTCCCGCCCACTGGCTGAAGACCATCAGCCGCGAAGGGCTTGGCCGCGGCGCCTTCGAGGCTCTGCGCAAGGAGCCCGGCAACGTGTTCGAAGACCCGGCCTATGCCGGCGCCCCGATCCTTGTCGCGGGCGACAACTTCGGTTGCGGCTCCAGCCGCGAGCATGCCGCCTGGGCCCTGCTCGACATGGGAGTAAAGGCAGTGATCGCGCCGTCCTTCTCGGATATCTTCTCCGGCAATGCCTTCAAGAACGGCATTCTCACCGTGGTCCTGCCGCAGGAAGCGGTGGACCGGCTGGTCGAGGTGGCGAAGGACAATCCGATCTCGATCGATCTTGAATACCAGACGGTGACCACGCCGTTCCAGGATCGCTTCACCTTCGAGATCGACCCGTTCCGCAAGCACTGCCTGATGAACGGCCTCGACGAAGTGGGCCTGACGCTCGCCCGCCAGGACGCGATCGGCTCGTTCGAGGCCACGGCCCGCGCCGAACGCCCGTTCCTCGCCGCCGGAGTGCCGGCCTGATATTCATCAATGCACACAGATGCGCTGCCTGCCATGGTGAGCCATCGCTTCTACAGGGATCGAGACAATGACCAGCTTCAATGACCGCGAGCGCGCCGAAGAGGCCAAATTTGCCCGTGACGAGGAAAGCCACTTCCGCATCATCGCCCGCCGCAACCGTCTGCTGGGCGAATGGGCTGCCGAACGCATGGGCCTGTCCGCCGCCGAGACGGAAGCCTATGCCAAGTCGGTCGTCCAGGCCGATTTCGAGGAATCGGGCGACGAGGACGTGATCCGCAAGGTTCTGGGCGACCTCGTCGGCGCGGGCGTCGATTCGAGTGATGCCGAAGTGCGCGCCGCGCTCGAGGCCAAGCTGGTCGAAGCCCGCCGCGCCCTCCTCGGCGAAGTCTGAGGGGCGCGCGCCATGGGCATGGCCGCCGATGACATTTCCGCGTTGATCAAGACGGCCCTGCCCGATGCGGAGGTGACGATCACCGACCTTGCGGGCGATGGCGATCACTATGCCGCCCACGTGGTCTCCGCCGCCTTTGCGGGCAAGAGCCGCGTGGCGCAGCACCAGCTCGTCTACAAGGCGCTCGGCGGCCGGATGGGCGGCGAGCTGCATGCCTTGCAACTGACCACCGCGCTTCCCACCTGATCGCCTGACGAAACATCAATCAAGGTTGCCGAACCCCATGTCCGATACAAATGCCCGCATCGCCGAGATCGTGAACGGCAACGACGTCGTCCTGTTCATGAAAGGCACGCCACTGTTTCCGCAGTGCGGCTTCTCCAGCCGCGCCATCGCCATCCTCGACCATCTCGGGGTCGAATATGCCAGCGTCGACGTGCTGCAGGACATGGACATCCGCCAGGGCATCAAGTCGTTTTCGGATTGGCCGACGATCCCCCAGCTCTACGTGAAGGGCGAATTCGTGGGCGGCAGCGACATCATGATGGAAATGTTCGAAGCCGGCGAACTCCACCAGCTGATGACCGAGGCTGCCGTCAAGCAGGCTTCCTGAACTCAGATCCATTTCCTGAAACCAGAAAGGCCCGCGAACCTGGGTGGTTCGCGGGCCTTTTTTGGCATGCCGGGTGGGACCAGCGTGCCCAGGGGGATATTTGCTCGGGGAGGCGGGGCCGCGGAGACCAGGATGCAGCCCCGCCTCTTGAGACTGCTTGGGGTACACAAGCATTAGCACGAGCCATGCCAAATTCAGGAAACCGCGGTTTCCTGAGGGATTGAACCCCTGCGGCATCCCTGAATCACGGGCGTGTGTAAATTGCTTCGACAGTTTGCATGGCCCTGCCCACCATGGATTTGCGCGGCCGCCTGATGCACAATGCCATCATGACCGCCCCGCATCCGACGCCCGTTCCCGTCCCCGCCGCCACTCTCGTGGTGTTCCGTCGCGCCGCTGATGGCGGTCCGCCCGAGCTGCTGATGGTCGAACGGTCGGCCGGAATGCGCTTTGCTGCAGGGGCGGCCGTATTTCCTGGCGGGCGGATCGATCCGGCCGACCATGAACTGGCGGAGCTGGCCGTGTCCAACCATCTGCCTCGTGACGAGGCGGCGGCCCGTATTGCCGCCATTCGGGAAACGCTGGAAGAAGCGGGTCTGATGGTCGGTGTAACCGAGCCCGTCACTGCCGGGGCCGCAGCACAGGCACGGGCGGCGCTTCTCAATGATGGGCGGCTCGGCCCGGTGCTGGCGCAGTTCGGGTGGACGCTCGACCTGGATCAACTGGTCCCCTTCGCGCGCTGGTGCCCCAATCACCACCGCGCCTTCGATACCCGGTTCTACCTCGCGGATCTTGGCGCCGGCGTGGTCGAAACGCTTGTCGATGGAACCGAAAACAGCCGGATCTTCTGGTCATCCGCACGGGACACGCTCACCGCAGCGGGGCGCGGCGAGCTCCACATCATCTTTCCCACCCGCCGCAATCTCGAGCGACTGGCCTTGCATGACGATTTCGCCGCGGCCGCAGCCCAGGCGCGGGCCCATCCGGTAAGCACGATCACGCCTTACGGGGAAGAGCGCAACGGCGAGCCGTGGTGGGTGATCCCCGAAGGACAGGGCTACCCGGTCACCGGCGAGCCGCTGGCCACCGCGTTGCACGGGCTGAAGCGCACCTGATCAGGCGTCGGGCGGCGCACCGTTCCCCGCGGTTCCAGCGGTCATCACGATGGTCTCGCCGGTAATCGCCTTGCCGCCCTCGGAAGCCAGGAAGACCATCCCCGCGGCAATCTCGCGTCCTTCGATGACCCGGCGCATCGGCACGCGCGACATGAATACGTCCATCGCCGCGGGATTGTGCCGGATCGTCTGCTCCATCGACCACGAGCGGGTCAAGCCGGGCGCGATCGCGTTCACCCGCACGTTGAACGGGGCCAGCTCCGCTGCGAGACCGGCAACCAGGAAGTTGAGGCCCGCCTTCGAGACGCCGTAGGGCACGGTCGAATACCCAGGATGCACCCCGCCGCCTGACGAGGTGGCCAGGATCACCCCGTCCTTGCGCTCCTTCATCGGGCGAGCGGCATGGCTCATCAACGCCGCATTGTTGACGATATTCCCCTCCATCAGCTTCGAATAGCCGTCGGCGGGATAGTCAAGCATCGAGCAGTAATCCTCCGGCGTCTGCGCCGCGTTGCAAACGAGCACGTCGATCCGTCCCATCCGCGCCACCGCGGCATCGTGCGCGGCAATCAGGCTTGCGCGGTCCATCAGGTCTGCCGAGAGACCAAAGGCGGCGTCCCGACCGACCCGGGCATTGATCTCGGCGGCGGCAGCTTGCGCATCGGCCAGCTTGCGCGAGCAGACCGCGACCTGGGCGCCGTGATCGACGAAGGCCTCGGCGATCTCGCGGCCGATGCCTTTCGTCGATCCCGTGATCAGGGCTTTTTTTCCGGTCAGGTCAAAGAGCGAGCTCACCATTCATTCTCTCCTCAGTCTGCCGCCTTTTGCCGGCGGATTGAATTTACCTCAACCTGGCGCCGATGGGAGCAGGGCGCGTCGTGAACATTCAGCGGAACGTTACTCCCGAAATCCTGAGCGGGCATGCGCTTTGGTATGATCAGGTGTGCTGGTCGGCAAGCTCTTGCGCCTACGGCAGATTTATGAGCCCATGTGTGGTGAACAGCAGCCCCCCGGGCCGGTGACCGATCAACATCACGATCATATGCCCCGTGTGGCGCGAACCAGCTATGTCACTGCCACAGCCGGTGATAGCAGCGCCGACGCAATTTCTGGGGCTCCTTCCCCTTTTGGATCCGAAAGCGCCTGACATGGTTCATCCCGATGCCGAATTCCGCGAATTCCTGGCCGAAGGCCGCTTCATGCTGCAGCGGCAGAAAGGCGGCGCGGCCTTCTACCCGCCCCGCACCATCGCCCCGGTAACCGGGTCGGAAGACATCGAGTGGTTCGAACCCTCAGGACGCGGCACGGTCTATTCAACCACGGTTGTCCGCCGCAAACCGCCTGAGCCGAGCTACAACGTCTGCCTCGTCGAACTGGCCGAAGGGCCGCGGATGATGACGCGGGTCGAAGGGATCGATCCGGCCGAAGTCAGGATCGGCATGCCCGTGGTGGCCCGCGTGATCGATCAGGACGGCCAGGCCCTGGTCGTATTCGTTCCGGAGAACGCAGCATGAGCCCCTTCCCCCGCGGGCGCACCGCGATCGTCGGCGCGGCCACTTTCGGCACCGGCATGTCTCCCGGCTATTCTCCGTCGGATCTCGCCGCCATCGCCAGTTCGCGCGCGCTCGCCGAAGCGGGGCTGTCGCCGAAAGACGTCGACGGCCTGTTCTTCGTCCACAGCGTCGACACGCTCGGCGGCATGAGCTTCGCCCAATACCTCGGCATCAATCCCAAGGTGACGAACAACAACCGGCTGGGCGGATCGGCCTTCCAGGCCATGGTCGAGGATGCGGCATGGCTGCTCGATGTCGGCGCTATCGACGTGGCCCTGATTGCCTATGGCAGCAACCAGGCCACGATCGGCCGCGCCCAGTCGAAGACCGCGCCGCCCAACGTCTATGAGGGCCCATATCGCCCGACCAACCCGATCACCTCCTATGCCATGGCGACGGCCCGGCACATGCACCAGTTCGGCACGACCAAGGAGCAGCTTGGCGAAGTGGCCGTGGCCGCGCGGCAGTGGGCCCGGCTCAACCCCGAAGCCTATATGCGCGATCCGCTCACCATGGACGATTACCTCGCCGCTCGGATGATCAACGATCCCCTGGGGCGGTTCGATTGCTGCCTGGTGACCGACGGCGGCGCGGCCATCGTGATGACCCGGGCCGACCGCGCCCGGGACCTGCCCAAAACGCCGGTCCACGTCCTCGGCGCCGCCAACACCACGACCCACCGCGACATCATGGCCATGCCCGATCTCACGGTTACCGGCGCCGCGCAGACCGGCGCCCGCGCCTATGCCCGCGCGGGCCTTACCGCGGCCGACGTCGACGTGGTCGAGGTCTACGACGCTTTCACCATCAACACGATCCTCTTCCTGGAGGATCTCGGCTTCTGCCCCAAGGGCGAAGGCGGGGGCTTCGTCGCCGATGGGGGCATTGCCCCGGGCGGCCGGCTGCCGGTCAATACCAACGGCGGCGGACTGTCCTGCACCCACCCGGGCATGTACGGGCTGTTCACCCTGATCGAAGCGACCCGCCAGTTGCGCGGGGAATGCGGCGAGCGCCAGGTGGCCGGGGCCGAGGTGGCGCTGGCCCATGGCAACGGCGCGGTGCTCTCAAGCCAGGCGACGGTGATCCTGGGCGCCCCGGCCACGGTCTGAGCGAATGCCGGGCGCCAACCGGCGGGCTACCGCCGGACAGGGACGCCCGGCGCCTGCTCAGGGCACCGGTTTCCTCAGGTAGGCGATGACGTTGGCGCGGTCCTGCGGATTTGGCAGGCCGGCGAAGGCCATCATGGTGCCCGGCACCAGCGCGGACGGCCGGGTCAGCCACCTGTCGAGCGTGGCCTCGTTCCAGGTAAGCCCGGCCTTGGCCATGGCCGCCGAATAGCGGTAGCCCGCGGCCATGCCGGACTTGCGCCCGACGACACCGTTGAGATTGGGGCCCATCCGGTGGGGCGCGCCCTTGTCGATCGAATGACAGGCGGCGCAGCGCATGAAGACGAGCTTGCCCGCCGCGGAATCCCCGGGCGCTGCGCTGGCAAGACCGGGGGTGCCGGCCATCAGGGCAGCAGCAAGCGCGATGAGCGCGGGACGGGCGGCAGAGGTCATCGGCATATCCTTGTATGTAAAACGTCCCGCCAGGGCACACCCCGACTGCACGTGAAACTCCCGGCAGTCTTTGCCGCCGGCAGCCGCGGCGCGCAAGCGGTGGTCGGCCTGCGGTCAACGGCCGTCGCCTTATCTGACGACGGGTACTTTGCTGATGAGCAGCCAAGCGCCTATACGACCGCCTTCCAGCAGCCGCTGCGCACAGCCGGGGAAATCAGCACCATGTCGGAAAACCTCGTTGCCCTGTTCTATGCCCGAGAGGCCGGTCATCACGACAAGCCGGCGATCGAATGGCAGGGGCAACCGGTCTGTACCTTCGGAGAACTGCCGCTATTGGTCGGGCGCTACAAGGCTGCCCTTAGGGAACTCGGCGTGGCGCGCGGCGACCGGGTGATGCTGAAGACCGAAAACTCGCCGGCCTATGTCTTCACCTACCTGGCCATTCTCGCCGCCGGGGCGATCTTTGTCCCGCTGAATGCCGCCTACACGGCGGCCGAGGTCGGCATGCTGGTCGAAGACGCCGATCCGGTCCTGCTGGTCCACGCCTCTGACACCCCCGTGCCGCCGGTCGATGCCGCCGGCGGACCGGGGCGCATGACGCTGGAGCCGGACGGCTCCGGTTCGCTGACCGACCTTGCCAACCGCCTCGAACCGGATCTCTCGGTCGAGCCCCTCACCGCGCGGGATCTCGCCGCCATCCTGTTCACCTCGGGCACGACCGGGCGCCCCAAGGGCGCGATGCTGATGCATGGCAACCTCTCGTCAAACGTCGCGGCGCTCCACCAGACCTGGCAGTTCTCGGATGCCGACAGCATCCTCCACACCCTGCCGCTGTTCCATGCCCACGGCCTGTTCGTTGCGCTCCACCTCGGGCTCTACAGCGCCGCGACCCTTCGAATGCTGCCCAGGTTCGATGCCGCCCGGGTAGTCCCCCTGCTGGGCGAGGTCAGCGTGTTCATGGGCGTGCCGACCTATTATACGCGGCTGCTCGACCATCCGGGCCTGACCCGCGAGGCCGTGGCCACCATCCGCCTGTTCGTTTCCGGCTCTGCGCCGCTGCTGCCCTCGGTGTTCGAAGCCTTCGAGGCGCGCACCGGTCACCGCATCCTCGAACGCTACGGCATGACCGAGGCGGTCATGATCACCTCCAATCCTTACGATCAGGCCGGCCGCATCCCCGGGACGGTCGGCTTTCCGCTGCCGGGCGTCAGCCTCCGCATTGTCGGCGGGGCGGACCGGGCGGAACTGCCCTGCGGCGAAGTGGGGGAAATCGAGATATCCGGGCCCAACCTGTGCGCCGGCTACTGGCGCCGTCCCGAAGCCAATGCCGAGGCCTTTCACGCCGACGGCTATTTCATCACCGGCGACACCGGCTTTCGCGACGAAACCGGCAGGGTGACAATCGCCGGGCGGTCGAAGGACCTGATCATCTCGGGAGGGTTCAACGTCTATCCGGCCGAACTGGAAATCCTGCTGGCCGAAGTGCCGGGAGTGACCGACATTGCCGTGATCGGTGTCCCCCATCCCGATTTCGGCGAAGCCGTCGTGGCGGTGGTGACAGCGGACACGGGTTTCGTCCCTGCCTCGATCAACGAACTCGCGCGCGAACGGCTGGCCAGGTTCAAGCAGCCCAAGGCCGTGTTCGTCCTGCCCGAGTTCCCGCGCAATGCCATGGGCAAGGTACTGAAGGCCGAACTGCGCAAACGCTACAGCGATACGTTCACGGCCTGATCAAGCGTTGGGATGGGCGGGTATCGGTTGTCTAGCTCGTCACATTGACCCGCCATCCAGAGTGTCACCTGGACCGCCGCTCTCGTCGGGGCGGCTTGCCGAAGGTCTGCGCGTGCCAGCGGCTGAAGGCGCCGATCGAACTGTAGCCAAGCATGTCGGCGACGTCGGTCACCCGCATGCGCGGGTTTGCAAGGTACTGGGTCGCCAGTTGCATCCGCGCCTGGTTGAGCAGGTTGCTGAAGCTCTCGCCCTCCGCTTCGAGACTTCGCTGCAGGGTTCGAACGGTCACGCCCATGGCGCCAGCGCAGGTCTGGATCGAGGCCTTCGCCGAGGGCAACAGCAGCTTGATCAGCTGATCAACGTCCTGCCTGGCGGTGCGCTCGGCCGGGCTCATCACCAGCTCAAGCAATTGCCGGGCATGCAGCGCCAGCTGCTGGTCGGCGCGCTGGTTAGGTCGGTCGAGGTCCTCAGGTGAGATGACCAGCCCGTTGAATTCACAATCGAAGACCGGCTTGCACCGAAAAACGCGGGAAAACACCGGCAATTCGTCGGGCGGCGGAGGCTGGTGCGAGAAGCACAGGTTGCGGGGCGACCAGCCATCGCCGAGCACCGTGCCGCACAGCCGCCCGAGCACGCCGAGCGCCAGGCCCGAGGCCTGGCGGCTGGGTTCGGGCCGGCTGAGCTGGAAGTCTTCGCGCAGGACAATATCGCCCTCGACTTCCTCCATGTGCAGCACGAGGGTCGAATTGATCCGCGTGCGGAACTCAACAATCGTGGCGAGGGCCTGCCGCAGCGTCGGCTGATGGGCAATCAGCAGGCTGGTGGCGCCGAGATTGGCGAGCGAACGACCCTCCGCCATGCGCAGGCCGAAGGTCTCGCAGCCGGTCGCCTCGGCGCTGCGTTCGAGCAGGCGGATGGCGGACACGGCCGGGATCAGCCGCTCGGGATTGGCGAGCATATCCGCGTTGAGCCCCTGCTCGCGCAGGAAGGGCCGCGGGTCCAGGCCAAAGCCGTTCATCGTTTTCTGGTAGCCGGTGATCGCGGCTACCCTGACCACTTCCGCCATGCGTCCTTCTCCCTCGGACGATGTGCCGCGCCAGTCCGTGCCTCAGCCGTGGCGTCGAATGGCAAAACAATGTCATGAAATGTGAAAAAGGCAAGGGCCGCGGCCCCTATCCCCCTTGGCAACACACGGGGAGAGTGCAGCAATGAGTTCGGCAGAACGCGCCGTGCGATTTTACCAGGCCGGCGGCCCGGAGGTCCTCAAGCTCGAGGACGCGGCCGTGGGCCAGCCGGGTCCCGGCGAAGTGCGGATCCGCCACGCGGCCGTGGGCTGCAATTTCGCCGACACCTATTTCCGCTCCGGCTACTATCCGGTCCAGCCCCCTTGCGGGATCGGCGTGGAAGGCGCGGGCACCATCGAGGCCATCGGCGAGAGCGTTACCGGCTTCGCGGTTGGCGACCGTGTGGCCTACAATGGCAGCCCGCTGGGCGCCTACAGCACGGCCCGGGTCATGCCGGCCGCGCCGCTGTTCAAATTGCCCGAGAGCGTCTCGTTCGAACAGGCCGCCGCCTCCACGATGCGGGGCCTCTCGGCCACCTACTGGCTCACCCGGGCCGATCCGCGGCTCAAGGCCGGGGACACGATCCTGCTGCACGCTGCCGCCGGCGGGGTCGGCCTGCTCGCCGTCCAGCTGGCCAAGCTGCTGGGCCTGCGGGTGATCGGCACGGTCTCCACCGAGGAAAAGGCCGCCATGGCCAAGGCGCACGGTTGCGACGAGATCATCTTCTACCGCCGCGAGGACGTGGCCACGCGCGTCAAGGAACTGACCGGCGGCGAAGGCGTGCAGACGGTATTCGACAGCGTGGGCAAGGACACCTTCGAAGGATCGCTCAAGTCGCTGCGCCGCCGTGGTGTGCTGGTCGGCTGCGGCACGGCTTCGGGGCCGTTCCCTCCGCTCGATGCCTTCCAGATGATGCTGCAGGGCTCAGTCTATTTCATCCGCCCGGCCTTTGCCGACTTCTATGCCGATCCCACTGAGCGGGCGGAGAACGCCGCCCTGTGGTTCGGCCATCTGGCCTCCGGACGGGTGAAGGTCGAGATCGGCCAGTGCTTTGCCTTGGCCGACTGCGTCGAGGCGCACCGCGCGCTCGAGAGCGGGACGACCATCGGTTCCTCCATCTTCGTGATCTGAAAGGCGTTTCGATGCGCATCGAAAAGCTCACCACCCACATCGGCGCCGAACTGTTCGGCGTGAACCTGGCCGAAGCCGCGCGCAGCGATGATCTGTTCGGCGCGATCAAGGCCGCGCTGCTCGAGCACAAGGTCCTGTTCCTTCGCGACCAGGACATCGCCCGCGCCGATCATGTCGCCTTTGCCGAGCGCTTCGGGTCGCTTGAGGACCACCCGGTGGCCGGGAGCGATCCCGACCATCCGGGCCTCGTCAGGATCTACAAGGACGAGAATTCGCCGCCTGACTACTACGAAAACGCCTGGCATACGGACGCGACGTGGCGCAAGGCCCCGCCGCTCGGCTGCGTGCTGCGCTGCGTGGCCTGTCCGCCGGTGGGCGGCGACACGATGTGGGCCAATATGGCCAAGGCTTACAATGACTTGCCCGATCATGTGAAGCAGACCATCGCGCCGCTCAAGGCCCGCCATTCGATCGAGGCAAGCTTCGGAGCGCGGATGAGCGAGGGGGAGCGGCACGATCTCAAGTCGCGCTTCCCCGATGCCGAGCATCCGGTGGTGCGCACCCATCCCGAAACGGGCGAAAAGATCCTGTTCGTCAACGGGTTCACGACACACTTCACCAATTTCCACACGGCCGAGAACGTCCGCTACGGGCAGGATTATGCGCCGGGCGGGGCCAATCTGCTGCAGTACCTGATCGGCCGGGCGTCCATCCCGGAATACCAGGTGCGCTGGCGCTGGCAGCCCAATTCCATGGCGATCTGGGACAACCGGTCGACCCAGCATTACGCGGTGATGGACTATGCGCCGACCGTCCGCCGAATGGAGCGGGCCGGGATCATCGGCGATCGCCCCTTCTAACTTGCCTTGCTGATTTCACAGGAGAAATCCGATGCAGTTCCTTGACGACTCCCTCCTCCCGCAGAACCAGGACAAGCTGGTCATCACCGTCGCGCCCTATGGGCCCGAGTGGATGCCTTCGGATTTTCCCGAGGATATTCCGGTGACTATGGACGAGCAGGTGCAGAAGGCGGTCGACTGCTACAACGCGGGTGCAACGGTGCTGCACCTGCATTGCCGCGAACTGGACGGGCATGGCTCCAAGCGCCTGTCCATGTTCAACGAAATGATCGGCCGCATCCGCGACGCGGTGCCCGGAATGATCATCCAGGTCGGCGGCTCGATCTCCTTCGCGCCCGAGAGCGAAGAAGACGGCGCCGAGGCCAAGTGGCTGTCGGACGAGGTGCGCCACATGCTGGCGGAGCTCAAGCCCGTGCCCGAACAGGTGACCATCGCGGTCAACACCACGCAGATGAACGTGATGGACCTGATGACCGAGGCCGAATACGGCGAGACCTCGCTCGCGAACCCGGCGCTGTATCATGCCTACCGCGAGATGGTCGTCCCGGCCGGCCCCACCTGGGTGGAGGAACACCTGCGGCGGCTGACCGCCAGCGGCATCCAGCCGCACTTCCAGCTGACCTGCATGCCCGACATGGAGACGGTCGAGCGGCTGGTCCGCCGCGGCCACTACAAGGGCCCGCTCAACCTCACCTGGGTCGGTATCGGCGGCGGGTTCGACGGGCCGAATCCGGCCAACTTCATGGAATTCATCCGCCGCGCGCCCGACGGCTCGACCGTGACGCTGGAAAGCGTGATGGGCAATGTCCTGCCGATCAACACCATTGCCATCGCGCTGGGCATGCACGCCCGCTGCGGGATCGAGGACACGATCTACGATCCGCAGGGCAACAAGATGGGCTCGGTCGCCCAGATCGAGCAACTGGTCCGGATCAGCCGCGAGCTGGGCCGCGAAGTCGCCAATGGCGACGAAGCGCGGGCGATCTACAAGATCGGCACCCAGTACAACTCGGTCGAGGAGACCCTGGTCAAGCTCGGCATGGCGCCCAACCGCGAGCGCGGCCAGGTGGCCGTGCCGCTGCGAGCCGCGTGAGGCGCACCGTGACCAAGCCCACCGTCCTGTTCGTCCCCGGGCTGCGCGATCATGTCGAGGACCACTGGCAAACCCACGCCGCGCGGGCGATCCCCGGTTCGGTCACGGTACCGCCGCTGGAAGCCGACCGGCTGAGCCGCGACGCGCGGGTGGCGGCGCTCGATGCGGCCCTGCGGCGGATCGAGGGCGAGGTCATTCTTGCCGCCCATAGCGCCGGTTGCCTGATGGTGGCGCAGTGGGCAACGCGGCCCACCGGCCAGGTCTGCGGCGCCTTGCTGGTGACCCCGGCCGATGTCGAGACCCCGCTGCCCGCTGGCTATCCCACCCTGGAAACGCTGGCCGAAGGCGGATGGCTGCCAATCACGCGGGAGCGGCTGCCATTTCCGACCACGGTCGTCGCCAGCCGCAATGATCCGCTCGCCCGGTTCGACAAGGTGGCGCAGTTGGCCCAATGCTGGGGCGCCGAGCTGATTGACGCCGGCGAGGTCGGCCATCTCAATCCGGCGGCGGGCTTTGGCCCATGGGCCGATGCGCTGCCGCTGATCGACGGACTGGTGCGCGAACGGGTGTAAGCACCGTCGTGCAGTAACGGGAGGGGATACCATGGCGGGACATTTCGCTGCTGACGCACCTTCCGGCACCGGACCGCTCCGGGTCACCGCCTATGCCTGGGCGGTCTTTGCCCTCAGCTTCGGGCTGCTGATCTCCGACTACATGGCCCGCCAGGTGCTCGGCGCGGTATTCCCCTTGCTCAAGGCCGAATGGGGCCTGACCGACGGGCAGCTGGGCCTGCTCTCGGGCGTGGTCGCGGTCATGGTCGGCGTGCTGACCTTCCCGCTCTCGCTCGCGGCCGACCGCTTCGGACGGGTGCGCAGCCTGACCGCCATGGCCGTGCTGTGGAGCCTGGCGACCCTGCTCTGCGCGGTGGCGCGGGGCTACGACACCATGCTGCTGGGCCGCGCGCTCGTCGGCGTGGGCGAGGCGGCCTATGGCAGCGTGGGCATCGCCGTGGTCATCAGCGTGTTCCCGCAGCGGCTGCGGGCAACACTCTCTGCCGCGTTCATGGCCGGGGGCCTGTTCGGCCAGGTGCTGGGCGTGGCGCTGGGGGCGCAGGTTGCCGCGGCCCACGGCTGGCGGACGGCCTTCACCGCCATCGGCCTGTTCGGGCTGGTGCTTGGCTTCGTCTATCCGCTGGTCGCCCGGGAGAGCCGCATTCGCGAAATCGCCGGCCTGGACAGCGCCGCGCAGGATCCGGCGCGGGGCAAGCTGCGAGCGCTGTTCGCCAGCCGTTCGATCCTGCTGGCCTATGCCGGCAGCGGCCTCCAGCTGTTCGCCGCCGGCGCTCTCCCGGCCTGGCTGCCGAGTTATCTCAATCGCTACTATGCCCTGCCGGTCGACAAGGCGGGACGAATGGCGGCCGTGCTGCTGCTGGTCTGCGGCGTGGGGATGATCGGCTGCGGCATGATCAGTGACCGGCTGGCGCGCCACCTGCCGGAGCGCAAGATCACGCTCGCCATGGGCTACAGCCTCGGCACGGCGGCCAACCTGGCCCTGGCCTTCCAGTTGCCCCCGGGACCAGGCCAGCTGCTGCTGCTGGGCATGGCCATGTTCCTCGTGGCGGGGACCACCGGCCCGGCCGGGGCCATGGTCGCCAACCTCACGCCGCTGGCGGTCCACGGCTCGGCCTTCGCCACATTGACGCTCGCCAACAACCTGCTGGGCTTGGCGCCCGGGCCGATCCTGACCGGCCGACTGGCCGACGGGCTCGGCCTGCTCGGCGCCTTCCGCCTGCTGCCCCTGCCCTGCCTTACCGCCGCTCTGGTCTTTGCCGTGCTGCGCCGGACCTATCTCGCCGACCTTGCTCCGCGCTCCGTTGGCGGGGCCATGGCCACCACCTGAATCCCACACCTCCGATCCTCCCGAGCGAAGTCGAGGGCCTATGCCGAGCGTCAGCGACGCCGCGAGTGCCAGGGTTCTCGCATCGCTCGGGAGGAACGGGTCAAATTGAGGATGCACCATATGACTAGCCTGTCCGACCGGGCCCGGACCCTTGCTCCGGGGCTTGCCACCGCGCTCGTCGTCGCCGCGGCCGCGACGTTCCTGTCGGAGCACTATACGGCCCCGGTCATGCTCTATGCCCTCCTGCTGGGCATGGCCTTCAACTTCCTGACCGAACAGGACCGCACCCGGCCGGGCATCGAATTCGCCGCGAAGGCACTGCTGCGCACCGGCGTCGCCCTGCTCGGGCTCAAGATCGGCTGGAGCCAGGTGACGGCGCTGGGCTGGAGCCCGGTGATCATGGTGCTGGCCATGGTGGCGATCACCATCGGCCTCTCGGTCCTGCTGGCCAGTGCCTTCGGGTTCAATCCGCTGTTCGGCTTCCTGTCGGGCGGGGCGACCGCGATCTGCGGCGCCTCGGCGGCGCTCGCGCTTTCGGCCGCGCTGCCCGCCCATGAGAAGAAGGAGCAGGCGACGCTCTTTACCGTGATCGGCGTATCCGCGCTGTCCACCCTCGCCATGATCGCCTATCCCGTGATCGCCCGAGCAACTGGCCTGTCCAATCACCAGGCGGGCGTGTTCATCGGCGCGACGATCCACGATGTCGCCCAGGTGGTGGGCGCCGGCTACGCGATCTCTCCCGAGGCCGGCGACACGGCGACCATCGTCAAGCTGCTGCGCGTGGCCATGCTGCTGCCGGTCATACTCGTCGCCGGGCAGATCACCCGGACCAGCGCCGCGCCGGGCACGGTGCGCCCGCCGCTGTTGCCCTGGTTCGTCGTCGGCTTCGCGGCGCTGGTGCTGGTGAACTCGGTGATTGCCGTGCCGACGATGGTGACCACGGCGGGCAACGAGCTGTCGCGCTGGTGCCTCGTCACCTCGATCGCCGCAATCGGCATGAAGACGCGGCTTGGCGACATCGTCGCGCTGGGCCTGCGCCCCGTGGCCTTGATGGTACTGGAGACAACCATGCTCGCCGCCATGGTCATCGTCCTGCTCAAGTCGGGGCTGGTCTGACACCGATTGCAAAATCCGTGTCGTCAAATGTGAAAAACTGTTGTGCCGGTGCTCCTAAGCGGAGGACAAGAATTTTGTCAGGGGAGATTTTCGGGATGTTTGAAGGAACTCTTCGGCTGCGCGCCTCGACGCTGGCCATAACTGCCGCGCTGGGGCTGGTCGCTCCGGCTTTCGCCCAGGAAGCGCCGTCCGCAGCTGCCCAAGCGGCGGCCGAGGCCGATCCGACCGAGATCGTCGTCACCGCGCAGAAACGCGCGGAGAGCGCCCAGGCCGTGCCGATCTCGATCGCCGCGTTCAACAATGCCTCGCTGACCAAGGCCAACGTGGTCACCGTGCTCGACCTCGGCCGGGTGGCGACAAACTTCCAGACCGTTCGTTCGTCGAACACCGGCTCGACCCGCATCGGCATCCGCGGCGTCGGCTCGCTGGCCAACACGCTGATCGAACCCAGCGTCGCGGTGTTCGTCGACGGCGTCTATGTGCCGCGCTCGGGTTCGGTGCTGGGCGCATTCCTCGACATCGACGGCGTGGAAGTGCTGCGCGGGCCCCAGGGCACGCTGTTCGGCCGCAACGCCAGTGTCGGCGCGCTCTCGCTCCGCTCGGCCCTGCCCAAGCATGAGCTTTCGGGCGAGGTTACGGGCGAGGTCGGTTCGTTCGACCGCTACAAGCTCTCGGGCCACGTGAACCTGCCGCTCGCTGAGAACCTGGCGCTGCGCGTGGCCGGCATGGGCCAGTGGTACAAGGGGCCTTGGCACAACAAATTCGACGGGCGGACCTACGGCGGCTCCGACGACATGAGCTTCCGCGCCACGCTCAAGGCGGATCTCGGCAATCTCGAGTGGATCCTGCGGGCTGACTACACCAAGCTTGATGGCGACGGCGTGGCCAACTTCGACTTCGATCCGTCCTCGGTCAGCGCGGGTGTACTGAATGTCCTGCGGACCGCGCCGGCCTTCGGCGGCGGACCGGACACCAACCTCAACGACCGGATCATGAACCAGTCGGTCGCCTCGGGGCTGATCGACAAGAACTACGGCTTCTCCAGCACGGCATCGCTTGACCTCAACGGGTCGACGCTCAAGCTGATCAACTCCTACCGCGTATGGACCAACGACCAGCTCGACGGCGACATCGTCTACTTCCCGGTGAACCTGGCCTCGCGGCGCAGCCTGTTCGACAGCCGCGCCCACAATCACGAGTTGCAGTTCATCTCGCCGCAGAACCAGTGGCTGGGCGGGAAGTTCGACATGGTCGCGGGCCTCTACTACTTCGCGGAAGACTTCGCGCTTGCCGAAAAGCTCAACATGGGCCCGGCCTATTGCAATACCGTGATGCCTTCGGGCTTCCGGCCGGCCTGCAACACCTATTACGCCAATACCGGCGGCGTGGCCGCGGCGGATCAGGAGGTGTTCCAGAACGTCAAGTCGTTCGCGGTCTACGGCCAGGGCAACCTGCACCTCACCGACCAGCTTACGCTTACCCTGGGTGGCCGCTGGACCAGCGACAAGAAGAAAGGGACCTATTCGCAGGTGTCCAGCCCCTTCACCGGCGCGGGCGTCCTGCGTGCGCCGGAAGCGCTGACCTTCCCGGGGATCAGCGAGCAGCGCTTCACCTACCGCGCCAGCCTCAACTGGAAGCCGACCCAGGACGTCCTGGTGTTCGGCAATATTTCGACCGGCTACAAGTCGGGCGGATACAACTCTGGCGGCGGGGCGACTTCGCTCTCGGTCGTGTCCAACGGCGTGCTGGTGTCGACCAAGCGCCTGTTCGACCGCGAGACGGTGACCAACTACGAACTGGGCATCAAGTCGAGCTGGTTCGACCGCAAGCTCAAGGCGAACCTCACCCTCTTCCGCATGGACATCGCCGGCTTCCAGGACCGCGCCTTCGATGGGGTGAGCTTCATCGTCCGCAACGCCGGCAACCTGCGCCAGCAGGGTTTCGAGTTCGACACGACCGTGGCGCCGACCCGGCACCTCTCGCTCTCGGCCTCGGTCGCCTACCTCGACTCCAAGTTCACCAAGTTCGCCAATGCCTCGGGGCTCGCAGGCTGCGTGCCGGTCGGCGGGGTGATCCCGGCGGCCTGCACCTCGCTGCCCAGCCAGGGACAGGTCCAGGACCTCACCGGCAAGCCCAACACCTTCTCGCCGGAATGGTCGGGCAACGTGGGCGTGGACTGGACCGGCGACATCGGCTCGAGCGGGATGAGCTGGGCTCTGAACGGATCGCTCTCGTTCATCTCCAGCCAGTATGTCGGCACGGTCAACGACGCCAATCCGCAATCGCTGGCCAGCGGCTATGCCCTGCTCGGCGCGCGGCTGACGATCAACGGGCCGGATGACCGGTGGAGCGTCTCGGTGTTCGGCCGCAACCTGGCCAACAAGCACTACTGGCCGCTTTCGGTCTACCAGCCGCTCGGTGGGTCGCTGGGGCTGAACAACACGGTGTTCCCCGGCAGCACCGCCAACCGCGTCCAGGCGAGCGAGCCGCGTACCTTCGGCGCATCGGCAACGTTCCGCTTCTGAGCGGCGGGGCGGCGCGGCCCCCCTGCCCCGCCCCTGCCTCGCTCCAAGCCAGGCAAATCTTCCCGGCGCTTCGGGTCGCACCCCGCCGGGAGGGCTTGCCTTGGGTTCACCGGCCATGCGACCCATTGCCGCGGGAGGACTGCCGCCATGCTCGGACACATGCAGGACTGGCCGCTCACGGTCGACCGCATCATCACTCACGCCGCGCGGGTCCACGGCCACCGCGAGGTCGTCACCCGCCGCACCGACGGGGCGCTGCACACCACCACCTATGCCGCGGTGCATGAGCGCGCCGGCCGGGTTTCCGCAGCCTTGACGGCCATGGGCATCGGGCCGGGCGACCGGGTCTCGACCCTCGCCTGGAACAGCGAGCGGCACGTGGAATGCTGGTACGGCGCAATGGGCATCGGCGCCGTGCTCCACACGCTCAACCCCCGCCTGCACCCGGACCAGCTCGCCTGGATCGCGCGCGATGCGGGGAGCCGGGTGCTGGTGCTCGACACGAGCTTCGCAAGTCTCGTAGAACAGGTGCGCGACGCCCTCCCCTTCGAGCACTACGTGATCATCGCCGACACGGCCGGCATGCCCGACAACCGGCTGGGCGCGATCGCCTACGAGGACTGGGTGGCGAAGGCCGGGCCGGTACCGGCCTGGGGCGGTTTTCCCGAAACGACCGCCTGCGGGCTGTGCTATACCTCGGGGACCACCGGCAATCCCAAGGGCGTGATCTATTCGCACCGCTCGAACGTGCTCCATGCCCTGATGACCCTGGGCAAGGGCGTGCTCGGGATCGACGCGGACGACGTGGTCATGCCGATCGTGCCGATGTTCCACGCCAATGCCTGGGGGCTGGCCTTCGCGGCGCCGGCGGCCGGAGCCAAGCTGGTCATGCCGGGCGGCCAGCTCGACGGGGCTTCGGTCTACGAGCTGCTTGACCGGGAACAGGTGACCTTTTCCGCCGCGGTGCCGACCGTCTGGCTCGGCCTGCTCCAGCACCTGCGCGATCACGGCCTCAAGCTGCCTCACCTGCGCCGCGTGGTGATCGGCGGGGCCGCCCTGCCCGAAGTGATCCTGCGCGCCTTTGCCGAGGACTATGGAGTTGAAGTCGTCCACGGCTGGGGCATGACCGAGACCTCTCCGCTCGGCACCCTCGGCGGGGTGCCCGCACCGCTCGCCGCCGCGAGTCATGACGAGCGCATGGCCTATCTGCTGAAGCAGGGCCGGCCCCCATTCGGCATCGAGCTGAAGCTGGCGGACGACACCGGAGCCGAACTGCCATGGGACGGCCGCACGCCCGGTCGCCTGCTGGTGCGCGGCTTCGCCGTGGCCGCCGGCTACATGAATGGGGCTGGCGGAGAGATCCTGGATCCCGACGGCTTCTTCGACACCGGCGACGTCGCCACGATCGACCAATGGGGCTCGATGCAGATCACCGACCGAGCCAAGGACGTGATCAAGTCGGGCGGCGAGTGGATCAGTTCGATCGAGATCGAGAACATCGCCCTGTCTCACCCCGCCGTCGCCAATGCCGCGGCCATCGGCGTGCCCCATCCCAAGTGGGACGAGCGGCCGGTGCTGGTGGTCGAGGCCCGCTCGGGCATGACCGTCACACCCGAGGACCTGCGCGCCCATCTCGACGGGCGGATCGCCCGCTGGTGGATGCCTGACGATTATCTCCTGCTCGACGAGATCCCGCTGGGCGCGACGGGCAAGGTCAACAAGCTTGCCCTCAGAGACAGGGTGCGCGACCTCTTGCTCGCACGCCGCGAAGCCACGGAGCCTCACTCATGACCTGGACCCCGCCCACGGCCGACCAGCTGCTCGCCATCGCGGTCTGCGCCGACCTGCCTGGCCTCGTGCAGCACGAACGGTTCGCCGCCGCCACGCCCGACCTGGTCGAGGCTATCGCCGAGGGCATCGGCCAGTTCGCCACCGGCGAATGGGCGCCCCTGGCCCGGATCGGCGATACCGAGGGCGCGCGCTACGCCGACGGCAAGGTGATCCTGCCCGCCGGCTATGCCGAAGCCTATGCCCAATTCGTGGCGCAGGGCTGGGGCGCCATTGATGGGCCGGAAGAGTTCGGCGGTCAGGGGCTGCCCTTCACCCTTGCGACCTGTGCCTTGGAGGCCCTGGGCTCGGCCAACCTCGGATTTTCCTTGCTGCCGATGCTGACAGTCGGCGCTGTCGAGGCGCTGCGCCACCACGGCACTACGGACCAGCAGGCCAGGTATCTGCCGCGGCTCGTCACCGGCGAATGGTCGGGGACGATGAACCTGACCGAACCCCAGGCCGGCTCCGACGTGGGCGCGCTGCGCACCACGGCTACCCCGATCACGGAAGGGCCGCACGCCGGCAAGCACCGGATCAAGGGCACCAAGATCTTCATCACCTGGGGCGAGCACGACCTGGCAGGCAACATCGTCCACCTCGTCCTCGCCCGCACACCCGGCGCGCCGCAGGGGTCGCGCGGTATCTCGCTGTTCGTGGTACCGAAATTCCTGCTCGATGAAGCCGGCGAGCCCGGCCGGCGCAATGACCTGCGCGCGGTCTCGATCGAGCACAAGCTGGGCATTCATGCATCACCCACCTGCGTGATGAGCTACGGCGACAACGACGAATGCATCGGAGAACTGGTCGGCGCGGAGAACGAGGGCCTGCGCTGCATGTTCACGATGATGAACTCGGCCCGGGTCAATGTCGGCGCGCAAGGCGTGCAGGTGGCCGAGGCCGCGCTCCAGCACGCCGCGGCCTATGCCCGCGAGCGTATCCAGGGCCCCCGCGCGGGCAGCGCCGACAAGTCCGCGGTGGCGATCATCGAGCACCCTGACGTGCGCCGCATGGTGCTGCGGATGCGGGCCCTGACCGAAGGCGCGCGGGCGCTGCTCTACTATACCACCGGCCAGATCGATCGCGGCGCGCTCGGCATTGGCGGCGCGCAGGAGCGGGCCGACGTGCTCGTGCCCATGCTCAAGGCGTGGGGCACCGACGTCGGCTGCGAGGTGGCGAGCCTTGGCGTCCAGGTGCACGGCGGCATGGGCTTCATCGAGGAGACCGGCGCCGCGCAATTCTATCGCGATGCCCGCATCCTGCCGATCTACGAAGGGACCAACGGCATCCAGGCGGCCGACCTCGTCACCCGCAAGCTGGGCTACGGCCACGGCGCCGTACTCAAGGCGCTGCTCGCTGAAATTGCGGCCGATTGCGCCGATGTCCCGGCGCTGGTCGCACTGGCCGGGGCCTGTACCGAAGTGGCGGACCACTACCTCTCAGCCCCCTCGCTCGACGATCGCCTCGCCGGATCGGCGGCGTTTTGCACCATGTGCGCCGTGGCGGTGGCCGGCTGGCAACTGCAGCGCCAGGCACGCCACGTCGCGGGCGGCGAGGGCGTGTCGGCGCGGATCAAGCCAGCAGTTGCCCGCTACTTCGCCGAAGTTCTCGCCGGCGAAGCCTTGGGCCTGATGCCTTCGTCCCTTGCCGGAGCGGAACTGCTCTATGCTCTTGGGACCGACGATCTGACCGGTTGAGTTTCGGGCGCAGCCGTGGCGCGGGTGCCTCGGGAACAACGATGAGGCGGTTGGCGCATATACCGCCACAGCCGACCAGGAGCGGTTCGCCACGGAAACCATGCGGCGGGCCATGCATGCTGACGTGGCCAGCCCCGCTTCCGGTAAGCCAAAAATCAAGGCTTCAACCCCGCACAACGTAGCGGGATGGTTGCGTGAGTTCCGGCTGGTCGAAAGATGTCGACCATAAGCCTGAGACGTTGTAAACATGGGGATATTCGAACCACAGGTTCGAGCAACAGGGGACAATGTTGGTCATGCCAAGCGCTCCCGCCCTTCGTGCATCCGCAGTTCTGGCGCTGATTGGTGCGCCGGTACCCGTTTTCGCTCAGTCCGTCGGAGACGCCATTCCCGACAGCTACATTTGCGTGTTCAAGCCGGGCCCGATCAGCGTGGGCGCGGAAGCTCGCGGCGCGGTCGCCAATGCGGGTGGACAGATCACGCACACCTATCAGCATGCGCTGCACGGGTTCTCCGCGCACATGTCGGCAACCGCGGTTGCGGCGCTGGTTAGCCACAATCCTCTGATTGATTATTGCGAACAGGACCGGCTCGCCGGACTCCCCGATGGGATCAGTTCCGGCGCGGCGGGCAAGCCGGGCGGTGGGGGCGGCGGCACCCCGCAAACCGTGCCGTGGAACATCGTTCGGCTCAACGGGCCCCGCGACGGAACCGGCAAGACCGCATGGATAATCGACAGCGGCATCGACACGACTCACCCTGACCTTAACGTCGATGTCGGTCGCAGCAAAAGCTTCCTGACGAATGACGGCTCGGTGCAGGATGCGAATGGACATGGCACGCACGTTGCGGGGATCGTCGCAGCCAAGAACAACACGATTGGGGTAGTGGGTGTCGCAGCCGATGCCACCGTAGTAGCTCTGCGCGTGCTCGACCGCCGCGGAAACGGCCCCGACTCTGGGGTCATCGCTGCGATAGATTACGCCGCGACGCCGGGTGTGGCCAACCCCGGAGATGTTGCAAACCTCAGCCTTATAACCACTTACTCACAAGCGATGAACGATGCGGTTGCCAACTTGGGTTTACTTGGCGTTTACGTCGCCATTGCCGCGGGCAACAATTCCGCCGACGCCAGTAGCTATTCTCCGGCAAGTGCGACGGGCAAGAACGTTTACACCGTTTCTGCTTTCCAGAGAGGCGACACTTGGGCGAGCTTCTCTAATTTCGGTGTTCCCGTCGATTTCTCCGAACCCGGGGTATCGATCTACTCGACGTACAAGGGCGGCGGCTACACGACGCTTTCGGGGACTTCGATGGCTGCACCGCATCTGGCCGGATTGATGCTGCTTTATGGCACCGGGTTCATCAGCAATGGGACGGTATCTGGAGACCCGGACGGGCAGAACGATCCGATTGCAGTGGTCAAGTAACGCACGCGACTAAAAAGGCCATGGCTGACAATGGGGAGCGGCTTCGCCGATCAACCGGTTCGGGTGGCCGAAGCTGTCACCCAAACTGCGTGACGCTGCCCCCACTTGGATGCCCGACTATGATCCTGACGCGTCGCAGTGCCCTGACCGGTATCGGGCTTGCAGGCCTCGGCCTCACCGCACTCGCGCCCGCTCTGGCGCACGGCGAGCGAATTCGCGCAGTCGGCAATCCGATCATTCCGCGCCGCGGCGTCTGCGACCCACAAGTCCGGATCTGGGATGGCGAAGCCTGGCTGTACGCCACCCACGATGCCGATCCCGCCGCCACGGGCTTCGTAATGCGCGACTGGCAAGTCTGGCGCTCGCGCGATCTGGTCGACTGGAGCCATGCTGGCACACTGCGGCCTGAGCAGACCTATTGGGGCAAGCCCAGCGACCAGTGCTGGGCGACCGATGCGGCGCGCAAGGACGGTCGCTATTACCTTTACTTCTCGCGCGGACCGAAAGAGATCGGCGTGGTCGTCGCCGACCACCCGGCGGGACCGTGGCGCGATCCGATCGGCAAGCCGCTGATCGCCGAAGGGCTGGTTCAAACCGAGGCGCGCGATCCCGGCATCCTGCAGGACGCGGATGGCGCGAACTACATTGTCTTCGGCACGTTCCGGTATTTCGTGGCCCGGCTGGGCGAGGACATGGTCTCCCTGGCCGAACCGCCGCGCCCGCTGAAGGTCGCGAATGCGGTCGGCCCCTATGCCAAGGGACTGACCGACGACAAGCCGTTCCTCCACCGCCGCGGCGACCTCTACTACCTGTCGTGGGGAAGCTATTACGCAATCGGACGCAGCCCCTACGGCCCGTTCGAAACGCAAGGCTCAGTGCTGAGCACGGCCACGACCGACCCCGAACTGCGCCTGGTGCGGCCGGGCGCACGGTATGACGTGCTGAACTACGACCGGCACGGCAGCTTCTTCGAATTGAACGGCCAGTGGTATTTCGCGTGCAACGACCAGGCCACGCCGGGGGCGACGGAGCATTATCGCAACAGCGTGATTTCCTACGTCCATTACCGCTCCGATGGTACGATCGCTCCGGTCCGGCTCGATACGGTCGGCGTTGGGCAGTACGACGCCCGTCGCGGAATAGCGGCGGCGGATTTCTTCGATCTGCGCGGTGGCACGGTTGCGCATCGCGGCGGCGACACGTTCGGGCTGGACCTCTCTCCCGGCGGGTCTGCCCGCTATCCTCGCGTGCGCGGCGTCACCCGCTCGCTCATGGTTCTCGCTGACGGGCCGCTGGAGATCCGGCGCGGGGACGCGCACGGTCGTGTGCTGGGGCACGGGCACGGACGGGTCGCACTGTCGGGCGTCCGTCCGAGGGAAGATCTTTGCATCTTCAATAGAGGATCGACACCCATCCGGGTCGATCGGCTCACTTCAGAAGGCGCCTGAGCCAGAGCCCCTGCCCCATCCCGCTCCCGGCGCCGGCACCACCGGTGCGTTTGGTCTGACAATCCCCTCCTTGCCGATACTCCGCAAAACCACCCCAAAATTCCCCCACACCAAATCGGCTGCATGTGGAAAGGCAATGGGCGCATGAGGACGCGAATCACCCGCATCCCGATGGTTTTATTTCGATTTTTGGGAAAATGCGGAAGCTGTCGGAAGCATCCGGATAGGGTGATGGTAGCGGAGGAGGGACTCGAACCCCCGACACGCGGATTATGATTCCGCTGCTCTAACCGGCTGAGCTACTCCGCCCCGTTCGGGCCCCGGCGACTGCCGGGCAGGCGGCGCTCCTAGCCTTGCCGGGCGGGCTGGTCAACCACCTCTCTGCCGCGAAATGACCAGCACCCGATCGGCTCCCACTCCGGCCCGACGTAGCGGTGCAGGCCGAGCCCCGCAAAGGTGAAGCGGCGCTCGGGCACGAGCCCCTCGAGCGCCTGCTGCAGGGCCCTGGCTTCGGGGGCCGTCACCTTGTTCTGGATGGTGATGTGCAGCCGCGGCGGATGCTGGTCCTGCGCGGTCAGGGCGCCGTGGAAATGGTCGGCGATCCGCGCCCGGAGCGCCAGCATGCCCGGGCTCTCCAGCGCGATGGCGGTTCCTCGTCCAAGGTTCATCAGCCCCGTTACCCGTGCGGGGATCGGCCCGATCTCACCCGCGAGCCTCGCCAGCAAGGGCCGCAGTTCTTCCCGCAGGGACGGCGCGAAGGCGTGGAACAGGGTAACATGGGCGGCAAGGTGGTTGCGCTCCAAGGGGAAATGGGCGCGGCGCAGGCCGTCTGCCCAGGCCAGCACCCCGGCGGGCAGTTCGGCCGTGACGATGAACGGCCGCCCTCCCCGCTCGGCGATGCTGCCGTCCGCGCCGCCGCTCATCGGCCGCCCCGCTCAGGACAGGCCGATGTCCGCCGAACCAAGTTACGGCAGCGGGTGCTGCAGGGACGCGAGGATGTGCTCGGGCGCAGTCTGGCCATAGGGGTCTTCATCGGCGCCGACGTCATTGATCCCGGGCTCCTCGAACCAGTGGGTAACGGTGTTGTCGTCCACCACCATGGCATAGCGCCACGAGCGCATTCCGAAACCCAGGTGATCCTTGTTGATCAACATGCCCATGCGCCGGGTGAAATTGCCCGATCCATCCGGGAGCAGGCGCACCTTGTTCACCCCCAGCTTCAGGCCCCACTGGTACATGACGAAGGCATCGTTGACGGCAATGCAGTAAACCTCGTCGATGCCGACCTTCTGGAACTCGTCATGCAGCCGCTCGAAGGCCGGGCACTGTTCGTTCGAGCAGGTCGGCGTAAAGGCCCCCGGCAGCGAGAAGACGACCACCCGCTTGCCGGCGAACTCGTCGCGAACGTTCAAGTCCTGCCAGCGGAAGGGATTGTCGCCGCCGATCGATTCGTCGCGGACGCGCGTCTTCAGGGTAACCTCGGGAATTTGCTGGGGGTGCATGGCTCTCTCGCAAAATAGCGGCAGACAGGGCGCAATGGCCGGAACTTGAAGAACCCGGCGGAACTCGGCAGGTTCCACGGCAGAGGCAGGGGGAGGCCCGAAGAACCGACAGCGCCAGTTCAGCTGGTCGTTCGCCGTTTTCGGACTGATCGCGCGCAAGGACATCGGGACCTTGGTGTTCCCGCTGATCGTCGCCCTCACCGCCTTGGCCGAACTGGCCAGGGCACGCTGCTCGCTGCCTGCCTAGAGCTCGCCCCTTTGGCGGCGAATGGCGAACCACTTCGCCACGTTGCGGTTGTGCTCTTCCAGCGTGGCGGCAAAGGCGTGGCCGCCAGTGCCATCGGCCACCATGTAGAGCGCGTCGGTCTTCGCCGGGTTGAGCACGGCCTCGATCGAGGCGCGGCCCGGGTTGGTGATCGGGCCTTCGGGCAGGCCGATCATCGAATAGGTGTTGTAACCGTTGACCGCGGCGATCTCGGACTGGCGGATTCGCCGGCCGAGCGGCTTGCCCTTGGTGATCGGGTAGATGATCGTCGGATCGGCCTGGAGCATCATGTGCCCCCGCAGGCGGTTGGAATAGAGCCCGGCGACCATGGCCCGCTCGCTGGGCTTGCCGGTCTCCTTCTCGACAATGGAGGCGAGGACTAGCGCCTCCTCCGGCGTTTTCGCCACCGTGTCGGGGCTGCGCTTCGCCCACAGCTCCTGCAAGGTCCGCCGCATGGCCGCCTGCATCCTGAGGACCACGGCCTGGCGGCTCTCGCCCGCGGCGACCTCGTAGGTATCGGGCAGGATCGAGCCTTCGGGCGGCGTCACGGTTTCCCCGGTCAGCAGGGGCTGGGCGGCGAGGCGTTCGGCTACCATAATCGAGGGCATGCCCTCGGGCACGGTGACGAAGCGGCGCACCACCTTGCCGCCCTGGAGGATGTCGACCAGCGTGTACTGGCTGGCGCCCCGGGGCAGGACAAAATTGCCGGCCTTGATCGGCGCCCCACCGCCCAGCAGGCGCGCCCGCAGCTTGAACGTCAGCGGTGAGGAGATGGCGCCGGTATACTGCAGATGCTCGGCAACCGCATTGAAGCTCTCGCCATCCTTGACGACAAACTCCGTGTCCTTCGCCAGCGGCCCCGGCAGGAACCAGCCGCCCAGCCCCCAGGCGAGGGCGAGCAGGGCGAGGATCATGGCGAGGAGTTTCGGGCGGATCATCGGTGCGGTGTGGGCGAAGCGCGGCAGCGGATCAAGATGCCCCGCCGATCTGCGTCGTCCCTGGCTTGACCCAGGACCGCTGGCCACTGCGAGGCTGTGACCTCGCCTGATCGGCGCCGTATCGCCTGAAGGTTCGCCAGCGGTCCCGGATCAAGTCCGGGACGACGCCAGCTGACACCATCAGACCTTCTTCATCACCAGCGAGGCATTGGTGCCGCCGAAGCCGAACGAATTGTTCAGCACAGCCCGCACTTCGCGCTGCTTGGCCTTCCACGGCACTAGATCGACGTCGGCGCAGGATTCGCTTGGATTGTCGAGGTTGAGCGTGGGGGGAACGATCTGATCACGCAGGGCCAGGATGCAGAAGATCGATTCGACCGCGCCCGCGCCGCCCAGCAGGTGCCCGATCGCGCTCTTGGTCGAGCTCATAGAGACATTGCCGATCGCATCGCCGAACAGGCGGCGCACCGCGCCCAGCTCCAGCTCGTCGCCCAGGGGCGTGCTGGTGCCGTGGGCATTGATGTAATCGATGTCGTCCGGGGTCATCCCGGCCTTCTTCAGCGCCATCTGCATCGAGCGGAACGCGCCCGAGCCTTCCGGGTGCGGGGCCGTGACATGATAGGCGTCGCCGGAAAGACCATAGCCGACCACTTCGGCATAGATCTTCGCGCCGCGGGCCTTGGCGTGCTCGTACTCTTCGAGCACGACGACGCCGGCACCCTCGCCCATGACGAAGCCGTCGCGGGCCTGGTCGTACGGCCGGCTGGCCCGAGTGGGCTCATCGTTAAAGCCGGTAGAGAGCGCGCGGGCCTGGGCGAAGCCGGCAATGCCGATCGGGCAGATCGTACCCTCGGCGCCGCCCGCCAGCATGATGTCGGCATCGTCGTCGCGGATCATGCGCGCGGCATCGCCGATCGAGTGGGCGCCGGTCGAACAGGCGGTAACCACGGCGTGGTTCGGCCCCATCAGGCCATACTTGATCGAGACCTGGCCCGAGATCAGGTTGATCAGGCGGCCATGGACGAAGTGCGGCGAAACGCGGCCCGGGCCCTTTTCGTGAAGAACGAGCGATTCGCTCTCGATCCCCGGCAAGCCGCCGATGCCCGAACCGATCGAGCAGCCGGCGCGCAGGCGGGTCGCCTCGTCCATCTCGGTGAGGCCGGCATCCTCGATCGCCTGGCCGGCGGCATCGATGCCGTAGATGATGAACGGATCGACCTGGCGCTGGATCTTGTGATCGACGCGCTTGTTCGGATCGAAGCCATACTCATGGTCGGCCGGCTTCACCTCGCAGGCGATGCGGCACTTCTGGTCGCTCGCGTCGAACCGGGTGATCGGCCCCGCGCCGGACTTGCCCGCGATCAGGTTGGCCCAGACGGTCTCCACGTCCGCCCCCAAGGGGGTGACGAGACCAAGACCGGTGACGACGACACGACGCATAGGCTGCTCCGATTAATCCTCTAACGGCCGGGAGTTAGCCGAGCCGTGCAGAAACGCAACAGGCCCAGGCCCCTTTCGCGGGCCGGGCCTGCCGGATGCCCCGTAAAAGGGCATGAGACGCGAAGGGCCGATCAGCCCTTGTTGTCGTTGATGTACTTGATCGCGTCCGAGACGGTGCTGATCTTCTCGGCGGCATCGTCGGGGATTTCGACGCCGAATTCTTCCTCGAAGGCCATCACCAGCTCGACGATGTCGAGGCTGTCAGCGCCCAGATCGTCGATGAAGCTCGCGTCTTCGGTGACCTTGTCAGCCTCGACGCCGAGGTGCTCGACCACAATCTTCTTAACCCGGTCGGCGGTGTCGCTCATGGAATAGTCCTCTCGTGAACGGGAGATGAAATCTTGGGAGCCGCCCTAATGCGCAGATTCCATGCTGGCAAGAGGCGGCAGGGCACGGAGCGTAAGCGAAACGGCGGGATGTGGAAAACCGGGCGCTTTCCTGTCAGGCAAGCCCTTCCCGCAAGCGGGAGGGGGGCAGATTGCGCATACCATACAAGTTCAGGCGCCGAAAGTCACCCGCCCGTCCCCATCGATGTGCCAGGCCGGGTTCCAGGCGATCTCCCAGGCATGCATGTCCGGATCGGCCACATAGGCCCGCCACCCGCCATGTGGCGGCGCGGCTGGCTCCCGCAGGATCGTGCCGCCATGAGCGGCCAGCCGGGCGACCAGCACGTCGACCTCGTCCTTCCCGCCGACGTTATGAGCCAGCGCGAAGCCGTTGGACTCCCCATCGGGGCGGCCGAGGTCTTCAACCATCGGCCCGGCCAGCCACAGCGCCAAGACCAGGCCGTTCATCTGGAAGAACAGCACTTCCTTGCTCTCGTAGACCGGCTTCCAGCCGAAGCCATCGCCATAGAAGCGGCGTGAGCGGTCGAGCTCGTGGATAGTGAGGGTGACGAGGGAGAGTTGCTGCTGGGTCATGGTGAGGTGAACGCGCGAGAGGAGCCCGAGTTGCCCGGGCAGCCCTCCCTCCCCCGTCGGGGGGGGAGGAATTCGGCGCTAGCCCTTCGGCGGCTCAACCACCCGCAGGTGCAGTTCGCGCAGCTGCTTCGGCTCGGCCGGGCTCGGCGCGCTCATCAGCAGGTCTTCGGCGCGCTGGTTCATCGGGAACAGTGTGACCTCGCGCAGGTTCTGTGCGCCGCAAATCAGCATGACGATGCGGTCCACGCCCGCGGCCATGCCGCCGTGCGGCGGGGCGCCATACTGGAAGGCGCGGTACAGCCCGCCGAAGCGCTCTTCCACGTCGGCCTGGGTGAGGCCGGTGATCTCGAAGGCCTTGACCATAGTTTCGGGCGACTGGTTGCGGATCGAGCCCGAGGCGATCTCGAAGCCGTTGCAGACGAGGTCGTACTGGTAGGCGTTGATCGTCAGCGGGTCCTGGCTGGTCAGCGCCTCCATCCCGCCCTGCGGCATCGAGAACGGGTTGTGGCTGAACTCGACCTTCTTGTTCTCCTCGTCCCACTCGTAGAACGGGAAGTCGACGATCCAGCACAGCTCGAAGCGGTCCTGGTCAATCAGCCCCAGCTGCTCACCCACCCGCGTGCGCGCCGCGCCGGCGAGCTTGGCCGCCTGCTCGGCCTTGCCGGCGGCGAAGAACAGCCCGTCATCAGGCCCGAGGCCCAGTTCGGCATAGAGCTTCTCCATGCCCTCAGGCCCATGGTTCTTGGCGATCGGCCCGCCGAACTCGCCGCCCTTGCGGGTAACGTAGCCGAGGCCCGCATGGCCTTCCGAGCGGGCCCAGTCATTCATGTCATCGAAGAACTTGCGGCTCTTGTCGGCCGTGGCCGGCGCCGGGATCGCGCGGACCACGCCGCCGCCGCCCACGATCTTCTCGAACAGGCCAAAGCCCGAGCTCGTGAAGTGGGCCGAAACATCGGAAATGATCAGCGGGTTGCGCAGGTCCGGCTTGTCCGAACCATACTTGAGCATGGATTCGGCATAGGGGATGCGCGGGAAGCTGCCGGTGGGAGTAACCTTCTTGCCGTCGGCGAAGGCCTCGAACACCCCGCCGATCACCGGCTCCATCGTCTCCCAGACCTCTTCCTGGGTGACGAAGCTCATCTCGAGGTCGAGCTGGTAGAACTCGCCCGGCAGGCGGTCGGCGCGCGGGTCTTCGTCGCGGAAGCACGGGGCGATCTGGAA
>Ga0070669_100000277_pt1 | contig 41213 bp, 38 predicted proteins | sample KBSS53metaG_FD_64680 | JGI IMG/M metagenome (GOLD analysis project Ga0070669, IMG submission 64680) | Switchgrass rhizosphere microbial communities from Kellogg Biological Station, Michigan, USA - KBS S5-3 metaG | ecosystem: Host-associated > Plants > Roots > Rhizosphere > Soil ...
CTTCAACAACTTCAACCACTTGCGCTTCCGATCTCTCGTTAGCGGGAGGCGAATTCTACAGCGTTACACGCTGCTGTCAACACCTCTTTTTCTCCGCTTTCGACCGAGAGGATCGAAACGCCAATAGAGCCAGACAACACTGCCCTATCAACTCCTTCTGGGCTTCGATGAACTGAAGCAAGTCGCTGTCGAATTCTGCGTAACTCTTTGTTTACCAAGGAGTTTTCCGTTTCGACTGCGCCGGAAGTGGGGCGAATTATAGACTTCCAGAATCTGCCGTCAACCCTTAATTTTGCTTTTCTATCAATTAGTTAGAGTTGATTAAAAAACCACCAATAAAGCGCCGCTAATGCTCTCTATATAGAAGACAGAATTCAGATGACGCCCGCAGCCTTCAATGCGACCACATTCGCCCCCCCCAACCCCAATACTTCCTGAAGCACCTTGGCCGTATGCTCTCCCAGCAGAGGAGGCGCACTACGATACTCCACCGGCGTCTTGGACAACCGTATCGGGCTGGCAACCTGAGGCACCATCCCTGCCAACGAATGAGGCAGCGCCATCGCCAGCCCACGCGCCTTCACCTGAGGATCGGCAAACACCTGCGCCAGGTCATTGATAGGTCCACAAGGCACACCCACCCGCTCCAGCTGCGACACCCACTCCGCCGTCGTCTTGAACACCGTAGCCTGACGTATCAGAGGAATCAGCTGTGCCCGATTGGCCACGCGCACCTTATTAGTAGAAAAGCGTGGATCATCTGCCCACTGTGGCTGCCCAGCCACTTCAGCAAACTTGCGGAACTGGCCGTCATTACCCACCGTCAGGATGAAGTCGCCATCGGCCGTGGGAAAGTCCTGATAAGGCACGATATTCGGATGGGCGTTACCCAGGCGCTTTGGTGGCACACCTGTCGTCAGGTAATTCATCGCCTGGTTGGCCAGGCATGCCACCTGTACATCCAGCAATGCCATATCGATATGTTGCCCGCCACCGTCATGATCCCGATGAGCCAGTGCCGCCAGTATCGCCACGGTCGAGTAGAGCCCCGTGAGAATGTCCGTCAGCGCTACGCCAACCTTCACCGGCCCAGCCCCCTCTTCTCCCTCTGGACGGCCAGTCAGACTCATAAGCCCGCCCAATCCCTGAATCATGAAGTCATAGCCAGCACGCGCCGCATAGGGCCCTGTTTGCCCAAACCCCGTAATCGAGCAGTAGATCAGCTCCGGGTTGATCTCCTTGAGCGATTCATAGTCCAGCCCGTAAGCCGCGAGACCACCCACCTTGAAGTTCTCGATCAGGATGTCCGACTTGGCCGCCAGCTCACGCACCAGCGCCTGACCCTCCGGCCGCGTGAAGTCAATTGTCACCGACTCCTTATTGCGATTGGCCGACAGGTAATACGCCGCCTCACTGGTGTTCTCACCATAGGCATCCTTGAGGAAGGGTGGCCCCCAGGCGCGCGTATCGTCGCCGCTGCCCGGCCGCTCGACCTTGATCACCTCAGCCCCAAGGTCCGCAAGGATCTGCCCAGCCCAGGGGCCCGCCAGTACTCGAGATAAATCCAGCACCCGCAGGTGCGAAAGCGCGCCCATGCCGTGCTCCTATTAATAGAACGCCTGAAGACCGGTTTGCGCACGCCCCAGAATCAAGGCATGCACGTCATGAGTGCCCTCGTAGGTATTGACCACCTCAAGGTTGACCAGATGACGCGCCACTCCGAACTCGTCGGAAATCCCATTGCCACCCAACATGTCCCGGGCCATGCGTGCGATGTCCAGGGATTTGCCGCACGAGTTACGCTTCATGATCGAAGTGATCTCAACCGCCGCCGTGCCTTCATCCTTCATGCGCCCCAGACGCAGGCAACCCTGCAGAGCCAGAGTAATCTCGGTTTGCATGTCTGCCAGCTTCTTCTGGATCAACTGAGTTGCCGCCAGTGGACGGCCGAACTGATGGCGATCAAGCGTGTATTGGCGAGCGGTATGCCAGCAAAACTCGGCAGCCCCCAACGCCCCCCAGGAGATGCCATAGCGTGCAGAGTTCAAGCATGTGAAAGGCCCCTTCAAGCCACGCACATCCGGAAAGATGTTCTCTTCCGGCACGAACACGTTGTCCATCACGATTTCACCGGTGATGGAGGCGCGCAGCCCGACCTTGCCGTGAATCGCCGGAGCGCTCAAACCCTTCCAGCCTTTCTCCAGGACAAAGCCACGGATATCGCCGGCATCGTCCTTGCCCCACACAACAAAAACATCCGCGATCGGGCTATTGGTGATCCACATCTTTGCGCCCGTCAGGCTGTAGCCACCTTCCACCTTGCGGGCGCGAGTAATCATCGCCCCCGGGTCGGAACCGTGGTTAGGCTCTGTCAGACCAAAACAACCGATCCACTCGCCAGAGGCCAACTTGGGCAGGTACTTCTGCTTCTGCGCCTCAGTGCCGAATTCATTGATCGGCACCATGACCAGTGACGACTGCACACTCATCATCGAACGATAGCCCGAGTCAACACGTTCCACTTCGCGTGCGATCAACCCATAGCTGACGTAATTCAAGCCACTGCCACCGTACTGCTCGGGAATCATCGCGCCGAGCAGGCCCGTCTCGCCCATCTCGCGGAAAATCGCAGGGTCTGTCTTTTCATGGCGGAAGGCCTCGAGCACACGCGGCGCCAACTTGTCCTGAGCAAATTGCTCAGCACTGTCGCGCACCATGCGCTCTTCTTCGGTGAGCTGCTGATCCAGCAGCAGTGGATCGATCCAGTTGAAGCTTGCCTTGCCAGCCATGAATAAGCCCTCGCGGAAGAAAACGGAAGTCGTGGAGCCAGCGTAGGCCCGCCATGCGCGTAGGGCAAACGAGGTTTCCGCATAGGGTTGTGCTAATTTCTCACTTCGAAGCAGCCAAAAATGGCGTATATGCGCCCTAGCAAGTGAGGACACGGTATATGCGCAGGAAAATTCCCAGTACCACCGCTTTGGTCAGTTTTGAAGCGGCAGCCCGCCACGAGAGCTTCACCAAGGCTGCGCAGGAGCTTTCGATCACTCAAGGCGCTATCTGTCGACAGATCGCCAGTCTCGAGGAGTTTTTAAGTGTCGAGCTGTTTCGCCGTTCACGGCGCGGGGTAAAGCTGACAGAGGCGGGTCTGTCGTATAGCCGTCGCGTGGCGACGCAACTGGATGCGGTGGAGCGCGATACGCTTTCCGTCATGGGCCAGCAGGGCGCCAACACCATCGAACTGGCCGTAGTCCCGACGTTCGGCACTCAATGGTTGATTCCTCGCCTCAAGGATTTCCAACGCCAGCACCCCGAGGTCACGGTCAACCTCACGAATCGAACGCGACCTTTCCTGTTTGCCGACACAGAGTTCGACGCCGCCATCTACTTCGGCGACGCCGACTGGTCCGGTACCGAATCCCACCGGCTGATGGGCGAAAATCCTGTACCCGTATGCAGCCCTCGGCTATTGGGTGACCGTGCGCAGTTCAGCGCCCAGGCGATTGCAGAACTGCCGCTCCTGCAGCAAACCACACGACCCTATGCCTGGCGCCAATGGTTCAACGCCCAACATTTGAACATCCCACGCGACATGACAGGCCCCCGTTACGAGCTATTCTCGATGTTGTCCCAAGCGGCCATGCATGACATGGGGATCGCGCTGATCCCCCCGTTCCTTATCCAGCGCGAACTGAACGATGGCCAATTGGTGATAGCAAGCCCCGAGGCGCTGAGCAGCACGAAGGCTTATTACCTGATGATTCCCGACAGAAAAGTCGAATCCGCTTCGTTGCACGCGTTCAGAGACTGGCTCATCGACCAGTCGCAACGCTACAGCTCCAATGTTTAAAGGCTAAAACCGCATTACTGACTTTGTAGTCAATCAACCTACAGTCCTACAGATGTATATATATGTCGCATTTAAACAGAGCGTATCTCAAAGGTAAAAATACAGCTGAAAGCCATTAATTACGTGGCTTAGAGCGACTATTGCAAGCCAATGACCGACCATTCACACCAACCATGCAAAAATATTGGAAAAGCGTGCAAAACCCTTTAAGCCTATGTATTTGAACAGCTTAATTCAGTGCATTGCGACAATCAGTCACAGGGTGACTTGTAGTTAATTTTTCGTCACCCGTCATAATCCCTTGAAGGCCGTAAAGTTCGCCTGCAAAATGCCGCGCCCCGCTGTCATTTCAGCGGGATCGTGCTGATCGGCCGCCCCAGTTGCGCCACTCGCGGCGCACTGGCCTTTTTACAAAAAGATCAAAAGCAAAAAGATCATGCAGGAGATTTGACGTGCACATTGGTGTTCCTCTCGAAACCCAGACCGGTGAAACGCGGGTGGCTGCCACCCCGGAAACCATCAAGAAGCTGATCGGCCAGGGCCATAAGGTCACTGTACAAAGCGGAGCAGGCATCAAGGCCAGCATCGTCGACAGTGCGTATGAAACGGCAGGCGCGACCATTGGCAGTGCCAACGATGCGTTTGGCGCAGAGCTGATTCTCAAGGTGGTAGCCCCCAGCGACAGCGAGCTGACGCTGATCAAAAGTGGCACCGTGTTGGTCGGCATGCTCAATCCGTTCAGCAACGAAACCATTACCAAGTTGGCCGAGCGCGGTATTACAGCCTTCGCCCTGGAAGCTGCACCGCGCACCTCGCGGGCCCAGAGCCTGGACGTGCTGTCCTCCCAGGCCAACATCGCCGGCTATAAGGCGGTACTGCTCGCCGCTCATCACTATCCGCGCTTCATGCCGATGCTGATGACCGCCGCGGGCACCGTCAAGGCTGCTCGCGTGCTGATCCTCGGCGCCGGTGTGGCGGGCTTGCAGGCCATCGCCACAGCGAAACGCCTGGGTGCCGTCATCGAAGCGTCCGACGTACGCCCGGCCGTAAAAGAGCAGATCGAGTCTCTCGGTGCCAAGTTCGTCGACGTGCCTTACGAAACCGACGAAGAACGCGAATGCGCCGTCGGCGTCGGCGGTTACGCTCGCCCGATGCCCACCAGTTGGATGCAACGCCAGGCCCTGGCTGTGCACGAACGCGCCAAGCAAGCTGACATCGTCATCACCACCGCCCTCATCCCAGGCCGTAAAGCTCCGACGTTGCTCAGCGCTGAAACCGTGGCACAGATGAAACCCGGCTCCGTGGTGATCGATCTCGCGGCCGCCCAAGGCGGCAACTGCCCGCTGACCGTCGCCGACCAAGTGGTAGTGGAAAATGGCGTGATCATCTGCGGCCCGACCAACCTGGCCGGTGCCGTCGCTGCCGACGCGTCAGCTTTGTATGCGCGCAACCTGCTGGACTTCCTGAAGCTGGTCTTCACCAAGGAAGGGCAGTTTGAAATCAACCTCGAAGACGACATCGTCGCCGCGTGCCTGATGTGCCGCGACGGCCAAGTCATCCGTAAAAACGCCTAGGCAGGGATTCAGACGATGGAAGAGCTTATCTCCCCCGGTATCTACAACCTGATCATCTTTGTGCTGGCGATTTATGTCGGTTACCACGTGGTCTGGAACGTCACACCCGCACTGCACACGCCGCTGATGGCGGTAACCAACGCGATTTCGGCGATTGTGATCGTCGGCGCCATGCTCGCCGCCGCACTCACCGTGACGCCCCTGGGCAAGACCATGGGCACCCTGGCCGTGGCCTTGGCAGCAGTGAACGTGTTCGGCGGTTTCCTGGTGACGCGCCGCATGCTCGAGATGTTCAAGAAGAAAGCCCCGAAAGCAAAAGAAGAGGCGCCTAAGTAATGAGCATGAATCTGGTTACGACGCTCTACTTGATCGCGTCGATCTGCTTTATCCAGGCCCTTAAAGGCCTGTCACACCCGACCACTTCGCGACGCGGCAACCTGTTCGGCATGCTCGGCATGGCGCTGGCGGTACTCACGACTGTGGGCCTCATCTATAAGCTCGGCGCTGAACTCGCCACTGCTGGTATCGGCTACGTGATTGTCGGCCTGCTGATCGGCGGCACCGCCGGTTCGATCATGGCCAAGCGCGTGGAAATGACCAAGATGCCGGAACTGGTCGCCTTCATGCACAGCATGATCGGCCTGGCTGCAGTGTTCATCGCCATTGCCGCCGTAGTCGAGCCGCAATCACTGGGCATCGTCAAACACCTGGGCGATTCGATCCCTGCCGGTAACCGCCTGGAACTGTTTCTTGGCGCAGCCATCGGTGCCATCACCTTCTCCGGTTCGGTGATTGCGTTCGGCAAGCTGTCGGGCAAGTACAAGTTCCGCCTGTTCCAGGGTGCACCGGTACAGTTCGGCGGCCAACACAAGTTGAACCTGGTGCTCGGCCTGCTGACACTGGGCTTGGGCCTGGCGTTTATGTTCACCGGCAACCTCACCGCCTTCGCGTTGATGCTGGCCCTGGCCTTCGTGCTCGGCGTGCTGATCATCATCCCGATTGGCGGCGCGGACATGCCCGTGGTTGTCTCGATGCTCAACAGCTACTCCGGCTGGGCGGCGGCGGGCATCGGTTTCTCGCTGAACAACTCGATGCTGATCATAGCCGGCTCTCTGGTGGGCTCCAGCGGCGCGATCCTGTCTTACATCATGTGCAAGGCGATGAACCGTTCCTTCTTTAATGTACTGCTCGGCGGTTTCGGCAATGCGCCGGATGCGGGTGCAGCAACGGGCTCAAAAGAAGCACGTCCGGTTAAGTCCGGCTCTGCGGACGATGCAACCTTCCTGCTGACCAACGCCGACACCGTGATCATCGTCCCGGGCTATGGCCTGGCGGTGGCGCGGGCGCAACACGCACTCAAAGAACTGACCGAGAAGCTGACCCACCACGGCGTCACCGTTAAATATGCGATCCACCCAGTGGCAGGCCGCATGCCTGGACATATGAACGTCCTATTGGCGGAGGCCGAAGTGCCTTACGACCAGGTGTTCGAGATGGAAGACATCAACTCCGAGTTCGGCCAAGCCGACGTGGTGCTGGTGCTGGGCGCGAACGACGTGGTCAACCCGGCCGCCAAAAACGACCCGAACTCGCCGATTGCCGGCATGCCGATCCTCGAAGCGTTCAAAGCCAAGACCATCATCGTCAACAAGCGCTCGATGGCCAGTGGTTATGCTGGGCTGGATAACGAACTGTTCTACCTGGACAAGACCATGATGGTCTTCGGTGATGCCAAGAAGGTCATCGAAGACATGGTCAAAGCCGTCGAGTAACACTGCCTCAGCGCAATACTCGAAACCCCGGCCTGCGATAGGCTGGGGTTTTTTATTGCTGCATGAAACCCGACCAAAGGCTCTAAATCGCTGCCTGGCATTCGACCATGGTAGCGGGCCGAAATTTTTTGAAATCACTAAACTGCGCACCTTGCTTCCGTAGCCTGAGATAAGAATCCATGTACCGTGATCGCATCCGCTTGCCTTCGTTGTTGAACAAGGTCATGAGCGCGGCAGACGCCGCCGCACTGATCGAGGACGGCATGACCGTCGGCATGAGTGGCTTCACCCGTGCGGGTGAAGCCAAGGCCGTCCCCCACGCCCTGGCCGAACGCGCCAAGACGTCGCCGCTGAAAATCACCCTGATGACCGGCGCCAGCCTGGGCAATGACCTGGACAAGCAACTGACCGAAGCGGGCGTACTGTCACGACGCATGCCTTTCCAGGTCGACAGCACCCTGCGTAAGGCAATCAACGCCGGCGAAGTGATGTTCATCGACCAGCACTTGTCGGAAACCGTCGAACAACTGCGCAACAACCAACTCAAGTTGCCGGACATCGCGGTGATTGAAGCGGTGGCGATCACTGAACAAGGGCATATCGTGCCCACCACGTCTGTGGGCAACTCGGCCAGCTTCGCGATTTTTGCCAAACAGGTGATCGTCGAGATCAACCTGGCGCACAATCCGAACCTGGAAGGGTTGCACGACATCTATATCCCGACCTACCGGCCGACGCGCACGCCGATCCCGCTGGTCAAAGTTGATGACCGTATCGGCAGCACCGCGATCCCGATTCCACCGGAAAAGATCGTCGCCATCGTGATCACCCACCAGGCCGACTCCGCCTCCACGGTGACGCCGCCCGACAGCGACACCCAAGGCATCGCCAATCACCTGATCAACTTCCTCAAGCAGGAAGTCGACGCCGGCCGCATGACCAACAAGCTCGGCCCGCTGCAGGCCGGTATCGGCAACATTGCCAACGCGGTGATGTGCGGCTTGATCGAGTCGCCGTTCGAAGACCTGACCATGTATTCGGAAGTGTTGCAGGATTCGACCTTCGACCTGATCGACGCCGGCAAGCTCAGTTTCGCCTCGGGCAGCTCGATCACCTTGTCGGAGCGACGCAACGCCGACGTGTTCGGCAACCTGGAACACTATAAGGACAAGCTGGTACTGCGCCCGCAGGAGATCTCCAACCACCCTGAAGTGGTGCGGCGCCTGGGCATTATCGGCATCAACACCGCGCTGGAGTTCGATATCTACGGCAACGTCAATTCCACCCATGTCTGCGGCACACGGATGATGAACGGCATTGGTGGCTCCGGGGACTTCGCGCGCAATGCGCACTTGGCGATCTTCGTCACCAAGTCGATTGCCAAGGGCGGCGCAATTTCCAGCGTGGTGCCAATGGTCAGCCACGTGGACCACACCGAGCATGACGTCGACATCCTGGTGACCGAGATTGGCCTGGCCGACCTGCGTGGCCTGGCGCCACGGGAACGGGCTAGGGTAATCATCGACAACTGCGTGCACCCGGCCTACCGAGATGCCCTCAACAGTTACTTCGATGCCGCCTGCGCCATCGGCGGGCATACCCCGCACATCCTGCGCGAAGCACTGAGCTGGCACATCAACCTGGAAGAAACCGGGCACATGCTCAAGACGTGATTGATACAGATCCGAGCTGATGCAAATACAGTTTCATCAGCTCGATGGATTCGCCCCCACTTAATGATAAAACTGTACTACTGTACCGGTCATTTCCTACCGAAATATCCTACGAACCTCACCGAAAATACCTATTTCGCACTATTTCAGTGCGAACAGGTACAGTTGCCCCATTTACGTACAGTACAGCAGCTATAAACAGTTAACTGGCCCCTCACAATACAGGTGAACTGTATCTAGAGAGTGTTGCGCCGGAAGAGGATCATTGGCATCAGTTAAACCACTACCTAATCCCGCCACAAGCGGAAGGATGTCATCATGGAACGTACACTCAGTTCCGAACTGTTCTTCGAAGAAAAAGCTGTAAACACCCAGGCCTCCCTGCCTCTGCGCGTTATCGCCAACCTGATGTTGTGGCAGCGCCGCATCTCCAGCCGCCACCAACTGGCTCGTCTGGATTCGCGTCTGCTGGCTGACGCAGGCATCAGCGAAGCTCAACGCTACGAAGAGCTGAGCAAGCCGTTCTGGCGCTGATTCAGCGCTCGCTGGCCCTGACCTGACGGGTCCACTGCCAGCAACCTGATTTGTCAAAACAAAGCCCGCCCCGGGAAACCGGAGGCGGGCTTTGTTGTTTCCAGGATTCGGATTTTTAACGGAAAACAGAAGCCTAGCGCAGCAATAGGTACAGTTAAAAATATATAACAGTTAAGCGGTACAATTTAACATTGGTGTATCTGTATCGGTCGGAAGCCGCCACCCAACATGGTGTTCCAAGACCTCATGAAAGGTACTCGCCATGGATACGTCACCCCCCCTTTATAAGCGACTGCCACGCCAGGCAGCCTCCATTCTGGCCAAATGGCTACGCCACGCTTATGAACGACGCCAATTGTCGCAGCTTGATACCCGGGAGCTCTCCGACGTCGGCATCAGTCAGGGCGACCGAATGGCCGAGCTGTCCAAGCCGTTCTGGCGTGACTAGGCAGTCAAGGCGCTTCCCGAACGGATAAGCGGCGGCTTAATATCCATTCACAATGTGGCAAACCGCGCAGTACAGGCGTCTGATCCCCAATGGCTGCCCTGCGCCACCTTATCCGTTCATCTACTGGAGTCATCCCATGTCCCGTCTTCGCCTGCTGAGTGCTGCCACCCTGTTGGCCCTGGCCGCCAACGCCAACGCGAGCAGCTTCATCGTGACCACCGACTCCATCGTCGGCGCGCTGAAGGCCACTTCCGACGCCACCTCCGATGCCACGTCCTCCCTACGTGACAACAAGGTCGTGCGTGCAGCCCGTGACGACGCCGCCAGCTTTGTCGCCAGCGAAGGCACCATCCGTGGCGTGAAACTGGAAAGCGCCCTGGCCCAGATCCGCCAGCAAGCGCCGCAATTGAACACTGCCACTGATGCACAACTGGCCCAAGCCATCCTGGCCATCTGACGACAAGGCGGACGCCCGGGCGCTGGCTCTCGCCCGGGCATTGCGCTAGCCTTGGCGCTCGTTTTCAGTTGTCGAGTGCCATGGTTTTTTCATACCGCCTTTTAATCGTCCCTGTGATGTTTTCGTTCGCTTGGTCGCCGATGGCTTCAGCCTTTGACCTCACCACCCAGAGCACCGTCGTGAGCGCGTATGTCACCAGCAAGGTGACCTCCGCACCCTTCGACAGAAAAGTGATAATGGCCGCCCAGGATGACGCCGCTGCGTTTATCGCCACTGACGGCCAATGGCGGGGCGCGCGGCTGGAGTCGGCATTGGATTATCTGCGCCGTAGCCAACCAAAACTTAACGCCAGCGACCTTGAACTGGCGCAAGCAATTCTCGTCCAATAATCATCCTTATTTTTTGGAGTCATTCCATGCGTAGCCCGCTGATTGCTGCCACCCTGGGCCTGCTGTTGTTGGCCGACATCGCCCAGGCGCATACGCTGGTGGCCACCAGTAACATCATTGTTCGCGCCTCCGGCCGCACCATTGATTTCACCTCGGACACCACCACCTCCATCCGCGACTCCAAAGTCGTGCGCGAAGCCCACGATGACGCCGCCAGTTTCGTCGCCAGCAATGGCGAGATCCGTGGCGCCCACCTTGAGGCCGCCTTCGACGCCCTGCGCACACGCCTGCCGGAAGCCCGCGACGCCAGCGACCAGACCCTAGCCGAAGCCATCCTCGCACTGTGAGGCGAATCGTCGCCTGGCTCCTGGCCGGGGCAGTGCTGCTGTGCGCCAGCGCAGCCCAGGCCAGCCTGCAGCTGCGACTCAAGACCGAAGGTCTGAGCCCGGCTGAACAACAGGCCAGCCAGGCGTTGCTCGACGAAGCGATGCGTTCCCTGCCGCCACGCTTTGTCGAGCAGTTGGACCGGCGCATCGATGTCGGCTGGACCGACAAGATGCCCGAGAACGCCTACGGGCAAGCCTCGCTCGTGTCCGAGCTGGACCTCAACAACAACCTGCTGGCCAGCCTCACCGACGGCAGCGCCGCCACCCAAAAAACCAATCGCCCCCACGGCACTGTGCGCCGGGAAATGCTCGCCACGGTGCTGCATGAACTGACCCACATCTATGACCGTGCGCGCCTGTGGTCCAAAGAAGACCGCACGCTGATCAATCGCTGCAGCCGCCAGAACAACCTCACCGGCCTGATCGGCCTGCCTGATCAATGCCGTGGCCAGAATGGCCGGCGCTTTACCCTGAGCGATGATCCACGCCTGCTGGACCTGGCCGGTTGGCCGCAATACGTCGGGCGCCGTGGCGAGCGTGAGCAGCACAACCATCAGGTGGCTCGCAGCCCGGACATTTACGAAACCACCAGCCCGCTGGAGTTCGTCGCGGTCAACATGGAGTATTTCCTCCTCGACCCCAGCTACGCCTGCCGCCGTCCCGCGCTGTTCCGCTATTACAAGGAACACTTCGGCTGGGCCCCGCCGCAACAAGACACCTGCGCCAGCACCTACGCGTTCCTCAATGCCGGTAACGATTTTGCCAAGACACCGCTGGGCCATGTGGACCCGGAGCGCGTCTACGAGATCGACTACCTGCTGGCCGAAGCCAACCAGAACCTGGTCAGCCGCTGGGGCCACAGCATGCTGCGCCTGGTGATCTGCGCACCGGGCCGCCCGCGTGGACCGGATTGCCGGCTGGACCTGGACCAGCATCTGGTTCTTTCCTATCGCGCGTTCGTCGGTGACGTACAGCTGTCGAGTTGGGATGGCCTGGTCGGCAAATACCCCTCGCGGCTGTTCGTGCTGCCGCTGGCGCAAGTGATCGATGAATACACCAAGACCGAGCTGCGCGGCCTGGCCTCGGTGCCGTTGAAACTGACCCGCCAGGAAATCAACGATACCGTCGAGCATGCCGCCGAAATGCATTGGAGCTACGACGGCAACTACTTCTTCATCTCCAACAACTGCGCGGTGGAAAGCCTGAAACTGCTACGCAGCGGCAGCGCCAACCCGCAATTGACCGGCCTGGACAACATCACCCCCAATGGCTTGCTCGAGGTGCTGAGCGCACGCGGCCTGGCCGACACCAGCGTACTGGACGACAAACGCAGGGCATTGCGCCTGGGTTATCACTTCGACTCCTTCCGCGAACGCTACCAAGCCATGTTCGATGTGCTGCGCAAACACCTGCCGATCAAACAGACCCAGGTCGAAGACTGGCTATCCCTGAGCGCCGAGGAGCGTCGCCAGTGGTTCGACCAGGCCGATCTGCGCACCAGCGCCGCGTTGCTGCTGCTGGAGCAGGCGAGCTTTCGCAAGCAGTTGATGCTGGCCCAGGACGAAGTCAAACAACGCTACCTCGGCGCCCGCGAGCTGAAAAACGGTGGCATGGAGAAAGCCAACGCCACGCTGCAACAGATCCTCGCCAACAGCGGCTTCCTCAGTCGCCCGGCTGAACTGCTGGGCAGCGGCGGCTATGGCCTGCCGCAACCTTCGGAAGCCACACGCCTGGAATCGGAAAGCGCCGAACGCCAGAAGCAGCTGCAATCGCTGACCGGCGAATTGGACAAAGAGGTGAGGGCGCTGCTGGAGCCTTCCCGTTCAGCCGAGATAGCCGCCTGTGAAGCCAACCTCAAGCTGGTGGGCGAACACTTGCGCAAGCTGCACAAAGCCGCCGGCGGCCTCGAACTGCCCTAAAAACCTCAAGCAAAATATAGACAAATGTGGGAGGGGGCTTGCCCCCGATAGCGGTGTGTCAGCCTGCGCATGCAGTGACTGGCACCCTGTTATCGGGGGCAAGCCCCCTCCCACATGTTGATCTACATAAATCCAGGGACCGCGTGCATTCCCTTCGTCACCTGTTTTTTCAGCGAAAGCTGGCTGAAAGCTTACCCGTCTAGGATCGCCCCCACTGCCGGCAACAGACCGGCTGTTAACAACAACAATGGTGATTCCCGATGTCCGCCCGTACCCGCCTGTTCGCCCCAACTCCACCCGTACGCCTCGTGCCTTTCGTTCTGCGCTGACCGCCACCCGGTTCGCCATTCCCTAGCCGCGCTACGCCTGGAGTATTCCTATGCTGACTTTCCTTGGCTTTGCCATGGTCATCACGTTCATGTTCCTGATCATGACCAAGCGCCTGTCCGCGCTGATCGCCCTGATCATCGTGCCGATCCTGTTCGCGCTGTTCGGTGGCTTCGCACCCGAGATCGGCCCAATGATGCTGGCCGGTATCACCAAGCTTGCGCCCACCGGCGTGATGCTGATGTTCGCCATTCTGTACTTCGCCCTGATGATTGACTCCGGCCTGTTCGACCCGGCCGTGCGCAAGATCCTCAAGATGGTCAAGGGCGACCCGCTGAAAGTCTCGGTCGGCACCGCTGTACTGGCCCTGGTCGTGTCCCTGGACGGTGACGGCGCCACCACCTACATGATCTGCGTGGCCGCCATGTTGCCGCTGTACCAGCGCATTGGCATGAGCCCCCGGATCATGGCCGGCCTGATCATTCTCGCCGGTGGCGTGATGAACATGACCCCTTGGGGTGGCCCGACCGCTCGCGCCGCCAGTGCATTGCATGTGGACCCTTCGGACATTTTCGTACCGATGATCCCGGCGATGGCCGCCGGTGTGGTCGCGATCCTGGCGATCGCCTACCTGTACGGCAAGCGCGAGCGCGCACGTCTGGGCGAACTGCACCTGCAAGGCGATGAGATCGACCACAGCGAGATCAGCGTCTCCCAATACCCGGACGCCCGTCGCCCGAAACTGATCTGGTTCAACGGCGTGCTGACCTTCGCCCTGATGTGCGCGCTGATCGCCGGCCTGCTGCCGCTGCCGGTGCTGTTCATGGTGGCGTTCAGTATCGCGATGATCGTCAACTACCCGTGCCTGCAGATGCAGAAAGACCGCGTCGCCGCCCACTCCGGCAGCGTACTGGCGGTGGTTGGGCTGATCTTCGCGGCCGGTATCTTCACTGGCATCCTGTCGGGCACCGGCATGGTCGATGCCATGTCCAAGAGCCTGCTGGCGGTCATCCCTGATGCATTGGGCCCTTACCTGGCGGTGATCACTGCACTGGTGAGCATGCCGTTCACCTTCTTCATGTCCAACGACGCGTTCTACTATGGCGTACTGCCCGTACTCGCCGAGGCCGCCAGCCACTACGGCATCACGGCTGCAGAAATGGGACGTGCGTCGATCGTCGGACAACCCGTGCACCTGTTGAGCCCACTGGTACCCTCGACCTACCTGTTGGTCGCTTTGGCAGGTATCGAATTTGGCGATCACCAGCGCTTCACCCTCAAGTGGGCAGTGCTGGTATGCCTGTGCATAATGGTCGCCGCTTTGCTGATGGGGATTATTCCGCTTTTCAGCACTCTATAATCCCAAACACCCAACCGCGCGGCGCTGCAGCTTGCGCGGTTTAACACTCGCTTAAAGGAATACACATGGAATGGCTGACCAATCCGGAAATCTGGATTGCCTTCTTCACCCTGACGGCCCTCGAGATCGTCCTGGGCATCGATAACATCATCATGATTTCGATCCTGGTCAGCCGCATGCCCAAGCACATGCAGGCACGCACCCGGATCTTCGGCCTGGCCCTGGCCATGGTCACGCGCATCCTGTTGCTGTTGTCGATCACCTGGGTGATGCAACTGACCGCCGACCTGTTCGTGGTCTTCGGCCAAGGCATCTCCGGTCGCGACCTGATCCTGTTCTTCGGTGGCCTGTTCCTGCTCTGGAAAAGCTCCCAGGAGATGTACCACGCGCTGGAAGGTGAAGACGAAACCCACGACGAGCCGAAGGGCGCCGGTGGCAAGTTCATCTACACCATCATCCAGATCGCGATCATCGACATCGTGTTCTCCCTGGACTCGGTGATCACCGCGGTCGGCATGGTCTCCCATGTACCGGTGATGGTCGCGGCGATTGTCGTGGCGGTATTGGTGATGATGCTGGCAGCCGGCACCATCAGCGAATTCATCGACAAGCACCCGTCGTTGAAGATGCTCGCGCTGTCATTCCTGCTGGTAGTCGGTACCGTGCTGATCGCCGAATCCTTCGACGTGCACGTGCCAAAAGGCTACGTCTACTTCGCCATGGCGTTCTCGCTGGCGGTGGAAGCGGTGAACATCAAGATGCGCACCGCGATCGCGAAAAAGAAGAAACAGCAGGATCCTGTGAAACTGCGCAAAGACATTCCGGGTCAATAAACCCGAGCCAGACAATTAAGGGGCCTGCACAGGCCCCTTATTTTTATCCGCAAAAAGCTGATTTCATGACAGTTTTATTTCAATCCCCACTTTAGCTATGCGATGCTGGCGCAGAGCGCATTCGCCAACTACAGCTTAAGTACAAGACGTAGAGCGGCACGCGGCAACTTTCCTTCGCTCATTTTCGAGCGCACCCACACGGGGGGCCGAGCATGCTGACCTTGCTCAATCTGCTTTCCGCCGTGACCCTGCTTATCTGGGGCACGCATATCGTCCGTACCGGCATCCTGCGGGTCTACGGTTCCAACTTGCGCCAAGTCATCGGGCAGAACATGTCCAAGCGCTGGCTGGCGTTTATCGCCGGTATCCTGGTGACGGCCATGGTGCAGAGCAGCAACGCCACGGCAATGCTGGTCACGTCCTTTGTCGGCCAGGGCCTGATGGGGCTGATGCCCGCCCTGGCGACCATGCTCGGCGCCGACGTCGGTACCGCGCTGATGGCGCGGGTGCTGACGTTTGATTTGTCTTGGCTGTCGCCGCTGCTGATTTTTCTCGGGGTGATCTTCTTCCTGTCACGCAAACAGACGCGGGCAGGGCAGTTGGGCCGGGTGGGTATCGGTCTCGGGCTGATCATCCTCGCACTGCAATTGATTGTGGAAGCGGCCGGGCCGATTACCCATGCCCAGGGCGTCAAAGTCATCTTCGCGTCGTTGACCGGCGATATCCTGCTCGACGCCCTGGTCGGCGCCTTGTTCGCGATGATTTCCTATTCCAGCCTGGCCGCCGTCCTGCTGACGGCCACCCTGGCCGGCGCCGGTGTGATCGGCCTGCACGTGGCCATCGGCCTGGTGATCGGCGCCAACATCGGCAGCGGCGTGCTGGCGTTTCTCAGCACCAGCATGCAGAACGCTGCCGGACGCCAGGTAGCCTTGGGCAGCCTGTTGTACAAATTGATCGGCCTGCTGCTGATCATCCCGGTGCTCGACCCGCTCGTACGCTGGATGGATGGCCTGGACTACAGCGCGCAAGGCATGGTCATCACCTTCCACCTGCTCTACAACGTCAGCCGTTGCCTGATCCTGTTGCCGACCATTGGCCCGATGGCCCGCTTGTGTGCCTGGTTGCTGCCTGAGCGCGAAGAGGTGAACGGCAAGGCCAAACCACGCCATCTGGACCTGGCCGCCCTGGCCACACCCAGCCTGGCACTGGCCAACGCTGCCCGCGAGACCCTGCGCCTGGGCGACCTGATCGACAATATGCTCACCGCCATGCTCGAAGTGCTGCGCGGCAAGCAGACCGCCATCACCCAGGAAATGCGCAGCCTCAGCGATGATGTCGAAGCGCTGTACAGCGCGATCAAACTCTACCTGGCACAAATGCCCCGGGAAGATCTCAGTGAACACGACAATCGGCGCTGGGCCGAGATCATCGAACTATCGATCAACCTTAAACTGGCCGGCGACCTGATCGAACGCATGCTGCGCAAAGTCCAGCAGCAGAAAACCTCCCAGCGTCGTCAGTTCTCCGAAGTGGGCCTGGAAGAACTCACCGGCCTGCACAGCCAGTTGATCGCCAACCTGCGCCTGGGGTTGTCGGTGTTCCTCAGCGCCGACCCGGAAAGCGCCCGCCAGTTGCTACGCGAGAAGCGCCGCTTCCGCGCCCAGGAACGGCGCCTGGCCCACGCCCATGTCAGCCGCCTTCAGCGCAAGATCGTCCAGAGCCTGGAGACCAGCTCCCTGCACCTGGAACTGATTGCCGATATGAAACGCCTGAACTCGTTGTTTTGCAGCAGTGCTTATGTAGTGTTGGAAACGTCTGACACCGGCGCGCTCTCCGCCGAAGATATTGCCGACATCACACATTCGCCCTGAACGTACGGTGGCCCGTGAAGTCAGTTAAAAATGACCTCACTCGCCAGGAAGCTTGTTATGCGTCGCCTGTTGTTCGCTTGCCTGCTCATGGGATCTGCCCACGCCTTTGCCTTTGACCGCCTGCAAGTCGAGGGCTACACCTTGCCCAACGGCCTGCAATTGTTGCTCAAACCCGGCACCGAACGCGGGCATGTAGCGATCCGCCTGGTGGTCGGTGTAGGCCTGGATGACTTCAACTGCGCAGACAAAGAGCTGCCGCACCTGCTCGAACACTTGCTGTTCAGCGGCATCGACGGCGGTGGCGAAGCCGAGCTGGAAGACCGTATGCAAGCCCTGGGCGGCGAGTGGAATGCCTACACCAGCAACGCCGATACCACCTTTGTGATCGAGGCGCCCGCGCAAAACCAGCGCAAAGTGCTGGACCTGCTGCTGGCGATCATCACCCGCACCGAACTGACCGACGCCAATATCAACGCCGCCAAGCGGGTAGTGGAGCGCGAAGACGGCGGACACTACTCACACCTGCAACGCCTGTTGGACCGCCAGGACCTGGGCCACACCGCCAGCAACCAATTGGCCGTCGAACTGGGGCTCAAATGCGCCGAGCGCGCCGAGGTCGACCACCTGACCCGCGACCAGCTGGAGAAGCTGCGCGCACGCTGGTACGCCCCCAACAACATGACCCTGATTATCGTCGGCGACCTCGACAAACTGCTGCCCGCCTACCTGGAACGCACCTACGGCCAACTCGACCCGGTCGATCCCACTGAGCATGCGGCGCTGCCGGAAATACAACACGCCGCTGCCAGCCATCGCGAGTTGATCCACGGATGGGTCGGCAACAGCGCCAAATTGCACTGGTTATTTCCCGAACCGGTGCTGGACGAGGGGCATGATGAAACCTACGACCTGCTCAAGGATTACCTCGACTGGGCGCTGTACCGCCAACTGCGTCTCAAGCACGGTTTGTCCTACGGCCCCTGGAGCGAGCGCGAAGTACTCGGCGGTGTCGGTTTCCTCAGCCTGAATGCCGACTTAGAGCGGGAAAACCTCCCCGAAGCGGAACACGTACTCCAGGACCTCAAGGCCCGACTGCTCAAGGACGGCCTCGACCCAGCGGTATTTGCGCGCCTGCAACAAGCTGCCATTGCGCGCCAGGCGTGGGCCGTGCAAGGCAACAGCGCCTTGGCCGACTACTACTGGAGCGCGTCCGGCGATTACAACAACGGCCACTTCAGTGACCCGGCCAAGCGCATCAAGGCCGTGAGCCTGGACCAGACCAACCAGGCCATGCGTGAAGTGTTCAAGCAGCCCGGTTACTGGCGTATCGAAAAACCGCTGCTCAGCTACGACATGCTGAGCTGGATCGGCGCCGCAGTGCTGGGACTGATCGCCTTTGTGCTGATCGGCGTGCGGCTTTATCGCAAACGGATTGCGCAATGAGGCACCGGACAACGGCCTAAGACGTTATTCTGTCTGGGATTTTTTCCTACAAGACTGTGAACCGCCGAATGCCAAACCTGACCCACTTAATCCAGCGCATCCTCGAGCTGATCAAGCGCTACCCAGGGGTGATTGCACTCGGCGGTTTTATCTCAGGCGTGGGCAGCTTCATTCTGGTGGATCGCCAGCAGGGCATGGCCAGCTGGATTGCGGTGATCATGCTGGTGAGCTGGCTGTGGCTGATGCTGGAAAACAGCTTCACCCAGCTGTTCACCAGGATTTTCAAGCGCGAAATCCCCGAACCGCTGTTGCGCTACGCGACCCAGATGATCCACCAGGAAAGTCTGTTTTTCGTGCTGCCGTTCTTTTTCGTCACCACCGCGTGGAACAGTGGCCAATCGGTATTCACGGGCTTGCTTGGCGCCGCGGCGCTGATCTCGATCACCGACCCGCTGTACTACAAGTGGCTGGCGCCCAAGCGCTCGCTGTTCCTTGCACTGCACACCTTTACGCTGTTCGCGGCGCTGCTCACCGCGTTGCCGATCATCCTGCACCTGACCACCGCCGAGAGTTACAAACTGGCCCTCGGCGTGGCCATGGCACTGTCGATCCCCAGCCTGGCGGTAAGTCTGCCGCTGCGTAGCGTCAAAGGCTGGGCGATGCTGCTCGGGGTCACCGCCGCCATCGGCTGCGCCGGGTGGTTCCTGCGCAGTTGGGTGCCTCCGGCCACCTTGTGGATGACCGAAGTGGCCATCAGCACCCAACTGCAGGACCGCACGCCAGGCGACGACCTCAAGGAAGTCACTGCCGCCCAACTGCGCAGCGGTGGGCTGTACGCCTATACCGCGATCAATGCGCCGCGTGGACTGGATGAACGCATCTACCACGTGTGGAAATTCAATGGCCAAGAGGTCGATCGCATCGCCCTGGATATCCACGGCGGGCGCAAAGAGGGTTACCGCGCGTGGACCCACAAGCAGAACTTCCCGGCCGACGCCGTGGGCCGCTGGCAGGTACGGGTGCTGACCGAAGACGGGCAGGTGATCGGTGTGCTGCGCTTCAAGGTGACGGACTCAGCACAAACGGACAACCCAAAGTAGGCCGTATCGTGCTATTACGTAGGAATTGTGGATAGCCAAACAAGCTCGGAGCTTATGACCCCCCCTACAACGGCCGGCGCAGCCCACCTCGATACGTCCACCACCCCGCCACAACTGCGGATTACGGGGGACTGGACGCTTGCCCACTATGCCAGTCTGAAAAAGCTGTCGGACAAGCTCGACGGCCAATACGACGCTGGCGCGCGCATCGACCTCAACGGCCTCGGCGCCCTGGATACCGCCGGCGCCTCGTTGCTGGTGGAACTGCTGGGACCGACCCGCATCGAGCAGTCCGCCGAGCAGACCGATTGCAGCTTGTCTGCCGCCGACCGCGCGCTGCTCAAGACCGTCTACCGTTCCCTGAATGATTTTTGCGTGCCGGAAAAAGCCCCGGAAGAAGCGGCGGGCATTCAGGTTCTGGCACGTATCGGCCGTGCGGTGGACACGGTCTGGCAGGACACCAAGAAACTCCTGGGTTTCGTCGGCCTGATTCTCGAAACCTTCGCCCGTAGAATCTTGCGCCCCAAGCGCTGGCGCGTGACGCCCATGGTTGCGCACCTCGAACAGGTCGGACTGGATGCCGCGCCCATCGTGGCTTTGCTGACGTTCCTGGTGGGTGCGGTGGTGGCCTTCCTCGGCGCCACGGTGCTCAAGAGCTTCGGTGCGACGATCTTCACGGTAGACCTGGTGGCGTTCTCTTTCCTACGGGAATTCGGCGTCTTGCTCACCGCGATCCTGATCGCCGGCCGCACCGCCAGTGCCTTTACCGCACAGATCGGCTCGATGAAGGCCAACGAAGAAATCGACGCGATCCGCACCCTGGGCCTGGACCCGATGGAACTGCTGGTACTGCCCCGCGTGCTGGCGCTGCTGGTGGCGCTGCCGATGCTGACGTTCCTGGCAATGCTCTCGGGCATCATCGGCGGCGGCGTGGTGTGCGCGGTGGCCCTGGATATTTCGCCGGCGATGTTCCTCTCGCTGCTGCAATCGGACATCGGCGTGCAGCACTTCCTCGTGGGTATGGTGAAAGCGCCGATCTTTGCGTTCCTGATCGCTGCGATTGGTTGCCTGGAAGGCTTCAAGGTCAGCGGCAGCGCCGAATCGGTCGGTGCCCACACCACCTCCAGCGTGGTGCAATCGATCTTTGTGGTGATCGTGATGGATGCCGTGGCCGCGCTGTTTTTCATGGAGATGGGCTGGTGAGTCGTCTACACCGAGCGCCCAGTGAGGCGGTGATTGAAGTGCGCGGCCTGTGCAATCGCTTTGGCAGCCAGAGCGTGCATGAAAACCTCGACCTGGATTTGTACAAGGGCGAGATCCTCGCAGTGGTTGGCGGCTCCGGAAGCGGCAAGTCGGTGCTGTTGCGCAGCATTGTCGGCCTGCGTCGTCCCAGCGAAGGTGAAGTGCGGGTGTTCGGCAAGAACCTGCCGAGCCTGCCGGAGCACGAACGCTCTTTGGTGGAACGACGCTTTGGCGTGCTATTCCAGAAGGGCGCGTTGTTTTCCTCGCTGACCGTTACCGAAAACGTCGCGCTGCCCTTGATCGAACACGCCGGCCTCAGCCGCCGCGACGCCGAGCACTTGGCCGCCGTCAAGCTGGCCCTGGCCGGGCTGCCATTGTCGGCGGCGGACAAATATCCGGCGTCGCTGTCCGGCGGCATGATCAAGCGCGCCGCCCTGGCCCGCGCATTGGCGCTGGACCCGGACATTCTGTTCCTCGACGAACCCACGGCGGGCCTCGACCCCATCGGTGCAGCGCAATTCGACCAACTGATCCTGACCCTGCGCGATGCGCTGGGCCTGAGCGTATTCCTGGTCACCCACGACCTGGACACGCTGTACACCATTACCGACCGCGTGGCGGTGCTGGCACAGAAGAAAGTGCTGGTGGCCGATGCCATCGATGTTGTCTCGGAAACCGACGACGCGTGGGTCCACGAATATTTCCACGGCCCCCGTGGCCGCGCGGCATTGGATGCCGCTCAATCGCTCAACGAGGTATGACATGGAAACCCGAGCCCATCATGTGATGATCGGTCTGTTCAGTGTGATCGTGGTGGTCGGCGCGATGCTGTTCGGCCTGTGGCTGGCCAAGTCCAGCGTCGACAGCGCCTTCCAGGACTACGAAGTGATCTTCAACGAGGCGGTCAGCGGCCTGTCCCAGGGCAGCTCGGTGCAGTACAGCGGGATCAAGGTGGGCGACGTGATCAGCCTGAGCCTGGACCCCAAGGACCCGCGCCGCGTGCTCGCGCGCATCCGCCTGGCCGGGCAGACGCCGATCAAGGAAGACACCCAGGCCAAGCTCGCCCTGACCGGTATCACCGGCACCTCGATCATCCAGCTCAGTGGCGGCACCCCGCAGAGTCCCGAGCTCAAGGGCAAGGACGGCAACCTGCCGCAGATCATAGCCTCGCCATCGCCCATCGCGCGCTTACTGAACAACAGCAACGACCTGATGACCAGCGTCAACCTGCTGTTGCACAACGCCAATCACATGTTCTCCCGCGAGAACGTCGAGCGCTTGAGCAACACCCTGGAGAACCTGCAGCAAACCACCGGCGCGATTGCCGACCAGCGCGGCGATATCAAGGGGGTGATGCAGCAACTGATGCAGGTGAGCAAGCAGGCGACTGCGGCGCTGGAACAGACCACCGTGCTCATGCGCAACGCCAATGGCTTGCTCAACGAACAAGGCAAGCAGGCCTTCGGCAGCGCCGAGCAGGCCATGAAATCCCTTGAACAAAGCACCGCGACCATCAACACCTTGTTGACCAACAACAAGGACTCGGTGAACAGCGGCATGCAAGGCCTCAACGAACTGGCGCCGGCCGTGCGCGAGCTGCGCGAAACCCTGGGTTCGCTGCGCGCCATCTCCCGCCGCCTGGAAGCCAACCCCAGCGGTTACCTGCTGGGCAGCGACAAGAACAAGGAGTTCACGCCATGAAGCGTGCTTACACAATGATCGCCCCTTTGGCCCTGGCACTGGTGAGCGCGTGTTCGATCCTGCCCAAGGCCGACCCTTCGGATGTGTATCGCCTGGCCGCGGCGCAGACTGCCAGCCAGGGCGCGCCGGTCAGTTGGTCACTGCGTGTTAACAAGCCGCAGACCAGCGAGTTTCTCGACAGCCCGCGCATTGCCGTGGTGCCCACTGGCGACCTGATCAGCAGCTATGCGAACTCGCGCTGGAGCGATCCGGCGCCGGTGCTGTTGCGCAACCGCTTCATGGACGGCTTCCAGCGTGATGGCCGGGTGACGCTGCTGAGCACCGATGACACCAACCTGCAGTCCGACTACGAACTGGGTGGGCAATTGCAGGCGTTCCAGAGTGAATATCACGGCGGTGCGGTAGAGGTGGTGATTCGCCTGGATGCGCGGCTGGTACGCGGCAGTGATCAACGGATCGTGGCCAGCCGACGGTTTGAGGTGAGGCAACCGGTGAGCGACACCAAGGTGCCGGCAGTGGTTGCCGGGTTTGGGCAGGCGGGGGATCAATTGAATAAGCAGGTGGTAGGGTGGGTTGTTCAGCAAGGCAATAGTGCAGCTAAACACTGAGGGCCTCATCGGGGGCAAGCCCCCTCCCACATTTGAATGTGTTCACAGATCAACCTGTGGGAGGGGGCTTGCCCCCGATAGCAATCCGAGCCTTAACCAAAGAACCAATAGCACACCGCAATCGCCGCAACGACGCCGGCCAACTCCGCCAGCAACGCACAGCCCACGGCGTGCCGCGCGCGCTGGATACCCACCGAACCGAAGTACACCGCCAACACATAGAAAGTGGTCTCGGTACTGCCCTGGATCGTCGCCGCGACCAGCGCCGGGAAGCTGTCCACGCCCTGGGTCTGCATGGTCTCGATCAACATCGCCCGCGCGGCGCTGCCGGAAAACGGCTTGACCATCGCGGTCGGCAAGGCATCGACAAAGCGCGTGTCCATGCCCGTCCAGGCGACCACATGGCGTATGCCTTCAAGGCCGAAGTCCAACGCGCCCGACGCTCGCAACACCCCCACGGCGCAGAGCATTGCCACCAGGTACGGCAGCAGGTTCTTCGCCACGTCGAAGCCTTCCTTGGCGCCTTCGACAAACGCCTCGTAGACCTTGACCTTGCGCAGCGCACCGATCACCAGGAACAGCATGATCAGGCCGAACAAGGTGAGGTTGCCAAGGATCGAGGACAGCCCGGCCAGCGCCGTGGCGGAGAGGGTCGCCAACAACGCCATGAAACCACCCAAGACCAGCGCACCGGGAACCAGGTACGCCAGCACCACCGGGTCCCACAGCCGCAGGCGCTGCATGATTGCCACCGAGAGCAGCCCCACCAGCGTGGATGCACTGGTTGCGAGCAGGATCGGCAGGAACACCAGCGTCGGGTCCGCCGCGCCTTGCTGGGCGCGGTACATGAAGATGGTTACCGGCAACAGCGTCAATGAAGACGCGTTGAGCACCAGGAACAGGATCTGCGCGTTACTGGCGGTGTTGGGGATGGGGTTGAGTTCCTGCAATGCCTTCATCGCCTTGAGCCCGATGGGGGTGGCGGCGTTGTCCAGGCCCAGGCCGTTGGCGGCAAAGTTGAGGGTGATCAAGCCGATGGCCGGGTGGCCGGCGGGCACTTCCGGCATCAAACGGCGGAACAGCGGGCCGAGGGCCTTGGCCAGCCAATCGACGATCCCGGCTTTCTCTGCGATGCGCAGAAAACCCAGCCACAGCGTCAGGGTGCCGAACAACAGCACCATGACTTCCACCGACAATTTGGCCATGGCGAAAATGCTTTCGACCATTGCCGCGAATATCCCGGCGTTACCGCCGACCAGCCATTGCGCCAGTGCCGACACCATTGCCACGACAAAGAAGCCAAGCCACAGGCCATTGAGCATCAGTTGAATCCCCCGAAGAATGGGACGAATGATAGCGGGGCCGGCAGAAACGACAAACCCCGGAATTTTCCGGGGTTTGTCTTTAAGCCGTCACGCTATCAGCTGCGGGTGGCCTGGGCGACCGGTGCGGCGGTCTTGGTGCGCCAATGCGGCAGCGAGTTCCAGTAGCGCTCGCCCTTGGCGTCGTCGTACATGCCTTCCCAACGGGAGATCACCAGCACGGCCAAGGCATTGCCGATCACGTTCAGGGCAGTACGCGCCATGTCCATGATGCGGTCGACACCGGCGATGAACGCAGGCCTTCCAGCGGAATGCCCACGCTACCCAGGGTGGCCAGCAGCACCACGAAGGACACACCCGGTACGCCAGCGATGCCTTTGGAGGTGACCATCAGGGTCAGCACCAGCATCAGTTGCTGGCCGATCGACAGGTCGATGCCATACAGCTGGGCAATGAAGATCGCCGCGATGCTCTGGTACAGGGTCGAACCGTCGAGGTTGAACGAGTAACCGGTCGGCACCACGAAACTGCAGATGGCTTTCGGCGCGCCGTAGGCTTCCATCTTCTCGATCACACGCGGCAGCACGGTCTCGGAACTGGCGGTGGAGTAGGCCAGTACCAGCTCATCCTTGAAGATGCGCATCAGCTTGATCACCGAGAAGCCGAACAGGCGGGCAATCAGGCCAAGGATCACGAACGCGAAGAACAGGATGGCGACGTAAACCAGGATCACCAGCTTGGCCAGCGGTAGCAGCGAGGCAAAGCCGAAGTTGGCAACGGTCACCGCGATCAGTGCGAAGACCCCGATAGGGGCGTACTTCATGATCATGTGAGTGACTTTGAACATGCTCTCGGACACGCCCTGGAACATGGTCACCAGCGGCTCACGCAGCTCAGGCTTGAGGCTCGACAAGCCAAGGCCGAACAGCACCGAGAAGAAGATGATCGGCAGCATCTCGCCACGGGCGACGGCGGCAAAGATGTTCGACGGGATCAGGTTGAGGATGGTCTGGATGAACGCATGCTCATGCTGCACTTCGGCAGCAGTGGCGGTGTACTTGGAGATGTCGACGGTACCCAGGGTACTCATGTCGATACCCGCGCCCGGGTGGAACAGGTTGGCCAGCAGCAGGCCAACCACGATAGCGATGGTGGTGACGATTTCGAAGTAAAGGATGGTTTTGACGCCGATGCGCCCGAGTTTCTTCGCATCACCCACACCGGCAATGCCGACGATCAGCGAGGAAATCACAATCGGGATCACGATCATCTTGATCAGGCGGATAAAGATATCGCCCGCGGGCTGCAATACGTTGCTGATCCACCAGGCTTTTTCAGCACTGAAATGGTTAAGCACTGCACCGATTGCGATCCCCAGCACCAAACCGATGAGGATCTGCCAGGCGAGGCTTAGCTTTGCCTTCTTCATGTCATTACCCTTACTTCAAGTGAACTTAAGGCAAATGCGCCAGCCGCAACGCTCGAGAGCGAAAAAGTGTGTGCATCTGCCTCCATGGAAGGTCACCGCAGCATGGCCGAAATGGCTTACTGGCAGGCGAAAAAAGGCGCAACTATTCCCATGCAAGGGTTCGACGTCTAATGCCGTAAACGCCTACCCTATGCCGAATCGGCATGAGATTTTTTAATAATAACTGTCCGAACGGTCAGTTCAAATGTGACATTTTGTCCGACAAAAATGCCGTGAACCGGCCAAACCCGGCTCGCTCAGAGATTCGGGACGTCCTCGGGGACCTGGCGGAAATGCCTGAGAATTCCATCATTTAGTGTCGGAAATGTCCTATGGCACCCACCAAAATTTATCGATAGATGGTCTACCCGACACACTAAGTAATGTTTGGAGATGAGCAGAAAGGTGATTTGCGACTAAGGGCGGCATGAACAACGGAAGAAGGAGCGTTAAAGCCCGCCGCAAGTTCAGCAAGCCGATGGCTTGTGAACCTGCGTCGCAGCTTTTCGCCTGACCCGGCCCTTGCGCAGGCACTCCCTGTACCCGTAGGTCGCGCCGATCGCAGGTGATCAGAGCAACCCGGCCCCTTGGTCATGCACCGCCCTTGGCGAGCGGTGCAAACAGAAAGAAGCGAGGGCTTCCTTCTATGGACGCCGGCCCCGCAGACAACACGCGTGTCAGACGGAACCTAGTACCAATTCGGATCTTTCTTCAGCTGCTCCATCAGCAGCTTCTGCATGCCTTCATCCGGTTTACCGATAAAACGGTAATCGGCGTGCCGTGTTGGAGACTTGTCCTTCGGCAGACCGGCCGGGACTTCCACCAACATGGCGTAGGCATCTTCCTTGTCGAGGCTGAAGGCAACGATCAGGCGCTTGTTCAGGCAGGTGTCCGCGGTTTCGCAGAGCGGCCCGACCAGGTACTTGTCGCCATCTTCTTCCACGGCATTCATTTGCTCAGCGGTGCCGGACAGGTTTATCACCCATTCCGGCAGGCGCTCTTCTTTCTTCACCACGCCTTGCCAGGTCTCACGGTATTGCGGGTCCGCGCTGAGCAATTCGTTGGCTCGGGACTGGCCGTCGTTGGCGGCCATCGCCAAGCCGCTGCCGCCCAGTAGCAGGGCGGCAGTAATGGCTTTGAAGGACAAAGTGGTCATTTTCAGCCTCGGCCGCGACGACCAAAGAAGAAGGAAGCGATGAACATCACCAGGAACACCACAAACAGAATTTTTGCGATACCCGTGGCAGTGCCCGCGATACCACCGAAGCCCAGGACTGCAGCCACAATGGCGATGATCAGAAATGTGATTGCCCAACTCAACATGGTGATTCTCCTTATGCTTCTTTATAGAGGTAACAGCGGTAGTGCTTTGCGGCCACGAAAGTGGCCTTTTGGTGCCTAGAACACCCAACGCTCCTGGGATGGCAGATCACTCAGGGAAGACTCCTGGTCAACCATCCGCAGTTGCGGGGCTGTTGCATCGGCAGCAACACTGCCAACGGAACGGAAATGGGTTTGGGTCATGGACGGACGTTCAAACTGGGGGATCTGCTGCTGACTCTGCTGCCAATGTTGCAACTGCTGGCCACCGATCAGCGTGACCATCAGGGCCAAGCTGGCAAACAGACCTTGCTGCAAGCGCAGTGGCGATACACGCAGTTGGCTGAGGCTTTGGCGAGTCATGCTGTTGTTCTCCCGCATTTTGATTATTCGTTGGAAGAGCTATTGCAGAGCGCGTGCCAGTTTTTTTACAAAATAAAACTCAATAAAATCATATAGTTATGAACTAAAGACTCATGCACCCTCCAGCATCCTGCACGATGCCCCCGTAGATGCCGTGCGAAATGCACGATGGCCAGCGGTCGGGTCGAGGGATAGAAAACGAAGAGGGTGTTGCCGAAGTGGCAAGACGGCATGAAAACGCCATCAGACGGGGCTTTGTAGGAAGTGATGCAGATACCTGCACGAGACTGCTATTTATCGATCAGAATAAACCATGCAACTTGCCCGATTATTCCGGGACTAAACACCATCATTCATAGTTTAAGGAGCGCGGGACAGATGGAATCAGCCAAGGAACTTCAAGGCCGCATTCTTTTAGTGGACGATGAGTCCGCGATCCTCCGCACCTTCCGTTATTGCCTGGAAGATGAAGGCTACACCGTCGCCACTGCGAACAGCGCGGCCCAGGCCGACGCCTTGATGCAACGCCAGGTATTCGACCTGTGCTTCCTGGACTTGCGCCTGGGCGAAGACAATGGCCTGGATGTGCTGGCCCAGATGCGAATCCAGGCGCCCTGGATGCGCGTGGTGATCGTCACCGCCCATTCGGCAGTCGATACCGCCGTCGATGCTATCCAGGCCGGCGCCGCTGACTACCTGGTAAAACCCTGCAGCCCCGATCAACTGCGCCTGGCCACCGCCAAGCAGTTGGAAGTGCGCCAACTGTCTGCGCGGCTCGAAGCCCTGGAGGGCGAAGTGCGCCAGCCGAAAGACGGCCTCGACTCTCACAGCCCATCAATGATGGTGGTGCTGGAAACGGCGCGCCAGGTGGCTGGGACAGATGCGAACATCCTGATCCTTGGCGAGTCAGGCACGGGTAAAGGCGAACTGGCCCGCGCAATTCACGGCTGGAGCAAGCGTTCGAAGAAATCCTGCGTGACCATCAACTGCCCCTCTTTGACGGCAGAACTGATGGAAAGCGAGCTGTTCGGCCATAGTCGAGGGGCGTTTACCGGCGCCAGTGAAAGCACCCTGGGCCGCGTCAACCAAGCGGACGGCGGCACGCTGTTTCTCGACGAGATCGGCGACTTTCCCCTCACCTTGCAACCCAAGTTACTGAGGTTCATCCAGGACAAGGAGTACGAGCGCGTGGGCGACCCTGTCACCCGCCGTGCCGATGTGCGCATCCTCGCCGCCACCAACCTGAACCTGGAAGACATGGTGCGTGACGGCCGCTTCCGTGAAGACTTGCTGTACCGCCTCAATGTAATCACCTTGCACCTGCCACCGTTGCGCGAGCGCAGTGAAGACATCCTGACCCTGGCCGACCGGTTCCTGGCGCGCTTCGTCAAGGAATATGCCCGACCAGCACGCGGTTTCAGCGATGAAGCGCGCGAAGCGCTGCTCAACTACCGCTGGCCGGGCAACATTCGCGAACTGCGTAACGTGGTGGAGCGCGCCAGCATCATTTGCCCGCAGGAGAAGGTGGAAATCAGCCACCTGGGCATGGCCGAACAACCTAGCAACAATGCTCCACGCATTGGCGCGGCACTCAGTCTGGACCAGTTGGAGAAAGCCCACATCGGCGCAGTGCTTGCCACCAGCGATACCCTGGACCAGGCGGCCCGCACCCTCGGCATCGACGCGTCGACCCTGTACCGCAAACGCAAACAGTACAACCTGTGAGCTGTACTCTATGAAGTTAGCGATGAAGTTGCGCACTCGATTATTCCTGAGCATCTCAGCGCTGATTACCGTTGCCCTGCTGGGTTTGATCCTGGGCCTGGTAAGTGTCATGCAAATGGCCAAGACCCAGGAGTCCCTGATTCGCAGCAACTTCGTCACCCTGGACCTGGGCCTCAAGCTACGCCAGAGCCTGGGCGATCAATTGATCATGATGCTGGAAGACCGGCCGGACCCCGAGGCGCTGCAATCCTCGGAACGGCGCTACTTCGACCTGCTGGATCAAGGCATTGCCCATGAACAGCGCGACGGTCGCGGGACGGGATTCAGCCAGGCCCGAGGCCAATATCAGGCGCTGCTGGAGGCCTTTGATGAATCCCAGCAACCGACGCCGCCGCCCGGCGCCAAGGACAAACTCACCGACACCTTCAACACGCTGCGCAATGGCCTGATCGCCGAACACAAGCAGGCTTTGGAAAACATCAGCAACAGCGAGCACAAGTCCCGCGAACGCGCGTTATTGGTCGCCGGATTACTGGGGTTGGTGGGGCTTGCCGTGCTGATCATCGGGTTTGTGACAGCCCATGGCATCGCGCGGCGTTTTGGCGGACCGATCGAAGCGCTGGCCAAAGCGGCAGACAAGATCGGACAAGGGGATTTCGAGGTGACGCTGCCAATCTCCTCGGCAGCAGAAATGAACCAGCTGACCCGCCGCTTCGGCATCATGGCCGAAGCTCTGCGCCAGCATCAGGCGACCAATGTGGATGAACTGCTGGCCGGCCAACAGCGCTTGCAGGCTGTGCTCGACAGCATCGACGATGGCTTGCTGATGATTGACCGCCAAGGCCGGCTGGAGCATCTCAACCCCGTGGCTCAGCGCCAACTGGGCTGGGACGAGGAGCGCCTCGGCCAAGGCCTGGGCGAAGCCTTGTCGCGTCCGGAGCTGGATGAGCAACTGCACCTGGTGCTGCGCGGCGGCAACCTGGAGCGGGCGCCGGAGGATCTGGAAGTGGAGGTCGAGGGCGAACTGCGCCTGCTGACCTACAGCCTGACCCCGGTCAGCCATACCCAGGGACATATTCTCGGCGCAGTGATGGTGCTGCATGACGTGACTGAACAACGCGCCTTCGAGCGGGTGCGCAGCGAGTTCGTACTGCGCGCTTCCCATGAACTGCGTACGCCGGTGACCGGCATGCATATGGCCTTCGGACTCTTCCGCGAACGTGCGAAGTTCCCGGCGGAGTCCCGCGAAGCGGACTTGCTGGATACCGTCAATGAAGAGATGCAGCGCCTGATGCAGTTGATCAACGACCTGCTCAATTTCTCACGCTACCAGAACGGCCTGCAAAAACTCACGCTGGGGCCGTGCGACGTCACCGATCTGCTCGAGCACGCCCGAGCACGCTTCGCCGAGCCCGCCAACGCGCAAAATATCGAACTGCTGGTGGAAGCCCAATCCGACCTGCCTCGGCTGTATGCAGACCAGGTCCAACTGGAGCGTGTGCTCGACAATCTACTGGGCAACGCACTGCGCCACACTCCCGCGGGCGGGCAGATACGCCTGCAGGCACGGCGCCATGGCGAGCGGGTGATCGTCAGCGTCGAGGATAACGGCGAGGGCATCGCCTACGGGCAGCAGGGGCGGATCTTCGAACCCTTTGTCCAGGTGGGCCGCAAGAAAGGCGGCGCCGGCCTGGGGCTGGCGCTGTGCAAGGAAATCGTGCAATTGCACGGTGGCCGCATGGGCGTGTACTCGCGACCGGGGCAGGGCACTCAGTTCTATATGGCGCTGCCGCTCTAGCTTCGGTTCAACGCACGCAGAATGGCTGCACTTTCTGCATCCGGCGTGCCATCGAACAGCGACGGCCGGAAATGCATCTGGAACGCCGCGATCACATGGCGCGTGGCGACATCCAACTCGCCGGTCTGGGGCGTCTGGTAGCCCAGGCGGGCCAGCTCTTCCTGGAACCAGGTGATGCTTGGCAGCTCGGCGGCGTATTGCACCTGAAACCGCGCAACGGCCTGCGCATCCGGCCAAACGCCCAACCCTTCGGCGGCCAGCCGCTTCCAGGGGAACAGCGGGCCTGGGTCGAGCTTGCGCAACGGCGCGATATCGCTGTGACCAATAATATTCTTGGGGTCGATACCGTTGCGCTTGCTGATGTCCTTGAGCAACACCACCAGGGACTTCACCTGCGCCTCTGAGTAGGGGTACCACAAGCGGCCCGTAGGTGTGTCCTTGTAGCCTGGGTTCACGATCTCGATGCCAATGGAGCTGGAGTTGAGCCAGGTGCGGCCCATCCACTCGCTTTCCCCTGCGTGCCAGGCGCGCTGGCTCTCGTCCACCAGCTTATAGATGGTGGCCGAGGCGTCGTCGCCGATCAGGTAATGGCTGCTGACCTGACCATGGGTGAGCAATGCCAGCGAGCGTTCAAGGTTGGTCGAGGTGTAATGCACGACTACGAACTGCACGCGGTTGTCGTGGTTCACCGAGGGGTGGTTGGTGTTTAGGCGAGGGCCGCTGGCACAGCCTGCGAGCACAAGGAACACAAAAGCGAAGTACAAGGATTTCATGGCGGTAGACGGTACGCAGAAGACAATAATGCAACAGTGTAACGTACCGATCGCAAGCCAGCGGTCAAATCACAAAATGGAACATCTTTCAGGCAGCCTGCACCTGGTTGCGCCCCGCGGCCTTGGCCCGATACAACGCTTCATCGGCACGCTTGAGCGCAAGATCACTGCGCTCTCCCGGCTGGAACTGCGCCACACCCATGGACACGGTGATCGTCACCGGCTCGCCCTTGAAGTGAAACGGGCACGCTTCAATCGCCGCACGCAACACCTCGCCCACGGCCAGGGCATCCGCCAGGGATGAGTCGGGCATCAGCAAGACAAACTCTTCACCACCAAAGCGCGCGATAAAGTCGGTCGGGCGCAGGCGCTTGCGCAGCACGTTGGCGATGATCTTCAGCACCTTGTCGCCGGCGAGGTGGCCGTAGCCATCGTTGATACGCTTGAAGTGATCCAGGTCCAGCATCGCCAACGACAGGTTGTTGCCGTGCTGGTGCCAGGTGTTCACCTCATAATCGAGGCGCTCGCTCCAGGCGGCACGATTGGGCAGGCCCGTGAGCGGATCGATCAACGCCTTCTGGCGCTGCACCTCCAGGTGCTCGCGATAGCCCTGGGCTTCCTGCTCCATGTTGGCAACCCGCTCAGCCAGGCCTTTGAGGCGCGCCGCCGTCTCCTGCTCGCGCAGGTCGCGCTGCTGCTGATGCTCATCCATGGTGCCGAGCAGCCCCTCAAGGTGGCTTTCCAGCACGTGCTTGAGGCTGTCCAGGTCGGCAGCTTCCTGCACGCTGCTTTGCAGGCCATCGACCTGTTCGCGGATCTGTGTGTCCAGCTCACGGGCGGCGGAGCGGCTGTCGGCATGCCCCTCGCTGGCGACTTGCAAGTGGCCCTGAAACGCCTCGAGCCGTTCGTTGAGCTGCTTGAGGTAAGCCTCGAACTCATGCTGGCCGCTGTCGGTGATCGCCAGCATCAAGACTGCCAGATCGTCGAGGATCGGCAGCAGTTCGTACCAGTTCAAACCATGGGCCAGGCGCTCGCGCATGGCCTCGGCCTGGGGTCGGTGACGTTCGGGCAACGAGAGTTCTTCGAGCAGGCCGAGCAGAGTGTCTTCGATGTGCTTGGCCACGGAGCTGTAGGACGGTTCTGGCGAGTCGGGCAGGGCATAGGTTCCATCCCCTTGCAACTCGTCAGGATCAGGCTCTTCTAGCACCGGTGGAAGCGACAAGCTGCCAATGGTGGTCTCATCCGGGGTCTCGACCTGAACTTCAGGCGTTTCGATAAAGGCGGCGAGGGCGCTTTCCGGTGCGGGTTCTTCGACTTGAGGCTTGAGCTCGACACGTGCTTCGGGTGTTTCAATAGCGGCGGCTTGAGGCGGGGCTTCATAGACGAAGGTTTCGCTGGAGGGCTCGGCCACCTGGGCGGGGGCTACGGGCTCGATGACCGGAGCGACGTTTTCTTGAGGCTGCGGCGCAAAGGCACGCAACGCTTGCGTCAGTTCCTCGGATTGCTCGGACGGCTGTGGCTCGACAGCGACTGGCTTGGTCGCCGCAGGCTGCGGGGCCGGTAGGAGGGTCGATTCGTCCGCCACCGTTTCGTTCGCAACGTCCTTGGCGCCGAACAGGCGCTGCAAAAGCCCAGGGCCTGGTCGCGCGGTTTCGCCGTCCGGCTCCAGGTTGTTCAGTGCCTGGCCCTGCAGGCCGCTCAACTCGCTGAGCAACAGCGGGATCTCTCGCGCCTGGCCGACGCGGCCGTCCAACTGCTTGGCGAACGTCTTCAGCGGCCGAGCCACCTCACGGGGCAATGGAAGTTTCTGTAGTTGCGTGACCAGGGACGTCAGCGCGGTGCTGATCTGGTCGACCCGGGTTTCGCGGCGCTGCTCCGAATCCAGCACGGCTTTTTCCAGGCGCGGCAGCAAGGCGGCGAGGGCGGCGTCCATATCATCGGTACGGACGACGTCGCGCATTTCCTTCATGCATTGGTCGACGGCGCGGTCAGTGCCCTCAGCCGCCAGCGTGCTGCGCACCAGTCCACGGCGCAGCAGGTCGAGGCGAGCGGCCCAGCGGCGTTCGAGTTTTTCCTGTTGCTCGATGCTCTTGAGGTATTTCTCTTTCCAGCGCTGGGCGTCGTCGCTCATGAAAGGGGTCCGCGGGGGCCAGGGCTCAACGCGGGTAATGCATCAGCCGTGAGCGAACCCGGCAGACGAATCTCTACCGCGACCGGCAGGTGATCGGAGATGGGCTGCGCCAGCACCTGCACACTCTCGAGTGTGAGGGTAGGACTGAGCAGGATATGGTCAAGGCAGCGTTGCGGGCGCCAACTGGGGAACGTGGCTTCGGCTTGCGGCGCCAGTAGGCCGAGGTCGCGCAACGGAGAATTCTGCAACAGGTCGCTGGCGTGGGTATTCATGTCCCCCATCAGCACCTGGTGCTTGTAATTGCCAATCAGCTCGCGGATGTAAGCCAGTTGCATCGTGCGAGTGCGGGCGCCCAGTGCCAGGTGCATCATCACGACCACCAAGGCCTCCGGGCCTTCGCCAAAGCGCACGAGGATCGCACCCCGCCCCTTGGGTCCGGGTAACGGGTGATCTTCGATGACTGAGGGCTTCAAGCGACTGAGCACACCATTGCTGTGCTGCGCCAGGCGCCCGAGGTTACGGTTGAGCTGCTGATACCAATAGGGGAAGGCACCCAGCTGGGCCAAGTGTTCCACCTGGTTTATATAGCCGGAGCGCATGCTGCCGCCATCAGCTTCCTGCAGGGCGACAAGGTCGAAGTCGTTCAGCAGGTTGCCGATCTTTTGCAGGTTGCCGGCACGTCCGTTATGGGGCAGCAGGTGCTGCCAGCCACGGGTGAGGTAGTGCCGGTACTTCTCGGTACTGATGCCTACCTGGATATTGAAGCTGAGCAGGCGCAGGCGGCTGTCTGCCGGCAGGCCCGTGGACTCCAGGTGATGTTCATTGACCTGCGGATCATGCAGGCCAACCACACGTTCGGTACCCCAGCGGCGCATGACGGGCCCCTTACTTGGCTGCGCGCTCTTTGGCGATCAGTTGGTCGGCAACATTGAGGGTCTGCTCAGGACCACCGGAAGTGCCCAGGTCGAAACGGTATTTGCCGTTGACGATCATGGTCGGTACGCCTTGCACGCCATACTTCTGCGCCAGCTCCTTGGCCTGCTTGATCTGGCCCTGGATAGCGAAGGAGTTGAAGGTGGCCAGGAACTTGTCCTTGTCGACACCTTGGGTGGCCACGAAGTCAGCCATTTCGTCCGGCTTGGTCAGGCGCTTGCCTTGCTTCTGGATCGCGTCGAATACCGCGTTGTGGACCTTGTGCTCCACACCCATGGCTTCCAGGGTCAGGAACAGTTGGCCGTGGGCATCCCATGGGCCGCCGAACATGGCTGGAATGCGCTTGAAGTTCACGTCCTTGGGCAGTTTTTCAACCCATGGGTTGATGGTCGGTTCAAAAGCGTAGCAATGCGGGCAGCCGTACCAGAACAACTCCACCACTTCGATCTTGCCGGGTTCGGAAACCGGAACCGGATTGGCCAATTCAACGTAGGTCTTACCGGCTTCAAGCGGCACGTCGGCGGCTTGTGCGGTCATGCCGAAGAGGCTGGCAGTGACGAGAGCGGCGCTGAGGATCAGATTACGCATGCTTTACTCCTGGACAAATAAAGTCGCCTCACGCGACCTTTGTTGTGACAGGCCTGCGCGGGCATGAGTTCGTTAGTGTAACGGCACCGGCCACAAAAAAGGGCGGCCTGGGCCACCCTTTTTATGCTTGCATCGCGGGATTAATCGAGTGTTAACGTTGCGTGCACCTCAGTGCAGGCCCTGGATGTAGCTGGAGACCGCCGCAATGTCCTCGTCACTCAGCTTGCGGGCGATGGTGCGCATGATCGCCGCGTCGCCATCGTTGGTGCGCCCGGCCTCTTCCTTACGGAAATCGGTCAGCTGTTTGGCAATGTAGGTGGCGTGCTGGCCACTCAAGTGCGGGAAGCCGGCGGCGGCAATGCCCGCGCCATTGGGCGAATGGCAACCGGTGCAGGCCGGCAGGCCTTTATCCAGGTCGCCACCGCGGAACAGTTTCTCGCCGCGGGCCACCAGTTTCGGATCAGCAGCTCCCACACTGCCTTTCTGGCTGGCAAAATACGCCGCGATGTCTGCCAGGTCCTGATCGCTGAGGTTGGTCAACAAGCCGGTCATTTCCAGGACCGTGCGCTTGCCGGACTTGATATCCTGCATCTGCTTGGTCAGGTAACGCTCGCCCTGGCCGGCCAGTTTGGGGAAGTTCGGTGCCGGGCTGTTACCATCCGGTCCATGGCAAGCACCACATACGGCGGCTTTCGCCTGGCCCGCTGTAGCGTCGCCTGCAGCATGGGCAACACCGGTGATGCCCAAGGTCAACAGCAGACTCACGATCAGTTTGTTCATCAGCTAATCCAACTACGGCTAAGGGGTTTAAGAGTTATCTACCGGGTTTACTCACCATCAATTCAATGATGGCCTGGTAATCCTCAGTACTGCAGTCCATGCACAAACCACGCGGCGGCATTGCCTTGAAACCCTGGGTCACGTGTAGCACCAGCGTGTCCATGCCCTGCGCCAGTCTTGGCGCCCAGGCTGCCTGGTCACCCCGTCTGGGGGCGCTGGGCAACTGGCCGGCATGGCAAGCCACGCAAACTCGGTTGTACACCGCTTCCGGATCCTGTGTAGCCTGAGCGCCGTAAAGCGGGACCAGGGCACCGATAGCGAGCAACCACTTGGTCATACGTCGACCATTTCAGGGTTTGAGAGCGTTTTGCGTTCTAATGCGCAATAAAGGTCTATCGCTCCCGTGAACTTCATCCTTCGCTGGGACAAAGCACACACAAAATCTGCGGCATTATATACTGGCGCTACTGAAACGGAAACGACACCGCTTGCCGCACCCTTTCTCGGCACCGCCCACATCGGAAATCTCATGCAACTCAAGAATCCCATCCTCGGCCTGTGCCAACAGTCCACGTTCATGCTCAGCGCCGCCAAAGTTGACCAATGCCCCGATGACGAAGGCTTTGAAGTCGCCTTTGCCGGTCGTTCCAACGCCGGTAAATCCAGCGCGCTGAACACCCTGACTCACGCCAGCCTGGCGCGCACCTCGAAAACCCCGGGCCGTACGCAACTCCTCAATTTCTTCAAGCTAGACGATGATCGGCGTCTGGTCGACCTGCCGGGTTACGGTTATGCAAAAGTACCTATCCCGCTGAAGTTGCACTGGCAGCGTCACCTGGAGGCTTACCTGGGTGGCCGGGAGAGTTTGAAAGGCTTGATTCTGATGATGGACATACGCCATCCGATGACCGATTTCGACCTGTTGATGCTCGATTGGGCAGTCGCCAGCGGCATGCCGATGCATATCCTGCTGACCAAGGCCGACAAGCTGACCTACGGCGCGGCCAAGAACACCTTGCTCAAAGTGCAGTCCGAAATCCGTAAGGGCTGGGGCGACGCGATCACGATCCAGCTGTTCTCGGCACCAAAGCGCATGGGCCTGGAAGAAGCTTATACCGTGCTGGCCGGTTGGATGGAATTGGCGGACAAAGGCGCGGAACTCGCGGAATAACTTTTCTGCGGGCAAAAAAAACCCCGGACTTCGTATGGGGAGGGGAAGTTCGGGGTTCAAGTTCCGGACCGCTAGGGCGGGGTCCAGATATCTGCCAACACTTAACACAACATAGGAGCATTGAAGGGCTTCACCACCCATTCAGTAACTCTGAGTAGCCGTTCACGGGTTAAGTTCCGGCAAGTCAGAAAAACTATTTGAAATAACCAACGGCGATTTCCGCACTAAAGCACTCTGCCACCACACAACGCGGTGGCAGCGCCCGCGCGTCAGTGCGCTTCATCCCAGTTATTGCCGACGCCCACTTCCACCAGCAGCGGCACGTCCAGCTTCGCGGCCGCACTCATATGCTCGCGAATCTTTTCGCTGACCTGCGCCACCTGATCCTCACGCACTTCCAGTACCAATTCATCGTGCACCTGCAGGATCACCTTGGCATCCAGGCCCGAATCGGTCAGCCAGTTGTCCACCAACACCATGGCTTTCTTGATGATGTCGGCCGCCGTGCCCTGCATCGGCGCGTTGATCGCGGTGCGTTCAGCGGCCGCGCGCTCCTGGGGCTTGTTGGAGTTGATGTCGGGCAAGTACAGGCGACGGCCGAAGAAGGTTTCCACGTAGCCCTGATCAGCGGCTTGGGCGCGGGTGCGCTCCATGTACTCGCGAACCCCGGGATAACGGGCGAAATACACATCGATGTAGGCCTTGGCCGTCTTGGTATCGACGCCGATGTCCTTGCCCAGCTTCTGCGCGCCCATGCCGTAGATCAGACCAAAGTTGATCGCCTTGGCACTGCGGCGCTGGTCGGAGGTGACCTCGCCCAGCTCAACCTTGAACACCTCGGCCGCCGTGGCGGTGTGCACATCCAGGTTGTGACGGAAGGCGTTCATCAAGCCTTCGTCCTTGGAAAGGTGCGCCATGATCCGCAGCTCGATCTGCGAATAGTCCGCCGCCAGCAGCTTGTAGCCCTTGGGTGCAACAAACGCCTGGCGAATCCGCCGCCCTTCGGCGGTACGCACCGGGATGTTCTGCAGGTTCGGATCACTGGAAGACAAGCGCCCGGTTGCCGCCACCGCCTGGTGATAGGAGGTATGGATACGTCCGGTACGCGGGTTGATCTGTTCCGGCAGGCGATCGGTGTAGGTGCTTTTCAGCTTGCTCATGCTGCGGTACTGCATCAGCACCTTGGGCAGCGGATAGTCATCCTCAGCCAGCTTGGCCAGCACTTCTTCGGCCGTCGACGCCTGGCCCTTGCCGGTTTTCTTCAGCACCGGCAGGCCGAGTTTTTCATAAAGAATCGCGCCGAGCTGCTTGGGCGAGCCCAGGTTGAACGCCTCGCCGGCGATCTCGAAGGCCTGGCGCTCCAGTTCGATCATCTTGTTGCCCAGCTCGATGCTCTGGATACCCAGCAGGTCCTTGTCCACCAGTGCACCCTGGCGCTCGATACGGGCCAGCACGGGCACCAATGGAATCTCGATATCCGTGAGCACGCTCGCCAGGCTCGGGATGGCGGACAATTGTGCAAACAGCGCCTGGTGCAGACGCAGGGTCACATCGGCATCTTCCGCCGCATAAGGGCCGGCCTGCTCCAGGGCGATCTGATCGAAGGTCAGCTGCTTGGCGCCCTTGCCGGCGATGTCCTGGAAAGCAACAGTGTCGTAGTCCAGGTACTTCTTGGCCAGGCTGTCCATGTCGTGACGGGTTGCCGTGGAGTTCAGCACATAGGACTCAAGCATGGTGTCGAACGCAATGCCACGCACGGTAATGCCCTGCGCCGGGTCGCCGCCGATAGCGCAGTTGGCCAGGATGTTCATATCGAACTTGGCGTGCTGGCCAACTTTGAGCTTGGTCGGGTCTTCCAGCAGCGGTTTCAGGGCCAGCAGCACGGTGTCGCGGTCCAACTGCTCCGGCGCGCCGATGTAGGAATGGGTCAACGGGATGTAGGCCGCTTCATGGGGCTGCACGGCGAAGGAGACGCCGACCAGCTGCGCCTGCTGGGCATCGATACCGGTGGTTTCGGTGTCGAAGGCAAACAACTTCGCATCGTTGAGCTTCTTCAGCCAAAGGTCGAACGTCGCCTGGTCGAGGATGGTGGTGTAGGTGGCCTCTGCCGGCGCTACTGCCTCGACGACTTGCTCGGCAACCGGCGCAGCCTTGAGTTCCACGCGTTTGGCATCGCGCTGGACCTCATCAATCCAGCTCTTGAACTCCAGCAGCGTGTACAACTCCAGCAGCTTCTCGCGATCCGGCTCGATCAGGTGCAAGTCATCCAGACCGATATCCAACGGTACATCGCACTTGATCGTCGCCAACCGGTAGGAAAGAAAAGCACTCTCCCGATGTTCTTCCAGCTTGGCCGGCAACGTCTTGGCGCCTCGGATAGGCAAGGTCGGCACAATATCCAACTGCTCATAAAGCTCTTTGATGCCGCCGTTCACGCCGACCAGCAAGCCGGAAGCAGTCTTCGGACCGATACCCGGAACACCCGGAATGTTGTCGGACGAATCGCCCATCAGCGCCAGATAGTCGATGATCTGCTCGGGAGCGACACCGAATTTCTCCTTCACGCCCTCGATGTCCATCGCGCTACCGGTCATGGTGTTGACCAAGGTAATGTGCCCGTCGACCAACTGCGCCATGTCCTTGTCACCGGTGGAGATCACCACCGGGCGGTAGGCGGCGGCGCTGCTGCGCGCCAGGGTGCCGATCACATCGTCGGCCTCGACGCCTTCGACGCACAGCAACGGGAAGCCCAGCGCGATCACGCTCTGGTGCAACGGCTCGATTTGCACGCGCATGTCATCCGGCATGCTCGGGCGGTTGGCCTTGTATTCGGCGTACATGTCATCGCGAAAGGTCCCACCCTTGGCGTCGAACACCACCGCGAACGGGCTGTCCGGGTACTGCTTGCGCAGGCTCTTAAGCATGTTCAACACGCCCTTGACCGCGCCGGTGGGCAGGCCTTTGGAAGTGGTCAGCGGTGGCAATGCGTGGAAGGCACGGTACAGATACGAAGAACCGTCCACCAGGACGAGGGGTGCTTGGCTCATGAGCAGAATCAACCTTTTCGGCGGGTCAGGCGCTAGAATAGCCGGACCAATGACGACAAAGGGACAAGGTTATCATGCGTACATTCAATCGCCTGCTGTTGACTGGCTTGATTGCACTCGCTCCGATGGCTGCCGTGGCGGCAGACGATGCGCCTGGGGGCGATCCGGAAGTGACCATTCGCACGGAAGGCGACAAGACCATTCAGGAGTACCGCCAGAACGGTTTCCTGTACGCAATCAAGGTCATCCCGAAGGGCGCACCTCCTTATTTCCTGGTGCGCGCGGACGGAACCGATGCGAACTTCATCCG
>Ga0070669_100000286_pt1 | contig 39758 bp, 34 predicted proteins | sample KBSS53metaG_FD_64680 | JGI IMG/M metagenome (GOLD analysis project Ga0070669, IMG submission 64680) | Switchgrass rhizosphere microbial communities from Kellogg Biological Station, Michigan, USA - KBS S5-3 metaG | ecosystem: Host-associated > Plants > Roots > Rhizosphere > Soil ...
ATCGCTTTCGCCGCGTCGGGCTTGGCTGCGCGTTCAAGGTTCTTCGCGTACGGCATCGGCACGTCGGCCTGGTGAACCCTCACGACGGGCGCATCGAGGTCGTCGAAGCACTCGCGCTGGATGTAGTCCACCACCTGCGCGCCCACGCCGCAGAGCTCCCACCCTTCTTCGAGCACCACCGCGCGATTCGTCTTCCGCACCGACGACGTAATGGCGTCGATGTCCATCGGACGGATCGTGCGGAGGTCGACGACGTCGATGGTGATGCCCTGCTTGGCCAGCTGATCCGCCACCTGCATCGCCGTCAGCACCATCTTCCCGTGCGTGATGATCGACGCATGCTCGCCCTCGCGCTTGAGCTCCGCCTTGCCGATGGGAACGAGGACTTCCTGGTCGTCAGGCACGTCGCCCTTCGTGTTGTAGAGCATCTCGCCCTCGAGCATGATGACCGGGTTGTCGTCGCGGATCGCGCTCTTGAGCAGGCCTTTCGCATCGTAGGGTGTCCCGGGCGTCACGACCTTGAGCCCGGGAATGTGGGCCAGCCACGACTCCCACGCCTGCGAGTGCTGCGCGGATAGCTGCAACGCGGCCCCGTTAGGTCCGCGGAACACCATGGGTATGTTGTACTGACCGCCGGACATGTACAGCATCTTCGCGGCGGAATTCACGACCTGATCGATCGCCAGAAGCGCGAAATTCCAGGTCATGAACTCGATCACCGGCCGCAGGCCCACCATTGCAGCGCCCACGCCCACGCCGGCGAATCCGAGCTCGGTGATGGGCGTATCGACGACGCGCATCTCGCCGAACTCCTGCAACAGCCCCTTCGATACTTTGTACGCCCCCTGATAGACGGCGACCTCCTCGCCCATCAGGAAGACGCGGTCATCCCGCTGCATCTCCTCGCGGAGTGCCTGGTTCAACGCGTCACGATATGTAATGACTGGCATTCGTCAGGTCTCGTAGGTCACGGCGGAGCGATCGGGCGCCCCGGTTCAATGGGCGGCGACGACCGCTTCAGCGTGTGCATCGCTGGTCGTGTCGACGAGCACGTCCTCGAACAGCGCCTCGACCGGCGGCTCCGGACTCTGCTCGGCGAAATCCCATGCGTCCTGGACGACGGCCTTCAGCTCCTCATCGAGCTTGGCGAAATCGTCGTCGGTGAGCTGGCCTTCCTGCTGTAATTGTGTTCGCAGCACGATGATCGGATCGCGCTTGAGGTACTCCTCGAGCTCTTCCTTCGTGCGATACGTCCCGCTCACGGCGTCCGACATGGAGTGCCCCATGAAACGGTACGTCCGAACCTCGAGAAGCGTCGGCAGGGACTCGGTCCGAGCGCGATCGACCGCTTCCTGGACGGCCGCACGCACGGTCATGACATCCTGGCCATCGACGACACCGCGCGGCATGTCGTACGACGCGGCGCGGTTGTAGATGTCGTGGATCGAGGATGCGCGCTCGAGGGCCGTGCCCATCCCGTACCGGTTGTTCTCGATGATGAACACGCACGGCAGCTTCCACAGCGCCGCCATGTTGAGCGCCTCGTGAAATGCGCCGGTGTTCACCACCGACTCGCCCATGAAGCAGAGGCACACCTGATCGCCGCCGCGATACTTTATGGCGAAGCCGACCCCGGTCGCGATGGGAACGTGACCACCGACGATGCCGTGCCCGCCGAGAAAGTTCACGTTGCGGTCGAAGAGGTGCATCGAGCCGCCTTTGCCACGTACCACGCCGTCGATGCGCCCGAACAGCTCGGCCATGATGGCACGGGGCGTCATGCCGCGCGCCAGCGCCTGACCGTGATCGCGATACGTCGTGATGATGTAGTCGTCCGGCCGAAGTACCGAGATGGCACCGGTGCCGCACGCCTCCTGGCCGATGTACAGGTGGCAGAAGCCGCCGATCTTGCCTAACGCATACGCCTCGGCGCAGCGCTCCTCGAAGCGACGCTGCAGCAGCATCGACCGCAGCAGCTCGCGGCGGGTGTCGACATCCGTCGCCGGAGAATTGTCAGCCTTCTTCTTGGCCATGGGTCGGGTAGTTACTGGGAACCGGGAACGGGGAACGGGGAACCGAGAACGGTAGCCGGGAGCCATCAGTGCCACTTGTCAGGCGGCTTCGGTTCCCCGTTCCCCGTTCCCGGTTCCCGCGGCCACTCCGGCCGCCTGCACCTGTTCCCACGCGTGGTAGCTCGAGCGAACGAGCGGACCAGCTTCGACGTGGCGGAATCCCATCTCGCGACCGATACGTGCGAGCTGGCGGAATTCCTCCGGCGTGTAATAGCGGTCGAGTGGCAGGTGGTCGTTCGACGGACGCAGGTACTGGCCGAGCGTGAGGATGTCGACGTCGACCGCGCGAAGGTCGCGCATGACCGCGACGACTTCCTCGATTGTCTCACCGAGTCCGAGGATGATGCCGGTCTTGGTGGGAATGTCGGGCGCGAAGGTCTTCGCGTCGCGGAAGATCTTCATCACTCGCTCGTACCGGCCACCGGGCCGGGCACGCTTGTACAGGCGCGGCACCGTCTCCGTGTTGTGGTTGTAGATCTCGGGACGCGCTTCGAGCACCGTCCGAATGCTCTCCTCGTTTCCCTGGAAATCGGGGACGAGCACCTCCACCGAACATCCGGGAACCTGTTCGTGGATCTGGCGGATCGTCTCGGCAAAGATGTACGCGCCGAAATCCGGCAGGTCGTCCCGGTCCACGGACGTGATCACGGCGTGCTGCAACCGCATCTGCGCGATGGCGGCCGCGACACGACCTGGCTCGGACAGGTCGTACCGAGGCGGACGTCCATGGGTAACCGCGCAGTACCCGCAATTGCGGGTGCAGACGTCCCCCAGGATCATGAACGTTGCGGTGCCGTGCTCCCAGCACTCGCCGACGTTCGGGCAATGCGCTTCCTCGCACACGGTGTGGAGGTCCAGCTCGCGCATCAGATGCTTCAGTCGGGAATAATTCGCACCGCCCGGAGCCTTGACCTTGAGCCACGAGGGCTTTCGCTCGGGCAGGGGTTCGGCGCGGTGCCGACCCATGATCTGATAGAGGGTGTCGCCCATCGCTATTGTCGAAGAAAGCTTCGAATTCGGGCCAGCCGTGGGCAAGCGTCGATCGGCGCGGCCGTGTTTGTGTTGCGACGCGTGCCTGCGATCGATGCCGAACCCGGACCCGATGCCAAGTGGCGAAGTGGTTGAGGCAGCGAAATGTAGCCGAGGCGGGAAATCGAGACCAGCGCACGCTAACCATCTAACACAGCGTAGTTAGTTATGTGTGTTCGCTTACTCGGAGCGGTCTGCGAAGCGCTCGATGTTGAACGGCGAGATGTCCGCGGGGAGCGCGTCGCCGGCGAGTAAGGCGCCGATGCAGTCTGCGGTTAGCGGTGTCATCAGAACCCCGTTTCTCGAATGCCCGGTGGCGTAGACCAACCGTTCTTCGGCTGGGTCCGCCCCGAGAATTGGCTGAAGGTCCAACGAGATCGGGCGGAGGCCTGCCCACGCCTCCGCTGGCTCGAGCGCCGCGAATCCGGGCAGGATCTCCGCAGCGCATCGTCGCAGGCGATCCACGCCTTCCGGGGTCGTCGCCGAGTCGAATCCCGTGCGCTCCATCGTCGCGCCGATCAGCGTCCGGCCCGATGCGCGCGGGACGATATAGCCCGTCGGACCGTAGACCACGCGGCGGAGTGGAGTGGCCGAGTACGCGAGCATCTGGCCGCGAACAGGCTCCACGGGGATGGCACGCGGCAGCCCGGCGATCGTCGTGCTCCACGCACCCGCGGCCAGCACCGCGCGCTCGGCGAAATAGGTCGTGCCCGTTCGTCCGACCGCGGCGACGAATGGCGAGAACCCGATCTCGGCAACGAGGTCGTACGTCATTGTGATCTGCGGATGGGACGTCGCGACCGTTCGCAGGGCTTCGTGCAGGATCACGTTGTCGACGGCACCGTCGTGCTCGTGAAAGACGCCGCCCAAACCGTGGCTGAGTGCGGGCTCGAGCTCGGTCATTTCAGCACGCTCGAGCCAGCGGGAATCAGGCGGCTGCGCCCGACGCAGGCCCCGCACGCCGGCCTCGCTGAGGGCGACCTGAATGATGCCGTCGCGGTTCAGTGGAACGTCTATCCCGGTTCGCTCACGGAGCCAGGCGACGTATTGAGGGTAGCGGTCGCGCGCCGAAACTCCGAAGTCGCTCCCTGGTCCTTCGGAGCGCTCGATCGACGGAGCGAGCATGCCCGCGGCGGCGAGCGAGGCCTCGCCGGTCCGTGGCTGCCCGACGACCTGCACTCGAAATCCGCGTTCGGCTGCCGCCACGGCGCAGGCCAGCCCGATCAACCCTGTGCCGATCACGAGAACGTCGGGCGCGGAGCGAGACGAATCGTTGATCACGCGACGAAACTACTCGACCACACGCTGCCATTGGCAATGGCTCACGGAGGTCGGGCGAGCGTATACTAATGCAGCGGTTCAAGGGTCCGACGCGTTCTCAATGACGGAACATCCTTCCGGTGCTCGGCCGATTTTCCGCTCTGGAAGCCTGAAACCGCCGTGGATGGCGCCGCGTACAGAAAACAGTCCTCGTTTGGAGACCACGAATGCTTCGTACCATTTTCATGATCGGGCTCTTCGCGCTGGCGGGCCTGTTCGTGCTCAAGTTCTTCTTCGGCATTCTTCCCGGCATTCTCGGCCTCATCGCCTGGCTGTTCTTCCTCGCGGTCAAGATCGCCATCGTCGGTGGTGTGATCTACCTCGCAATTCGGATCTTCAGCCCGGACACTGCGCGCCGTCTGCGTGAGAAGTGGTCGGGGAACAGCATCTGATAGATCCCGGGTCGTAGGCCTACCCGTTCCGTCACATCGAGAAAGGCCCGGCCGCGTCGAACGCGGCCGGGCCTTTCTCGCGTGCCGACCTCCCGCTCGCGCTCGCTACCGCGCTGTGCCGTCCAGCGCCTCCACAACGCCCCAGACGAGCAACGGCACCATGAGCTCGTGGTGTCCCGTAATCTCGTAGCCCGTACCGCCAGCGAGGGTCGGCCGTTGAACGACGTTCATTCGAGGCCGGTAGTGCCGCTGCATGTCGAGATCGCACGTCGTGAAGTTCGTCGGTTTTCCGTCCCCGAGATTGCGCGCGATGGTGAGGGCCTTGAGGAACACCTCGGGCATGATCACGGCGCTCCCGAGGTTGAGCACGACCCCCCCATCGTGCAGCATCGGCAGCGATGCCGCGAGACGCCGGAAATCCCGATGGCTCGTGTCGCCGATCGCGGCACCATTCGCCGCCGGATGCTGGTGGATGATCTCGGCGCCTAACGCCGCGTGCACGGTGACCGGTACGCCGAGGCGGTGCGCGGCGAGGATGATGGAGAGGTCGGGGTGCGCCAGCCCGCTCGTTTCCTCGAGCGCGACGGCCACTGCTTCGCCCATGCCACGCCCGCACTCCATGCCGGCGGTGAAGGCGTCATTGAGTCCGCGCCCGGTTTCCTCGGCCATCCCGAACGTGCCGTCGCGAAGACCGGCGGCGACGTCCTCGGACGTTCCTCCGAATCGCGCGACCTCGTAGTCATGAATCGCGGCGGAGCCGTTCATTGCGAGGTGCGTGATGATCCGGCGTCGCATGAGATCGATCAGCAGCGGAGCGAGCCCGGTCTTCACGATGTGGCCGCCGAGCATGACGATCACGGCGCGCTCGTGCGTCGCTGCGTGAGCGATCGCGTCGATCACCCGCCGGAAATCGCGCGCGACGAGCACGTCGGGAAGCGATGCGAGGAACGCGGCGAACGATCGGTTGGTGGGCGGAGGCGGAGCCGCGAACTCTTCCGCGCGCACCTTGTTCGGCCGGCGTGCGATCGGAACGGTGCGTACGGCGGCGAGGTCCGCTTCGCGATAGGTCACGGAGGTACCGGAGAACCGGAAACCGCCGGAATCGAGAGCGTCGGCGGCCGCGCGGATGTGAGGAAGAGGTTCAGCGACCCGACCGGAAGGTCAGCTTTCATCGCCACCATGATGCGGTTGACATCCTCCGAGAACCATATCTCCGCCTTGCTGTTCTCCGAGAAGATGCCCTTCGACTTGATGATCGGCTGAACCACGATCGTCTGATAGGTGCCGGCCGGAACCTTCTTCTCCTCGCGCCGGAGCACCTTGATGCGCACGGGATTGCGGTCTGGCCGAAAATAGCGCTCGAACGTGTAGGTCCGCCCGATCTCGAGCGGGACCGTTCGAATGAAATACATGAATGAAGCGTCGTCGAGCGGATCCGCGACCGATGGCTGCTCCGGCTTCTCCCCTTCCTGATAGACGGCGCGATCGGGGAAGATCTCGTAGTGCCGTTTGCGATCCGATCCGGTCTGCTCGAAGTCCTGCGTGAATCTCAGCGACGCCATGGTCGCGGTGTCGATCCAGCTTTCCATCGTGTTGTCGGCCTTGTAGCCGAGGATGCCTCCCTTCACGCGGAACACGGTGTGCCAGGCGGTGCGTCCGCGCACCGTGTCGAGGCTCGTCACCTCCATGGTGCCGCGGCCAGCCTTGAAGGGACCGAGCTTCACGTCGTACGTGAACCGTTCGCCGACACCGAACGGCACTCCCTGCGTCGGCTGGCTCGTGATCGACCGGAGTGTGGTCAGCGCCATCGCTACCGCGAGAACGCTGACCATGCCGGGCGTCATGTCGCAGCCGTCGAAGGTGGAGTGATACGGCGACCGCGCGTCGCCCAGGCGAATCGGTAAAGGTTCACGGCGTCGGCGAACGGCCGGATGCGGCTGGGACGCGGCCTGATGTCGAATCGCTGCTCGAGCGAAACCGTTTCGACCCGGCGAGCGCTGGGGATCGCGCGCGACAGCAGATCGACGTTCGCGGCCCATCCGAGGCCTGACACGATCGGGGCGTCGCCACCTTGCTTGATGAGGTCGCGGATGACCGAGATGCGAATCAGTCGAAACGAGGCGAATGGATCGGCCACGCCAGGGACCGAGACGAACGGGCGCAGCAGCCACGGCGCGACGCGCCGGAGGCGCCTGACGGCCGCGGGGGCGCTCGGTGCGGTCGTACGCTCACCGACCACAATGTCGGCTCCGCCTTCGAATCGACGCACCAGTTCCGGGATGTGCTCCGGCTGGTCGGTGAAATCGCCCTGCATGAGCAGCATCGCGTCGCGGCGCGGATACCGCGTCCTTGCGACGACCGCTCGGCACAGCGCGTCCAGGGCGCCGGCGTAGCCGACATGGCGCTCGCCGCCCAGGATGCTCAGCGGGAGTACGTCACCATACGGCTGCAACGTTTCGGCGGTGGCGTCGGTACTGCCGTCGTCGAATACGACGATCTCGTACTCGCGCGGATAGTCCTTGAGGACTTTTCGAATCCGCCAGAGCAGGACGCCGATCGTCGGGGCTTCGTTGTATGCGGGAATGCAGATGTACAGCACGGAATTGGCTCCCAGGGTCGGCGAAAGCTAGCCGCTGGTACCTAACCCCTCAACGCTAGATCTCGCGCCAGGACGGCGTCGTAGACCGACTGGGTGCCACGGACCATGCGGTCGACGCTGAATTCCGCGGCGCGCTCAGGGCCGGCTGCGGCAAGTGCGCGACGGAACTCGGAGTCGCGAACGAGGCGATCCAGGGCGGCCGCGAAGGCGCCGGTGTCGCCGGCGGGGACCAGGATCCCCGAGCGCTCATTCTCGATGAGCTCGGGCAGGCCCCCGACGCGGAACGCGATGGGGGGTACGCCGATGGCCATGGCATCGATGACCGCAGTGCCGAGGCCCTCGGCGCTCGACGGGTGCAGCAGGATGTCGAGCCCGGCCATGGCCGCGTGGATCTCGTCGACGAAGCCGGCACGAAACGCATCGATTCCGCCGATGGGCTGACTTCCGGCGGCCTGTCCGCCGAGCAGAACGAGGCGCGCTGTCGCTCGTGTGGCGTCCGGCAGATGGCTGCCGATCGCGGCGAGCGTGGCCACGCCCTTCTCGGCCGTCATGGCGCCCACTATCCCGCACACAACCGAGTCCGCTGGCCAGCGACACTCGGCCCGCCAGTCGCGTGGCTGGACGACGTGCGGGCGGGGCACGCCCGAGTACACGAGATCGATCCGGGACGCGTCGACGCCACCGGACACGAGCGCGTCTCTCACGGCACTCGAGATCGCAATGAAGCGTGCGACCCGCCGACCGTACTTCAGCCGGCCTCGCGGCACGAACGGGACGCGTCGCGTCACGATGAGCGGCAGCGCTCGCCGACCGATCAGAGCGGCGAGTGCGATGGCGTGGGCGCGCGCGTCGTGCGCGTGCAGGGCGTCCGCGTTCCACGTGCGCAGGACGGCGCGCACGCGACGTGCGGCTGCCAGATCCCAGTCGCCGCGCATGCGCACGGCGGCGGCGGCGATTCCCGCCGAGCGCAGGCGTCGGATGAGTGGCGCATCGGGGGCCGCAATCACGAGCGGCTCGTGACCCTGCTCACGCTGCCCGCGCGCGAGCAGGTATACTTGCCGTTGACCGCCGCGCCATTCTCGGCCGGAATCCAGGTGGAGGATGCGAAGGGGGCGCGCGGTCATCCCCGAACAATGGGCGCCACCGCCGCCCACCGCAACGGAACAGCGATTGCTCTCCAATTAGGTGAGCCTAACGTGAGACAATTTGTCGCAGCGTTGCTAGCACTCGCGGCTCCTGAGTGCCGCGCGGTTGTCACGACGATTCCCGTACCACGCGCACGATTCCTTCGTCAGAGGGTAAGGGAGTAGAGCGGTGGCCCGCTGACGCGGCGCACCGCAAACCGATCCCATGGCGGAGGGACCATGATTCTCGCGAACGTGCGGCAGCACCTAACGCGCGATGACGCGCAGCTCGCACTCCGATTGATCGCACGCAGCTCGAGCGGCGGCGTGGAGGAGACCGAGACCACGCTGCGTGAGCACGGCATCGACGCACTGCTCGACGATCCCCGCCTGCTCGCAGGTCTGATGGCGGCGCGTCAGGGCGCGCACGCGTCACTCCCGCTCTTCGCGTACGTGGTCGTGCGCCACGCGTTGCGCGAAGTCGGCGAAGGGGACCGAGTGCTCGCCGACTACGTTGCATCCATCCTGCTGCACTTCGGCCTCGGCGGTCGGGCCACGCGGATCTCCAACGCCGACGACGAGACCTACAGCACGCTCGCGGAGTTGAGCGGCGCTGCCGAGAGCGGTGATGCTGCGCGCAGTCTCCTGGTACGTGCCCACCTCGGGAACTACGCGCTGTGGATCAGCGGCGTGTTTCCCGACTACATCGAAATGCGACGATGGCGCCGAGGTGGTCCCGATCTCGAGTACTACGAGGAGATGGGGCGTCGTGGCTTCACGCTGGCCGCGGACCATCGGCTGGCTGCCGAACACGGTCTCACCGCGCTGTTCGCCACAGCCGCGGAGCGTTTCCCGGTTCTACGTCAGGCCCTCAACAATATCAGTGACGCGCTTCTGTTTCCTGACCATCACTCGCCGGAGAAGCTGATGCGGCAGGTACGGATGGAAGGGAAGTGGATGCTGAGCTGAGTCGGGCACGACACGCGTTCGCGAACGCGGCAAACAAGCGACGATCCCACGGCTCCGCCGTGGTGGTCAACTCCTCCGGGTGCCACTGCACGCCGATCATCCACCATCGTGGATCGTCGCTCTCGACGCCCTCGATCACGCCGTCGTCCGCGTGCGCGCTGATACGCAGTGATGCGCCGAGTCGATCGATCGCCTGGTGGTGAATGGAGTTCACGGCGAGCGCGTGCGCGCCGACAACGGTAGCGAGCCGCGACCCAGGATCAACGCTCACGCCGTGCACACGGGAGCCACGTTCCTCGTCCAGTTCGTGCGCTGCGACCGCTTCGCGCTGGGACGGGAGGTCCTGCACGAGCGTTCCGCCGAGTCCGACGTTCACCACCTGGACTCCGCGACAGATCGCGAGCGTCGGAAGCTCGCGCAGTCGGGCCGCCGCGAGCAGCGCGAGCTCGGTGAGGTCTCGCGCACAGTTCACGGGTCCGAGCTCCGGGTGCGCTGCCTCGCCGTAGTGCGCGGGGTCGACATCTTCGCCGCCCGTCAGGACGAGGCCCGACACCGCATCGAGCACGTGGACCGCGGCACCCGGCTCGGCCAACGGGGGTACCACGATGGGGACCAGTCCGGCCGACTCGAGCGCACGAACGTACGCTGCGTTGAGCCTGACTCGCTCGACGCCATCGACAATCCGAACGGTAGCAGTGACGGCCACGAGCGGCGCGGCGACGTGCGGGTCTCGAGCTAGACTCTCGTGCATTCGACGGCCAAGGGACGACGTGTCTCGTGAACGTGAGTCGTCGACGGCAAACGGGTTGCTAGCGCGCGGACTCACGCGGTTGCGGCGGCCGCGTTCCAATCTATATCCTAATCCGCGGGACGGTCTCGACCGCCGATTCGCGGAGCTCTCGCGGCCGGAATCCCAGCCCGTCTCTCCCTTTCTCCGAACGAACGACACATCGAATGTTCGACGACGTCCGCCAAGCTTTTCGAGACCTGTTGCGCAGCACTCCGCCCAGCGGTGATGCGCGACGCTCCATCGTCGCGCAGATGCGTGAGACGCTCGTGCAGGCGCGGATGGGGCTCGACGATCTGCGAAAGGGTGTCGAGGAGACCCAGGGGCGGCTCAAGCGCGAGCGGCTGGAGCTCGAGACGGTGCGACGCCGAAAGCAGCTCGCCGTCGGCATCAACGACGGGGAGACCGTCGCGGTCGCGGAGCGCTACGAGAAGCAGCACACCGAGCGAATCGCGTTGCTCGAGCGAAAGCTGGAGACCCAGGAAGCTGAGCGTGCGATGGTGGAGCGCGAGGTTGGCGAGATGAACGCCGAGTTCAAGCTCGCCGCGAAGGGAGGAACCCCGGGCGTGTCAGCCGGTTCCCCCGCGAGTGGTGCAACCGACGGCGCAGACGCAGCGACGGCGGCGGTTGACGAAGCGCTGGACGACAACGCCGGCCTACGGGATGAGCTCGACGGGCTCGCACGTGCACGGCGCCGAGCCGACGCGGAGAGCACCGCCGACGAGAAGCTTGCGGCGCTGAAGCGCCGCATGGGGAAGTAGCGAGTCGTGCGTCGCGCGGCGCGCCTGGCTTCGATCGGCGCGCTCATTGTCGCCGGACGGGTCAGCGCACAGGAGGGGGTGGGTGGACGCGGCGCGTGCGAAGGGCGCATCGTCTCCGACATCGTGATCCGCGCGCAGGGACCGTCGTTCGGCGGCGTGTTCGCGCGTTCCGGGTTCATGTCGGCGCTCGTGAGCGGCGTCCACGTCACGACGTCGCCGGAGGTCGTGCGCCGGTTTCTGCTGCTCGAAAAGAACAAGCCCTGCACGTCGACGTTGCGCAGCGACTCGGAGCGCATTCTTCGGGGTCAGCCGTTTCTCGCGGGCGCAAGCGTGACCACGCTGGACGACGGGAACGGCGGCGTGCGCGTCGAGGTCGTGACGATCGACGAAATCTCGCTCGTTGCCTCCGCAGCGGTGACGCAGAGGTCGCCATACCTGAAGGCCCTGGGATTGGGCAGCTCGAACGTCCAAGGAATGGGCATCTTCGCCGCCGCGGAGTGGCGTGACGGAGGATTCTACCGCGACGCGTGGCGCGCGACGGCGGTCGATTATCAGCTGTTCGGGCGTCCGATCCAGCTCGGGTTCGATGGCGAGCGTCATCGGCTCGGTGGCGGCTGGTCGACGGAGCTCCGCCATCCATTTCTCACCGATGTCCAGCGCATCGCGTGGCGCGCGGCAGTCGGCGCGAGGCGCGATTACTACCCGTTCTCGTGGACCAATGGCGTTAGTCCGACGGTGCCGCTCACGCGGAACTTCGGCGACATCGGCGTGGTGCTTCGTGTAGGCGAGCCGGGACGATTGAGCCTGTTCGGTGCGTCGCTGTCCCGCGAGGAGTCGATTCCGTCGGCGGACATCATGGTGGTGACGGACAGCGGCCTGGTGCCGAAGCCGGGAACGGTGCTCACGGAGCGCTACACGGAGCGTCGCGCAGCGCGGCTGAACTTTCTTTGGGGCGTCCGCAACGTCGGTTTCAGGCGGGTCGAAGGCTTTGACGCGCTCACGGGCCAACAGGACGTGCGGACCGGGTTCCAGCTCGGCGGGTTGTTCGGACGCAGTCTGTCGGCGCTTGGCACGCACGACGATGACATCCTGGTGTCGACCGACATCTACGCCGGCGTGGGCACGTCACGCTCGTTCGCCGCCGTCCAGTTGTTAGGCGAGGGTCGCCAGAGCTACGATTACAACCGCTGGGACGACATTCTGACGAGCGGGCGCGCGGCGTGGTACTTCAAGCCGCATCCGCGGCACACGGCTATCGTGAGTGGGGAATGGAGTGGTGGCTGGCGGCAGCGGGCCCCGTTTCAGCTCAACCTTGGCGAACCACGCGGTGGGTTGCGCGGGTACTCGCAGGCGGTGGAGCCCGGTGGGCAGCGCGCGATCACGCGGCTCGAGGAGCGATGGGTCCTGGGCAACGTTCGAGGTAACGTGGATGCGGGCGTGGCCTTTCTCGCCGAAGCCGGCCGCGTGTGGGCGGGGGATGTGCCGTTCGGCGTCACATCGCCAGTGAGGTACGCGGTGGGTACGAGCGTGCTCGTAGCGCTTCCCCCCGGATCCAAGCGGCTCTGGCGTGTCGATCTCGTGATGCCGCTCGATCGCGCGAGCGGCGCGCGACTGGAGCTCCAACTTCGCACGGAGGATCGCACGCGCATGTTCTGGCGTGAGCCCCGCGACGTGCAACGGAGTCGCGCGCTCTCACTGCCGCAGCGGATCTTCCAGTGGCCGTAGCCGCGGCGCGTAGCGTCGCGGCAGCCATCAGCGATCAGCCATCAGCTCAGACGACGGCGTTCGTGGCCTCCCGGGGGTTTGAGCTGATGGCTGATGGCTCAAGCCGCTGCTGTCTGCTTCGCCATCATGGTCCGGATGGGAACGATTAGGATCGCGAGCACGACACCCGCGACGATAAGCGAGCCTGCCGTCATCGCGAATAACTTCGGCGTTTCCGGAAGGTTCTCCGGGTTCACGTTGCCGCCGACGAGGCCGGCAATGAGATTGCCTAACGACGTCGCAAGGAACCACACGCCCATCATCTGGCCCACGTAACGGCGAGGCGAGAGCTTGGTCATCGACGAAAGACCAACTGGGCTGATCGAAAGTTCGCCAGCAGTCTGGAGCAGGTAACTACCGACGAGCCACCACGGCGAAACCTTTACCGTCCCGTTGCTCGCGACGATGATGTTCGCCGCCACGAGCATCAGCAGGAACGCGAGCGCCGTGACCAAAAGGCCAATGGCGAACTTCGTCGGGCTCGAGAGATCCAAGCCGCCTTTCGCGAGCGAGCTCCAGATCCACGCGAACACCGGCGCAAAAATGATGATGAAGAGCGCGTTGATCGACTGGAACAAACCCGGCGGAATCGTCCAGCCGCCTAGCTGCCGGTCGGTGAAATCGCGCGCGAACAGGTTGAGGGATGTCGGCGCCTGCTCGAACGCGGACCAGAAGATGGCCGAAAAAACGAACAAGACGAGAATGACGACCATTCGCTTTCGCTCGTCCGCCGTTAGTCCTCCGGCCAGAAAGATGTAGCCGAAGTAAGCAACACTAAGGCCGACCAACACGAAGGTCATACTCCGCCCGATCTGCTGCGGGTCGAGCGTGATCACGCCTGACGCCGCGAGAATGACGATCAACGTCAACAGGCCGAGTCCAGCAGCAATACCCATCTTGGCCCGGGTGATTTGACGCGCCTGCACCGTGGGATCGGCGTGCTTCGCCGTCTCGAGGCCCAGCGTGCCTAACGTCTTCTTCGCATACGTCCCAAAGACGATGAGGCCGAGGAGCATGCCGACGCCCGCTGCCCCGAAGCCCCAGTGCCAGCCGACCCACGCGGCGAGAAGGGGCGTCACGAGTTGACCGAGGAACGATCCGGTGTTTATGCCCATGTAGAAGATCGAGAAGCCGGCGTCGCGTCGCGCACCGCCTTCCGGATACAAATCACCGACAATCGCGGAGATATTCGGTTTGAGGAGACCCGTGCCGAGTACGATGAGCACGAGCCCGACGAAGAACATCGGTCTACCGACGAACCCGGAGAGCCCGATCGCCAAGTGGCCGCAGCAGATCAACACCGCACCGAGGAAAATCGCTCTGCGAAGTCCGAGGAGCCGGTCCGCGATCCAGCCTCCGGGCAAGGACGCGAGGTACACCGACGACGCGTAAATACCGACGATAGCGGACGCTTGAAGACGCTCGAATCCAAAGCCTCCGTCCGCGAGCGCCGCGGTCATGAAGAGGATCAGGAGCGGTCGAATACCATAGTACGAAAACCGCTCCCACATCTCGGTGAGGAAGAGAGTGGGAAGCCCACGTGGCTGCCCGAAAGGCCCACTTCGATCCGGCGCGAGAGACGGAGGCGCGTCGACAGTTACCGACGCTTCCTGTACTCGCTTCGGCGGAACAGTTGATGTCACGAGGGGCCTCGCTGAGTGTGAGGTACGAGTGGGCGCGCGAATGCGGGTGCTCGCTTCAGGACGTGAGCCCGTGCGTGATGGCGGCCAATGGCAGATGTCGTTCCGGGGCGTGCGTTGCGCCAGCCTGCTGCTGCGCGTGCCACGGGACAGTGGTTGGCGGTTGCTTGATACACGCTGCCCAATGGGCTGGTGCCTTCTCCTCGAGCGGCGGCACGATGGCGGTGCAGGCAGTGTCCTTGCCTGGGTGGGGACATCGGGGATGGAACACGCATCCCGAAGGCGGATTCGCTGGAGACGGTACGTCGCCGGTGAGCACGATGCGCTCGCGCGACGCCGTGGGATCCGGCACCGGCACGGCCGACAGGAGCGCTTGCGTGTACGGCATGATCGGCTCGCGATACAGGTCCGCCGAAGACGCGAGCTCGACGATCTTGCCGAGGTACATCACCGCGACGCGCGTGGCGATGTGCTCCACGACGGACAGGTCGTGGGCGATGAACAGGTAGGTGAGGTTGCGGTCGCGCTGCAGGTCCTGCAGCAGGTTGATCACCTGCGCCTGCACCGAGACGTCGAGCGCCGAGACGGGCTCGTCGCAGACGATGAGCTCGGGTTCGACGGCGAGGGCCCGCGCGATCCCGATGCGCTGCCGCTGCCCGCCCGAAAACTCGTGGGGATAGCGCGACGCGTATTCCGGTCGCAACCCGACCTCATCGAGCAGCTGCCTAACGCGCCTGTCCGCGTCGGCGCCCGCCGCCAGGCGGTGGATCGTCAGGCCCTCCCGGACGATCGCGCCGACCGTCATCCGCGGATTCAACGACGAAAACGGATCCTGGAAGATGATCTGGACGCGGCGGCGCAGCCGGCGCAGCGACGACGCATCGAGCGCGCGGACGTCGATCCCGTCGAAGTGGATCTGTCCGGACGTGGGCTCGATGAGCCGGAGGATGCACCGCCCGAGCGTCGTCTTGCCGCACCCCGACTCGCCGACGATGCCTAGCGTCTCCCCGCGCCCGACCTCGAGCGAGACGCCATCGACGGCGCGGACGCTGCCGCCGTCACGGCCGAAGAGACCGCGCTTGATGGGAAAATGTTTCGTGAGCTGGGATACGGAGAGAAGCGGGGGGGCGGACGCGCTCGTGCGCGACGGGTCGCGAACCGCGGCCACGTCCGTCATGCCGGGCCTCCCCCGACCGACACTGCGGTGGCCGTCGCGGTCGCCGCCGTGCGCTTTGGCGTGCGGCGCTCGGGCTCGTCCGCGAGGTGGCACCGCGAGACGTGTCCCGCACCTATGTGATAGAGCGGAGGATGTTCGCGCTCACAGCGCTCCCACGCGTACGCGCATCGGTCGCGAAAACGGCAGCCGGTCGGCCAGGCCGTTGGTGGTGGGACGTTGCCGGGAATCACGGCGAGACGCTCCTGGCGACGCCCCACCCGCGGCATGGCGTGCAGCAGGCCCTCCGTGTACGGATGGTGCGGCTCGGCGAACAGCGTCTCGACGCGGGCTTCCTCGACGACTTCCCCGCCGTACATCACCACCACCCGCGACGCGACCTCGGCGATGACGCCGAGGTCGTGCGTGATCATCGCGATGGATGTGCCGAGCCGTTGCTGCAGATCCGCGAGCAGCTCGAGAATCTGTGCCTGGATCGTCACGTCGAGCGCCGTCGTGGGCTCGTCGGCGATGATGAGCGCGGGGTTCATCACGAGTGCCATCGCGATGAGGACACGCTGCCGCATGCCACCCGAGAGCTGGTGCGGATACTGGCTCGCCCGCTCGGCTGGTGCCGGGATGCCGACGAGCGTGAGCATCTCGACGGCCCGGCTCCAGGCGTCGCGGCGCGACGCACTCGCGTGCACGCGAGCGACCTCCGCGATCTGATCTCCCACCGTGAAGACCGGATTGAGCGCGGTCATTGGCTCCTGGAAGATCATCGCGATCCGGTTGCCGCGGACGCGCCGGATGCCGGCGTCATCGAGCGTCAGAAGGTCCTGGCCTTCGAACAGGATGCGACTTCCAGGCTCGATGCGTCCGGGCCGCTGGATGAGGCGCAGGATGGAAAGCGCCGTGACGGATTTGCCGCATCCGGATTCGCCGACGATGCCCAGTGTCTCACCGGCAGCGATGTCGAAGGAGACGCCGTCCACCGCGCGGGCGACGCCAGCGCCGGTGTAGAAGTACGTACGGAGGTCGGACACGGTGAGGAGAGGAAGCTGCGTCATCGCGCCGGAAGCTGGCGCGGGCTCAACGCCTGGCGCAAGCCGTCCGCCACGAGATTCGCAGCGAGCACCGTCGCGACCAGGGCGACACCGGTGAACAATGGAACCCACCAATGTGCCGTGTAGGCGTCCATCCCGTCGCGGAACAGACCGCCCCAACTCGGAGTGTCCTGCGGAACCCCCATCCCGAGAAACGTCAGACCCGACTCGATGACCACGACGTTGCCGATCGCAAGCGTGGCCGCGACGAGAACCGGTGAAGCCACCTGCGGTAGTATGTGAAGAGTGAGGATCCTGATGTGTCCCGCTCCGAGCGCCCGCGCGGCGGTGACGAATTCGTCCTCGCTCGCACCGATGACGAGTGAGCGAACGAGCCGACTCACGCCGAACCAGCCGGTGACGCCAAGAAGCACGACCAGCCCGACAACATCCACCTTGCCCCACAGTGTCGCGACCGCAATGAGAAGGAGCACGCGCGGGATCGCGAGCAGCGCATCGACGAAACGCATCATGGCGCCGTCGATCCAGCCGCCGATGTAGCCGGCAATGGCGCCATAGGCTGTTCCAACTGTCGCCGCAGCGATGACGGAGAGGAACGCCACCGCAAGTGACACCCGCGCTCCATGGATGACCCGCGACAGCACGTCGCGACTGAACTGATCCGTGCCGAAGGGGAAGTCGAGAGACGGGGCGACGTTCTTGAGCCGGATGGGGTCGAGAAGCGTTCGCGGGTTGTACGGCGCGATGTGGTCAGCGAGAATCGCCATGACTGCGAGCAGCAGCAGAATGATCACGCCGCCAACGGCCGAGCGGTCACGTGCGAAGGCTCGCCACGCGACGCGCGCGGGCGGGATGGTGCCTCCGTCAGCAACTTGCGCGGGAACGCTCGCATCGTGGAGCGCGGCCGCGTCAAACCGCGACGGCCTCACCGCGAGCGAACTCGTGGATCCACGATCGCGTGCAACACGTCGGTCGCGATTCCGCCGATAGTAACGAGCGCGGTCCCGACAAGCGTTGCGCCCAGGACTATCGGGTAGTCACGGGCATCGTACGCATCCGCGGCCAGTCGCCCCATTCCAGGCCATGCGAAAACGCGTTCCACGAAGACGGCACCGCCGAGCAGCGCGGGAAGCGAGAGGCCCACGAGGACGATGGTGGGTACAAGCGCGTTGCGAAGCGCGTGCCGCCATACGAGCTGTCGCTCGCCGACGCCCTTCGCTCTCGCGGTTCGGACGTAGTCCTGCGGCAGGACGTCGAGCAATGCCGCGCGCTGGTAGCGCGCGATCGATGCGGCGCTCAGCAGGGCGAGCGTGAGCGCCGGGAGTGCGAGGTGGCGCAGTCGGTCGACAATGCGTTCTCCCGGCGACATCAGATCGTGCATGTAGTCGGTCGCACCGCCAGTCGGAAACAACCGAAATTTCCCGGCGAGGAGAAGCAGGAGCAGGAGGCCGAGCCAGAATTCGGGAAGGGACGCCACGACCAGCGAGGCCGTGTCCACCGCTCGATCGGCGCGTGACCCGACGCGCATCGCCTGCCACGCACCGAGTGCGACGCCCGCGATGAGACCAAGCGCGAGCGCGGTGCCCATGAGCACGAGTGTGTTCGGGATGGCGGCGGCAAGTGCGTCCTCGGCAGGACCGGCAGCGAGGATCGACGGGCCGAGGTCTCCCGTCACGAGCCGCGTGAGAAACCGCACATACTGTTCTGCGAGTGGGCGATCGAGACCGTACGCGGCGCGTCGAGCGGCAAGGACGCGAGGGTCGGTGGCGAGGCTCTCGAGGCTCGAAGAAAACGGGTCGCCCGGCGCGAGGTGGACGAGGAAGAACGACAGGGTGGTGGCGATGAAGATCACCGCCACCCCATGAAGGAGCCGTCGCAGGATGAAGCGACGCACCGCCTCGCGCCGCGCTCGAGGGCTATCTCGCGGCGAGCTTCAGACCAAGCCTGTCTCGCGGAATGCGCTCGTTCGAAGGGATCGACCAGTCCGCGAGACCGGCCCACCACGCGGTCGGGAGCACGTGCGCCGTGCGGAACCGCTTGTGGATCATTTGCACCGTGCGCACCTCGTAGACCCAGACAGCGGGGACGTCGGCAATGATGGTACTGAACGCCTGCTTCGCGTGTGCCTTCGCGGTCGCGGCGTCGGTGGCGCCGACCGCGCTATCGAGATGGGCGTCGAATATGGGATTCTCGTAGCGCGAGAAATTCTGGCCGTTTGGCTGCCTCGCGCTCGCCACGGTCCAATAGGCCTTGAGGCCGGACACACTCAGGTCGGCCTTCCGACCATCGAAGGCGACGTCGAAATCCCCAGCGCGCATTTTGGCGAAGAACGCATTCGGCTCGATGGCGTCGATGGACACGTCGACGCCGAACGGGCGGAGCGCTTCCTGGATGCGGACCGCGATCCCCATACGGTTGCGAGATATGGAGGGGACGAGGATCGAAAACGCAAGCGGCTTGGCGCCGCGTTCACGCACGTACTTACCGGCTGGGAGCTTCCACCCAAGCGAGTCGAGCAGGCGCGCCGCACCGCTGGAGTCGTACGGGATTCCCGCAATCGTGGAGTCGGCGAGTGCCTGGGCGCGCGTCATGGGGCCGATAGCCACCGCCGCCAGCGAGTCGAACTGTCCCCGCACGAGCAGATCACGGTCGAGGGCCATGGTGAGCGCCCGGCGCAGCGCCAGGTCCGAGAACAGCGGGTGCGGGCGACTTCGCTGGTTGCGCGCGCGGGTGTTGAAGAGGAGGAACGTGTAGTCGAACGCCGGGAGGATTTGTGCCTTGAGCTCGGGACGCGCGGCGAGCGTCCGGAAGTGCTCCGGACTCGAGACTGCGACAACGTCCAACTCGCCGCTCGCGACCCGTGCGGTCACTGCGTTCGCATCGGGAGTGACGGCGAAGATGACGCGGTCGAGCTTCGCCCGGCCACGGTAGTGCGTCGTATCCGCGACGAGCTCGATCGACGCGTTCGGTGTCCACTTCGCAAGGCGAAAGCGTCCGGACCCGATCGGCGCGCGGTTGAACGACGACGTCTGTAAGGTCGCCCTCGGCTCGCTCGCGAGCACGTGCTCCGGAACGATCAGCATGCGAGTGGCCGCGTCGAAGAACTGCTCCGGGTACCGTGACCTGAACCAGAACGCCACCGTCAGCGAGTCGCGAACCGTGAGCGAATCGATTCGCGCGAAGTACTCACGGTCCTTCCAGCCCACCACGGGGTCGACGCAGAGGTCATACGTAAACCGGACATCGGAGGCACGCACCGCCTTGCCGTCGTGCCACCGCGCGTTCGGATTCAGCCGGAAGACAATCGTGGTCGAGTCGTTCTCCCACGACCAGCTATCAGCGAGCGCCGGCCTGAAGTCGCGGTCGAGGCGGCCGTCGTCGCCCATCCGGGCGAGCGGCTCGAAGATCTGATCGCCTACCATCTGCTCGTCGATCAGCGAGATGAGCGGGGGCAGGAGGAAACGCGGCTCGGCCTGGATCGCCGTAATCAGCGAGCCACCCACGGTGTCAGCGTCGGCTGCGGCAGGCGTCCTTCCGTCGCACGCGGCTGCCGAAACGAGGACGCACGCAAGAAGTCGCGTTCCGGCGTGAAGGCGGATCGATGGGCGCATGGGGAGACTCCGGGTGTTCTGCTTGTGCGTTTCCTGACGCCGATCAGCGGCGCCAGGTCCAACGGTCATCGACGTAGCGGTCGAGTAGTCGCCGCGTCGCGATTTCGAGCGATTGGTCGACGTAGAATTCCGTCGCGGTCGGGCACTCGCGCGAGCGAACTGCCGCGAACAAGGCGTCGGTGACTTCGTGTACTGAAGGGGTCCTGCCGAGGGCAGCACGCAACGTCGCTGCGGGCGCGGCGGTCGGAACCGCGCGGTCGGCGAGCGCGGCGACCAACGATTGATCGTCCTCTATGAGAATGGATCCGTGCTGCAGCATTGCTCCCTCGTCGCGCCACTGTGCACTGCCCACGAGCTTCCGGCTGTCCACGACGAGCTCGCCGGCAGCAGGGCGCTCGAAACAGGGCGACGCCGACGGCGGGAGTGAGCGCTCCCGTGGTGATGCCACGTCCACCGCGACGCCGAGACGCTCCAACCCATCGACGAGAAGACGATTGATGCGGGCGTACGATTCGCGTAGCGACCCGCCGCTGTCGAGCGGTGCCGTGACGCTATACGTAATCTCGTGATGATGGAGCAACGATCGGCCGCCCGTGGGACGTCTCACGACGGCGACGCCGCGGTCCTGAGCCCGCTTCGGATCATAGGCGCCTCGCGTCGTCTGGTTTCGGCCGAACGACAACGTCGGCTGGGCCCAGGTGTAGACCCGAAAGACAGCCTGCCCGGTCTTCCTCGCGCGCTCGAGCAGTGCCTCATCCAACGCCATGTTCTCGGCGCCAGCGAGCGGAGGCGTGAGCAGCAGCATCCAATGCATCAAGCAGGTCAGGCGGCGTGGGTAAACGTGCAGCGCTGGCGCAGGGGGTCAAAGTGTAGGGCGAACTGGCCCGAAATGATACGCCGCGGCCGCTTCGCTCCCTAGCACCGCACCTGCATCGCGCTCGCTTCCGCCCGAGGATACGTTTACCGGCATCTCCGGCTCCGGCGAGATCTGGCGCGATCCATCGTGCTGCGCGGGTCACCCGCCGCCGGACTACGCCAGGCGATCGCCATTCCGCTCCCTTCCCGGACGCCGACGCGTCCCCGTGAGGACTGCATGACAACGACGAGCAAGCCGATGCCGCTCACCGAAGCCGACCCCTTCGTCAACCGGCACATCGGGCCGAGTGCCGACGAGCAGCGGGCCATGCTGGACGTGCTCGGATACTCTACGCTGGACCAATTCATCGACGCGGTTGTGCCGGAGAAGATCCGATTTCGGGGTACGCTGCGTACGGGCCGGCCGCGGACGGAGCATGATGTGCTCGGCGAACTGCGAGCGAAAATGTCCGGTAACCGCGTGTTCCGGTCGTTCATCGGGCTCGGCTACTACGATACGCTGACCCCGCCGGTGATTCAGCGGAACATTCTCGAGAACCCGGGCTGGTACACCGCGTACACGCCCTATCAGGCCGAGATCGCCCAGGGGCGCCTCGAGGCGCTGCTGACCTACCAGACGATGGTCATCGACCTCACCGGGATGCCGATCGCGAACGCGTCGCTCCTGGATGAAGGGACGGCCGCGGCAGAGGCGGTCGCCATGGCCCACGCCGTCAAGTCGAAGGAAGGGAAGGAGACGGTCATCGTCTCTCGCGCCTGTCATGCGCAGACGATCGATGTCGTGCGCACGCGGGCGGAGGCCCGCGGGTGGAAGGTCGTGATCGCGGACGACAACGTGACCCCGAGTGCCGATGCGTTCGCGGTCGTGGTGCAGTATCCCGCCACCGATGGCGGCGTGAAGGACTACCGGGAGCTCGCCGACGCGACGCATGCTGCGGACGCGATGCTCGTCGTGGCGACGGACCTGCTCGCGCTCACGATGCTTGCGCCGCCGGGCGAGTGGGGTGCGGACGTCGTCGTCGGCAACTCTCAGCGGTTCGGCGTGCCGCTCGGCTACGGCGGACCGCACGCGGCGTTCTTCGCGACGAAGGACGAGTACAAGCGGGTGATGCCGGGGCGGATCATCGGTGTGTCGCGAGACTCGTCAGGCAAGCCGGCGCTGCGCATGGCGCTGCAGACCCGCGAGCAGCACATCCGCCGCGAGAAGGCGACGAGCAACGTGTGTACGGCGCAGGTGCTCCTCGCCGTGATCGCGGGGATGTATGCCGTGTGGCATGGCCCCGAGGGCCTCACGAAGATCGCGAAGCGGGTCCACAAGCTCGCTGCGACGCTGGCGTCGGTGCTCGAACGGGCGGGTCACAGGATCCGGCACGACGTCTTCTTCGACACCGTCTGTGTCGAGCCTAACGGGAGGACCGCGCAGGACGTGCTGGCCGCGGCCCGCGAACGCCACATCAATCTGCGCGCCGATGGAGATGCCGTCTGCATCGCGCTCGACGAGACCACGAGCGCCGCGGACGTCGCGGATCTGCTCGCGGCATTCGGGGTGAGCAACGCGCAGGTGGAGGATCTCGCGGCGGATACCGACGACCGGTATGACGAGCGATTCGCGCGGACGAGCGCATTCCTCACGCACCCGGTCTTCCACCGCCACCGGTCCGAGACGGAGATGCTGCGCTACCTGCGCATGCTCGAGGCGCGGGACTTCTCGCTCACGCACGGCATGATCCCGCTGGGCTCGTGTACGATGAAACTGAACGCGACGGCGGAGATGATCCCGGTGACGTGGCCGGAAGTCGGAAGGCTGCACCCGTTCGCGCCGCGCGATCAGGCGCCGGGCTACGGCGAGATGTTCGCGCAGCTCGAATCCGACCTGGCGGACATTACGGGATTTGACGCGGTATCGCTCCAGCCGAATGCCGGGTCGCAGGGGGAGTTCGCCGGATTGCTCGTGATCCACAAGTACCATGAGTCGCGCGGTGAGAGACACCGCAACATCTGCCTGATCCCGCAGTCCGCACACGGCACGAATCCGGCGAGCGCGGTCATGGCCGGGCTGCAGGTCGTCGTCGTGAAGACCGACCCGAACGGGAACATCGACGTCGCGGATCTCAAGGCGAAGGCGGAAGAGCACAAGGCGAATCTGTCCTCGCTCATGGTGACCTATCCGTCGACACACGGGGTGTTCGAGGAGACCATCGGCGAGGTGTGCGCGATCGTCCATTCACACGGCGGGCAGGTGTACATGGACGGCGCGAACATGAATGCGCTCGTCGGCGTGGCGCGTCCGGCCGATATCGGCGCCGACGTCTGTCACATCAACCTGCACAAGACGTTCTGCATCCCGCACGGCGGTGGCGGTCCGGGCATGGGACCGATCGGCGTTCGAAAGCATCTCGCGCCGTTCCTGCCGGGTCACGCCATCGTGCACCTCGACGGACGTGACACGTTAGGCGCGGTGTCGGCGGCGCCGTGGGGGAGCGCGAGCATCCTGCCTATTTCGTGGGTCTACATCCGTATGATGGGCGGCTCGGGACTCACCGACGCCACGAAGGTCGCGATTCTCAACGCGAACTACATCGCGAAGCGGCTCGAGCCGCACTTTCCGGTGCTGTACAAGGGGAAGAACGGGCTGGTTGCGCACGAGTGCATCGTGGACCCGCGCGGCGTGAAGCCGTCGAGCGGCGTCGAGGTCGAGGATATTGCCAAGCGCCTCATGGACTACGGTTTCCACGCGCCGACCGTCTCGTTCCCGGTTGCCGGAACGCTGATGATCGAGCCCACCGAGAGTGAGTCGAAGGTGGAACTCGACCGGTTCTGCGACGCGATGATCGCCATTCGCGACGAGATCCGCGATGTCGAGGCGGGGGTGCTCGACAAGAAGGATAACCCGCTGAAGAACGCACCGCACACAATGGAAGCCGTGATCAGCGACAGCTGGTCGCACGGCTACTCGCGTGAGCGGGCGGCGTTCCCGATCCCGTCGACGCGCGAGCGCAAATTCTGGCCAGCGGTGGGGCGGGTGGAATCCGCGTACGGCGACAGGAACCTGGTGTGTGCGTGTCCGCCGGTGGAGGAGTACGCCTAGCGGAAGGGAACCGAAAACGGGGAACGGGGAACTGACAAAACCAACGGGACGCTTCTTCGCGAAGAAGCGTCCCGTCGGTTCACCTGATAGCCGATAGCTGAGAGCCGATAGCTATTCCCCCACGTGCGTCTTGTACGCTCCCGCATCCATCAAGCCGGTCTGATCCCCAGCGTTCGCGACGCGCATCTTGATCATCCAGCCGTCGCCGTAGGGATCGCTGTTGACGAGCGCCGGTTCGCCATCGAGCCGCGAGTTGATCTCCACCACCTCGCCCGCGATCGGCGAGTAAAGCTCCGAGACCGCTTTCACCGCTTCGATCGTCCCGAAGACATCGTGCGCCTTGAACTTGTCGCCGACCTTCGGCAGCTCCACGAAGACGACATCGCCAAGCTCGCCCTGCGCGTAATCCGTGATACCGATCTGCACGACGGTTCCGTCGGCGGTGGACTTCAGGTACTCGTGTTCCGCGGTATAACGGAAATCGGCGGGGATCGACGACACGAAAAAGCTCCCAAGGGGTGAAGGACGAGCGCGAAGTCTAGAGGTCCCCTGGGGGGCCGTCAAGAAACGGCGTGCGTGGTCGCGTGTGAGTTCGCCTCACGCTCGAGCGCCTGCCACACCTCGCTCACACGCTCCTCGAGCTCGCGCACGGTCCCGATGTTCTCGATGATGTAGTCGGCGCGCGCCCGCTTCAGCTCCGCCGGCATCTGCGCCGTGATCATGTCCATCGAGTCCGTCTCGCCGAGCCCGCGCTCCCGCATGAGGCGCTCGAGACGCACCGGCCGGGGAGCGTCGACGAGCACGATGCGATCGAACTGATCGACAATGCCGCGCTCGAAGAGCAGCGGGATGTCCTGAACGACGAGACGGTCGCCACGCTGGCGGGCTTCGTCCACCAGTCGGTCGCGGTACGCGGCGACTTCCGGATGGACGATCTCGTTGAGCTCCTCGAGCTGCTCGTGGTGCGCGAACACGAGTCGCCGCAGTGCGTCGCGGTCCAGACCGCCGTCCGGTGCGACGACTTCCTGTCCCCAGCGGCGAACGATCTCGTCGAAGGCCGGCATCCCCGGCTCCACGACCCGCCGAGCGAGGACGTCGGCGTCAATGATCGTCGCGCCGCGCTCCGAGAGCAGCCGAGCCACGGTCGACTTCCCGCTCGCGATATTTCCGGTGAGACCGATGAGAAGCATGGGCAGCGGCGTGTCGGCGGGATGGGGCTGGGATGCGCTCCAAGGTAGGAACCGCTCGGACGGAAAGTCAACGATACGACGTGCCGAGCGGCGTCACTATGTTGTCAGTAGCAATCGGTTCGCGAGCGGGATCGGTCGTCGGGTGGCTTGGCCCGGGGGGTGCGGCTAGCGCCGCTGGGGATCGCGCAACGTGCAACGGGGGGTCGGCGTGGCGAAGTCGAATCGGGGGAGCGGGAACGGCCGAAACGGCCGCGATGGGCAGCTGGCTACGCGAAAAGTTCGATCGGCGTCCGCTCGCCGGGCGACGGCAACCACCATCGCCGACAACGCGGTCGAGGTCGACGCGCCCGTCGGACGGATGGACGCGACGCCGACGCTGCTCACCGACGGCCAGGAGCATGAGTTCGAGGCGTTGATTCGCGAGCAGCTGCGGCTGCTGGGAGAGGATCCGGACCGAGAAGGGCTGCAGCGAACGCCGACACGTGTGGCTCGCTCGCTCGCCTGGCTCACCCGCGGGTATCGCCAGGACGCCTACTCGGCCGTGGGCGAGGGCGTGTTCGCCGAGGCACACGACAACATGGTCATGGTCCGCGACATCGAGCTGTACTCGCTCTGCGAGCACCACCTGCTTCCGTTCTTCGGGAAGGCGCACATCGCCTACATCCCGTCAGGCCGGATTCTCGGCTTGTCGAAGCTCCCGCGGCTCGTCGAGGTGTTCGCGCGGCGGCTTCAGGTTCAGGAGCGTCTCACGGGGGAGATTGCCGACGCCGTGAACGAGGTGCTCAAGCCGCGTGGCGTGGGCGTCGTCATCGAGGCCATGCACCTGTGCATGATGATGCGAGGCGTCGAGAAGCAGAACTCGAAGACGATCACGAGCGCACTTATCGGATCGTTCCGCGACGATGCCAAGACCCGCGACGAGTTTCTCCGCCTCGCCCACGGGCACGGCTAACGCTCTCTACGCGGCGGTTCGGCGCGGTCGGCGGTCCGACTCCGCCAGCAGCAGACTCACGACGTACTCGGCGCCGCCACGCTGACGAAGCTCGGTCGGCGTGGCGTGCATGTACCGCTGGCAGGTGTTCCTGAAGGCGCTGCCCGACGGGAATTTGAGCGCTGCAGAGACAGCGTCGGCGCTCCGATTCAGGTCATCGAGCATCTGCGCGGCGACGATGAGCCGCCCCCACGTGAGGAGTCGTGGTGGGGGTGGGAACCCGGCGTTCGTGAGGCGCTTGGTCAGAGAGCGCCGTGGAATCGACAGCAGCCGGGCAAGCCCGTCCCCGGTGAGGTTCTCGTGTGCCCTGGTTACCGCGACGAGCACCGCATCGCGCACCGTCGGGTCGCACGTCGCGAGAGCTGTCCTGAGTCCGCTGGCGACCGAACGCGTCTCCGCCCGTTCCAGAATCGCCCACAGATCGGCCGGAGCGTCGTCGCGATCAGCGATGATGAGGCCGTCTATGCCCGCGCGTCCGGCGTCGAACACGTCGCGGATGCGGTCGGGCCCGACCGCCACATAGGCGACGGTGACGAGCCGGGGGTAAAGCCTTCGAAGCTGCCGGACGGGGTCGAGGTCCATCGACCCGTTGGCATAGAGGTCGAGCACTGCGAGCGATACGGGCTCGGTGTCGCAGAGTCGCCGTACCGCGTCCCACCCGTCACATGGGGATACCGGATACCGCCCGCGAATGGCGGCACGTAGGCGGTGCAGTTGTTCGGGGCTCCTGAGGAGCGCCGCGACGATTCCCATGTGTGGTGTGTTGAGGAGACGGGCTCAGCATAAAGACGGCCGGCGCCAGAGGGGGGTCACGCTGGGAACTGGGAACTGGGAACCGGCAGCAGCTTGCAAGCAGCTGCTAGCCGCTCGCCGACGGCCGCGTGCTGGTGCTCCGAGCTGCTCGCTGCTGGCCACCAGCCGCAACGAGCTCCGGGCTCGCAACCCCGGTTCCCGGTTCCCGGTTCCCCGTTCCTGGTTCCCCGTTCTCCGTTCCCGGTTCCCTATAGCAGTCTTCCCTGATCCTCGTCCTTCCTGGGCACCTGATGGCACGCCCGGCAGCGCGCCTCGTATGACTCGCGGCCACCAATCTGGATCACCGGGGAGTCGTAGCGCGCGGGCTTACCCTCGACCAGTCGCTGGTTCCGGCTCGCCGGCCCGCCGCACAGCACACAGATCGCGTGCAGCTTGTCCACCACCTCGGCCACGGCCATCAGGCTCGGCATTGGACCGAACGGCTCACCCCGAAAGTCGGTATCCGTGCCTGCCAGGATCACTCGCCGCCCCCGCGCCGCGAGGGACGTCGCGATGTCGACGATGCCCTGGTCGAGAAACTGCGCCTCGTCGACGGCCACGACCTGCGCCATCGGGTCGAGGCATTGCGCGATCTGGGCCGACGAGTCGACCGGAACGGCATCCACCGTACGGCCGTCGTGGCTGGAGATCGCGTAGATGCCGGCGTAGCGCCCGTCCAGATGCGACTTGAACACCTGCACGCGCTTGCGCGCTATGATCGCCCGCCTAACGCGGCGGAGCAGTTCCTCGCTCTTGCCGCTGAACATGACACCGGCGATCACCTCGATCCAACCGCCGGTGAGCTGAAACGACGTCACGCGTCGTCGCGGCGCGGCCGGCGCGCATGGCGTACGCGGTCCGCCCGTTCACTCCACTCCTGCCGCTCACTCGTGGCGCGCGGGACGCGACCGTCGTCGGGTCGATCGCGGAACCCGCCGCGCCCGCCCGGCCGATCGTCATCACGCCGCGGGGGACGACCGCCCGCGCCTCCGAAACGCTCCTTCGCGGGACCGCGTGGCGGCCGGCCCTCTCGCGAAAAACCTCCGCCCTCCCGGGCTTCCCGGTCGCGCGGTGGACGATCCCGATCTCGCGCCCCGAAGCCGCTCCGGCTACCCTCGCGTGGTGCGCCGCGCCCACCCTCGCGGAATCCGCCGGGTTTACGGTCTCGGGCGCCAGGGCCGCGCGCGTTGCGAGCTGGCCCACGCCCAGCTTCCCGAGCGCGCGACGCGGGCCGGTCGTCGAGGCGCGCGGTAACACGGCGGCCCTTGAGCGACACGCCATTCATCTTTTCGATGACGGTCTCGACGTCCGCCGCCGCGATCTCGGCCACCGTATGACTGTCACGGATTTCGAGCTTGCCGATGCGATCGCTCGTGATCCCAGACTCGCCGGTGATCGCGCCGACCAGATCGCCGGCGCGCACACCGTCCCGCTCGCCGATGCCGAAGAACACCCGCGCGAACCCTCCGCTGCTGCGCGTCGGCGCGCGATCGCCCCCGATCGCGGCACGCTCCGGACGCTCCGGACGCTCCGGACGCTCTGCACGCTCCGCACGCTCCGGGCGTTCCGCCGGACGTTCGGACACCCGCTCCACCGACCGCTCGGCTTCGGCCCGGCGCGCCCGAGCATCCGTGCGCTCGCGCTCGATGACGCGCAGCGCCGCCGCCGCGATCTCGAGTCCGTCGAATTCCACCAGCAACGGCTCGAGGGCAATCAGCTCACGCGCAGGGAAGCCAGCCTGGAGCTCCGCGCGCAGCGCAGACCGAAGCCGCTCATCGCGAGACCTCGCCTTTGCCGCGACCTGCGAGACGTCGAGCGGCTCGACCGCTCCGGTGGTCAGGCGCCGTAACGCACGGGCCTGACGCGGCGCGATGAGCGCGACGACCTGAGCCGGTTCCGTCGCGGCGACCTTTGCGACCTCGTCTGCGCTCGCCGGTAGTCCATAGAAAACGACGAGCGCGGCCTGTTCTTCGACGGGCTCGCTAGCCACACGCACGAGGGCATCGCCCTCATAGCCGAGCGCGCCGATCACTCGCCGGGCCTCATCGGCGGCGTTGGAGTCGCTCGCAACCAAAATCGCCGACGGCGGGTCGAGGTCATCGAGCAGACGACGAAGTGCCGCACGCCTGGTGGCTGCCGTCGTGCTCACGTAACGGATCGCGACCGTGGCGGTCGCGTCGTCGATGTCAGCCGACCCGTGGCGCGACGCCCGGCGCAGGTGCCGCTCCACCAGCGCCTCGACCGCTGGCGTCAGGCGGTCGGTGACCACGATCCGACTCGCTTCCTTCGGAATCTCCGAGAGCACGATCTCGAGTGCCTCGTCCTCACGCGCGTCGAACAGCTCGTCCGCCCACGCGATCACCACGGCCTGAACGCCGTCGAGCTTTACCGACGAGCTCTTCAGCAGTGACACCAGGGTCGTGGCTGTTGCCGCGATCGCCGGCACCTTGCGCGATGCCAGGAGACGGCTTCCGCGCGTCGCCGACGTGACTGGAACGATGGGAGCTGCGGAGCCCTCGACGAGCGAGCGGGCGGCTTCCGCGATTGCGAGCGCCGTGTCGGCATCGGCTGTGATGACCAGCAGCTGAGTTACGCCTGCATCGGCCGACACGCGATCGAGCGCCGGCTCCAGAAACCGCGATATGACCGAATCCGAATGCGGGAGCACGTGTATGGTGTGCGGCGCGCTGCGCCCGATGCTGCCTTGTTGTCGCTCTGACACGTAAACTCCTTACCGGACGAAGGCCGCGGCACGCGGCACGAGAAGCTCTCTGGGAGTCCGAAGTATAGTTCGGGAGCAGGGTTCACCGCACGCGCGTACCGGGCCGGTCTGGTCAGCGCATCACGGCGTCCGCTATCTTTGCCCGGCCGACGCGTCACCCAGGTGCTTGCGTTTCGACGTGTCGCGTTGCAATGGATCGTGTGCACGGCGGTAGAGAGGCGCGTGCAGATTGTCGCTCCCGACGCGGAGACCCTTCGTGAGCATCGCAGTCCGGATCGAGCCGTTACCTGATAAGCCAAGCGACGTGGAGTATCGGTGGGATACCGACACCGACATTCTCACCGCGAACCTGCGCACGCGTGCGGTCAGCGAAGGAACCTCTGGTTCCGTCGAGATCGAAGGGGCCGATGGCTCGTGGCTGATCCTCGACCTGAACGGCGGATCGGTGCATGGGGTGGAGGTCGCGGTCTGGCCGGAGGTGCGCAAGCGATCGTCGCTCACGCTCCCGACCGAGATCACCGAGGGCCGCGTGATGGTCGGCGGCAGCGACAACGGAATCGCGTCGATCGAGATGAACACCGCGCTTGCCGCCGAGGCGGACGATGCGGAGCAGACGATTCATTTCAAGCTCGGGCCGTTGCGTCAGACGACGACGGTGCGTATCGCGCGCGACATTCTCATCGACGTCGACGGCAGGAATCGTATCGCGGGCGTATGGCTCCTCGCGGTTCCCCCATTTCCGGAAGGGCAGTGATCACGACCATCGTCCTCATCAAAGCCGATCCGAAGCGCATTCCCGAGGCGGCGATGAAGCTCGCCGGCATCGACGGCGTGCAGGAGGTGTACTCGGTGTCAGGGGAATGGGACCTCGTGGCGATCGTGAAGGTCGCGGAATACGAGCAGATCGCCCAGGTGGTCACCGAGCGGTTTCCCGACGTGGCGGCCATTCAGCGTACGCAAACGCTCACGGCGTTCCGCGCCTACTCGAAGAAGGACCTGGAGCAGGCCTGGGACATCGGCGTCGAATAACGACGCCCGGGCGTTCACTCTGCGCGCCCGTGGCACGTTAGGCGCGCGTTTCCCTCACCGGGCGGCCTGTCGGTGGATCACCTCTCCGAGTACATCGTCACGCTGTTCGCGCCGGAAGACGAGCTGCTCGGCGCCCTGCGCGAGGAGGCGGATCGCTCGGGATTTCCGCCGGCGTCCATTGCGCCGGATGCCGGCCGGTTTCTCCAGGTCCTCCTGCGCACGATCGCCGCGCGACGCGTGCTCGAAGTCGGCACGCTGGGAGGCTACTCGGCCATCTGGATGGCGCGGGCGCTTCCGGCCGGCTCGTCCCTCGTGACGATCGAGCGAAACGACCGCTTCGCCACGTTCGCCGCACGGTACGTCGAGCGTGCGGGGCTCGCGTCGGTGGTGACGATACGTCGCGGGCGCGCGCTCGACGTGCTGCCGTCGCTCGATGGCGAAGAGTTCGACTTCGTGTTCCTGGACGGCGACCGGGTTCCGCTGCCGACGTACCTCGACTGGGCGCTGCGGCTGGTCCGTCCCGGCGGGATGATCGCTGCATACAACGCGCTGCTCGGCGGTCGGGTCGTGACCGCGGGCCTGAACGTCGAGGACGAGGAGCTGCGCGCGTTGCGGGAGTTCAACCTGAGAATCGCGAATGATCCGCGATTGACGTCCATCCTCGTGCCCGCGTACGACGGCCTGGTCGTCGCCGTGGTCGGCGCTCGTTAGGTAGCCGTGCGCTGCCGGCTCCAGAGCACCTCTATTCGGTCTTTGTCGGACGAGACAAGCACCAGCTCGACTGCCCGCGGAAGACCTCGCGCCATTCGCCGTTCGCATAGCCAAGGACCGAGACGAATGTCTCGCCCGCAAACTTCCAGCCCTCGAGAACGATCTCGTCCACGCCGTCGCCGTTGAGGTCGAGATGGTCGATGTACCGGCGAAACTCGGCGGACGCGACCGCACCATTCGCCGTGTGGCTGAGCGTGGACTGGTAGCCGGCGCCTTGATCGTCGGCGAGAGCGAATACGTGGGCGGTTGTCCCGTTCCGGTCGCTCGACTCGGGATCGAGGAATGACGCCACGAGCGTCGGCGACTTCGTGGCGCCGGTGTTGATCGCGACGTAATGAAACGCGGACGGCCGAAGTGCGGCGGTGTCGATTCCCGCTGCGCGCGCGACGTCAATGGCTATGACTCGTGCGCGCGCCTCGAGACCGGGCGCCGGCTTGATCGGCGGTTTTGGCTGAACCGCAATACCCGGTGTCACGACGAGGGCCTCCACCGTATAGCTGAGACGGACCTTCGTCTGGATCGACACCGCCGACAGCGGCGTCACGAGCCGACACCCGGGCAGGGAGTAGAGCGGCTCGTCCGAGCGCTCCCACATTCCGCGGCGCACCCGCACCTCGCCGATGGCCGCCCCGTCCCGGTACAGCGCGTAGCTTTTGTCCGAGCGCGTGTACATCGCGTCGAACTCGCGCCACCCGCTCGCCGTGAGCTCGATGGGCTTGAGAGCTCCGTCGATGATCGCCGCGATGGGAACCATGCGTGGATCGTCGCGCTCGCCGAACAGTTGGAAGACGACGTCCGGTCGCCTCGTGAGATCGAGACGCGCCTCGGGCGGCGGACCGTCGACTTCGGGCGGACGGCCCTCCCCAAGGAGTGATTTCGTCTTGTCACACCCAGCGGCGACCACTAGGATGGTCGCGATGAGCGCAAATCGGTTCATGAACGGGACTTCCGCGAACGGCGAAGGTGCGACGCCGGTGCACACCGCGGCCGCGCCGCGCGAGCACCATCTCTCCATTGCAGTACCCACCATATCGGCCACGGCGCTGCGCGCATGATCAGTGCGTCCATGGCCGACGCCGGCTTTCGCGACGCGCTGCGGCTCTTTCAAAACGACGCCGCGGCGCTTCGTGATCCGGGTCCTACGCTTGAGACGACTGCCACCCCCCCGGAGCCACCGAGAGTCGTCAGCTCCGATGTGATCGAGAGCACAACGGTCCGCGCGCACCGGATCGCCGACCCTCCCGTCGCCGGTTTCGAGGCGTTTCTCGACGGCGCGCAGGAAAGCCGTGTCGTGCATTACTGCGATGGCATCCCGATCGTGTTCGGCCGCGTTGCCGCCGTCGTGCGCCAACGTGTGCTGCGACGGATGATCACATGGAAGCGCCCGGAAACGAGATCGCGGCTCTACGTCCCGCGAGGGCTCGTGCCGGCGTCGCTGTGGACCCGCATCGTCGCGCGCGGCTTCGATCCCGTCGACACCACTGACGCCGACGTGACCGAGTCGAGCGACTGGCCGCAGGTCGACGCGCACCCGTTCGCGATCGCCCAGCGTGCGCTGGATGCCGTGAAGCGCGAGCGTGAAAGCGCCGAGCGCAAGCTGGCCGAGGATTGGGTGGCGATACGATCGGAGCCGGTGTTCATCGATGGCAGCATCGCGACGAGCGATCGCGTTTCCGTCGCCCCGAACGCAGTCGGCGTCATCAAGAGCCACCGCACGCTCTACGTATCCGGGCCCGCGATGCGCGTCGTGCAATCGCTGCCGCTCAACCACCGCTCGAGCGTACTGCGGGTCGTCGCCTATCACCGCACCGCGGTGGCCAGCTGGTACCTGCGCATCCGCGACTGCGCCGGGCGCGACCCAATGTGGGGGCTGCTTCGCGTCGAGACGGCCATGCCGGACAGGGGCGCGTCACCTCAGCAGGTCGCCGACCACGCGAACCTCGTGTCCCGCTGGATTCTCGCCGAAATGATGCCGCTGTCGCTGCCGGATTCGCGGTGGGACAAAATGGTCTACGGCATTCACGACTGCGAGGAGTTTCTCAAGGCACTGCGCGCGTAGCGTCGAGGTAAGCCACCGCGCCGCGCGCCGCTGGTACGTGCGATAGCTTGCAGCCACCCGTCGCACGCGATGACATTCGACTCACCTTCAGACTCGCGGCCGCTGTCGTGACAGCCACCCCGGAATCTCCCGCGGCCCTCGGTCGCGTCGTCGCCACCGAGAAGCGTCCCAACACGCCGCACGAGTTTCATTTCTGGACGGCGCTCGAGTCGCCGGTCGGAATCGGAACCATCGTGCGCGTCGACGGACGTGTCGTGAACGGCCAGATCCCGCACATCTACGGTATCGTCGTCGAAGGGTTCAGCTACACGGACCTGATGTCACCGCTGCATGACGTCATCGGCCACGACGGAACGCCACAGGGGGCGGGATTTGCGTCCACGGATCGCGCGGAGATCCGTCTGTACACGGCGGCCGTCCTGCGTCAGATCCCCGATGAGCCACTGCAGCCGGTGCCCATGGGGCAGGTATTTCTCGCGACGGAAGAGGACGTTGCCGTCGCGCTCCGCATGGACGGCTACCTGCGCGATGGCAGCCACACCGGGATTCCTATCGGCGTGTACCGCGCCGGAGGGACCGATTCGGCGATCTATCTCGACGCGGAGTTTCTCGTCGGCCCCGAGGCGGCGCATCTCAACATCACAGGCGTGTCGGGGCTCGCCACGAAGACCAGTGCCGTCGAATGGCTGCTGGCATCGATCTTTGCGCACTTCCCGGAGAGCAAGGGATCGATAGCCGCCGTCTGCTTCAACGTGAAGGGTCCGGACCTGTGCTTTCTCGATCAGCCGGGAAGGCTCGACGACCGCGATCGCGAGCTGTACGACAAGATGCGCGTGCCCGCTCGTCCGTTCGATCACGTGCGGTATTTCGCACCCTACAACGCGAAAGGGTTCACGCTCAACACGCTTCGCTCCAACGAGGCGCTGCTCGACAACGTCACGCCGCTGACCTGGGGCCTCCGTGAGGTCCTCCAGTTCGCCGAAGTGCTCCTGAACAAGGACGACGTCGATGCGAAAGCGGATGCGCTCATCGACTTCATCAAGGAGCGCGTGATCGACAAGGACTTCTCGGATGAGCGGCTGGGTCCGACGCGCTACCGCGTGCAGTCGTTCGCGGACCTGGATAAATGGTTCCGCGATGTGCTGCGCGCGATGGAAGCAGCCGACGACCAGAGCTGGCGCACGCATCACGTCGCGACGATCCGCAAGGTGCGCAACCGGCTGTCCAACATCTCGACGCGCTGTGCCGGGCTCGTGACCGACGACGGTACCGTGAGTGACCTGCCGTTCGGCACTTTCGAGGATCGCGCGGTGTACGTGGTGGACGTCGCGAACCTCGAGGAAGATGCGCAGGACCTCATCTTCGCCCGCATCGTCTCGAAGCTGCGCGAACATCTCGAGCGCCGCGACCTCGGTGTGAAGCACGTGATCGTGTTCGTCGACGAGTTGAACAAGTACGCACCCAGCGATGGTCAGGACACCTACGTCCGCAAAATGCTTCTCGACATCGCCGAGCGCGGGCGCTACCTGGGGCTCGTCCTGTTCAGCGCGCAGCAGTTCCGCTCGCAGGTCCACCGGCGCGTCGTCGGGAACTCGGGCACGGCGCTATACGGCCGCATGGACGCGGACGAGCTGGCAACGCCAGGGTACATGGTGCTCAGCCCGGCCATCAAGACGAAGCTCGCCACACTGGACAAAGGGCAGTTGATGGTGCGGCACCCGCACTTCACGCAGCCGATCTTCGTGCGCTTCCCGCGCCCCGCGGTCATGCTCGGTCGCGATGGGGCCGAGCGGTATCCGCAGGCCGCGGAGGTGTCGCTCGAGCACGCGATCGTGCGATCGCTCCGGCAACTGGATCCCGCCATCACGTTAGGCTGGGTGAAGGATGTGATCGCCATCGCGACCGAGGAGGAGGTCGTTCGGGCGCGCAACGCCACGCTGCACGCGCGCCCCGAGGACGTGAAAGCGTTCTTCGCCGGTCAGTTCCGGCGCATCGTCCCGCCTCGGCAGGCGGCGCGGTCGCCCGCGCAGCCGCTGCGCACCACGCCGGCTGATGATCCGTACGGGTTCTGACGCGCACGTCGCAGGCATGCTGGTCCGGACTGCCATCGCGCTGGCGTGCGCGACCGCCGTCACGACGACCGCGCCGGCGCAGACTGTCTCCCTGCGCATCGCGCCGCCGGTGGGCGCGACCGTGCGCATGCGGCTCGACCAGCGCGTCGAGATGTCGGGGACCACGCGCCTTGGCGACGCGGATTCGACCGCGACGGTCGTCACGACGTTGCTGGTGATCTCCCGTGCCTTCGTGGAGCGACGCGACGGAGACGCGACCGTGCTCCTCACGTGGGCCGATTCGGTCGACGCGTCCAGCAGCGGGGCCGACTCGCTCGTGCTCGCGGAGGAGATGCGGCGCGCGCTGCAGAGTCGGCGCGTGCGACTCCGCATCGCGCCGGACGGTGCCACGGAGATCGTCGGACGGGACGCGGAGAGTGCGCCCGAGCTGCGGGCGCTGTTCGCGCAGATGCCGGCGACGCTCCCGAACACGCCCGTCGCCGTTGGATACAGCTGGTCCCGCGTGATGGTGGCGCCGATCGATCCCGCGCTGGCGACGAAGGGCGGAGGTGGAAAGCTCCACGCGACGTTCAGGCTCGACTCGCTGTCGAGGAATGGCGAGTCGGCATACGTATCCGTCATCGGCACCCTGAGCCGGCCGCCATCGTCAAAGGACCGCTGGGCCACGCTGACCATGTCGGGCTCGATGAGTGGCGGCCTCGTGATCGACCGCCGGCGTGGCTGGATCAACGATGCGCGCGTGACCTACGTCGTCCGATCGGTGCTCACGCCCATGAGCGGCAGCACGGCAGCCGCCATGCGGTTCCGGATGAAGGTGACGCAGTGGGTGCGCGCCCTGCCGTAGCCCGAACCTGACGCGAACCCGACACCAGCCGGCGGGGAACGAGCGTAAACAGGCCGTTGGCGCTGGTGTGGTAACGTGTTTCGGGACCTATATTTGGCCAATGCGGTTGATTCACATTTCCGACCTGCACCTCGGCTACCGCCAGTATCAGCGGCAGACGCCGACTGGCATCAACCAGCGCGAGGCGGATGTCGCGGCGGCGTTCAGGCGCGCGATCGACAAGATGATCGAGGTCGCACCCGACGTCATCGTGTTCGGCGGGGACATCTTCCACGCCGTCAGACCGACCAATCCGTCGATCCTGCACGCGTTCGCGCAGCTGAGTCGCCTGACGCGTGCCCTGCCTGACGCGCTCGTCGTGATGATCGCCGGGAATCATGACACGCCGCGCGCCACCGAGACGGGCTGCATCCTCAGTCTGTTCGCACAGCTCGGCATCTACGTCGTCGACCGGGAGCCGCAGCGCCTCTCGTTTCCCGACCGCGAGCTGTCGATCTTCGCGGTACCGGACGCGACCAAGGGGAACCATCCCGTTCTCGATCCCGATCCGTCGGCGAAGTACAACGTGCTGCTCATCCACTGCGAGCTCCCGGGCATGCTCGCCCCGACGGGCACCACGCAGGAACGGGCGGCCGTGGAGGTCACGCCGGAGGAGATCGGCGCGCAGCGCTGGAGCTACGTCGCGCTCGGGCACTACCACGTGTATCGACAGCTCGCGCCTAACATGTACTACTCCGGCTCGATGGAGTACACGAGCGTGAGCATGTGGAGCGAGCTCGCGGAAGAGCGGGCGGTGAAGCTGCCGGGCAAGGGGATGATCGAGTACGACCTCGCGACCGAGAAGCGGAAGTTCCACTTCCTGCCGGCGTCGCGTCCGATCGTCGATCTCCCGTTCATCAACGCGCGCGGCATGTCCGCCGCCGATCTGGACTCGGCGATCCAGGCTGGCGCCGAACGCGTGAGCGGCGGCGTCGACGACAAGATCGTGCGCCAGGTCGTGCGTGATGTGCCGCGGCACATCGCGCGCGAGCTCGATCACAAGGCGCTGCGCGAGCTCAAGCGTCGCGCGCTGCATTATCACCTCGACACGCGGCGCCCCGAAGTGATTCGCTCGAGCGCGAGCGGTGGTCCCGGGCGACGTCCATCGCTGGCTGACACCGTGCGCGAGCATCTGCAGCGCCGCGTGATGACGAGCGACATCGATCGCGATCGCCTCGTGTCCCTGGGGCTCGATTACCTGCGCGAAGCCGAAACGATCGAGTCGAATGCACCCGTCGCGGCAGGAGCGCTCGAGTGAGCACAGGGTCGCCTGCGCGCCTGCTGCGCCGCGTCTGCGCCCGGGTCACGGGCTGAGGCGCGAGCCGTGAGACTCCACCAGCTCCGGCTCCAGAACTTCCGCCAACACGCGGACTCGGTCGTCTCGTTCGACACCGGGCTCACGGGCGTCATCGGCACGAACGGATCCGGCAAGACCACGATCCTCGAGGCCATCGCCTGGGCGTTGTACGGCAACTCCGCGACACGCGGCACGCGCGATTCCATTCGGTTCTCTCGCGCGGCACCGCGGTCGCCGGTGCGTGTGGAGCTCGACTTCGAGCTCGCGGGGCATCGCTATCGCATCATCCGCGGCCTGACGAACGCCGAGCTCTATCTCGACGGCGCGCAGCAGCCGATCGCGAACTCCATCACCGGCGTGAACGAGCTGCTGCAGCGCCGGCTCGGCATGTCGCGATCGGAGTTCTTCAATACGTACTTCACCGGGCAGAAGGAGCTGAACGTGATGGCGGCTATGGGGCCGTCGGAGCGTGCGCAGTTTCTCTCCCGCGTGCTCGGGTACGAGAAGCTGCGCACTGCCCAGCAGCTCGTTCGTGATCGCCGTCGTCTCATCTCCGCCGAGACGGCGGGGCTGCGCAGTGGCATGCCTGACGCGGATGTCGTCGCGCGCGTCCTCGCGGAATCCGAGCACCGCCTCGCGACGGCGCGCAAAGCGGCGGCCGCGGCGGCTCAGGCGGGACAGGAACGTGAGGCGACGCTCGCGCAGCTGACGCCGCTCTGGGAGCGCGCCCAGAACCAACGAGACCGGCTGCAGGAGCTGCTGTCGGAGCTGCGCGTTGCGGAGACCGAGGAGACCGGGCTCGCGCGCGAGGCGGATCGTGTCGCACGCGAGCTCGCGAGTGTGAATGCTGCTCGAACGGAGCTCGAGGCGCTTGCGACGGAGCTCACGCCGCTCGCCGAGATTGCCGAGGAGTTCCAGCGGTACGAGCGGCTCGCGCGCGAGGAAGGTCGCCGACAGACGCTCGTCGAGACCGAGCGACTGCTGCATGATGAGCTCGCGCGGCTCCGTGAGCGGCGGGCGCGCGTCTTCAACGCGCCGGTGATGGAGGAGGAAGCCACCATCGCCGTCGAAGCGAAGCGCAAGGAACTCGAGGAGAGTCTCGGCCGATTGGAGGCGCGGCGCACGGAGTGGGTGCGCGACCGCCAGGAGGCGGAGACGAAACGCGATGCGCTGCGTCGGCAGTACGCCGAGCTCAAGCTGCAGCGCGACCGCATCGTGGATCTCGGCGAGGAAGGCGCCTGTCCTGTCTGCACGCGTCCGCTCGACCAGCACTATCGCGGAGTGCTCGAGCACTTCGACGATCAGCTCGAGACCATCGCCGTCGACGGCAGGTTCTACAATACGCGCCTCGATCAGCTCGAGGAGATGCCGGACGAGGTGAAACAGCTGGATGAGGCGCGGCGCGCGCTCACGGCCGAAGTGGGCTCGCTGGAGCGTCGGCTGGCGAAGGTGCAGGCCGCCGTCCAGGAGCTGTCGCAGCTCTCGCGGGACATCAGCGTCAAGGAGCAGCGTCATGACGCGGTGCGTCGCGATCTGGGCGCCATTCCTGCCGGCTACGATGGAGCGAAGCACGCGTCGCTGCGCCGCGAGGTCGAGCGTCTGGTGCCGCTCAACGAGCGCGCCACACGCCTGAGCGCGCAGATCGATCGCGAGCCGCAGCTCGAGGCCGAGCGTCGGCGCGTCACGGAGGCGTTAGGCGC